>Ga0209385_1000088_pt1 | contig 32882 bp, 36 predicted proteins | sample NGEPerB_FD_184506 | JGI IMG/M metagenome (GOLD analysis project Ga0209385, IMG submission 184506) | Arctic peat soil microbial communities from the Barrow Environmental Observatory site, Barrow, Alaska, USA - NGEE PermafrostAB12-B... | ecosystem: Environmental > Terrestrial > Soil > Wetlands >... | reverse complement strand
GCCGGAGGCAGGGAGCTCGCCCCGGTCGGCGGCGGGCGGCGGCGGGCGGCGGCCCGGGCCCGCCGGATCGCCTCGGTCGGCGGAGTGGCGACCATCGCCATGGGAGGGGTGGCCGCTGCGGCCACCTGGGCCTCACGCACGACACCCCAGCGGCTCTGGCGGCACCGGCTCCTGCCCGAGCTGCGAACGGGTCCCGTGGCGCTGGCGCTGGCCGTCGTGGGATGGGACTTCATCTACTACTGGAACCACCGGTTCATGCACGAGAGCCGGTACATGTGGGCGGTCCACGTCGTGCACCACTCCAGCGAGCGCTACAACCTCTCGACCGCCTTGCGCCAGCCGGTCGCCGATGCCCTCGGGACCTCCGTGCCCTACGGCGCACTGTGCCTGGTCGGTATCTCGCCCGAGCTGGTTGCCACCGCCCGGGGGGTGAACCTCCTCTACCAGTTCTGGATCCACACCGAGGCGATCGGCCGGCTGGGTCCTTCCGAAGAGGTGCTCAACACCCCCTCCCACCACCGCGTGCACCACGGGTCCAACTCGCAGTACCTCGACCGCAACCACGGAAGCATCCTGATCGTGTGGGACCGGCTGTTCGGCACGTTCGAGCGTGAAGACCAACGCGTCGTGTACGGCCTCACCAAGAACATCGACACGTTCAACCCGGTGCGGATCGCAACCCACGAGTACGCCGACATGCTGCAAGACGTGGCCCGGTCGACCGGCTGGGGCGAGCGCCTCTCCTACGTGGTGCGGGGTCCCGGGTGGGCAACCCGGCACCGTGCCGAAACGGCCGTCGGGTCGCCGGCCGTCGCCGGAGTGGAACCGACGGATGCCCCTGTTCTCAGCTCATGAGCGGTCCCAAGGGGACCGGACCCCGGCGACCTGACGATGACCGGTCCCAGCGCGAGCACATGCTTGCCGGCGACCTCTATCGCGCAGACGACCCGGAACTCGTGGTGGCCCGCCTTCGGGCCAACCGGCTGATCGACCGGCTCAACAGCGCCCCGGCCGGGGACACGGACGGACAACGTCGTATCCTCGGCGCTCTACTCGGATCCCTGGGCGCCGGAAGTGAGATCCGTCCGCCGCTGTACTGCGACTACGGCTCATCCCTCCACGTAGGCACGAGGACCTTCATCAACTTCGGGCTGATGGCGCTCGACGTGGCACCGATCACGATCGGAGACGATGTGCAGATCGGTCCGAACGTCCAGCTTCTGACGCCGACCCACCCCATGGACGCCGACCTGCGCCGAGCCAAGTGGGAAGCGGCAGAGCCGATCACCCTGGCCGACAACGTATGGCTCGGCGGGGGCGTCATCGTGCTTCCCGGCGTCACCGTCGGGGCGAACACGGTTGTCGGAGCGGGCGCGGTCGTGACCAGGGACCTCCCCGGGGACGTGGTCGCCGTGGGCAACCCTGCCCGGGTCATCCGCACGGGGCGGGACCAGCCGTAGGCGGTAGGGCCGGACCCACCGCCGCAGGCGTCGCGACCGGTGCCGTCGTACCGGTCGTGCATCGGTCGGCCGGGTAGCGTCCCAATCATGCGCCTGAGCACGTTGATCCTCCCCATCGACCGGTGGGCGGACGGACGGCGGACCTGGCGCAGGGCCGAGGAGCTGGGCTTCCACGCCGCCTACACGTATGACCATCTGTCATGGCGCAGCTTCCGGAACCGTCCGTGGTTCGGGGCGATCCCGACCCTCGCCGCGGCGGCCGGCGTCACCGAGCACATGCGGCTCGGGACCTTGGTGGCCTCACCGAACTTCCGGCATCCGGTCACGCTGGCCAAGGAGCTGATGTCGCTGGACGACATCAGCGGGGGACGCCTCACCGTCGGCATCGGGTCGGGCGGGGTCGGGTTCGACGCCTCCGTCCTGGGGCAGGTGGAATGGTCGCCGACGGAGCGGGCCGACCGCTTTGGCGAGTTCGTGGCGCTCCTGGACCGACTGCTGACCCAGACCTCGACCACCGAACGCGGGGAGCACTACTCAGCGGTCGAGGCCCGGATGATCCCCGGCTGCGTGCAGCAGCCGAGGGCGCCCTTCTTCGTCGCCGCCGCCGGGCGGCGCGGGATGGAGCTGGCTGCTGCGTTCGGCCAGGGGTGGGTCACCTACGGCGACCCGCACGGTCCGGCCGACCTACCGGCCGCGGATGCTGCCGAGGTGATCAGGGCGCAGCTGGAGGTACTCGAGACCGCCTGCGCTCGACAGGGGCGCGAGTACCACATGATCGACAAAGTGCTGCTCCTGGGTTCGACCGCCGAGCAACCCCTCGCCTCGCTCGATGCCTTCGTCGACTGGGCCGGCACCTACCGGGCGCTCGGGATCACCGAGGCCGTCATCCACTGGCCCGTGCCCGACACAGACCTTGCCAACGACATCGATGTGTTCGAGCAGATCGCCACCGAGGGCCTGGCCCAACTGTCGTGACCGCTGAGGCCCGTCCTTGACGAGGTCAATCCGCAGCTTTCCGCTTACAGGTACATTGTGAACGTAGCGAGGCAGCAGAGTGGCACCGACAAGACGCCTCTCGACTCTGCCCTTACGGTCTTCGAGACCCTTTTCTTCAATGACATAATCCTCGCTTGGGACAACTACTTCTGCCACAGGAGCAGGACGCTTGAACAGAAGGATGGCAACCCTCTCCATGAGATCCGGGGCCTATGCAACTCGATCATGCAGAACAGCAACATCGTGTGTGCGGATAGGACAATGAAGTTCGATCCGGCCAAGTCGGTCCTGCATCATCAAGGTGGAGATGAAATCAAATTGAATGATGAAGGTTTCCTTCTCTCGTACGGGGCCTTCTTTACGGAGAATGAACGTAGGTATTCGTAGACGAACGGCGGCAAGGAGCCGGGAGAAGCGTAAGGGCGGAACCCACGTTGAAGCATGGCGGGCGAGGAGCACCTGGGCGGCTTCGACATCGTCGATGCACCCGACCTCGGCGCCGCGCTCGAACAGGGCCGAACGGTCGCCCGGGCGGCCACGCTCCGGATCGAGGTGCGTCCGATCCAAGTCGACGGCACTCGGCAGTAACGACTGCCTGCCCGAGGAGGGTCCGGCTGCGAACTCCGCATGTCCCCCCGGTCGGCGGTCTTTCCAAGTGGACTCACGACCGTCCGGACAACTGCCCCCCCCACAAGGCCGGAGCCTCCTGGTCCACCTGTGCTCTACGCTCCGTTTGCCCGCATAATTGTGAGAGCAGCGCAGCCAGAGCGCTCGAAGACGGTCAGGGAGGACCCATGGCGGATCAAGAGCAGCGGACAGTCGGTACGGCCGACGTTGGACTGGCGGTCGAACACCTCTCTCCCCAGGAGCGCACCGCCCTCGGCAAGGAGGCGCGGGCACGAGCGCCCCGATCGTCCCAGGCGGAGTTCAGTCCAGCGACTTCGCGCCCGGATCCCGTCGACCTCCTCGAGCGCCAGGCGCGTTCACGGGTGCCCGAGCTCGTCCCGATCCGCTACGGGCGGATGCTCGTCTCGCCGTTCGCCTTCTTCCGCGGTGCGGCGCTCGTCATGGCGTCCGATCTGGCGCCGACGCCACGTTCGGGATTACAGGCACAGATCTGCGGCGACGCCCACCTGAGCAACTTCGGCGTGTTCGCATCCCCGGAACGCACGTTGATGTTCGACGTCAACGACTTCGACGAGACCCTGCCCGGTCCCTGGGAGTGGGATGTCAAGCGCCTGGCCGCCAGCGTGGTCATCGCCGCGCGGGACCGCGAGTTCACCGCGAAGGAGGCGAGGACGGCTGCGATCGAGGTCGGGACAAGCTACCGACGGGAGATGAACCGTCTCGCCGGACTGACCAACCTGGACGTCTGGTACTCCCGCATCGACGTGGCCGAGCTGCTCGCCGAGCTCGAGGCGCAGGCCGGCTCCACCCGGTCGAAGGCCGACAAGCGGATGGCCTCCCGCACCAGCAAGATGCTGACCAAGGCCCGGACCCGTGACAGCATGCAGGCCCTGGACAAGCTCACCCACGTGGTCAACGGTCAGCGCCGGATCATCAGCGACCCGCCCCTGGTCGTCCCCACCGAGGAGCTGTTCCCGCAGGTCGAGAGCGATGCGCTGCTCGAGTCACTCCATCGGCTGCTACGAAGCTACCGCCGGACTCTGCAGACCGACCGCCGCCACCTGATCGAGCAATTCGAGCTCCTCGAGATGGCCCGCAAGGTGGTCGGGGTGGGAAGCGTTGGCACCCGGGCGTGGATCCTGCTCCTCGTCGGCCGTGACAACGACGATCCCTTGTTCCTCCAGGCCAAGGAGGCCGAAGCGTCCGTCTTGGAGGAGTTCGTAGGCAAGAGCGGCTACGCCGACCACGGCGAGCGGGTGGTGGCCGGACAGCACCTGATGCAGGCGGCCAGCGACATCTTCCTCGGGTGGCAACAAGCCGAGGGCGTGGACGGGGTCACCCGGGATTACTACCTCCGGCAGCTGCGCGACTGGAAGGGCTCGTTCGACATCGAGGGGGCGATCCCTCCTGGCCTGGTCAGGTACGCCGGTACGTGTGCCCAGGCGCTGGCCCGGAGCCACGCCCGATCCGGCGACCGCATCGCCATCGCCACGTACCTCGGGACCGGGACCACCTTCGACCAGGCCATTGCCGAGTTCGCCGAGACCTACGCCGACCAGAACCAGCGCGACTACGAAGCCCTCCAGCAGGCCGTTGCCAGCGGACGGGTCAAGGCGGAGACCGGTCTGTAGGGACCAGCGCCGGGGAACGGACCGCTCAACGCCTGGTGGACGCACGACGCTGGCGCCGGACACCATATGGCGGTACGGCGATTCGACAGGCGGCCTGAGAGAAGGAGTCGGCACGTGCAATCACCGGAAGCCCGGTCCTTCGGACGCCTCGGCGTACCGGCGTTCGCCGGCACTGTGTCACACATCGAGAAGGCCCACCTGTTGCTCTCGACCCTCTCGTTCAACGCGGTGCCGGTCGGCGGCAAGATCCTCCGGGGTGTCCACGACGTCATCGCCCGGCCCAGCTATCGGGCCGTGCGGGGGCTCGGCTGCGCGGCAGGCAATGAGATCGCCGAGATCCTCCCTAGCGCACTGGTCCGTTCCGGGCATCCGCCCGTCCGCTCGTCCGGCCGCTCGAGCCACGTCCAGGCGGCCCTCAACGCGGCGATCGGGGACCGGCTGAGGGAGAGGGCCCATGACCCGATCAAGTCGGACGGAGCTGAGGCACAAGACGCTTGACGCCAGGACCACCACCGAGCGGGCCGGCTACGACCGTGTCAACGCCGAGGCTCGACTCGCCGCCGAAGTCGGTGAGCACATTCACGACGCCCGAGAAGCAGCCGGGTTGAGTCAGCGTGAACTCTCACGTCGTACGGGAACAAGCCAGGCCGCCATGGACCGGCTCGAGTCCGGCGGCGTAGGAGCCACTCTCCCGACCCTCCAGCGAGTGGCGACTGCCCTTTCCTCGAGGTGAATGTCGAACCCCGGCCGTCAGCCTGAGGCCGGAGAGCAAGACCCCTGAGCCTGCGCACCATGCGGGTTCTGCGCCCGGACCCGGCAGCGAACATCCCGACGGTGACAGTCAGTAGATTGCGGCGTCGCCCTTACTGCTGAGGGCAATGCAGGTGTCGGGTGAGGCACATGACACCGCCACCGAGGGCCGAGTAGCCCCCGGGGAACACGCGGACGGGCTCGGACCACCTCCCTTGCTGCCAGTTCGCCGCCATGCCGCTGAGGCCGATGGCCGTGCACCGTGTGGTGGACGAGCACCATACCGAGTAGGCGAAAACCGCCCCGAAGCCGGGTATGGCGCTCGGGACCGACCATCTCCTCCCGTCGAACGTCGCGTACGCCCCGGAGTCGGCCACCGCGAGGCAGAACGACGTCGAGCAACACGACAACGAGATCATCCCCCGCGGGCCGGTGCCCGGGACCGTCGACCACCGTTGCCCATCGAAGGTCAGCGTGAGCCCACGGAGATTCACGGCAACACAGAACCTCCGCGTCGCACACGACACGTCCATCAGTCGGTCGTCGAGCGCCCCGGTGCCGAGAGTCTGCTGCGTCGGGCACGACACGCCATAGATGGACGAATCGTCGGATGAGAGGCTGTTGGACTCGACCCGGATCGGAGCCGACCAGGTTGCTCCGCCCTTGACCGAACTGGCAGCACCGCTGCATCCGGCCATAAAGATCGTCGCCACAGCGATGGCGAACGCCCCAGCTCGAATTCTCTTGTGCGTTGATGGGTCGTGGAAGGGCAGAGACGGATTGCGTCCATCAACCCTTGTCTTCGCTCACGCTCAAAACCTCCAACCCGATGAATTCTGGGCGTCGCTTGAAGGTACCCCATCGGACGACCCAAGGGATGGGAAGCCCTCCTCGGCACCATCGCCAATGAAAGGGACCCACCTGGTTGACAACGACACGGTCCCGGCGTTCGGGCCAGCCCGTCGAAGTCCTCAGGAGATCGAAGATCCGACCGGCGCAGGCAGCACGAGGCCTTTCCGAGCACCCGACGAGGGCTTCTTCTCTCTGTCGGCCCATCAACGGGCCCGATGGCTAGAGTTCGATTGCAACAAAGATGAAAGAGGAACTCATGGACGATGGACGCCCAGTCTCGTATCAAGCCTTGGCAATCGGTACACCTGTTCTCAGTTCATCGGGGACGCCGTTCGGCAAGGTCAAGCATGTTCTGCAAGTACCTGAGTTGGACCTCTTCGACGGCATTGCAGTCGCCACAAAGCATGGCTTGCGTTTCGTCGATCGAGACCAGATCTCTGACATCACCACCACGTTGGTGCGCTGTGCGCTCACGGATGCCGAGGTCGCATCTTTACCTGCGCCACGTGGCAGTCTCGTCCTACATCTCGATGTCGCTCACGACGAGGGACCCTCCCTCACCGCTCGATTCGGGCGCCTATTCGGGCGGCCACACTGGAAAGAACTTGAATAGCTTCCGCATTGCCAGACACGTCGCACCGTTATCGACGTGGCGATCCGGGACAGAGGTGCTGTGATCCCGCGTCTGTCATGTCGGGACGCCTTCCGGCCTGATTAGAACTCCGCGATCGGTAGAAGGCCATTCTGGCTCCCGCGCACTGAGCGGCTGCGCTGCCATGATTTACGACGTCAGGATCCTGCCGTTGCAATTGCCCGCATCAGGCCGACTACGTTGAGTTCGATCGGCGATCCTCAATAGTAGATGGCCGGGTCTGGTGCTCCTCGTCGACCGCGGAGAACCTCGAAGTCACAGCCCCGGTTCGCCTGCATGATGTTCTGCTCGAAGAGGGCACCCCAGCCCCGTTCGAATCTAGGCGGAGGCTCTGTCCAGGCCTCACGGCGTGCCACCAGTTCATCAGGACCGATGATCAGCTCGAGCCGTCGGCCGGGCACGTCGAGTTCGATGATGTCACCGTCACGGACCAGGGCGAGCGGACCGCCTACGAAGGACTCCGGTGCGATGTGGAGGACCGTCGTCCCGTGGCTCGTCCCGCTCATACGCGCGTCACTTATCCGGACCATGTCGCGCACGCCAAGCTGAATCAGCTTGTACGGCATCGGGAGCATTCCCCATTCGGGCATCCCGGGGCCACCCCGAGGGCCGGCATTCTGGAGGACGAGTACCGACTCGGCCGTGACGTCGAGCTCGGGATCGTTCAATCGACGATCCAAGTCTTCTCGGTCTTTGAACACTACGGCCGGTCCCCGGTGTTGGCACAGCTCTGGACTCGCCGCGCTGACCTTGATGACGGCACCGTCCGGTGCCAGATTGCCGTGTAGCACAGCCAACGCCAGCCGCTGCACTGGATCGTCGAACTGCCTGATCACTTCTGGCTTGAACACGTGTGCCTCGGCGATGTTCTCGCCCAGTGTGTGACCGTTGACTGTCCGACACGACGTATCAAGATGTTGCCGGACCTGCTGCAGTAAGGCCCGCAGGCCACCAGCCTCGAAGAAGTCCTCCATCAAGAACTGTCCTGATGGCTCAATGTCAGCCAACACTGGGATCTCCCGAGCGATCTCGTCGAACAGTGACAATGGAACGTCGATCCCTGCCCGCCCAGCGATGGCTGGGAGGTGGATCGTTGCGTTGGTCGACCCACCGAGGGCCATGGTCGCCACGACTGCGTTGCGAAACGACGCCGGGCTGAGAATCTCCGAGGGCCGCAGTCCGTCGGTGGCCATGGCAACGGAACGACGACCGGCGGAAGCCGCCAGACGCCTCTGATGAGAGTTGCCAGCTGGAACCGAAGAGGCTCCTGGCATCGTCATTCCCAGCACTTCAGCGATCGCTGTCATAGTCGATGCGGTTCCCATGACGTTGCACGTGCCCGGCGAGCAGGCATAGCCGTCTTCGATCTCGTACCAATCGTCCATCGATATCTCGCCGGCTACCAACTCTTCCGAGTACTTCCAGGCGGTGATGGCAGCACCCAGCCGTTTACCCCGCCAGTTGCCATGCATCATGAACCCAGCAGGCACAAAGATCGACGGAATGTCCGCGCTGACTGCGCCCATCAGCAGCGCCGGTGTGGTCTTGTCGCACCCGCCCAAGAGCACCGCCGCATCCAATGGATGACAATGCAGCACTTCTTCGGTTTCCATCGCCGCCAGGTTGCGATACAGCATCGTGGTCGGCTTCATCAACGTCTCGCCCAAGGACATCACGGGGATCTCCAAGGGAAAACCTCCAGCCGACCAGACACCCCGCTTGACGGCGTCCGCCACTTCGCGAAGGTGGGCATGGCATGGATTCGCCTCCGACCACGTCGTCACGATTCCGACGACTGGCTTCCCGTCAAAGTCATCAAGCGAGAAACCTGACTGCATCGTTCGACCTCGATGTTCGAACGAGAATGGGCCCTGGCCGTACCAGCGACTGCTGCGAAGCTGCACCGCCACAGCAGTGGGATCGACAGCTTTGGCGTCCTCGTGAGGTCCCACATGGACCGCCCATCCTCCTCCGTGAGCGGAGGATCTTCAGCTCAAGACGAGCTAGCCGAACCATATATGACGTCGACCTCGGGCCGCTGAGCGCGGAGCGAGTCGTGACAGGGAAGCAGATGCAAGTACCAGAGTCTGCGAGAGACCGTGATACGAGCCACTGAGCCGGCGTTCTAGAGCAGGAGCGCAGTGCCGGAAACTGTTGAGCAGTAGCTCGACGACTCAAGAGTCCCCATGTCGGAACGGTTGGTCTTCGTACGCCTTCAGGACGCGCTTCCGAGCCTTCCCACCCATGACTCGGAAATGAGCTCCTGGAGCTCGATGGTGTCAAAGGCGCCAAGGTTCACCAGCACCGTTGGACGGCCGTCATAGTGCGGCGTCGTCGTGAAGAACTTCTCGGGATCTGGGGCCAGGAGCAGCTCCTTCTCGCCCAGGTCAGCGACGAACACGACAATGCCCCCTTCGGCTTCGCTGCGGATCCGCAGGAACCCCTTGTCCTTCACAAGGAACCCCGGAGTGCCGTACCACGGCTTCTCCATCGTCTCTGGGAGGGACAGTGCAATCCGGCGGACATCATCCTCCGAAGCCACGAAGCCAGGCTATCGCTGCTTCGGATCACTTTCCTGCGCTCACAACCGGTAGGGGGTCGATGACTGAAGCGCCCACGCTTCAGAGTCCCGGACGTGCCAATACCCAACTGTGCCCAAACGGTTGGGCGGGGCAGGCACTTCGGGGCGCCCGGCTCGTCTCTGCGAGTCCGAGGCGGGGCCGTGATGATCGATCTTCGCCGTCGCGTGGCTGTCCAGCGAATGCCGTGTGGTTCTCGGTGCGGAGGTATCAATTTCCTGGTGCATTGTGGATGTGACGAACTTGCCCCGCCGATCTCGGTCTGACCGATGGAGCGGTCACCGACGTCAAGACTGTGACGGAATAACCTGTACCCTCGGGCGTGTTGAGCGTTATGCGGTCGTGTGGGGGGGTGGCCGCTTCACCCGAGCTCGACGGAGGCCCTGATGACCACAGCGACCGCAACGCAGCCGCCAGGCGAGGTCTCCCACCAGGAGGCCAACCATATCCGGAGATGGTGGATCCTCGTCGTGCTGGGCCTCGCCCAGCTGATGGTGATCCTCGACAACACCATCGTCAACATCGCGCTCCCCACCGCCCAGCACGCTCTTCGATTCTCCAACGCCGACCGGCAGTGGGTGGTGACGGGCTACTCCCTGGCCTTCGGCAGTCTGTTGCTCCTTGGGGGTCGCATCGGCGACTTCATCGGTCGGAAGCGTGCCCTGCTCATCGGGCTGATCGGTTTCGCCTTTGCCTCGGCGCTGGGTGGCGCATCGGTCAACTTCGCAATGCTGGTCATCGCCCGTTCCGTCCAGGGCGCTTTCGGAGCGCTCCTAGCCCCTTCAGTCCTCGCCCTCTTGACCACCACCTTCACCATTCCGGCAGAGCGGGGGAAGGCATTTGCCATCTACGGCGGTATCGCCGGGGCGGGCGGGGCCATTGGGCTCTTGCTCGGTGGCATCCTTACCTCCTACGCATCGTGGCGGTGGACCCTGTTCGTCAATCTCGCCTTCGCAGCGGTCGCCACCGTCGGTGCCCTGCTGTGGCTGAAGAACGACAAGGCCGCCGACCGCGACCCGCTGGACATTCCGGGATTACTTCTAGTGACCGGGGGGCTGTTCAGCTTGGTCTACGGCTTGTCCCATGCCGAGACCACCGCCTGGAGCAACCCCTATACCATCGGATTCCTGGTCCTCGGCGTCGTGCTGCTCGCCGCCTTCGCCTACCTCGAGACCCGGACGACCTTCCCGCTGCTGCCACCCCGGGTCGTGCGCAACCGGACACGTGGGGGTTCGATGCTGGCCATGCTGTTCGCCAGCATCGGGATTTTCGGGGTCTTCCTATTCCTCACCTACTACCTGCAAGGCACTTTGGGCTTCAGCCCGGTGAAGACCGGCGTCGCTTTCCTCCCGATGGTCGCCGCCCTGGCCGGCATGGCTCAGGTGTCCAACCGGGTGCTCTTACCCAAGATCGGGCCCAAGATCATCGTGCCAATCGGCTTGCTCATGGACGCTGTCGCGATGTACCTGCTCCATCTGGTCGGTCTGCACAGCTCGTATGTCAGCCATGTATTTCCCTGCTTGATCCTGTTGGGCCTCGGATTCGGGCTCAGCCTCGCCCCTTCGTTCAGCACCGGCACCCTTGGTCTGCAGCCTCACGACGCTGGAGTCGGGTCGGCCACCCTCAACACCAGCCAGCAGGTCGGAGGTTCCATCGGCACGGCACTACTCAACACATTGGCTGCCGGTGCGGCCACCGCCTATCTGGTCGGAAGGGTCGCGAGCCCGGCCAACCTCAGAACGGCCGCTCTGCACAGCTACACCACGGCATTCCTGTGGTCATCCATCATCTTCGTGGCCGGAGCAGTGATCGCCGGGCTGGTGTTTGAGCGGGGGACCCTCAAAGCGCTGGTGGGCTCCCCAGGCGGGGCGGCCGAACCAGTCCTGGCCCGCGCCTAATTCACTGAGGGGGGATATGGGACGTTGGAAGCAGCTGCCGACGAATTCCTGCGTCTCTTGGCCGCCGAACAGGCCGACCGTGCCTGATGACGCACGCCTGATCGTCAGCGGAATGAGGCAGCAATGACACTCCGGATTTCATCTCTGAAGGCAGCGCTCGGACCGGAAAGCTGTCTCTGGGAGGGGCTCGTCACTAGAACGTCCCACAACAATGATGCGCCGATTAGGCGATCCAGCGAAGATGCCCGAGTGGCGTGATCGTCGCCATGGCGTCGGCGATGAGGGGAAACATAGCTCGGTGCCAGGTATAGAACAGCAGGGGCTGCTCATCGTCGATGAGGTACTGGTTGAAGGTGAAGCCGGTCGGCCCGATATCGGGGACGAACGTCGAGAACCGGTAGATGCGGTCGGCGATCTCGCTGATCTGCGTATCCATGTCCTATCTTCTTTGTGGATTCGGGGCGTTGGACTAGAGGGGAAGGGTGTGGCGCCCAATGCCCGTGCCGTGGCCGCGTTCGGCCAGGTTCCGGCAGGTCTCAATGGCATCCATGTGCACGTGCTCGCCACCGGAACCTGCTCGATAGTGGCCTCCGGCTGGGCCGTCGAGCACGAGGGTGAAGGGCTCGTTGTGGGTGTTTGCCCATTCGGCGACTATGCGGCCATCGGGATCGAGATCGAGTGGCTAGCTCGTCGCCTGTGCCAGGTCGATGCGGTGCATCCACACGTCACGAGTCAAGCCGACGTCAAAAAGGTTGGAGAGCGGCCGGCGGCCGGCGGGTGCAGGGAGATCGAACAGAGGAAGCCGGGCGATGGGGAGCGGGAGCCGGGTCCGGGCAAGCAGGGCCCTGGAGGAGCTGGCGTCCCACTCGGCGATGAGCTGCTCGGTGCTCAGTTCCGAGGCGGATGATGGCGAGGCTCGAGTCGATGGTCAAACCGATTGCCCTCGAGGTCGTCCCCGCGGAGTGCGGCCAGCTCGAGCTCGGAGCGCCGGGCTCCGGTGACGGCGGCTCGGAGGGCCACCGATGCCGCTGGTTCGACCTGGCAGTCGTCGACCGGCTCCTCGACGGCGGCCAACGCCCGGCGCACTTCATCCTCCTCCAGTGCGCCCCGAGTTGCCTGCTCGCGTCGCCCGAGTTGGGCCACCGTGACCACGTTGGTCATGACCCAGCCCATCGCACCGCTCCGGTCACCGCCGCCCGCAGGACTTGGTGCTGATTGCGGATCGACCCCTCCCCCACGCCGCTGCGGGCCATGCGGGCGTGGCTCCGGTCGACATCCACCGCAGTCAGCCTGACAAGTCGGACCTTGGCGATGGGATCGTTCTTGATCTGGGCGACCCGGCTCTTCTGGTTCTGGGCAGTCGAGACGGCCCACGTCGGCTCGTTCTGGTCGGTCCACAGGTCGAGCAGCTCGTCCATGGTGGCCTTGCCGGGATCGGAGCTGCGGCGGACGGTGTGTTCGGCGGCCACCCGGTTGGCGTCGCGCTTGGTGCCCCGGACGGTCCGACTCACCGGGGTGGGGCGGCCCCTGGGACCACGGCCGGTGAAGGCCCGGACCTCCCACGCCACCGGAGAGCGTTCCCGCACGGTCGCCATGAAGCTCCACAACAGCGGAGTAAGGATCAAGGAGGGATGCGAGGTGGAATGTTGACCCGACGAGCGATCGGCCGCCCGATCCGAAAAACCTACCCGAGCAGCTTCCTTGCGATCACCACCCGCTGGATCTGGTTGGTACCCTCGTAGATCTGGGTGCTCAGTTCCGGGGGTCCAGCACGTCGCCTCCAGTGCGCTGACCTGGGTCTATTCGGGATTGAGTCGTCCCGGATCCACCCAGTCCCGCCGAGTTGTAGGGATAAAGTAGGGATGGAAACTGACCTCGGAACAACCGACCACAGGGTACAGCGCTCGACCTGTTTCACTGTCTGCTCGGCGATTCGCACCATGCGCGCCGCGGCGGTGACCTCCGCCTTCGCCTCGGTTGCAGAGATCGGTTCGGGGTCGTACTCCGCCCGGTTCTTCAGCGGCAGGAGTCGGCGGAGTTGAGGGGCTGCCTTCCGGCCCTTCTCGCCACCGACCTTCTCCAGGTGAGCCGGGGCCTGTGAGTGTTCTCCCTTCCAGACCACTGCTGCTCTGGCTGCCGTGATGGCGTCCGCCGCTCCGATGCCGGCACGGACAGCGTTGCCAGCCGCTGCCACAGTTCCCGAGCCCGAGTGAGTCCTCGGCGGCCCGCAGGAACTCCCGCGCTCTGTCCAGATACGCACGGGCATCGGCAGCGGAAGCAGGCCGCGCCTGAGTCTGACGGCGTGCGGGTGTCATGACGCAGCCCGGATCTCGGAGGGAAAGGCGCCAATCAGTACGACTCCCTCCTCCACAATCGTCCGCCACGGTTCTCGCTTGCGACGGACCAGCTTCGGCAACTCGTCCATGGTGGCTTCGAGCAGATTGACCGGATTGCCGGCGATCCGGGACGCCCGATCGGTCCACTGGCCGAGCGCTGCCGTCCACTGACAGTCTTCAACCTGTGCTTCGGGAGGCGGTACGGCGAGCACGTCGATGTCGCTGTTCTCGTGTGCTTCACCACGGGCGAAGGAACCGAACACTACGAGACACGCCGGGGCCGGCCGGATCTTCCTCGCCTCCCCCGCCAACCGCGCCAACACCCCGCGTTGGAGATCTGCCAGCGTGAGCACTGCCCGTGCCGCCTCGTTGTCCCTGATCAGGCGCACCAGACCAGCGGATCCCACGTCCCGGCGCTCCACGAGCCCCAGGTGCACGAGGCGGTTCAGCACGACAGTGGCCTGATTGGCGCTCACGCCTGCCAACTCGGCGACCGCCCGCATGGTCAGCTCCGCTTCGGTCCGAGCCAAGACGGTCAGCACGCGGCCCTGCACGCCCGGGATCAACGCCTCAACAGGATCTCCAAAGTCCATGCGTCTATTATCGCATTTTTTCACACACATGTGCGATTTATTGTGAGTAGGTCGCATCGCGGGCGACCAGAGTGGCCCACCCGCAGCATGGGCCTCAGGCATCACCCCACGAGCTGCGTCGCTTGAAGAGCGCCTTGCGCGCCGCTTTGGCCACCACCTTCGTCGGGTGCACCTGGGAGATCGCCGTCAGCACCAGCTCGGTCATTGGCGACGGCGCCTTCCACATGGCGGCGATTACGTCGACCTGTCTTCCGTGGTCTCCGGCCAGCGCCAGCGTCGAGATCAGGCTGTCCGGCCCACCCGTCACCATGCGACACCCGAGGACATCGACGAACCCGAGCCCGTCCGATGGGTCGAAGAGCTCCTCCTCCCCGGCCTGTCCGTGGTCGACCAGCCAGCACAGGGCGAAGCCGCGAGTCCCGGGTTCCGAGGCAAGCTGACGGACGTACGGCGCAGCGATGTCGGGACCGATCTCCCCGAGGATGGCCAGACCGAGGTTCCGCAGGGCTGGGTCGTCGAGCTCCCGCACCGCGTCGGACATCTCGGCGGCAGCTTGGCCGGGCTTGCGGGCCGCCCGCCACGCCATCACCTCCCCGTAGACGACGGCGGCGCCCTCCCCGTCGGCGCCCAACAGCAGGTCCGTCGCATTGCCGTCCGCGAAACGACCCGCCACAGGGGTGTCGTAGCCGGCGTCGGCGAGCAGCCGCCTCGCGCAGACGACACCCGCCGGGGTGAGGACCACCGATCCCCCCGACGTCTGGCGGTTGTCACCCGGGTCGACGGCGCCGATCCGCCGGACAATCCCTGCCAGCTCGAACGCGTCCATGATGTCGGCGACATCGGTCGTCACCCTCCGCTCCACCTCATCGTCCTCCACCCGGAAGCTGAACGCGTCGAGCACCACCCCCGCGGCCGTCGCTGCGATGTCCTCCAGCGGGAACGCAGCCTGGGCCCCGTACGGAGCGATGAGGAGGTGGGCGCTCACCGAGTCGAGGACCTTGTCGACCTCGGGCCAGGCGAACCACGCATCGGAGAACCGCTGAGACGTGAGCGGCCCGATCGCAAGTAGGGCGTCCACCGCCCGGTCGTAGAACCCGCCGAGATCGTCGGCGAGCCCAAGGCCGCGTTTGGTGGCGACAATCTTGCCATGGGCCACTCGCACGACACCGGCCTTCTTGGCCCAGGCGAACACTTGCCGGAGCCGGTAGAGCTTGTCGGAACTGGTCGTCCGGAACGTCCGGTGGCCGATCTGCCTGTCCACGAGGTCGCCCGTTCCGAGCAGGTCGACCAGGGCCCGAGCGTCAGCCAGGGTCAGGTGGCCCTTCTGGGTCAACTTGCGCCCTGCGCCGACATAGTCGGCAAGGTCCCGGAACATCGAGAGGATCGGTGCCGCCTTCCTCGATGCGGCCACGTCGTCCTCGGTCGGCACGGCGACCGGTGGCAGGCTGCGTCGGGGCGGCGGTGGTGAGAACGCTGAGTCAGGCAGCAGCCGGTGGCGTTCCGCCTCCGGCAGTTCGTTGAAGCGCTCCATCCACGCGTGGAGCTCCTCGGGGTCGGTCATATCGACCCCTTCGTCGGTGGCTGCGGCGAACATCGACTTGGCCAGGCCGAACCTGGAGCGGTCACCCATGGCCACGACGAACTCTTCGGCCAGCGAGGTGACCGCTTCGATGAGTCGGTCGACGGGGGCCGAACCGGGACCGAGGAGTGCCTCGTCGTCGAGGAAGCTGAGGAACGACCCCATGGCCGGGGGGATGGTGATGCAGTCGGCCTGAGTGATGCTGAGCTTCTGTGGACACCACTCGAGGAGGAACTCGGCGACGTCGCCGGTGCACCACGTCGCCAGCTCCCCGTCCCCGTAGCTCCACTTCCAGTCAAGGGCGACGCCTGCATCTCCGACCAGTTCGTCGATCTCCTCGTCCGAGGACCGGTCTTCTCCTGCGAGCCAGCGGGCGAACCGACCGAGCAGCAACTCCCTTGCCGCTACGAACCCTGGCTCGTCCTCGTGGTCGATATCGAGCAGCATGAGGCTGAGTTTTCCATGCGCTGACGGGCCGCTGCATGTCCCGTGGTCCATGCCCGGGGGTGGGGCACGAAACTTGGCCTCTGGGCATGGAATCCTTGTTCCGAGTGCTGATTGGCCAGATTTGTGCGTTCAAGTGAGGCAGTCACCCGCCGGTGCAATGAGAACGACCCAGGTGCTCGCGACCGTTAGCGATCCGCAATTTCAGCCCGAGATTCTGCGCCGCGTAACCGGCGTTCCGGGGCAGGGTGGGGAAGGAGTCAAAGATGCTCGATGATCGACGCCAGCGCGCTCTCGTCCTGGGACTGGGTCAGTCCCCTCGACGTGAGGATCACGACATAACCCTTCGCAAGTGCGCTGATTGAACGAGCACTCGGGTTCCCGGTGATCGGGGACGGACTGACTTGCCAATACGCAGGAACGCCCGAGACCGTCACGTTGGCGTACTGCGGCGGCGGGACGGACCCAACCCCCTGTGTCAAATTCCGTGCGTGACCGCTGTGTGCGACGGTGAAGGTCGTGACTTGCCGCTTGCCCCAGGCGACGTCCACCCGCAACAGCCGACCTCCTTGGCCGCTGAACACGTAGAGTGCGGTGCTCTGATTGTTCGGCAAGGACGCGCACTGGCTCGCCGTTTGGACGGTTCCGCCGACTACCGCTCGTGCCTCCCCGGCGGTTAGAAGAGAACAGGCAGAACGCGGGGAAGCGATCTGCTGCGCTGCCGACGGTGTCGATGAGCTACAAGCGGTGAGCATCACGACAACACCCAAGCAGGGACCAGCGACCCGCAGCGTATGCCGGATGATCATTCGGTCAGTATTGCCGATGGGTCACCCACAATTCTTGATCGACAGTCATGCCCCGAATGTGCCGTTCATGGGCGGACAACCTTCGCGAGCACCAGTGCCGATGGGGATGAAGCACTGATTCGGCCGAAACTCAACAGCCACAGAGGCGTGGGCCATCCTCCACCGCCATCCCTTCGGGCCGGAGGTTGCTCAGCAATGGGTTACACCAGGGTTTCAGAGCGGGGCACGAAACACGGCTTCGAGGCGTGAAGCCGCAGTTCAGCGTGCCGATGGACCAGTTCTGCTCCGGTTCGCTGGGGCCGTCACCTGCGGGTGTGGTGCAGCGCCCGGGGTGCTCGCGGTAGCAAGCGTGCCGTCAGCCGAGCCCCAGATATCGCGCCGCGTAACCGGGGATGCCAAACGAGACCCGCCTGCGCACTCCAACGGCTATCGGTCGAGGGTCATCTCGCCGATGGGCGGCTCTGCTTCCTCCACTCCCGCCGCTGAATCCACCGACTGCTTGCGACCTGAGCCCGAGCGATACCGATGTACGAGGAAGACGATGGCTGCAAGCACGACGCCTGCGGCGATCACATAGCCCACGATGCCGAAAGCAGCCACCATCTTGTTCCAGCTGTCGCCCAGTGCGTAGCCGATGCTTGACAGGAGGGCCACCCAGATCGATACCCCGATGGCTGTGAACGCCGTGAACTTCACCACGTTCATCTCGGCCATGCCGGCCGGCAAAGAGATGAACGTCCGGATGAAGGGGAGCACCCGACCGTAGAGCACCATCCACTCACCTCGTCGGGTGAACCACAGCTCGGCCTTGTCGAGATCGGCATGGGACAGCAGCACGTACTTCCCGTAGCGATCGACAAGCGCCCGGCCCCCGGTGCGACCGACCACGTAGGCGAGCAGCGAGCCCACAACCGAGCCGGCAATCCCAGCGACGATGACCAGGCCGAGATTCAGACTGCCATGGGAGCCCCCGATCATGGCACCGCTCGCAAGCGCGCCGCTTAGGCCGAGTGTCACCTCGGACGGGATCGGCACGCATGCTGATTCGAGAACGGTAAGGATGAAGACTGCGAGGTAGCCCCAGGTCTCAAGGAAGTGCTGCATAATGGGACATTCTGCCAGCCAATCGTGACGTTTCCGTGGCGGAAGTGGCAGGACGTGCCTAGTGCAAAGTGGTTGAGTTCAGATCCGCCGGAGGCCGTCTGCCCACCGCAGCGTTGACGGTCATGCCTTGGCTGGGACGGTCCGGCCCTTGCCGCGTCGGTCACGCGAAATAGATCGCGCAAGATGTGCCCATCACCAGGCAGTAGATGGAAAAAGGCCACAGGGTCTTGGTCTCGAACCACCGCAGCAAGAAGCGCACCGAGAGGTAGGCGGCGCCTGCGGCGGCAATGCTTCCGACCAAGATCTGGCCACGAACACCGTTCCCAAGTGGCCCAAGCAGGTCGGGGACCTTGAGTAGCCCTGCCGCCAAGATGACCGGCGTGGCGAGGAGGAACGAGAACCGGGCTGCTTCCTCATGGCTCAGCCCCCGGACCAGCCCCGCAGCCATGGTGACACCTGATCGGCTGATCCCCGCAAGCAGGGCGAGGATCTCGGCAAGGCCGATGGTGAAGCCATCCCGGAGCTTCACCGTTGCCAGCTGCCGGGTGACCCCTCCGTGAGAGCCGGTGATCTCCGGTGAACGAACGCCGGCAGGGTCGAGTACGGGTTCAGCGCTTCGTCGGCGGCGGAGCAGCTCCGCGCCAGCCAGGATGAACCCGTTGATGGTGAGGAAGATCGCGGCCGCCTCGGGCTTCGCGAACAAGGTTCGGAAGGTGTGCTCGAAGAGAAGACCGGTGATTCCCACCGGGATGGTTGCGACGATCAGCAGCCATGCCATGCGCTCGTCTGGCGTGGTGATCTGCCGGGTCCGCAATGTGGTGAAGAACCCGCGGATGATTCGGATCCAATCGCTCCAGAAGTAGGCGACAAGCGCGAGTGCCGTCGCCACATGCAGCCCAACGACGAAAGCCAAGTAGAACGACTCACCTGCCGACTGGTCGGTCACCAAGTTGTTCCAGCCGAACAGTGCAGGGATGAGCACGCTGTGTCCGAGGCTCGACACCGGAAACATCTCGGCAACTCCCTGAAGAAGTCCGATCACGATCGCTTGGATGTAGGACACGGTCGTCCACCTTTCGCTGGTAGCGAGTGGCTCACTCTAGGTGGCGACTCGGTGCCGGTCCGGGCACGGTGCGGCTCGCCGACCCGGCCCGACAACAAGCCTCATTCCTGGGGCGGCGTGGACGCTTGGAGACCGAGACACTCCACTCCGATGCGGCGTCGTGTGGACATGGGGGCCTAGATTGCTGGGTACGGCAGCGGTTCTGGCCCAGGACGGGACTGAACGCCTGCAGGTGCACTCAGGTGTGCTGAGGATTGGACGAGGGAGATGACAATGACCAGTGCAAGTGACTCCGGCCGCCCCCGCATCGTCGTCGGTGTGGATGGCTCGGCCTCTTCAATTGCCGCCCTCGACTGGGCGGCACGTCAGGCTGAGTTCACCGGCGCACAGCTCGAAGTCGTGACGGCGTGGCAATGGCCAAGCAAGTACGAATGGACGCGCACGCCGCCCGATTTCGATCCGGCGGGCGACACCCAGAAGGGCATTGATCCCATCATCGATGAGGTGAGATCTGCTCACCCCTCGGTCCCCATCCAGTCGAAGGTCATTGAAGGCCACTCTGCAAGGGTTCTAGTCGAGGAGTCACAGGGAGCGGAGTTGCTGGTTGTCGGCAGTCGTGGACACGGAGAGTTTCCGGACATGTTGTTGGGATCCATTAGCCAGCACTGCGTCACCAGCGCCCACTGCGGAGTGGTGGTGTTGCGCAACTAGTTGCCGGCGCTGACCTTCGCGGCGTCCCGGATACTTCGGGCACCATGACCCGCGGGCGAAACGGAGTCTTGATTCAGTTCAGCACCAATTGGAACGCGACCCCCCACCTAGTCGAGACAACCGGCGAACGTCACCCTCACGCCCCTCGACGCTCATCCCAACGGTGTCACCCTCGACCGTCGCGAGACTCGGACCGCGAAGATGGCGGAGCCCGCCCGAAGGGCGCCGCATCCTCGGGTGCACAGGTGTGGGCGATTTGTACCGGTCTGGCGGAGCTGACGGGAGTGATGCCGTGTCGGCGGCCATTGCGGCCTTAATGCCCGCCTGGGCGCCACATCGTGAGGGGATGATGATGTGACCGCCACAACCAGTTCAATCGTTCGCGCATGGTGCGAGACTGGCCAAACCTGGGATCAGAGCCGGTTCTGAGCGGCATAGGGGCGATGCTGACCCCTGCTGCTGCTGCTGCATGCGCCGCACCGTCGCCTTCGCCCGAGGCGTGGGGCATGGCCACCGGCCTCTCCACGAGATTCACCCACCACGTTTGCGTCGATGCGTCCCTCCCAGGCGTAGGGGTGACGTTGCCAGCAGCCAGGGTGACGTCCGGGTGACGTCCGTGTGGACGATGGGCACGACCACGCCAACCGAACGGAGCCCTACATGACCGAAAACAACCGCACGCAGCATGATTCAGTTCGCAGGCCGGGGCCGGCGCACATGTCGTCGTCCGCTCGGATGATGACCATCTGCCTGAGGCTGCGGCTCAACATGTCGAGGGGCCACCCGCCTCCCCCACCATCAGCGATCGCCTCGTGCTGACCGTGGACGAAGCGGCCTACCTGCTGAACATCTCCCGAGGCCTCGCCTGCGAGCTCGTCGCCAGGGGTGAGCTTCCGGCGATCAGACTGGGGCGGCGCATCGTGATTCCAAGAGTGGCCATGGAGGAGCTGCTGGGCACCTCGATCCACTGACTACCCTGTGAGGTGCCGGGACCGATTCGGTCTACGTAGCCGGGCCAGCCGGCTCGATGACGGCGAGCACGGGAGCATCGTTCGTCTCCACCTCGTCCAGGATCTTGCCCAGCATGGCGGCCACCGGACCGTCAGCGGACTCGACGGCATGGGCGTACACCCGGAGCGTCATGGCCGGATTGGCATGACCGAGACGGTTGGCCACGGTCCGGATGTCATGCCCGCGGGAGATCGAAATGGTGGCCGACCAGTGGCGCAGATCGTGGAGTCGCCACCGGCCGTCCACACCGGCCCGGTCCCGTGCGCGGCGCCACCACGCCCCGATCCGCTCCGGATTCACCGGCCGCTCCCCCACGTTCAGGATCCAGGGTCCGAGGTTCTGTTGGAGCCGCTTCAATCGGTCCAACGCCTCGGCCGTTGTCGCGTCCAGCGTGACGGTCCTGCGGTTGGCTGTCTTGGTCGGATCGTCCCGCAGGGTCGGCTTCTTCCGTTCCTCGGGCGTTCCGTGGCGAATGATGGCCACGCTGGAGTCGATGGACAGTCGATCGCCTTCGAGGTCCACCCACCGCAGCGCCGCCAGCTCCGACCGACGGGCCCCGGTGATGGCGGCCAGGCGGAGCGCGATCGGTGCGGCCGGCTCGACCTCCAGCGCGTCGGCCAGCTCCTCAGATGCGGCGAGGACTCTCCGGACCTGGTCCTCGCCGAGCGCCCCCCGGGCCACCTGCTTCCGCTTACCCAGCTGGGCCACCGCCACGGCGTTCGTGGTCACCCATCCCCACCGGACCGCCTGGGTGACGGCAGCCCGAAGTACCTGGTGCTGGTTGCGGATCGACCCGTCACCGGAGCCGTTGCGGGCCAGCCGGGCGTGCCACCGGTCCACGTCCACCGCCGACAGCTTGGCCAGGCGGACCTTGGCGATGGGATCGGCTTTCACCTGGGCTACACGGCTCTTGTGGTTCTCGACGGTCGACGGCGACCAGGAGGGTGTCTGTTGCTCCATCCAGAGGTCGAGCAGTTCCGAGACGGTGACCTTGCCGGCCTCGCTCCCCCGTCGCAGGGTCAGTTCGGCGGCGACCCGTTCCGCCTCGCGCTTCCCGCCCCGGACCGTCCGGCTCACCTGGGTAGGGCGGCCCTGGGCATCACGGCCGGTGAACGCCCGCACTTCCCAGACTCCCGGGGACCGCTCTCGGATGGTGGCCACGGGCCCCAGCGTAGCCCAGTAGGGATAAAGTAGGGATATGAGGCCGAAACTGGCCTTCGACGCCCCGGCTGGCGGAGCCAGAAACCCTATCCGAGCAGCTTCTTTGCGATCACCACCCGCTGGATCTGGTTGGTACCCTCGTAGATCTGGGTGATCTTCGCGTCGCGCATGAAGCGCTCGACCGGAAAGTCCTTGGTGAACCCGTAGCCACCGAGCAGCTGGACGGCGTCGGTCGACACCGCCATGGCGGTGTCCGAGGCGAAGCACTTGGCCATGGCCCCCATCATGGTGAGCTCGTCCTCGGGGTCGCCGTTGTCGACGAGCGAGCACGCCCGGTACACGAGGGTACGTGCCGCCTCGTTGCGCATGGCCATCTCCGCCAGCATGAAGCGCAACCCTTGAAGGTCGGCGATGGGCTTGCCGAAGGCGGTCCGCTCCTGCATGTACCCCGCGGCATAGTCGATGGCACCCTGGGCGATGCCCACCGCCTGGGCCCCGATGGTCGGGCGGCTCCGGTCGAGGGTGTGCATGGCGATGGTGAACCCCATGCCCTCCTCCCCGATCAGGTTGGAGGCGGGAACTCGGACCTCGTCGAACGACACCGCTGCGGTCGGACTTCCCCGCAGGCCCATCTTGTCCTCGTGCGGAGCCACCTCGACGCCCCAGTCCGCCTCGACGATGAAGCAGCTGATACCGCGTCGTCCGGCGTCGGGGTCGGTGACGGCGAAGACGGTGTAGGTGTCCGAAATGCCGGCGTTCGTGACCCAGTACTTGGTGCCCGAGAGCAGGTAGTCGCCACCGTCCCGCACGGCCCGGGTCCGCATGGCGGCCACGTCGCTGCCCGCGTCGGCCTCCGACAGGCAGTAGCTGGCCTGGCACTCACCTGACGCCACCCGGGGAACATAGGTGCGCTTGAGCTCCTCGGATCCCCAGTTCATCACCGGCAGCATCCCGAGCTTGGAGATCAACAGGGTCACCGATGTCGAGGCGCAGACCCTGGCCAGCTCCTCGGCCATGATGGCCTGGGTCACCATGTCGGCCCCTGCACCCCCGTACTCCACGGGGATGCCGAGGGACGGGAGCTCGAGTTCGACGCAGGCGTCGTAGGACTTCTGCGGATAGGTGGCCTCCCGGTCCGCCTTGGCGGCGTTCGGAGCGACGCGGTCCTCAGCGAAACGGCGGAGGGTGTCCCTGAACTGGCGGTGGGTCTCGGTCAGGGCGAAGGCGGGGGCATCCATCCCCCCAAGTTACTCACTGGTAGCAGGTGCCGAGAACCCGCCCTCCGGGCGAAGGGCACGACCGCCCGGTGGGGCATCGCCGATTTGGGCGGTCAGCCGCCGGAACGGCAAGACGCGCTCAAGTCGACCTCATGATCGGCCGATCAATTAGGTCAGCGACCATGGACGGTTGGCGCTCGGAGGCCAACCGTCACTAAAAGTAGCGGAGACATCATTATGAGTGACATTTCTGCAGGGCCCGGTTGGTGGATCGCCAGCGACGGCAAATGGTACCCACCCGAACTCCACCCGTCAGTTCGGGGCGCTCACCCCGGCCAGATCGGTGGATGGGAGGGGGCGCCGACCCAGCAGCATCATGACCAGCCAGATGTCGGCTCGGACTCCCACGTCGGCCCGCGGTTCCCCGACCTGTTCCAGGCGGCGATGCAGGGGTCGAGTTACGCCGACACCGTCTCGGTGAAGTACGACGGGGGTGACGAGCGGAGCGGGCATCCGCAACCAGCAGGTGCCAGCGCCACCGCCTCGGGTACGAGAAGCCCCGGAAGCGCCACGGCCGATGTCGGGGCCGGCGGCAGCGAGATGGCGGTCGGCGCCTTCACGGGGGCGTCGGCCAATAAGCGCAGGTGGCACAAGGGCCGCTGACCACCCCCACATCCTCCCGGTCACGCCATCGGCGCCCGGGACGGGCGGACGGCGCCGGCGTCACTCCGTGACGGGTCGGCGGAACCGGCCGTCAGGCCGATTCGGGGAGCACCAGCAGTTCCTGCCACTCCCCGACCCGTTCCGCCACTGCCTCGGGGGTCAGCCGCAGCGTCCGGTCGGGCACGCTGTCGGCGATGGCCCGCTGCAGTTGATAGTGGTGGCCGGCCGAACGGAAGAGCGGCCCGCGGGCCTCGACCAGGTCTGCCGGTGCGCCACCGAGGAAGCCCCACAACGTGAACCCGAACGTCAGGTCGTGGACCACCGGTGCCCGGCCGAACCGGGCCGACCGGCGCATCGCCACCGCCGTGCAGCCGGCGATGGCGTCCTCGACCGACTCCCCCGGCGCCAGTACCAACCGGTCCTCGAACCGCCGGGCCAGCTTGAGGGCGAACCCCTGATCAGGGCCTGGAGAGCCCAGCAGGGTGCCGGTGGGCTGGCCCGTCCCACGCAATTCGGAGGGTCGCGACTGGGTCCAGATGCTCGGCACGCGCAGCTGATAGGCGCGGCGGACCTGGTCTGCCTCGACGATCGGCACGAAACTCGGCTGGGTCATGGTGGGCTCCTGGATCTGGATGGCGGGCGGTCAGCTGCCGAAGCTGCTACTCGCCGTGCGACACGCCCGTGTGGAGCAGACCGTAGACGATCGAGTCCGAAAGGGCCTGCCACGATGCGGCGATGATGTTCTCAGAGACTCCGATGGTCGTCCAGGTGCGCTCCCCGTTGGTCGAGTCGATGAGCACCCGGGTCACCGAGCCGGTGCCCTTGGCCGAGTCGAGCACCCGGACCCGGTAGTCGACCAGGTGCACCCCCGACAGCGCCGGGTGCCGGGCGCCGATGGCGATGCGGAGCGCACTGTCCAGGGCGTTGACCGGCCCGTTTCCCTCGGCGGTGGCGACGATGCGCTCGTCGCCGACTCTCACCTTCACCGTGGCCTCGGTGGACAGCCGCAGGCCCTGGTCGGCGATGACCCGGTACGACTCGAGCACGAAGAAACTCTGTTCCCACCCGGTCGAGTGCCGGAGGAGAAGTTCGAGCGATCCGTCGGCCACCTCGAAGTGGTAGCCCTCGTACTCGAGCTGCTTGAGGGAGTCGAGTACCGAAGTCATGGCCTGCGAGTCGAGCGCCAGCCCGAGCTCGGCGGCCTTCATGGCCAGTGTCGACCGGCCGGCCAATTCGGAGACGACAAAACGGGTGCCGTTGCCGACCAGCTCGGGAGTGATGTGCTCGTAGGCATCCGACCGGCGGGCGATGGCCGACGTGTGCAGGCCGGCCTTGTGGGCAAACACCGAGGCTCCGACGAACGGCTGCTGGGGGTTCGGCGCGATGTTCACCAGTTCGGCGATGTGGTGGGACACCGGGGTGAGCAGTTCCAGCCGGTCGGCCGGGATGGTGTCGACCCGCAACTTGAGGGAGAGGTCGGGAATCGCCGCGGACAGGTCGGTGTTGCCGGCCCGCTCGCCGTACCCGTTGACACAACCCTGGACGTGGGTGGCGCCCACGCCTACCGCGGCCAGGGAGTTGGCCACCGCGCAGCCACTGTCGTTGTGGAAATGGACCCCGATCTGGGTCTCGAAGCCACCCAGCACGTCGGCGACGATGCGTTCGACCTCGTAGGGCAGCGTGCCACCATTGGTATCGCACAGCACGAGGGTCTCGGCACCGGCCTCCTCGGCGGCACGGACGATCCGTTTGGTGAACTCGGGGTTCGCCTTGTAGCCGTCGAAGAAGTGCTCGGCATCGAGGAAGACCCGCAGGTCGTTGGCCCGCAGGAACTCGACGGAGTCGGCCACCATGGCCACCGCCTCGTCGAGGGTGGTGCGGAGCGCGTCGACCACGTGCACCTCCGAGGACTTGGCCACGATGCAGACCGCCTCGGTCTGGGCATTGACCAGGTGGCGCAGCGTCTCGTCGTCCTCGGCCCTCACCCCGGCCCGGCGGGTCGATCCGAAGGCGACCAGGGTCGAGCTCGACAGCGAGAGCTCGGAAGGGGCCCGGGCGAAGAATTCCGCGTCCTTGGGGTTGGCGCCGGGCCAACCACCTTCGATGAACGTGACCCCCAGCTTGTCGAGCTGCTCTGCCACCCGGAGCTTGTCGTCGACCGTCAACGACAGTCCTTCCTGCTGGGAGCCGTCCCGGAGGGTGGTGTCGAAGACGTCGACGGCTTCGGGAAGGGCGGGCAGATCGAAGTCGTGCCCGGCGCCACCGCCGCCGGCCTCGGGGGCGCCGACGGATCCGGTCCGGTCCGGCCGGCCCGCTTCCTTGCCGTGGGCATGGGCGTGCTGACCCGGCGTCACCGGGTGGGTGTGGCTCGGGCCGGCCCCGTGGGAGTGGGCATGGCCCCTGGGCGGCCGTCCTCCGGCGTGCGAATCATCGTTCAGGGTGGGGCCGTCACTCGACATAGTCCAACCAGTCCTTGTACTGATCAACCTCGCCCCGCACCGTGGCGAAGTAGGTCTGCTGGAGCTTCTTGGTGATCGGCCCGGGCCTTCCGTCGCCGACCTTGCGGTCGTCCACGGCGCGTATGGGCACGACCTCGGCGGCAGTGCCGGTCAGGAATGCCTCGTCGGCCGTATAGAGATCGGTCCGGATGATCTGCTCGTAGACCACGTCGTAGCCGAGGTCGCGGGCGATGGTCTCCACCGACTGCTGGGTGATCCCCTCCAGCGCCCCCGCGTCGGAGGTCGGCGGGGTGATCAGGCGCCCCTTGCGGACGATGAAGATGTTCTCGCCGGTTCCTTCACTGACGTTGCCGTCCGGAGCGAGAAGGATGGCCTCGTCGTAGCCGGCCTTCAGCGCCTCCACCTTGGCCAACGACGAGTTCACGTACATCCCGGTTCCCTTGGCCGCGGTGGGGACCGCATTGGGGTCGTGGCGCCGCCACGAGCTGATCTTCGTCGACACCCCGTTGGCCACGCCCTCGTCACCCAGGTAGGTGCCCCAGGGCCACGCCGCTATCGACACGTTGACCGGGCAGGGCATCGGGTTCAGGCCCATCTCGCCGTAGCCCAGGTAGACCAGGGGCCGGATATAGCAGCCCTCGTCCAACCCGTTGACCCGCACCAGCGTCCGGGTCGCATCGACCAGCTCGTCCACCGAGTAGGGGATGTCGATCATGAACACGCCGGCCGACACGAACAGGCGCTCGATGTGGTCGCGCAGGCGGAACACCGCCACCCCACGCGCGGTCGGGTAGGCCCGTATGCCTTCGAACACGCCTGATCCGTAGTGCATGGTGTGAGTCAACACGTGGACTGTGGCGTCGGCCCAGTCGACCAGCTCGCCGTCCATCCAGATCTTCTCCGTCGGGGTCAGGGGCATGGCTCACAGCCTTTCTGCGATGGCGTCGCCGATGGCGGCGGTCGAGAGATTGGGATCGGGTTGCGATGCGATGAAGTCGGCGACCGCCTGGGTCATCTTCTCGGCGGCGGAGGCCTCACCGAGGTGATCGAGCATCAGCGCGGCCGAACGGATGGCTGCGGCCGGATTCGCTCTCCCGGTGCCGGCGATGTCGTGGGCCGCGCCATGGACCGGCTCGAAGAGCGACGGTCCGGTGCGATCGGGATTGAGGTTGGCCGATGCGGCGTAGCCGATGCCACCGGCAATGGCCCCTGCCAGGTCGGTGATGATGTCCCCGAACAGGTTGTCGGTGACGATCACGTCGTAGCGGCTCGAGCTCTCGACCAGATAGATGCAGGTGGCGTCCACGTGGTTGTAGTCGCGGCTCACCGACGGGTAGTCGGAGGAGACCTCGTCGACGGTGCGCTGCCACAGGTCGCCCGAAAAGGTGAGCACGTTCGTCTTGTGCACCAGGGTCAGCTGGTGCCGGGGCCGCTCCGCGGCAAGGGCAAAGGCGAAGCGAGCGCACCGTTCGACGCCATGGCGGGTGTTGACCGAGCCCTGGGTCGCCACTTCGAAGGGAGTGCCCTTGCGCAGGAAGCCGCCCTCTCCTGCATACGTGCCCTCGGTGTTCTCGCGGATCACCACGAAGTCGCAGTCCGGTGCCAGCGCACCGGGCACCCCGGTGAACGGGCGCATGTTGACGTAGAGGTCGAGTTCGAAGCGCAGGCGGAGGAGGAGGCCCCGCTCGAGGGCGCCCGAGGGCACCGCATTCGAACCCACCGGGGGGCCGACGGCTCCGAGCAGGATGGCATCCTGGTGACGCAGCTCCTCGAGCACCTCATCGGGCAGGATCTCGCCCGTGCGGACGTACCGGTCGGCACCGAGGTCGTACTCGGTGGTGGAGAGAGGGACACCCACCGCCTCGGCTACCTTGAGCGCCTCGGCCACCACTTCGGGACCGATGCCGTCGCCGCCGATCACGCCAACCTTGTAGGTACTCACGCTTGTCCTATCCCTCTGCTGTCGTCTGCTTCTCGTCGTCCTGGTGTCCGTTGGCCGGCCATCGCCACCCCCGGGCACATCGGCCCCGGCGGTTTGCCGTCCGGGCCCCCGTTCCCCAGACGATGCCTACCTCATCACGGCCGATTCGTCAGGGCCGGCCACGAATTGAAAAACCGCCCACCAGGTGGACGGTCAGGAGGCACACACCGGTCGGGTACGTGCCTAGTCGATGATAATTACGTCGCCGCGTGCGAAGACCCCGATTTCCATAAGGTCTCCAGTGTCGCCTGTCGACAGGTGGAACGTCAACCCCACGGCAGACCGGGGCCCGGGCGCACTCGGCGCATGCACGGCACCGGGCGCCCCGGTGCCGTCCACCGTGCCCGGAGCCCTGGAGCCCCGGAACCTCCTCAGGCGGTCTTGGCGATCAGGACGTGGCAACCGGCCTTGTGGGCCACGCTGTTGGGGACCGAACCAAGGACCCGCCGGGTGCCCCGCATGCCCTTGCTGCCCACGACGATGAGGTCCGCTCCGACCTCGTCGGCCCGCTTGACCAGCACCTCTGCCGGGTCGCCGACCGCGGTGTGGATCTCCACGTTGATGCCCTCGATCCCGCCGGGCACCTTGTCGAGCAAGTGCCGGGTCGCCGTCTCCAACTGCTCCTTGGTCGCACCCACGCTCGCTGAAGGCACGGGAGCAGCAAGGGTGCGCACACCGATCACCACTTGCAGTTTTCCACCGCCCTCACGGGCGAGTTGGACGGCAAGAGCCACCGCTTCGCTGGCTGTCTCGGAGCCATCAGTGCCGACGACGATGTTTGTGAACACCGGTCCCTCCCCACGCCTAGTTGACCTTGCGAGTGGCATGGTAGCGGATGGCGGGCGGCGTCCGCCGGGAAAGTTGGCGTCAGGCCAGCGCCCGTCGGCGCCAACGCATGAGCGGCCGCTCGACCAGGTACCAGCTGAGCAGCGCAATGGTGAAGATGATGGCGAGCCGGAGGGCCTCTACCGGCCAGAACGACCAGTGGGTGGTGAACTGGCTCACGGCCACGTAGACCGGCCAGTGCACGAGGTAGAGGGTGTAGGCCAGGTCGCCGACCAACACGAACGGAGCCAGGCCGACCAGCCGTGACCCGAGGCCTTGGGGGCACACAACGAAGTAGACGATCAGGACGGCCGAGGCCACGATGCTGAGGGGGAGCCACCACAGCAAGGACTCACGCGTCCCATAGGTGGCATTGACCACCATCCATCCGAGCAGACATGCGGACACCAGACCACCGGCCGCGACACTGCGTCGGAACGTGGCGCCCGAGCGATCGAGGTGCCCTCCCGTCGCCGCCAGGCCGAGCACACATCCGACGAGGAGCGCGTCCACTCTCGAGCCGAACCCGAAGTAGACCCGGCCGGCCACTTCGGTCGAGAAGTGGGGGGCGCTCAGCAGGAGCCAGAATCCATACGTCGCGCTGATCGCCGCACCCGAGATGGCCAGTCCGTAGGCGGCGAAACGCCTGCCCATGGCGAGTGCTGCCAGCATCAGGAGCGACCAGATCACGTAGAACTGCTCCTCGATCGAGAGCGACCACGCCTGGGCGAGGAAGCCCAAGAACGGCTCCCGGCCCGAGGCCGAACGGAAGTCGGCGTAGTAGAAGACCGCCGCCGAGACGTCGCCCCAGACCCGCTGCGGCGCATCGGGCACGAAGACGATGGCGGCATAGATGCCCAGCAGAGCCACCGTCATCAACAACGGAGGCAGTAGGCGCAGTGCCCGCCGCGTGTAGAACCTCCGGAGGCTGATCCGATCGTCCCTCTGGTGCTCGGCGAGCAGCATCGAGGTGATGAGGAACCCACTCAGCACGAAGAAGACCGAGATCGCCGCCCACGCCCCCGGAAACGTGTGGAAGTTCGAGTGGTACACCAGGATGCAGCCGATCACGAAGGCCCGGATTCCGGTCAGCGGGGGCCTGTTCCCCAGACGGAACTTCGGCCGCCCCGAAAGAGCGGGGTCGGGAGAGCCGGCTGCGACGGAGGACGAACTGCCCTCCGGCGCCAGGAGTCCCCCACCGGGATGTGTTCCCCCCTCTCCGCCCGGCTGCCCGGCCAGCCCACCGCCGGTCACCGGCCACCGCCAGGCGTCGGCCGGCAGGGCCGGTCGTCGAGGATCTCGCTCCAAGCGACGGCTCCCTCACGGAGACATCGGGAGGTGGGGCCGCGGCACTCGACCACCGTGGAGGGAACCCCGTCGCAGACCCCCCCGTCGAGGATCACCACCGGCTGGCCGGCACCTGCAAAGGCCTGCGCCACCTGGATTGCCGTGGTTGCCGGAGCCGAGCCGTGGATGTTGGCGCTGGTGACGGCGAGCGGTCCCAGCCGGCGGCACAGCTCCTGGACCAGGTGGTGGTCCGGCCAGCGGATCCCCACCATCCGTCCTGCCGACCGGCGGCCACCAAGGTCGACGGCGAACCCGGGCCGCCGGGGGACGACCAGGGTCAGGGGGCCCGGCCAGAATCGCTCGGCCAGGGCCTGCGCCGCGGTCTCCAGCGGCCTGGCCAGTGCATCGACCTGATCGGGGCCGGCCACCAGCACGGGGAGGGCCACATCGGCCGGGCGCTGCTTGAGGGCGAACAGGCGCTCCACCGCCTCGGGTCGGCAAGGGTCGGCGGCCAGCCCGTAGACGGTGTCGGTCGGTACGGCGACCACCGAGCCGTCGGCCAGGGCCTCGGCGGCGAGTTCCATCGCCTCGGGGTCGTCCGCACGCAGTATCGCCGCCATCGTCAGCACCGTGCCACGAGCATACGGAGGCTCCCGGCCAGGTCGCGCTCGGTGGCCACCTGACCGAAGCCGGCACGGCGGGCCGCATCGATCGATGCGTAGGCCTGGAGAGGCGCGATCTCGATCACCACCGCCCCCGAACGATGCAGCCAACGCCGGGCACCGGCGATGATCGCCTCGATGTCGGCCATTCCCCCCACCCCACCGACACCCCGTTCCGCCACCAGCGCCCGGCGGGGCTCCCAGTGGCGGACGGTGAGCTCGAGCCCGGTGTATTCCGACGCCGCCACGTAGGGCGGGTTCGAAACGAGCAGGTCGACCCGGCCGGCCAAGCGGGGCGGCAAGGCGTCGAACCACGAGCCCTGTGCCAACCGGACCCGCTCCGCAGCGGTCGGATCCACGAAGGCGAGGCCAGCGAGGTTCTGCTGGGCAACCGCCAGGGCGTCGGCCGACTCGTCGGTGGCCCACACCACAGGGCCGGGCACATCGGCACCGGCCTCCACGGCCAACGAAAGAGCGATCGCCCCCGAACCGGTCCCCAGATCCACGCAGACCCCGCCGGCGGCCTGATCAGCCGACCGTCCGGATGCGCCGGCCCCGTGCCCCGAACGGACGGCGGCACGGATCCGGCGGAACTCGGCCAACGCCAACTCCACCACCTGTTCGGTCTCGGGACGGGGGATGAGCACCCTCGAGTCGACGTCGAGTTCGAGCTCCCGGAACGGCCAACGACCCAGCACGTACTGGAGCGGCTCGCCGGCGGCCCTCCGTTCGGCCAGCGCACGCGCCAGCTCCTCGCGGCCGCCGGACGGCCGACGGGATGGGACCTGATCGGAGCGGCCCCGGTCTCCCGACCGGACCGCGCCACCGGACTCGACGTGCTCGACGATCCACCTGGCTTCCCGCTCCGAGCCCAGCAGGGAGGCCAGGGACGAGACCAGCCGGGACCGGTCGTCGTCGCCGGCGTGCCCGGCGGACGCGCCGCCGGCACCGGACGGAGGTCGAGGGGCCACGCCGGGCTCAGCCGTCGGCCAGCTGCCGGGCGCGCTTGTCGGCCATCAGAGCATCGGTCAGGTCGTCGAGATCGCCCATCAGGATCCGATCCAACTTGTGGAGGGTCAGCTTGATCCTGTGGTCGGTCACCCGGTTGTCCTTGTAGTTGTAGGTCCGGATCTTCTCGGACCTCCCGCCGCCGCCCACCTGGCTGCGTCGTTGTTCGGAAAGCTCCGCCGCCAGCCGATCCTGCTCCGCCTTGAGGAGTCGGGAACGCAGGACGGTCATCGCCTTGGCCCGGTTCTGGATCTGGCTCTTTTCGTCCTGCATGGCCACCACGATGCCTGTGGGCAGGTGGGTGATGCGCACCGCCGAGTCGGTGGTGTTCACCGACTGACCGCCCGGGCCGGTCGAGCGGTAGACGTCGATCTTGAGATCGCCGGGGTCGATGGCGACGTCGACCTCCTCGGCCTCGGGCAGCACCGCCACCGCCGCCGACGAGGTGTGGATGCGGCCCTGCGACTCGGTGACGGGCACCCGCTGCACCCGGTGGGGCCCACCCTCGTGCTCGAGCCGCTGCC
>Ga0209385_1000085_pt1 | contig 33753 bp, 43 predicted proteins | sample NGEPerB_FD_184506 | JGI IMG/M metagenome (GOLD analysis project Ga0209385, IMG submission 184506) | Arctic peat soil microbial communities from the Barrow Environmental Observatory site, Barrow, Alaska, USA - NGEE PermafrostAB12-B... | ecosystem: Environmental > Terrestrial > Soil > Wetlands >... | reverse complement strand
CGACGAGCACGAGGCCCACCACCACGTACCGCAGCCGATGGCTCTTCGACGCGAGGGTCGGCGCGACCGGCCGCGCCAGGGACCGGCTCGGATCGGATCCCTCGGTCGAGGACGGGGGTGCCGGGGCGGCGGTGGTCATCGACTCTCCGTCCGGGGGTCGGAGTGGGCAGGGACGGGGACGTGGGAAGACGCAGGGGCAGCCTCGAGCCGCTCCACCGCCCGGGTCAGCCGCTGCCGCCGCCACACCAACTGCACGGAGTAGAGGAACAGCAGGCTCAGGATGATGGTGTATCCGGCGATCACGTACCTCATCGGACGCCCTCGGGAACGGGCGCGCCGGCGGCCGCCTCGGACCCGTCCCCGGCCGGGTCCGGCGCCACCCCTTCGGCCTGACGCTCCCGCAGGGCGGCATCCAGCTCGCCGCTGCCCAGCCAGTCCTCGAGGACGCCGATGCGGTAACGGACCACCAGCATCCACACGAAGACCAGGGTGAGGGCGACGAAGCTGAGCAGGAGCGTCCACGCCATCGATCCGTGGATGGTCGGCGAGAGATCGGGGTTGAGCACGGTCGCCCCCTGGTGGAGCGTCTTCCACCAGAGCACCGAGAAGTGAACAATCGGGATGTCGACCGCGGCGAACAGAGCCAGGAACGCACTTCGCCTGGCCCGCACCTCTGGCTCCGCCGGCACCCGACGCAGGGCCATGTACCCGAGGAACAGAACCAGCAGGACCGCGGTACTGGTCAGTCGGGCATCCCACGCCCACCACACGCCCCAGGCCGGCTTCCCCCAGATCGAGCCGGAGATCAGCGTGCACACGTTGAAGACCACTCCGACCTCGACGGCAGCGGCCGCCAACCGGTCCCAGAACAGCGAACGGGTCCGGGGCCACAGGTAGAGGAGACTGGCCGCGGCGGCCAGGCCGAAGGCCAGATACAACGCCACCCACGCCACACCCGGGTGGATGTAGACCAGACGGACCAGGTCTCCTTGGACCTGGTCGGGAGGCGTGACCCACAGGCCGAGCCAGACCGTGAACGCCGTGGACAGGACCGCGGCGATGCCGATGATCCGGACCGTCCAGCGGGCCCGGGCGGACTGGAGGAGTGGGGAGCGCACCCGCTGGTTCGGATTCACGCGGTCTCTTGGATGGGTCCGTACACGACGACGCCCAACGCCACGTAGACGGCGTCGAAGATCACCAGCAGCCGCAGCCACTGGGTCCCGTCGGCAGGGGTGCCGCCGGCCATGGCCGCCTGCCAGATGCGGGTGCCGGCCAGCAGCACCGGCGCGACGATCGGGAGCAGGAGAAACGGTAGAAGCGTCTCGCGAACACGGAGACCGGCCGACAGGGCGCCGTACAGGGTCCCGGTGGCAGCCAGTCCGACGGTCCCGAGCGCGCAGGACACCACGATCAGCCACGGGACGTCGATCCGGGCGCCGTAGAGGAGCACCACGCCCACCGCCAGCAGCGCCTCCAGCACCACCAGCTGGGCCGCGACAGCCACGGTCTTGCCCAGAAACAGTCCGGCTGGGTCGAGCCCGGAGAGACGCAGCCCGTCACGGGCGCCATCGGCCGACTCGACGGACACGCTGCGCTGTACAGCCTGCACCGTGCAGAAGAGGACGGCCACCCAGAACAGGCCCGGTGCTCCCGTGGCCATGAGAGCCCGGTCGGGGCCCAGGGCGAAGGCGAACAGGACCAGGGCCACGATCCCGAACGGCGCCACCTGGGAGAGGGCAACCCGCGACCGCGCCTCGATACGGAGGTCCTTTCCTGCGACCAGCAGCGTGTCACGCCACATGGGCCACCTCGCCGTCGACCCGGGGGGCGGCTCCTGGGGCGCCCCCCGGCCCCCCGGAGGCCTCGGTGGGGGTGGGCCCGGAAGCGGTGGCCGCCTGCCGTCCGAGCGGTGCCCGGGAGGCGCCCGTGCGCCGCTCCGCGGTCACCCGGCCGCCGGTGACCGTGACCGCCCGCGTCACCAGCGGCTCCACCAGCGCCGACTCGTGGGAGGCGATGAGCACGGTGACACCGCCGGCCGTCGCTTCGCCGATCAACTCGTCGAGGACCGCCCTCGCCGAGGCATCCAGTCCGGCATGGGGTTCGTCGAGCATCCACAGCTCGGGCCAGCGGGCCACCAGGACGGACAGGGCCACCCGGCGGCGCTGCCCGGCCGAGAGCTTGGACGCAGGGGTCTTCAGCAGGCGGCCGGTCAGCCCCAACCGTTCGCACGCCGGGTCGATCCGATGGGTACCCGCGCCGGCGGCCCGGACCGCGAACCTCACGTTCTCCCGCACGGTGAGGTCGTCGTAGAGGTGGGAGGCGTGGGACAGCAGGCCCACCCGCCGACGGAGTTGGGCGCGACGTCGCACGGGATCGAGGCCGAGCACGGCCACCCGTCCCGACGCAAGGGAAACCAGGCCCGCACACACCCGGAGCAGGCTGGTCTTGCCGGCACCATTCGGCCCTTCGACCAGTACGGACTCACCGTCGGCGACCTCGAGGTCGACGCCCGTGAGCAATGGGAACCGCCCCGACAACGCGACAGCGTCGTGGAGCGAAATTGCGGAGGAGGAGGGAGTTGCTGGGGCCATAGCCGTCCCTCCATGCTACGAGGGACGGGGTCCGGGAGCCAGGCGAGCACCCCTCCACGGCGGCCGACCCGGTTCCGCCGGCGGCACCGGGACCGCCCACCGCCCGCCCGAGGTCGGACTCAGCTGGTGGACAGGCGGCTCAGGTGCAGGTCACGGAGCCAATTGGAGACGTGGGCGGAGACGATATCGACGTTGCCGGTGGCCAGCAGGAGCCCGAAGACGATCAGCACCACTCCCCCCACCAGATCGACCAGGCGGAGCCGGCTCCGGACCCTGGCCATCATGTCGGTCATCCGTCCGAAGGCCAGGCCGCTGAGGAGGAACGGCACTCCGAGGCCGACCGAGTAGGCCAGCAGGAGCGCAATGCCACCGGTGGCCGAACCGCCGGTCCCGGCTGCCAGGGCCAGTACGCTTCCCAGCACCGGCCCGATGCACGGCGTCCAGGCGAAGGCGAAGGCCATGCCCATGATCGGCGGGGCCCACACTCCGAGGGCGGAGGGACGGACCACGAAGCGGCGCTCTCCGGACAGCGCCATCGGCGGGGTGACTCCGGCGGCCATCGCCACCAACAGCGATCCGAACACCACGATGACGATGCCCGAGACGGTCTCGAGCGATCGCTGGTGGGTGAGGAACAGCTTGCCGAGGGCCGAGGCCGAGGCCCCGAGGATGGTGAACACGACAGTGAACCCGGCGATGAAGGCGAGGATCCCCCGCAGCAGCCTGGCCCGCTCGCGCTTCACGTCCTCGACGCTCGGCCCGTTCGGAGCGGACGACGCACCATCCGCTTCGGCCTTCGGCGCCTCCGACGTCCCCGTCCCCGTCGTCACCGGCAACGGGGCCGGGGCCGGGCGCAGCGCGCCCAACTCGGCGGCGGAGAGGCCCGACACCATCGACAGGTAGGCCGGGACCAGGGGGAGCACGCAGGGCGACAGGAACGACAGCATCCCCGCGCCGAACGCCACCAGGAGACCCAGGGGGTCGGCGTGGATCGCCGCCGGGCCGACCATCATCACCCGCTACGCCAGCTGGCTCTTCACCAGTGCGAGGTCGGCCTCCACCATCATCTGCACCAGGCCGGAGAACTCCACGTCCCGGTGCCAACCGAGCGTCGTCTCCGCCTTGGAGGCATCGCCGACCAGCAGGTCCACCTCGGCCGGGCGCAGGAAGCGATCATCGATCACGACGTACTTCTCCCAGTCGAGGTCGGCGGCGGCAAAGGACAATTCGACCAGCTCCTTGACCGAGTGGGTCTCCCCCGTGGCCACCACGTAGTCGTCCGGCCGGTCCTGCTGGAGCATCAACCACATGGCCCGCACGTAGTCGGCGGCAAAGCCCCAGTCACGCTGGGCGTCGAGGTTGCCCAGGGCCAGCTTGTCGTCGATCCCCGCCTTGATACGCGCCACCCCGTGGGTCACCTTGCGGGTGACGAACTCGAGGCCTCGTCGAGGGGACTCATGGTTGAAGAGGATCCCCGACGAGGCGTGGAGGTCGTAGCTCTCGCGATAGTTGACGGTGATCCAGTGCCCGTAGACCTTTGCCACCCCGTAGGGGCTGCGGGGGTAGAAAGGGGTCGTCTCGACCTGGGGGACCTCGAGGACCTTGCCGAACATCTCCGAGGAGCTCGCCTGGTAGAAGCGGATCTCGGGGTCGACCGTGCGGATTGCGTCGAGCACCCGGGTCACGCCGAGCGCCGTGGTCTCACCGGTGAGGACCGGCTGGTTCCACGACGTCTGCACGAACGACTGGGCGGCCAGGTTGTAGACCTCGGCCGGCCGGCTCTCGCGCAAGATGTTGATCATCGACACCTCGTCGAGGAGGTCGCCGGCCACCAGGGTGAGCCGATCCTGGATGTGGGCGATCCGTTCGAAGTTGAGCGTGCTCGAGCGCCGCACCATCCCGCACACCTCATAGCCCTGACCGAGCAGGAATTCGGCCAGATAGGAGCCGTCCTGGCCGGTGACGCCCGTGATCAATGCTCGTTTCGTCATGCTGTTGGTGCTCCTCGTGGTTCAGTGTGGGTCGGGGTCGTCGCCGGAGGCCAACTGCCAGCTCGGCGGCCGCTTCTCGATGAAGGCCGCGATCCCCTCCGCCGCTTCGGCCGTCTGGCTGGTCACGGTCAACATGGCGTGGAGATAGGGCAGAGCCTCGGTGGCCGCCGCATCCACCACAGCGTAGAACGATTCGCGGCCCAACCTCATCACACCGGGCGGCTTCGAGGCCAGCACCGCCGCCAGCGCGGCCACTTCGGCGTCGAGCCGGTCGTGGGGCACCAACCGGGTGACGAACCCGATCCGCTCCCCCTCCTCGGCCCCGACCACCCGACTGGTCAGCATCAGCTCGAGCGCCTTCTTGGGGGGCATCGAACGAAGCATGGGCACGGTGACCATGTAGGGCCAGAGCCCGACGTTGAGCTCAGGGGCACCGAATCGGGCCTGCTCCGATGCAACGACGATGTCGCAGGCCAATGCCAACCCGAACCCTCCGGCCATGGCCCAGCCCTGGACCCGGGCGATGGTCGGCTTGCCCAGGTGCCACATCTCATCGAACAGCTCGGCCAACCAGCCCCGGGCGAGATGGTGATCGGCGTACTCGTCGGTCGACCCGCCGGGATCACGGGGTGCCATGCCCGCAAGGTCGGCACCGGCGCAGAATGCCCGGTCGCCGGCGCCGGCCAGCACCACCACCCGCACGGTCGGGTCGGACTTGGCTCGGGCCAGGTGCTCGCGGAGGCTTCCGATGACCTCCCAGGTGATGGCGTTGCGCCGTTCGGGTCGATCGATGGTCAGGGTCAGGACGGCGCCGGCCCGGTCGGCCCGGAGGTCGGAGTTCTCCGCCATCCGATCACCGGCGGGGGACTCGCCGCCAAGGGAAGCCGGGGAGGTGGCGTCTGCGGGCACCGTACGAAGGTAGTCCCATCTCGGACGGGTTGCCTGCAGGCGGGCCCCGGGGTACGGAGCGTTGCCAGCTACGGTGACGACATTCCGACCGCTGCCCTGCTCTCCTTCCGTCTCGGGGGTTCCGACGGCGTCGCCATCGAGGCGTCCAAGTGGCAGCACGCACTGGCCACCCTCGGGTTCGCGACGGTCACCGTGGCCGGGAGCGGACCCGTGGACCGCACGGTCCCCGGGCTCTCCATCGGTGCCGCCGAACCGCCGGCGCGGTCGGAGGTCACATCGGCGTTGGACGTTGCCGACCTGGTGATCGTGGAGAACCTCTGCTCCCTCCCGCTCAACCCGGGCGCTGCCCAGGTGGTGGCCCAGGTCCTGGCCGGGCGACCAGCCGTGCTCCACCACCATGACCTCCCATGGCAGCGACCCCAGTTCACCGGGTGCCCGGCCCCACCCGACGACCAGCGGTGGCACCACGTCACCATCAACGAGATGAGTCGGCGGGAGCTGGAGGAACGAGGCATCGCCGCCACCACCATCTACAACACCTTCGACGTCAGTGGCGCCGGGCGGGCCGGAGGTCGGGCTCCGGTGGCGACCCGACCCGACCGCATCGAGCAGGTCCGACACGCCCTCGGCATCGGCGACGGCGAACGCCTGGTGCTCCAACCGACCAGGGCCGTCGCCCGGAAGAACGTAGGAGGGGGCATCGCCGTGGCCACCGCGTTGGGTGCCACCTACTGGCTGCTCGGGCCGGCCGAGGACGGGTACGGCCCAGAGCTCGACGCGCTGGTCGGGGCGGCGACCTGCCCGGTCGTCCTCGGCCCTCCCGGCGGGCGGGGCGGCGTGGACATCCACGATGCCTACCAGGCGTGCGATGTGGTCGCCCTGCCCTCCACCTGGGAGGGTTTCGGGAACCCGACCATCGAGTCGGTGGTCCAGCGGCGGCCGTTGGCCATCGGGCCCTACCCGGTGGCCCGGGAGCTGGAGGCGTTCGGGTTCCGGTGGTTCCACCTCTCCGAGATGGACCGGCTGCGTGCCTGGCTGGACGCCCCCGACACCGACCTCCTCGAGCACAATCTGGCCGTGGCCTCCTCCCACTTTTCGCTGGCGGACCTTCCCGGGAGGATCGCCGCCGTGCTGCCCGACCTGTGACACGGCGATCCCGGCCGATTCGGGTCGAATTCCGGGCCGGAGGTACGATGACTGCCATGAACGCCGCCCTCGCCAGGGAACGCGGACACACGGAGGGACAGGGGCGCCGCGCCCCCCCCGGTCGCCGCCTGACCGCCGACGCCCGGCGCCGCCAGCTCTTCGACGTGGCGCTGCGCCTGTTCGCGAAGCGCGGCTACGCGGCGACCACCATGGACGACATCGCCGAGGCGGCCGGGGTGACCAAGCCCCTGGTGTACCAGCACTTCGAGTCCAAGCGCGCCCTCTACCTCGAGCTGATGGACGTCTTCTCGGGTGAGCTGGTCAACCGGATCGTGACCGCCACCGCCGACGCCGGGGGCCCACGCCAGCAGGTGGAGCTCGGGTTCGCCGCCTACTTCGAGCTGATGGTCGGCAACGAACAGGCCTTCCGACTCCTCTACGGCCGGGATGCGCCCGACGACCCCGAGCTCGGTGCGGCACTCCGCCGGGTGGAGGACACCATCGCCGAGGCGATCGACCCGCTGATCGACGCCGGGCTCGACCCGGAGCACCGGCTGCTGCTGGCCCACGCCGTCGTGGGCATGGCCGAGGGCGCCAGCCGTCACTGGCTGGACGCCCATCTGACGGAGTCCTCCCCCGACGACAGCTCGGCGGTCGACGCCTGCCAGGCCGACGAGGCCGCCCGCCTGGCCACCCGGTTGGCCGACTTCGCCTGGGCCGGTCTGCGCCAGGTCCACCGGATCTGAATCGCAGGCACGGCCGGCCGCAGCGCGGGCCGGGTGACAGTTCCCCGGGCGGCGACCCTCAGGCCTTCACCGCGCCGGCAACCACCGGCGGATTGGTGGACTTCACCACGCCGCCGGAATTCTCGGCGGTGATGGCGAACGCGCTCACCGGCACGCTGCCGGCGACGCTGAAGGCGACGACCGACGGATTCGGGCCCAGCAGGCCGAGCGAAATGTCCTTGCCCCCGATGACCCCCCACAGCTGGTAGGTCTTATCCGCCGGAAGCGTCGACAACTCGTCACCGATCACGAACCCCGTCCCCGACCCGGTCAGGACCACGGTCACCGTTCCGGTAGCCAGGGCCCGCGACGCACCAGGTGAGGCGGTGAGCCGGACCTGCTCGGAGGTGGGCGAGGCCAGTGCTTGCTGCTCCGCCGCCGACAGCAGCGGCGCCTGCGCTGTGGTCTCCTGGTGGCCGAGATGGTCGGCCTGCACGCCGAAGATGAGAGCCACCGCGGCGACCGCTGCGGCGACCGCGCCGGCCACCCTCACGGGCCCCTGCCGGCGACGCGAGGAGGAGATCGGAACGACCCCGGATGCGGGGACCGGGGCCTCGGCCGGCAGCCCGTCTCCCCACTCCCCGCCCGCCTCGGCCGTCGTGCCCGCCTTGTCCTCGCCCTGGCCGGCCTCGAGCCGAGCGGCCAGAAGCGTCCACGACGGGGGTGCCGAGACCTCGAGTCGGCGAGCAATGCCGTCCCACACCCGCGCCGGGGACGAGCCGCCGGAGTTGGCCAGCAACCCCGCGACCTCGTGGTGCTGGGCCACCTCGACCGCGCACCGGGCACAGTGCTCCAGGTGCGCTTCGACCATGGACGCGGTGTCGGGATCCACCGCATCCAGCGCGTAGGCGCCCAGGAGATCCTGGATCTCCTGGTGGCCCGGTTCGGGCACGGTCGGGGTCGTGGGTACGCTCAACGTTCCGCCCCTGCCGGCTCGACGCCCCGTTCGGCCAGGTTGACCCGGAGGCGCCCTAGCCCCGACCGGATGCGACTCTTCACCGTGCCCTCGGGCTCCTTCAGCATGACTGCGACCTCGCGATAGGTGTGGCCACCGAAGTAGGCCAGTTCGATGGGCTGGCGGAGCTCGTCGGGCAGTGCGTCGAGGGCCTCTTTGACCTGCTCGGCCACGGCCAGGTCCCACACCTCGTGGTCGATGTCGTAGGGGGCGGTGGCCGTCTCGCGGGAGGTCCGCTCCTCGCGCCTGCGCCGGGCCACCTCCGAGCGGACGAAGTCCACCGACTTGCCGTGGGTGCGGGCCAGCAGGAACGAGCGCAGCGTCCCCCGCTGCGCGTCGAACTTCTCCGGCCGGTCCCAGAGATCGAGGAAGACCTCTTGGGTGATCTCCTCGGCCGGTGGGTCGCTGCGGACGATCCGGCGGGCCAGGACGTGGACCGAGCCGCCGTGGCGGCGGTAGATCTCGGCCAGGGCCGGCTCGTGCCAACGCCCCACGCCCACCACCAGGTTGGCGTCGCTCGCCTCTTCCAGACCGGCCATCACGTGACTGTATTCGAAGCCGGTCCGGAACCGGATGGTCGGGCAACGCCCACGGGTGCCATGAGCGGCCGGCGGAGAATCTGCTCTACACAAAACCTGACGGAACCAGTAAACTATGTGGGTGTTCAAGTTCCCGAATCCCGTCAACGATAACGCTGCCCGCACCGTCGCCACCGGAGTGGTCCTCATGTGCGTGGCGGCCATCGCCTTCCGCCAACCCTGGATCCTCATTCCGCTGGCCTACGGGTTCTGGGCCCGGGTCCTGACCGGGCCCACACTGAGCCCGCTCGGCCAGTTCGCCACCAGAGTCTTCGCCCCCCGCATCCCGGGTGAGCCCCGTTTCGTGGCCGGCCCGCCCAAGCGCTTCGCCCAGGGCATCGGGGTGGCCTTCTCCACCATGGCACTGGTGCTCTGGTACGGATTCGGGTTGGGCACCGCCACCTGGGTGGTCACCGGGCTGCTGGCGGCGGCCGCGTTCCTCGAGGCGGCCTTCGGGCTGTGCCTCGGCTGCAAGGCCTTCGGCGTGCTGATGAAGATCGGGATCGTTCCCGAAGAGGTGTGCGCCACCTGCGCCGACATCTCCCTGCGCTACCCCCAGCTCTCCCGATCGGCTCCCCGCTGAGCTCGGTCTGCTCCGGTCAGCCCAGGCGGGGCAGGAGATCGGCGCAGAGGTCGGCGAGCTCCTTGGCACAGGAGAGGTAAACCTCGTCCTCACCGCCGGCGGGATCTTCGACGTCCTCCCACGACTCGATCTCGACGTCGGCCAGACCGAGCACACCGAGACGCTCGCCCAGGGGAGCAGGCCCAGAGGGTAGTAGCCGACACAGCCTCTTGATCGAGACGGTCTTCTTCGCCGCCTCGGGATGCCTTCGCCGGATGTAGTGCACGTGCTCGCCGGCCATGGCCAGGATCAGGTCCGCCTCCTCGACGTCCCGATCGGTGAGCTGATGGCTCCGATGCCCGTCGGCGCGCCGGCCCACCGCGGCGAGGGCGTCCCTCGTCCTGAGGCTCATCGGCTGCCCTTCGACCACGTGGGTGCCGGCAGTGACGATCCGCAGGGGTGCCGGTACGAGCATCGCGCCGGCCATCACCGAGCGCGCCGCATTCCCCGTGCACAGCGTGAGGAGGATCGGCGCCGGCACGACCTCATTGGGCCCATTGTTCCGCTCGGGCCCGGCGGGACGGTCGGGTCCAGCGCCCACCGCATCATCGCTTCGCACCGGCGTCACGGTACCGCACGACCGCACGGTGCTCCGCCGACGGCGAGCATCTCGCGTTGCACCCGGCACTTCGGCGAGATGGAGACCACCACGGCCTCGTGCAACGGACCGGCGAAGCCGGTGGTGACCAGTGCAGCCGTAGGGCCGGGTGCGGCCCGCTGCGCCAGCAGGGTCATGTAGGCCTCGTGCTCGATCTGCTGGACGCGGGTCAGCGCAAAGGGTCCGACGTCGCGGTGATGGACGACGGTCCGATAGGTATCGGCCGGCAGCTGGCTCAGGCCGGCGTCGCGGCCGTAGAGCGAGATGCTCGGGGTCTTGCCGACGGAGCCGGTCGCCACGTAACGGGTCGACCCCCACTTCCGGTTTGGCGCGGGCGCCACCGAGCTGGCGGAGATCTTGGAGTCATCGAGCAGGCAGGCGATGTCGTCCGGCCTGGGACAGCGATCGGCGAGCCGAGGATCAGGTGCGCGGTCGTGGCCCACCCCCCAGCCGACCGCCTCGGCGGCAAGCAGGCTGAAGGGGAGTCCGGCGCCGTGTACGAGGCTGGTGATGACCACCATCGCCAGGGTGATCTCGAGGAGCCGCTTGAGCGTCCGGCTGAGGGAAGGCAACGCCACCAGGCGGACCCCGAAGGTAGCTTGGATGATCAAGCCGTGAGCCAGGCGATCACACCGGCCGCGATGGGGTCGCGGAGGACCTCGATGCGGCGTATGGCCCGGTGGCGCCCCGCCGGGGTGGCGGCGGTCGACATCGTGCGGCCGAACCTGCGCACGCGGAATGCGCACCGACCGGGACCGGACCCGGCGGGCCGCGGTAGTGCTCATCGCATTGGATACTGCCGAACTGGGGCTTCGGTGAGCGTCCCCTACCTGGCCGCTCAGTATCCGTGCTCACGAGGGTTGCCGGTCCATGAACAGCACACGGTGGGAAGCCCGGGTGGTTCAATTGACGCACCGCGACATGGCCGTCCCACCCCGGCGACAGGTGACGCCGACCGGAGCGGGGCGGATGCGAATGGCGCCGGACCACGCGCCATGGTGTTGGTCACGCCGTCGAGCTGACTCCATTCCCGAACCGGTGGCCTCCGAAACCGCCGATGACGACGCTGGTGGCGGCCACGGTGTTGGAGGTGTCCGTGCCCACCACGGCCACGTGCGAACCGACTGTCACGTCTGCGAACGTCGGAGCAGTGACGCCTCGATCTCGGTACGTGGTGGTGCCGGTCACATCCACGGTGACCACGGTGCCGTGTCGCGTGGTAATCGTGAAGGTATCGGCGCCGACCGACTTCACCGTGCCAACTGCAGCGGGTGTGGCGCCGCCGAATGGAGGGGCGTGCCTTGGTGTGAGCTTTCCCGGAGGGCTCTCCGCACCCTTGGTCGTCGCCGCCCCGGCGATTCCCCCGGATGCCAATGCCAGGCCCAGGGCGACGGCAGAGACTCCTGCGATCCGCGCGGCTGTGGACTTCGCTTTCGTGCCACCACCTCGCCTGTCGGACATCCCGAGGTCCTGCGAATGCCTGTCAAAGTCCGTTTCCACGCTGCTCCTTGGTCGATGGGGTGGTTGCTGCCGACTACCACCTTTCACTGCGGACCTGAGAGCCAGCTGACAATTGGACAAGAAAGGCGTAATAATTGCTCAGGCCGGTTCGCTTGAATGAGGAGCCTCCGGGCGTCGTCGGCCGAGCCCTTCCAGCAGCACGGGGTCCCTCAGGGGTTCGGTGCTTGGTCGCCCGACACCCTGGAGGGGCCGCTTCATGAACGGGTGGATCGCCGGCCCCACCAGCTGGAGGAGCTCCGCTCGACCGCGACTCTCGCTGACTACAGAATGCAAGCTCTGGTGATCATCGACCGCGAGATTCGCTGATCTGACCGGGTCACCGTGAGCTGATCCACGCGTTGGGCGAGTCCGATGCCTCGAACGAAGCGAGAAGGACAGCACACAGGAAGGGACTTCCGTGACCGGATCAACCGGAACCAACCTGAGGTGGACCCGGCTGGCGCAGCCACGGGCCCCGACCTGCGGCTTTCAGATCGTGCGTCCCGAACCTTCCCAGTAGGGGTCGCGCAGCAGTCGCTTGTAGAGCTTGCCGGTGGGGCTGCGGGGGAGCTGCTCCTCGAAGTCGATGGTCTTCGGCACTTTGTAGCCGGCCAGGTGCTCGCGGGCGTACGCGATGAGCTCGGCGGCAAGGTCGTCTGATGCCGTCGTCCCCGCTGCGAGTTCGACAGCGGCCTTCACCTGCTCGCCCATCTCGTCGTCTGGTATCCCGAAGACCGCGGCGTCGGTGACGACGGGGTGGCACACCAGCACGCCCTCGATCTCGGCCGGGTAGATGTTGACGCCACCGCTGATGATCATGTCGATCTTGCGGTCGCTCATGAACAGGCAGCCGTCGTCGTCGAGGTACCCGACGTCGCCGAGCGTCCCGACGCCCGCGGCCAGATGGGCGGCCTCGGTCTTCTCGGGCGCCTTGTGATACTCGAAGTCAGTGCCGATGCGGCTCTTGAAATAAATCTGGCCTGCTTCCCCCACCTCGCACACGTGACCGTCGTCGGCCACGATCATCAGCTCGGTCGTGTTCGTGGGCCGGCCCAGGCTGCCGGGCTTGGCCAGCCACTCCTGGGCGGAGACGATGCTGAGGAAGCCGCCTTCCGTCCCGCCGTAGTACTCCGTGATCACGGGGCCCCACCAGGCGAGCATCCGTTGCTTGACCTCGAGGGGGCACGGAGCCGCGCCGTGGATCACCGTGACCAATGACTCGCCGCCGAAGCCCTCCCGCACCTCGTCGTGGAGCTTCAGCAGACGGATGAACTGGGTCGGCACAAGGTGGATGTTGGTGACGCCGTAGCGGTCGACGAGCTCGAGCAGCTCGGCCGCGTCGAAGTGGTGGCGCATGACGACGGTGCTCGCCGCCCCGAGCAGGGGGAGGACCGACAGCGCCCACTGCGCCGAGTGGTATGCCGGTCCCTCGAGCAGGGTGACGCCGTCGCTCGGGATCTGCAGCAGGCCGACGGCAGCCTGCGCCACCAGGGCGACCAGGGCTGGATCGTGGCCGGTGGCGGTCAGGCCCGAGCGCACGCCTTTCGGGAACCCGGTGGTCCCCGACGTGTAGAACATGGGTCCACCACTGGACTGCTCCTCCGGCTCGTCGGGCGCGGATCGGGCAAGCACCTGCTCGTAGCCCTCGAACCCGTCGGGAACCGGGCCGCCGATGACGATGCGTGTCGGACAGCCCACCGCCCGGTCGTCGGCGCACGCCTCGGCCGCCACCGCCGCGTACCGACCTTCGACGATCAGGGCCGCCGCGTCCGAGTCGGCAATCACGTAGGCCAGCTCCCCGGCGACCCAGTGCCAGTTGACCGGCACTACGACCAGCCCGGCGTGAATGGCGGCGACGGTCACCTCGAAGAACTCCCGGCGGTTGCCGCACATCAACGCGATCGTGTCGCCCGTCGTCAGTCCGGCAGCGCGCACCGCGTGGATCATGCGGTTGACCCGTTCGTCGAACTCTGACCACGTCGTCTCGCCGTGCTCGTCGAGCAGTGCGATCTCACCGCCCTTGCACTCCGCAATGGGCTTCGTCATCTGTGCGATCTCGGCCTCCTTGTCGGAGCCCATGATCGCAGATGCCCGCTGCTCGCCGGGCGACGTGACCTCGGCCACTACCGGAACCCGGAACATCAACAACCAACCACAACTCGCATAGTTGGTGGCTCAGCTATCGGGTACCGGTCATGCCGGCCATGACGTTACGATCCAGGCGGCTGACGATCCTTCATGACATCGGACTTGACCATGACGATGAACCCAAAGACAACCGTGTAGAAGACCACCACGAAAGCGGTAAGAGTGAGTTGGGAATAGGTGATGATCGCAACGACCACGAGGAAGAGATACAAGAACGTGGCCGCTCGACCCTGCCACGTCAGTGGGGCAAACCCCAGGCCACCTTCTTTCCTCCCACACCAGGGCAGGAGGTCAGATCTGTTGCCGGCAAGTGCTGCCGGAGCTGCCGCGGTCCGGATCAACGGGTGCTTGCAACCGCGAGGGTCGCACTCCAACACAAGTGGGGGGCAGGATAACGAACCACTCAGGAATTCGTGTAACCGCCTTCTCGACAGAGCGATCGAGGCCGTGAGGAAGTCACTCGGCAAAGGGCTGAACCCCGTGACTGCCGGAAGGCTGGCTTCACGTGCAAGCCGACATCGACGTCCACGTCGCATGAGAAAGGGATGCTGTGAACAACAAGATCGTCGTGTTCACCGGTGCCAGCGATGGGATCGGAGCAGCGGGTGCCCGCCAGTTGCATGCGATGGGAGCCACCGTCGTCGTCGTGGGCCGCTCGCCCGAGAAGACCAGGGCCGTCGCCGATAACGACCTCGAAGTCGAGCACGGCTACACGCAGCGCATCGCCTACGGGAACGCCAAGCTGGAGAACATCCTGTTCACCAAGGAGCTGCATCGCCGGTGCCACGATCAGGGAATCTCGACGGCCGCATTCCATCCAGGCAACGTGGCCAGCAACTTCGCCAATGACACTGACAGCCTGATGCGCTACGTGTACCACACGCCGCTTCGCAGGCTGATCCTCATCTCCCCTGCCAAGGCAGCAGACACCCTCGTCTGGCTCGCCAACACGACCCCAGGCAGTGACTGGCAATCAGGCGAGTACTACTACCAGCGCGAGATCGAAAAGGCCACGGATCAAGCCTGCGACCCCAGCCTCGCCATGGAGCTTTGGGAGCAATCCGCCAAGTTCTGCGATCTGTAGAGCGCGTCTCCACCGGCTGACGCCTCGATGGACTGGCTCCGTTCGGCGCTGACGTCTTGTGGCAACCTCCCGACCGCCAGGGTGGGCCACAACGCCGGCAAGGAGGCCGGTTCCGGAGGCGAAACGGCTGAAGCCTGCCTGGTATGATTGCTGGTATGACTACCACCAAGATAGCTGTCAGCCTTCCCGCGGGGCTCGTCGAGCAGGCGCAGCGTGCCGTGGCCGAGGGACGCGCCGCCAGCGTCAGCGCCTACGTGGCTCGGGCGTTGGAGGAACAGGCGAAGCTCGACGACCTTGCGTCGTTGCTCGATGAAATGCTGGCAGATACGGGTGGTCCGCTCACTGCCACTGAACGGAAAGCTGCGGATCGGGCACTGGGCCGATGAGCGCTGCAATCCTCGACACCGGGGCACTCATCGGATTCGAGCGGAACGAGCGACGAGTCGTTGCAATCGTCGCCCGGGCCCTCGAGCATCACGACCCGCTGCTCGTGCCAGCCGGGGTGGTCGCCCAGGCGTGGAGAGACGGTAGCCGTCAGACCCGGCTGGCTCGGCTCCTCGGATCTCCGCTATGCGAAGTGCTCGCTCTCGACGACCGGCAGGCCCGGGCTGCGGGACAACTCTGCGGTGTGGCCAACAGCACCGATGTCGTCGACGCTTCTGTGGCAGTCGCTGCGCGCGATCGGACAGCGAGAATGATCACCTCGGATCCCGAAGATCTTCGACGCCTCGACAGCCACCTCGATATCGTCACCATCTGATCATCCCAAGAATCGTGTCGTACTGACGACCTCAAGACCTGCCCCCGGCTCGGCGCCACGGTGTTTGCGGCCAGAGACCGCACGCGCTTGCCACTTGCAAGGGCCCCATGTGCAAGAGTCAAAGCGCAATGGTGCGGTAAGTGACCCCAGCTGCACGAGCCGCTTCGCGGATGTCGGGACCGTCGTCCCCATCCCAGACGCAAAGGGATGCTTCGAGGTGCTCGGCGGCCGCAACAGCTTCGGCGCCCAAGGTTGACACTCTGTGACTGTCAGCCAGCTCCGCCACGCGGTAGCCAATCAGGCGCATTGGCAGGATCCGAATCGATGCAGGAAGTTCCAGAAGGCGACGCCCAAGCTCTCGTCGCCGCTCGCCTGACCAATCCCCGGTGAACTTTCCGCCACGAGCAGCAACGACGCTCTTGCAGAGACGCACGTAGTAGAGGTTCGTGGTCGCAAGCTCGTGCCTTCGGCAAGTCGGGAGAAGCGACGTCCCTGTTCGCCGGCAAGGACGTCGCGCAGGAGATGGTCGTCGAGGACGACCTGGCTCACGTGGTGGCGAGGTCGGGGTCGTTGGTGAGTGAGTCGACGAATGCCGCGTGCTCCTCACGACTGAGGAGGTCGCCCAAGAGGCGTTGCGCATCCCCGGCGGGGACGGTGAGCACACCGAAACCGAGGTCGGTCACATCGACTGGTCCCCCCTCGTCGAGATGCCACCGATGGCGCACGGCAGCGGGCACCGACATCTGGCCTGAAGCTGACACGAGGTACTGCCGGATCGCCGGCAGCCGGTCGCGTTATCAGAGCCCTCGGTTCAACGGGCAGAAGCGGCTACAAGCGCGGTGGTGTGGCACGTCCGAGCGTGCGGAAACCTCCCCCGCTCGAGAAGATACCGAGGAGGCGCGGCCACAGTCGGACGATCTCCCGCAACGGTGGTCCGTGGGGCGCCCCGAGCTTCGACCGGACCTCAAATTTCACGCAAGAGGCCCCGGAAAGTATTTCCTGTCGCGAGTCCTGGCTCGCGAAACCTCGGCGACAACGCAGCGAAGCTTCCAATGGCGTGACCGGAAGACCCCAGGTCAGCTACTTGATGTGCACCCCGGAGATGGCCCGGGCGATGATCAGCCGCTGGATCTCGGAGGTCCCCTCGAAGATGGTGTAGGTCTGATCGGTCCATCCGGCAGGTGATCCGAAGTGCCATCGCGAGCCTGACTGTCCGCCCCTCGTGATGGGCCATACCGACCCGTATCGGGTAGTTGTAGGACAGAAAGTAGGACACATCTTCGAGTCGATCTTCGAAGTGCCGGGACGTCGGACGTGCACGTGGGGACCGGCCCTTTTCGCTTTCATTGCAAGGGTGATTGCCACACCGAACGCCGGTTCGGCGTGCGCTGGGAGCCGGTGACGCGGACACGTGGGGCGTCACTATGCGTGGCTGCATGTTGGGGGGCCAGCGCCGTCTGCGCGCACGTTCGGTGCCGCCGGGGTGATCTCCCTCAAGAACTAGGATCCGAGCGGGACGTGCGGGAACCGTCGATCTGGCGTGCTCGGGCGCCGATCTCGATTTGTGGCCCGACCGCTCGGATGGAGCGATCTGAATCGCTTGCTGGAGTGAGCAGGCAGCCCAGCGCCGTGTCTGATATCGATCCCGAGCCGGTGATAGGGGCACCCGGACACAGCTCGACATCGGCACCCATGAACCCCCGGTCCACCGCCGACCTGTTGGTCAGCTCCCGGAGAGCTTGCCTTCGTTTGCAAAGGCTCCAATGAGGTCGTTGAAGGTGCGGCACGCGCGATCGAAGGCCCCTCGTGGGAGTTGCTCGCGCCATCGTTGCTCGAGTTCGGCCACAGCTTCTCCGGCGGCGTCGAGGACCGCTCGGCCCTTGGCCGTCGGAAAGATCAGCTTTGCCCGGCGATCGGACGGATCGGGCTGGCGTTCGAGGTAGCCGAGACCCTGGAGTTCGTCGACGAGCTCAGAGCAAGCCGCCAAGCTCAGTTGGGCCTTTGTGGCCAAATCGGTCAATCGGATGCCTTCAATCCCGACGTTCCCCCACACCTGAAGGTGCGGGAACCGGATGTCGTGGAACCGGCCATCCGCTCCTGCGCTGTCGAAAAGCTCGGACCTGAACTGAAAGAGGAGCCGTCCCAGGATCTGACCAATGGCGAGCCGGTCAGTCGGGAGGCCTCTTGACATGGTCACGAACAAGAAGGATACTTCGGTTACCGAAACTTCGGCAACCGAAGTACCGTGGGAGGTCCGATGTCCAATATCGAAATCATACGGGAGCTCTACCAAGCGTTCGAGGCGGAGGGTCTGGATCGCATATTGGAAATGTGCGACCCCAACTGCGTGGTCACCCAGGACCACGCCCTGCCATGGGGAGGGAGATATGAAGGACTCGATGGTGTCGCGACCTTTGGACTGGCCCTCGGCGGAACGATCGACTCGGTCCTCACCGCAGACGCGATGTTCGAGGCTGGTGACCGGGTCATTCAGTGCGGCCGAAGCCGAGGAACGGTCTTGGCCACTGGCGCTGAGTTCGATGTGCCGGAGGTGCACGTCTGGACCCTGTCCGACGGGAAGATCACCGCTGCCGAATTCTACAGCGATACACATGCGATGCTCGACGTTCTCAGTCAGGCATCATGAAGGCCGGAACGCGAGGACAGGCACTCACCGAGGTGTGTGCATCACCTTCTCAGCTCTATGACGCTGCGTCGGACGTGCGGCGCATGGGCGAGTGGAGCCCGGAGTGTCAGCGTTGCGAGTGGATCAATGGGGCTGTCGGACCAGCCGTCGGTGCCCAATTCAAGGGCAGAAACCGACGTGGGATCATTCGCTGGTCCACAACGCCGCGAGTCCTTGTGGCTGACGCCGGTCAGGAGTTCACCTTTGTCACTGGCCACCGCGGTAGGGACATGACCAAGTGGTCCTATCGCTTCGCTCCTATTGCTAACGGCACCACTGTCACGGAATCATTCGAGATGCTCCGCGACATGCCTTGGTACTACCGCTTTGCCGACCGATACCTCATGGGCGTCAAGGATCGCACAGCAGACCTTGTGTCGAATATGGAGGCAACGCTCCAGCGTCTGAAGACTGCGACCGAGGATCTGGATCGTTTGCATTGACCGAGCTGAACTGCAGGATTCCGCTCCCGTTCGTGTTGTTCCAGGCGCCGCAACATTCGCGAGCACCGAGGTAGCCGCGCCAGCTCTGAGTGACCCGTAGACCGATCGGTTTTACGGGTGCGCGGGCGTTGCCCCGAGAGCCTGGGCAGTGCAGGTCCGGCTTTCGGGACGCATTGCCGGCTCCCTCGGCGGACCTAGAGACTCGCGAGAGCCGTCTGATTTGTAGCGCTCTGTCAAGGGATCGATCAATGCCTCCGGCTGCACAGATGCGACTGACAGTAGAGCTCGCGAAGAGCAAGCGCTCTTTGGATCCGGCCCCGGAGAACCCGACCCGGAGCCATTGTTCTGGGACTGGTGAAATTCCTTCTGCCGATGCCTCATCGGTCACCTAAGGCGATTTCCTGGGTGTCCAACGCCCAGGTGGCTTCCATCGTCATTGTTGAGATCGGAGTGGTGCCGAGTGCATGGAGTCATGGGGTACCGGCTCTCGTCATTGTTGAGATCGGAGTGGTGCCGAGTGCATGGAGTCATGGGGTACCGGCTCTCTGGGCTCAAGAGTTTCAAGCACCAATGTTCGGGCGATCCAGCTGGTCACGTGCTGGGCCTCATCGAGATCGAGGCCGCACACGTCACTGAGCGCGATAGTGGCCTGGGTCCCCATGACCACCGCCAACGAGTTGCGCAAGCGGGCGACGCGTTCGGGATCGAGGTAGTCGAGTGGGATGAGGGCCTCGTCGATGTAGGTCAGTCGCCGGGTCGGGCGCTCGGCTGCTTCGGGACCGTGTTCGAGCCAGCGCTGCAGCGTCGAGCGTTCGAATGCCCGAGTGCCAACGGGGTCGTTCAAGAGGAATCCGTTGATGACTTTCTCGCATCGCTCTACTCGAAGGGCCACATCGTTGCCGCATCCGGCGAAGGTGTCGGTGACCGAAGTGATAGTGCGTTCGATGAAGGCTTGCCATAACAGGTCGTCGATGCCGGGAAAGTGCCGGTAGGCAGTAGCTCGGGACACTGCGGCCCGGGCGGCGACCTGCTCGATGGTGGGCTGGCAGCCCTCGTCGAGTAGCGCTGTGGTGGCGTCTACCAAAGCTCGGCGGGTACCGGCTCGGCGTTCGGCATGCGTTGTCATGCCATCAATATACAAGACTAGAGTCTTGCGACACGAGTCTCATATCTGTAGAGTGGGTGCGGGCGGGTCAGAACGTGAGGAGAGTGTTCAACATGGACGAACGAGCAATGCGGGAACAGGTCGAGCGCCATATCAAGGCCGAGGGGGCGGGCGACGTGGAGGGTGCGATAGCGGTGTACACCGACGATGTTGAACACGACGTGGTGGGCTGGCCGGGCGGGGTGCTGCACGGCAAGGACCAGGCGCGCGGCTTCTATGACGATCTCACGGCGAACTTCCGGACTACCGAGGACACCGTCGTCCGGTCCTTCTCCACCCAAGACGCACTCGTGCTCGAGCAGGTGATGACCGGGATTGTCACCGGCGAGATGCTGGGGTTTCCGGGCCACAGACGCACGATCACCTTCCGCATCCTGCACGTGTTCGAATTCCGCGACGAGCTCATAAGCCGAGAGAACGTCTGGCTCGATGGCGCCTCGATCCAGCAGCAGCTCAGCTGATCAGCGCCGGTCAGATCGACTGATTGACCAAGAGCAATAACAAACACGAAAGGGAGGTCAGCTGTGAAGCGCTCTGACATAAATCCATGGGAATGGTCCAAGGCATTTGGGTACTCACAGGCGGTCCAAACCTCGGATTATAAGCAGGTGTTGTTCTGTTCCGGTCAGACGGCTACTGGCCCAGATGGTGCGCCGCCCACGACGAGCGACATGACTGAACAGGTGGCGACGGCGTTTGCGAACCTGTGCTCGGTCTTGGAAAGTGCCGACATGAAAATCGCCGACATCGTTCGACTGACCGTGTACACGACGGACGTGGACGCACTCTTGGCCGCGTACGGCTCTGTGAGCGAGGCGCTGGCACCGAACCTTCCAGCAATGACACTCATCGGTGTGAGTCGTCTCGCCTACCCGGAACTAAAGGTGGAGATCGAGGCAACCGCAGCACGCTAGCGAGGCTCCTAGACGAACCGTTTCGTCGCCACGACTATTCTGCCCATGCCGACGACTCAGCTCAGATTTTGCGAATTGAGATAGTTCTCGGACCTCTGCTGGGCCGATCACCCTTCCTTAGTTAGACCTAGAGATGCACATCTCGGGTTGTAGGTAGCCCGAAAGTGCCTGATTCCGGGGGCGTCAACAGGTGTAAGCACGGGAGGCCGCCTGCCTCGCCCGAAGGGCGTGCGGAACCGCGCTCGGCAGCAGGTGGCGTGGGTGCCGCCGACCGCGCCCGTTCGGGCGCCGAACGACGCGCCAGAACGACGCGCCAGAACGACGGCCATTACGATCCGAACAGTAGCGCCGAACAGTAGCGCCGAACAGTAGCGCCGAACGGCACGTCGGGCGCGCTCGCGCACTGCAAGCATGCTCGGGATCGTGTCGCTTGGCCCACGCCGCGAACCGGCGATCAGTCACCTCTTCGCTTAGAACGGCGCCTCGATCGTGACCATGGTTAACGGAGTCGTCACAATCCGGGTTCCGCTGGTGCAGGTCGAGATCACATCTGAGCTCGCAATGGATTCAGACAGGTCCGAGCACCCCGGCCCGTTGCCGTGTCAGGATCCGTTGGGTGCAGAATGTGCGGCTCCGGATTCTGGGCGATCTCCAGTTGGAGGGGTGTGAAACCGCCCAACTCGGTCGACGCCAAGTCCGGACTCTGCTCAAGGTCCTCGCCATCGAGCACGGTCGAACCGTGGGTGTGGATCGAATTGTCGATTGTCTGTGGGGTGACACGCGGCCGGCTCGACCAGCGGAGCAGATTTCAGTGTTGGCGAGTCGCCTCCGCAGCGTCCTCGGTGCCAACCGGGTCCTGCACAATGACGCCGGCTACATGCTGATCCTGGACTGGCTGGACCTCGATGCGCTTCGGGAGTACCTGGCGGAGGCAGATCGCCGGCTTGCCTCGGGGAAGCCAGCAGCGGCCCGCACGGTCGCGTCGGCCGGCCTGTCGCTGATCCGCGGGCCACTTCTGGCCGATGAACCCGACGCCTGGTGGGCCGACTCCGAACGTGCCGCTGCCGACCTGCTCATCTCGCGGCTGAACCAAATTGTGGCGTCTGCGGCGTTGGCGGGCGGCGATTGGGCCGAGGCAGCCCATCTTGCCGGTGAGGTGCTACTCCGGGACCCTTATGACGAATCGGCCTTGCAGGTGTCGATGGAAGCACTGGCGAGGTCGGGGCGGCAGGCCTCGGCGTTGGCGGCCTACGCCGCCATGCGAGAGCGCCTTGCCGAGGAATTGGGAGTCAGCCTCTCGGACAAAACGGAGGCTCTCCATTCCGCAATTCTCCTGGGCGACCTTCCTGCGGCCAGGAAATCGGGTGAGGCCTCTTCGTCCACCACCATCGAACTGCCGGGACGGGTGCACTCCCTCCGCTCATTGGACGATCTGGTCGGTCGCGCCGAGCGCGGGAGAGGTCAGATCGCAGTCGTCGAAGGGGAGGCGGGGATCGGGAAGACTCGGCTGCTGCAGTTCTGGGCAGAGCGGCTGATCGACCGTGGCGTCGAGATTGTTTCGGTCGCGTGCGACGAACTGGGGCGGACTCTACCCCTGCAGCCGCTCCTGGATGCCATCGAAGCTCTCGTCCGCGGCGGCACGAACGCAGGTGCCGTGGAGATCCTCGGTCAGGACGTTGCCGTGTTGGGACCCCTCCTCGGCACCCTGTCCGAGCCGGCCGGACCTGCGCAACTGACTGCGCTCACCGACCCTGGCGCCGGCCAGGCATTGCTGTTCGCGGCTCTCTTCAGTGTCTTGCGCCGACAGTCGGAGCGACGACCCTTGGTGCTCATCATCGACGATATCCATCTTGCCGACTCCGCCACTACCAGCTGGCTCGGCCAGGCGGCACGCCGGCTGGTGGACAGCCGGGTGATGATCGTGGCCGGGCAGAGGGCCGAGGAAGGCGTGGCCCTTCCCGGAGTGACGACCATCACCCTGGATCCACTCAGCCTGGAGGACGCCGAGTTGATCGTGGGACCCAATCGGGCCCCTGAGCTGCACGCACGCAGCGGGGGCCACCCCTTATTCTTGGTGGAACTAGCCGCAGCGGACGCCGACGAGGAGATGCCGGCCACCATTCGTCAGGCTGTCGAGGAACGGTGCATTCGTGCGGGTGCCGCAGCCGCCACGCTGCGGGCAGCAGCAGTCATTGGGCCGGAGGTCGATCTCGACGTGCTCACGGTCGTCACCTCCACCGGAACCAGTGAGCTACTCGATCACCTGGAGGTAGGGCTTGAGCGAGGATTCCTGGTGGAAGAGGGTCAGACGTTCGTTTTCGCACATGCGCTCATCCGGGAGGCACTGGCATCGACCGTCGGTGCCTCCCGGACCGCATTCATCCATCGGGAGGCGGCCCGAGCTCTGAGCGGTCGACGTGGTGCCGATCCCCTCGCAGTCGCCCGACACGCGCGTCTCGGAGGGGAACGTGCCTACGCCTCCACCATCCTCGTGACAGCAGCACGAATGGCCGTCCTCCGCTTCGATGAAATGGAGGCGATGCGCCTCCTGGACGAGGCCATCGCACTGGACGACACGGCTGACGCACGACTGGAGCGAGCCCGCGTGGCAACAATGACCTCACGCTATGAGCTGGCCGCCGCGGACATCGCTGCAGCACGCCTACGTGGTGCCGGGCCCGAGGCGCTCGAGGTGGCCGCGTGGTCCGCCCATTTCCAGCGGCACTTCGATGAGGCTCTGGCCAACGCCGACCGCGGGGCGCGCGAGGCCGTCGATCCCGACCTCCGCACGAGCTGCCTGGCTCTCGGGGGTTGGGTCTCCCTGGCCTCTGGTGATCTCGACGGCGCCCAGGTTCGGCTCGAAGGCGCGCTCGGCGATGCGCCGGAGGCAAGTGGGGGGATGGCCGAGGCCTGGCTGGCCTGGCTCCTCATGAATCAAGGGCGCCCAGCAGAGACGCTAGGTCTGGTGAGACAGCAGACCGGCAGGGGGTTCGCCGTCTACCGGTTTCCCAATGCCTACGGCGGAATGGTGGCCACGATGGCTCTGGCCATGCTCGGGCGCGTTGACGAGGCGCTGTCCACCCTGGACACGCTTGAGTCCGACGTTGCCCGTATGGGTGCTCACCGGTGGACGCCACGCCCGCTCAACCTACGGGGTTGGATCGTGCGCAACCTCGGTGAACTGGGCGAGGCGGACGAGCTCAACCGGGCGGCCATTGATTCCGCTCGCGCCCATGGGCTCGACGAGCCACTCGCAAACGGGCTGCTCGATCTGGCCTCAGGTCGTCTGCTGGCAGGTGACTTCGATGGCGCACACACCCTGCTCCGCGAAGCCATGCCGTTGACGGAGGTCGAGCACGCGTTCCGATGGCGCCACGAGCTCCGAGGTCGCTTGATCCGGGCCCGCCTGGATCAAGCGACAGGAGACTTCGATGGGGCCCTGGCCGGTGCCCAGTCCCTGGCGACCGACGCCGCCCTGCTCGGCACGCCTCGCTATGAGATTCAGGCCCGCCTGGTGGCCGCCATGTCCGCTCATCAGGTAGGCGCCACTCCCGACCTCGAGACGGTTGCGGGGCTTCTGACCCATCTCGACGAGGTGGCCGGCCTCGAGGGATGGTGGATCACCGCCGAGGTTGCCCGGGTGTTCGGAGTTCACGAGTGGGAGGAGTTGGCCGGCCGACGGGTGCACTCCTTGCGACGGCGAGCGGGTGCTCGCGCCGAGGCGTTGGATCGCGCAGCAACCCGCTATCTCGGGTGAGCTGGCACTCGGGCAGTCAGATGGATCACCGAGGGACGCCACCCTGGCGCGTGTGGGGAGACCGCAGAGCGCAACTGTCGAACAAGTTCTGAGGCGGCGGGCTCGCCGAGCCCAGCCACCCAGGGGGCGATCTGGGGCATCGCCAGCCGGTAGGCCACGACGGCGCCGGGGTCGAGGGCGCCCAGGTCAGCCTCGAGCACCGTGGCGTGGACGTCGACCAGGCCCGCCTGCTGAGCAACGTCCCTGAGGCGATGGGGAACGCTGGAGATGGGCTCCACCTCGGCCTTCATCGTCTCGTACCACGCGGGCGGCAGCCACCCCCATGAACTGAGCACATCAGCAATTGCTGCCTTCACCGGATCGGATCGCACTGATGCCCACGTGGAAGCGACCAATACCCCACCGGCCCGGACGATGCGTTCCATTTCGCCCAGTGCCGCCGCCGGTGGGAGATGATTGAGCAGGAAGCCGGCCATCGCCGCATCGAAGCAGCGGTCCCGAACCGGCAACGCCAGTGCGTCGGCCACGATCGCCATCCATCCACGTTCGTACCCGCGGACAACCATGCCAACGGAACAGTCGGCGACCACCACACGAGCACCTTTGGCGGTCACAGCCCGCGCCACCGCGCCGGTGCCACTGCCGAGGTCGAGTACCAGCTTCCCGGCCAGGGGCACCGGTGACGCCAGCACCAGGGACAAGGCAGGCGGTTGATACACGAGACCCGCCGCCCTGTCCCAGCCGGCAGCCACACCGTCGTAGGCTCGAGTTACAGCCACGCGGCGCCTGTTGCCGCCCACGCCTCCCACCAGGCCAACTCCGGGCCAGGGCCGCCAAGCGCCTTCTCCCAGCCGAATTGGACCATGGTCCCGAGCATCTCGAGGGCGACCGCCCGATCCCACCACCCGACGGTGTCGATCCCGTGGCCTTCGAGGGCTGCCCGATAGGTCGAGATGGCCTTGTCCTTCGCCTCGGGGAGCAGGTCGGAGTTGAGCGCCAGATACCACGACAGATCTGCGATGGGCGACGCCTCGCCCGAAACCTCCCCGAAGTCAAGCAGGACGGTGCGTCCGTCGGCGTGGCTTCCGATGTTTGCTGCCTTCCAGTCCCCGTGCACCAACGTGTGGGGTACCTTCTCCAGGGCTGCGACGAGGGGGCTCGCATCGTCGAGCAGAGGCATCACCAATTCAGCGAGGGACGGTGACACGGCAGGCAGTCGACCCCACCCGTTCGCCATCACCTTGGGCACGACAACGGCGGAGCCGAGTGCGGCCTCGGCCTCGGCCACCGCTGGCGAGAAGATGAGGTAGCGGGTGGCGAGCGGGGTGAGGCCCACATCGTCGTGCCAGCCCCAGAAGGTGGCGTGCATGGCGGCCATGTTGCCCAGGAAGCGAATGTGCTCCTCGAGTGAGAACGGCTGGCCCGGGGTGAGTAGCTGGTCGGTGACATCCCGGAGGAGGATCATGCCCACGGTGCCATCGAAGGCAGCTGCCACCACGGCCGGGTCGATGACGTCGGGTAATCGCCCCAAGAGCCCGTGCTCCCACAGGCGCACGTATCGCTCGCCCGGATCGCCGGTAGCCCGCAGCAGCCAATCGTCGCGGGGATCCTGGTACTTGAGGACGTAGTGCTCACCAGCGATGACGACGCGCTCGAAGCAGGCACCCGACTTGGTGTCCTCCGGCTCCCATCGCTCCCGGGTGTCAGCTGCATCGAGCAGGTCATGCAGCACGGCGAGGGATTCAGGATGGGTCACTGTTGACTCCGGCCATCTCGGCGAGAAGGGTGGCGGACCAGCGTCCACCGCACCACACCCGGTCCTTCGTTATCCAGCCGTCCGCGACTTCGAGCACATGGGCTTGGTGCACCGCGTGCGGAACGCCGCCCTCTTCCCAACGGAGCGTGAACTCCACCAGCTCTCCCGTGGGCAACGGCGTCCGCTTCAGCTCCTCGAATGCCCCGATATCTGCATACCAACGGGACAACTCGGCCTTGACGGCCGTGCTGCCTTGAACTTGGTACCGCCAGTTGGGCACCGTGGCGTCCAAGGTCATCTCTGGGCTGAGCGCGTCGCAGGTGCTCATGGCTGCTCCTTTGATAGCAGCCAGGTATCGCTCGACGGGCCCGGCTTCCTTCTTGTCGGACATGGTGACCTCCCCTTCATGGGTTCTCGATCACCTTGCCATGGTTGCATTTCCACCGGCTTGCCACAGCTGCGGCAAGGCCATGGCAAGCCCTCGAGGAGATGATCGTCAGATCCCCGGCGCAAGGCCGGAGATGGATCACCAAGGGAGACGGATCATGGCATCAGCTGAGCTCAAGAACTTTGCAACGCCCGACGAGACCAGAACGTTTGAGTACGGACGCGTCGATCTCCTGTCCATCGGTGGGAGCGACATCGGGCGCCTCACCCTCCAGCCCGGATGGCGCTGGTCCGACCATGTGAAGCCCATCGCTGGCACCGACCTCTGCGAAGCGCCGCACTTCCAGTACCAGGTCAGTGGCATTCTCCACATCGCTATGGCCGATGGCACGGAACTCGACAGCCAGGCCGGGGACGTGTCCGCCCTCCCACAGGGCCACGACGCCTGGGTGGTGGGCACCGAGCCGGTCGTGCTGGTCGATTGGTGGGGAGCTTCCAACTACGCCAAGGACTGACTGCGTGTGTGGCGCGGCCGTCACGCGAAACGACGGCGTGACGGCTGCACCCACGAGCACCATTGTTATGGGGCAGGGTCTGACTGTATCGGCAGTCGATTCCGAGGGGCACCGTCAGTTGAGCAGTAGTCGACACCAGGTGTCGCCCAGCCACTGCTCGTACTTGCTCGGCGACCAACCCCGCTCTCGGGTGAGCATCACATACAGTTCCGGGCTGTTGGTTGCCCACACGACATCAGCTGCCTCCCCCACGGAGAGTCCTGTCCGCAGCCCTCCTGCGTCACGCAGGTCACTCACGAGCTTTCGCATGTTCGCCGCTCGACGGTCGCTGATCTCTTTCCATACCTGCTCTGCCTCGGGCTCGGTGGATGAGGCTTCGCGCAGTGCCAGTAGCAGCGGGGCCAGGCGCTCTTGGGTCTCTCGTATTGCGTGTGCGTAGATGGTGAGCTTCCTGGCTGGATCAGACTCTGCTCGCATGGCCACCACGTAGTCACGTGCCTCGGCGACCACGGCGTGGTCAGCGCCCGAGATCGCCTGTTCGATCAACTCACGCAACAAGATGGGCTTGCGGCCCACCAGCTCATAAACCGTGTCCACGTTGACACCGGCTCGGGCTGCGACCGCGGAGACCTTTGTTGCACGGTACCCGTGCTCGATCATGAGATCGCGAGCCGCATCAACGATTCGCTGTCGTCGCACGCCGGAGCGTTCCCGGCGGAGAGAAGCGTCGTAGTCGTGTCCCTTGACTTCTCGGGCCATGTGCCTCACTATTACTCCGATACCACTTCGGATCAAGTATCGGAGGCACCCACCATGACCTATGCATTCACGCAGGATGTGCCGATTGACGCTTCCTTCTACCAACGCATCGTGGAGGGACTCGGTGACGCGCCGCCGAAGGGCCTGATCAGCCACATCGCCCTGGAGCGTCCCGAGGGCGGTCTCCGGTACATCGATCTATGGGAGTCACAGGAGGACTGCGACAAGTTCGGCGAGGAACGCCTCCATCCGGTCGTCCACGGCCTCCTCAGTGAGATCTTCGGCGATCAGTTGCCGGAAGAGCCCGAGCGGATTCCTCTGGCCGTCATCCATGTCTGGGGTTCCCAGCAATAGCCCTGATCCGTGCCTCGACCGTGATCGAGGTGATGGCCAGGGATACCGGGGAGAGGATGCAAGGGTCTTCGGGCTCCTGCAGATGCGAACCACCGATACCAGCTTGCCGTGTCCATCTCGATCAACAGTACGGCCACAGGAGGCCCTTCATCTGACTCCGAGAGGGTATGGCATAGGTGCCGTTCCGTGCGCAGCAACCGGAGCAAGCACGGAGGCCGCCTACCCCGGCTGCAAAGCATACAGAACCGCTGTCGGCAGCCGGTGCCCTGGGTGCCGCCGACCGCACCCGAGTCGGCGATCAAGCGCACCCGCTCTGGCACCGAACGACGCGCCAGAACGACGGCCGTCGCCATCCTGGCCGAAGCGCAGAACGGCACGTCGGCCGTGCTCGCGGAGCGCAAGTACGCCCGTCGCCTGGCAGGTTTGGCTACGCCGCGAACCGGCAGGGGCAGTCACCCATCTATGTCTCCCGCGCGCTGCGGGAGTGGGGCCTGCTACTACCTGCGGAATCGCTTGATGGCGTCGTCGGTGGCAGGGGTGAAGAGGTTGACGAGATTGCCATCGGGATCACGGAAGAGGATGGAGCGGTTTCCCCAGGGCATGAGTGTTGGCTCCTGCTCCCACTCGCTGACGATGGGCTGGAGCCGCTCGTACTCAGCGTCCACATCGTCGACCACCCATTCGAGGATGGCGGTCTGATTGTGTGCGGGGCGGGCTGCGTTGTTGAAGAGTGCCGCCGTGCTTGTATGGCCGAGAGCGAGGGTGCATGACGGGTAGTGCAGCTCGGCGAACACGGGTGCCGGCCGGTCCGCGGTCACCCCGGTTACCTTCTCGTAGAACTCGACCATGGTGTCGAGGTTGTCGGTAATTATCCGGACTGAGACGAGGTCCATTGGAATCTCCCTTTCCCGTCGGTGTCTTCGCTACGCTACCGTAGCGTAGTGAAGGAATCAACACGGAAGGCGAGAGCAGAAATGGAGACGAGGGTGGCTGGGAGCGGCAGCGGCAAACGAGAAACCTCGACACTCGGCAAGAGGTCAGGTACCGACCCCCGTGTCATCCTTTCGCGAGAGCGGGTCCTGACGGCGACGCTCGACCTGCTGACTGAGGCCGGCCTGGGTGGACTCACCATCGACGACGTATCCAAACGGTCAGGCGTCGCAAAAACCACCATCTATCGGCACTGGCCGAACCGCAACGCCCTCATCGTCGATGCGTGTCTGCGGATGACTGACGGTGACGAGGAGCCGCCCGACACCGGTTCCCTGGAAGGCGACGTGATGGCCATCTTGACGAACCTTGCCGAACTGCTGGTCACGGCGCGATGGTCGTCGATACTCCCGTCAATCGTAGACGCCGCAGAACGTGATCCAGAGATTGCCGAGGTTCACAGCAGACTCCAACGATGGCATGCAGCTCCGCTGCGAGCGGCCCTGGAGAGAGCGGCTCTCAGAGGGGAGATCCCCCCAGAAGCTGACTTCAGCGCAATCGCTGCCGCGTTGCGGGGACCACTCTATTTCCGTCGTTGGTTCTCTCGTGAGCCGATCAACGACAGTTTTGTGGACCTCATCGTCCAGGGCGTCCTCGCCGGCGTGCGCCGCGACCTTCCCAAGCCATAGCGAGCAAGGAGGCCGGAGGCGCCAGCGGTGCTGAGCGGGAAATACGAGGCCATCGAGCAGCGTCTGCAAACTGCACTTGGATGGTTGACCCGTGACGCCCATCCGAGGTGTCGCGCTGAGGAAGGGTTGGGGGGGTATCCGACTCGTGTCGGAGTGTGGCGCCTTCCCGGTAGCGATAGGGGACACGTCATCACGAATTACGTGAGGCGGCTCTTGCCTTTGGGCTGTCTCCACTGGTTGGCCCGGATGTACGCCGCGGCACCGTAACCCTGGAACAGGGGTGTTCGGCGGTCGGCCGATATGCTGGCGGTCGCCGTCACAGCCCGAGGACCAAGTCGCGCACGGCGGCCGGTTGGGAGAGAAACGGGTGGTGGCCGGCATCGAGTTCCACGACGCTGCCCGCCCTGCCGGCGTACTCGCGTTGCCGCTGGGCGGGGGTGCCTCGGTCCTGGGCGCAGACGAGGTACGTCGAGGGCACGTTCCGCCAGGCCGCTGACTGCACCGGCTGCTCGAGCACGTGCAGGCTCTGGCGCGCCGTCTTGTCCATCGCCTGTCGCTGAATCTCCGGATCGCAGTCCTGCAGGAACGTCTCAGCCAGGGCATCCGGTCGGACGGTGAACGTGCCACCCCTGGGATCGATATCGAGGAACGGGGCGGGCTCGCCGTCGCCGAACGAAGAGAGGCTCTGCCCGACCTCGGGCAGGTAACTCGACACAAGCAGCAAGTGGCGCACGGTGTCGACGCCCGTAGCGGCCTCCGCGGTCACGATCCCGCCGTAGCTGTGGGCGACCACGACGGTCGGCTCGTCATTCGCAGTCAATACTTGCCGGACCGCGGCGACATCCTCGGCCAACCCGGGTCCTCCCGCACCCGTCGGCTCACCCGTCTCGCCGCAGCTCGGCAGGGCAGGCGCCTCGTTGGCGACCCCCCGCTCGGCCAGCAGCTCACCGGTTCGGTGCCACCACCACGATCCGTCCTTGACGCATGCCCCGTGCACGAAAACGACCCTCATCATGACCTCCTCGTCTTCTTTCGATCTGATGACTGGCGATAGTAGCCGTAATAGTGATTACGTGAAAAGATGACGAGATGGGTAGGCAGCGACAACCGCAGATCAGGCAGCGGCTTCTCGACGCGTGCACCGACTACTCGCTCGAACGGGGGCTCCCCGACGGGCTCGAGCCGTTGGCTACCGCCGCTGGCACCTCGAGTCGGATGCTGATCTACCACTTCGGAACCCGTGACGGACTGCTCCGTGAGATCCTCGGACAAGCCCGGCAGCGCCAGCTCAAGGCCTTCACCGACCTAATACGCCTACGACCCGACGAGCCCTACCCGATGACCCTTGCCCGCGCTTGGTCCGCGATCTCCGGACCACAAGGCGAGCCTTACCTCCGTATGTTCAGCCGGCTGCACGACACCGCGGGAGAGCCCCTCTGGCCCGGCTTCCGGCGGACCGCAACCACCGACTGGCTCGCACCCCTCGAGGACGGCATGCGCAGCCTCGGCCGACCCGAGCTGGCCACCGTCGTGCTCGCCGTCATCCGAGGCCTCCTTATGGACCTCGATGCAACCGGCGATGCCGCTCGCACTGACCAGGCCTTCTGCGACTTTCTCACCACGATCGGCAGCGCCTGACACAGCCGGGGATCGGGCACTCGGAATAGATATCCACACGCCCCGAGGTAGGGGCGCATGCAACTCGAGCAAGCACGGAGGTCGTCAAGGCATTGAGAACCGCGCCCGGCAGCCGGTGTTGCGGGTGCGGGCGACCGCACCCGCTTGGGTGCCGGCCAACGCGCCAGAACTACGGTGGTGATCTCATCCATCTGGGGCCCGGTCGCCTCGTCTCCCGAGTCCCATCGACTTGGGAGGTATCCCATGACCACCACATCGACATCCATCGTCGTCTACGACCCGGAGCTTGCCGGTCCTGAACACATAGCCCTGGCCGGGTTCCTCGGCGGCTACCGAGGACTCACCCGCGACGCCTATGCCCTGGATCTCCGTCAGTTCGTCGCCTTCTGCGATGAGCGACACCTGGGCCTGTTCGAGGTCCGGCGAAGCGACATCGAGACCTACGGACGGGAGCTGGAAGCTCGAGGTCGGGCAACGGCCACCGTCGGTCGCCGACTGTGCACCGTGACCGGCTTCTATCGCTATGCCGAAGAGGAAGGCCTCATCGCCCACTCTCCGGCGGTTCACGTCCGTCGACCTCGGATCGATTACGAATCCCACGCCATCGGCCTGGACCGCAACGAGGTTGGAGCGTTGCTCGTTGCCGCCGGACTCGGACCCGCCGCTGAGCATGCACTGGTGTCACTGCTGGCGCTCAACGGTCTGCGGGTCTCCGAAACGATCGGGGCCGACATCGAGGCCCTGGGCCTCGAGCGAGGCCATCGGACCCTCACCATCGTGCGCAAGGGAGGTAAGACCGTCACCATCCCGTTGGCACCTCGTACTGCCCGGGCGGTCGATCTGGCCATCGGCGAACGTGACAGCGGTCCGATCTTCGTCACGGCGGACGGTCGGCGTCTTGATCGTCACGGGGCCAGCCGGGTCGTTCGGCGGGTCGCCCGCCGTGCGGAGATCACCAAGCCAATTGGCCCGCACACGTTGCGCCACGCATTCATTACGGCAGCCCTCGATGCTGGGGTGCCGCTGCGCGACGTGCAAGAAGCTGCCTCACATGCTGACCCACGGACCACGATGCGTTACGACCGGGCTCGGGTGTCCCTGGACCGCCATGCCACGTACATCGTGTCCACCTACATCGCTGGTGCTGCCCGCTGACCATCCCGGCAGTCTGGGCGCCGGCAGATATCTGCTGGCGCCCCGGGTCAAGGATCTGGCGACCACACCGAGTCGGCGTATTGCGTCGTCGAGGAAGATCAGAACGACGCGCCAGAACGACGGCGGTCGCCATGCTGGCCGCAGCGCATATCGGCACGTCGGGTGTGCTCGAAACTGGGAACCGGACGGCGAGCTGAGATGAAGTGAGCAGAATATCCGGCAGGATCGAAAGTGCTGAAACCGAAGCATCCGAAACTGCATGTTGTCCATCCAGTTGTCCATCTTTTCGGCAATACTCGGTCCAATCGAGTGGACGGGCTGGACAGGTACATCGTCCTGAACTGGGATAACAGGACGGACCCGCACCCACTGGACATACCTGCCCACCCTCTCAAGGTGGAGACACGGGTTCGAACCCCGTTGGGACTTCTCGTTGTTCTGGCTGGTCAGAGGCGTGATGGCTTCGACTCAATCGTGCTCGGACAAACTTCGTCCGTCCTCTGTCCGTCAGGTTCTCCGGCGACGGCCGGAGGACGGTGCGCCTCTACCCGCCGGTCGCTCACTGACCGAGAGTCGTGCCGCAGATCACGGTGGCGAACGGACCGGACGACGAGTCGCTTGTCGGGGTGATCCCGGGCCCGTCGACCTCGCAGGAGATGGTCGTCGTCTCGGATCCGTCGGACGACTGGGCCGAGACGTTCACCGACGAGGGGCTGTCCGTCAGGACGGTCGACCAGGGCAGGGTTACGTCGTTCACCTGTGACTCGGTGGCTCCGTCCACCACGGTCATCGAAGCCTGCCCCGTGCCCGTGACCTGAATGCCGACACCGCTGGGCGGGACCGCCGGTGCCGTCGGGGCGGGCATGGTCGAGGTCGGCGACACCGTCGACGACGGACTCGGAGGGGGCAGCGTGGTAGTCGGGGGTGTAGTGGTC
>Ga0209385_1000084_pt1 | contig 33771 bp, 31 predicted proteins | sample NGEPerB_FD_184506 | JGI IMG/M metagenome (GOLD analysis project Ga0209385, IMG submission 184506) | Arctic peat soil microbial communities from the Barrow Environmental Observatory site, Barrow, Alaska, USA - NGEE PermafrostAB12-B... | ecosystem: Environmental > Terrestrial > Soil > Wetlands >... | reverse complement strand
AGGTCGTGGTGAACTTCTTCGACCAACTGAAGAGCCGGACCAAAGGGTATGCCAGCCTCGACTACGAGCCCGAGGGGTACACCACCTCGGACCTGGTCAAGGTCGACCTTCTCATCAACCACACCCCGGTGGACGCGTTCTCCACCATCGTCCACCGGTCGCAGGCCGACTTCTACGGGCGGCGCATGACCGAAAAGCTGCGCGAGCTGATCCCCCGCCAGATGTTCGACGTACCCATCCAGGCGGCGATCGGAGGCCGGGTCCTCGCACGCGAGACGGTCAAGGCGCGGCGGAAGGATGTCCTGGCGAAGTGTTACGGCGGCGACATCACCCGCAAGCGGAAGCTCCTCGAGAAGCAGAAAGAGGGCAAGAAGAAGATGAAGAACATCGGTCGTGTGGAAGTGCCCCAGGAAGCCTTCGTCTCCGCATTGCGACTCGACGACTGAGCCCCTGATCCCGCGTCCACGGCTCATTGCAGCGCATCAGGGGTCGGGATCGGTTGGCAGAAGAATGATCCGGGTCGCGGGCGGCGTCCGGAACGCACTCCTAGCATGGCGAGATGAGCGATGACGGAGTGGGGCGGGGCCCGGTCAGCCCCGAGCTGGACCGGACTGGAACAGACGGATTCGAGAGCGTCCGCTGGGCATGGCAGCAGCTCGGGGGATGCGCGCAGTACTTCTTCCAGTCCCCCGAATGGATGGATCTTGCGGCCGCGCAGCTCGAGGGTGATCTGGCTTGGGGCGTAGTGACCGAGTCCGGCCGGCCGGCGGCGGTGTCGGTCCTGCGGCGCTCCCGGCTGAAGCGAGCCGGAATCGGGATCAGGGTACTTTCGGATGTCCGCGTCGGCGACATGATGTCCCCGTTCTCGGACTGCGTGCTCGATGCCAAGCCCGACGTCCGATCCGGAGTCGCCCTCGATGACCTCCTGGGTGTCACGGGCGCATGGGACGTCTTGGATCTCCGGGACCGTCGGGTCGGTTCGCCCTGGCTCGAGATGGCGGTCGGGCGGGGGTATGTGGAGGAAGATCCAAATGGCGGCGTGGGGATCCTGGACACCCGCCTGGTGGCAGACGAGTGGTGGCCGACGCTCCCTGTGAACATGCGCGATTCGATCCGCAAGGCCCGACGACGGATCGAAGCCTGTGGGGGGAGTGAGATCGTCGTCTCGACGGCAGCAGAGCTCCCGGCCGCCTATGAGCAGTTTGTTTCGTTGGAGGCCTCAGGGTGGAAGGGCGCCGAGGCGACGTCGCTCTCCCACCGACCCGCGTGGCGCGATCCGTTCGGGGCCTTTCTCGGTCGCACGGGTACGGCACAAGTTCGCTCGCTCTTCGTCGGGGAGCGGCTCGCAGCCTCTCAGATCTGTGTGACGGTGGGAGGCTCGCTCGTCCTCATAAAGGTGGCATACGACGAGCTACTCGCTCATCTGTCGCCCGGAAATGTCCTCATGGCCAACCTGGTCGAGGAGTGCTGCGAAGACCCCGCTGTGGACCGGATCAACTGTACGGGCTGGCAGAGTTGGCACCAACGGTGGGGCATGGTGCGTGAGCCGACGTATCGGGTCCTCGCGTTCAATCACCGGTCAGCTGGAGGAGCGCTCGTCGGAGCTGCTTGGCATGCTCGCAAGCTCATCACTCGACAAGGAGGTTGGCGGGTAGCGGGGACGGAGGGGAATCGCGCCGCCGCCGGCCCGGTACATTCGAGCGGATCGTGATGACCGTCGGGGCGATCATGACTCATGGCGTCAGCGGTGCTCGGACGAGAGTGGACCCCGCGACGGCGCCGCCCATTGACGGCGGCGCGGCTGTCGCAGGTTGAGCGGGCTATGTCCACAGCTGAATCCGGCCCGATCTCACGAGTTCAGCCCGGCGTGGAAACATCGCGTCGCCTCAACGTGAACCTTGCGTCCGGAACGGCGGGCCGCACGTTGTCGGCCAGGTAAGGGGGGTTGAAGGCACAGAGTGCTCCCGCCCCTGGGAGGTCGTTGTCGTGGACAATGGCTCCACGGACACCTCGGCCGACCGCCTGAGGCAACGTTCGCTGGGAGCGCGCCTGCCGCCGCTGGCACCGTGTTGTCCTTCCTCGGCCGTCGGTCCCGAGGCACGCCGAGAGGGAGCGTACGCTTCTATCTGCGTCGCCTCAATCGGGCAATGGCCGAGGCCGACCACCGCGACGACCTTTGGCAGTGGACGATTGCACGCCTCCGCGGGCACGCTGGGCAACACCTCGAGGAGTCGCTGCTGTGACGAGTGTGTCACCTGTCATTGAGACGCCTCGGCGGTTGAGGCCCAGGGCCAGGGGTCGCACGAGGGTCACATTGTTGGCCTCACTTCTGGCCGGAAGGCGCCGGGCGATCAAGCAGGGCGCGGCCCCTGGCTACGCACCGATCGAAGCGGGCGACCGTCTCAAGTCGCCATTCGAAAGGCACCAGTTGGAACGGTGACTGCAACGGCCGCAGACCGCGCCGTTCGATCTCGATCTGTTCGAGCTGGACCTCGCTGTCGGAAACGCCGTACTTGTAGGGTTGGCCTCCGATGCCCAGGGTGTACTCGGAGTAGCCCAGGCCCGCAGCGAACTCGATGCTGGCGAACATGGTGCAGATGCCCGGGGCGAACCGGGACCAGGTGTCGTCGAATCCCGCGATCCATCCATCCGCCACCGTTCCGGCGGCCACACTCAACCCGACGCCCATGCACTCGCGTCCGCGCTCGATCGTGGTCAGCCAGACACGACCGCGTTCGGCGAGCGCGCGCACCGACTCTTGCAGCATCCGTAGAACGCGATCGTCGAAGATTGCACCCCCGTCCTGGCGCACCTCTCGCCTTCTGTTCCACAGCGCGATGACCGTGGGAAGCCGCTCGTGAATTCGGGCGACGTCGTTGAAGACGAAGACCTCGAACCCTTCGTCAGCGATGCGTCGCCGCCGACGGCGTACTTGTCCGCGGAGCTTGCTGTCACGGCGCGCGAGCCAGCCTTCGTACCCTCCGTTGTCGAATGAAACGCGCAATCCCGGGTCCGAGTCGAGGAGGCGAAGGTGGGGCTCGGTACCGGCCCATGCGCGGCGCATCTCGGTCGGCCATGGTGACGTGCATTGCATCCAGCCGAGACGCACCGTGTCCGGAAACGGGCTCATCCGCTGGAGAGCTCGGACGAACGCATCGGCCAGTTCGGACTCACGCCCGCGGATACCGGCCGGCGATACGGTGTTCAGGAAACCTTGTCCGGCAATCTGGTAACGAGCCAGATTGAAACGCCGCTTGGACACGGTCATGGGCAGCACGCCCACCACCTCGCCGCCATCACGGGCGACCAGTACCCGCAGTGAGATGCCCGGTCCCCCGAGATGCCGGTACGTGGCGACCACCAGCGCCGGCGCGGACCGAGGCAGCGAACTCCCGACAACGAGTCGGTCCCACTGGGGAGTCACGTCGCTCAGCTCGTCGAGAGTGGTGAGAACCTCGACGTCAAGCACCACCGAATTCTACCAGTACGCGCTGAAGCACGATGGCTCGGTCATCGGTCTGCCGACAGGTGGCGACTTGGTCCCGCTCCGTCGATTGCCGGACGTGCCGTCGCTGAACTGGGAAGAGGAGCCGCTCGATGGGGCTCTCCCGGAAGGCGCAACTACTATCTGGAGGAATGGACTCCAGGGACGATTCGCGAGCGTTTGCCGACGAACCGAACGGGCGGTCGCTCCATCTGTGCATCGTTCTTCCCCCGATCGAACCGTACTCGCCCGGTGGTGGGGCGATCGCCACCATCGTGCGCAACATGGCGCTCGTATGGGGGAGCCAGGGACACCGTGTCACGATCCTCGCCCCGCCCGACGAGCACACTCCGTACCAAGAGGGTCACTACGTCGCGATCCACGTACCAACCCCACTGGCTTCCCGTGTTCCGATGGAGATCGGCAAGCGGCTCGTCGGGCGCGCGGGCTCGGTCGTCGGAGGGCTCCGGCGTTGGGACTGGCACAGGTACGGCAGCTACCTCGGGGCTGTCAAGAAGGCGCTGGCCTCCCTCGACGGCCCATTCGACGTGGTGATCGCCCACAACGACCTCCAGCTATTGGGAGCACTTGGGCCGCGGCCCGAAGGCGAGCGGAGCGTCCTCTGGCTGCACAACACCGTCCGCACGCACCGGACCGACGGGGGACGCCTCCTTGCCAGCGCGGATGCCATCGTCGCTGTCAGCCGGTTCGTTGGATCATGGACCGAGCGCGAGTACGACCTTCCGGCCGGATCGGTCCGCACCGTGCACAACGGTGTCGACTTGGAGCGGTTTCATCCTTCGACCACTCACGGCCAGCCGAGTTCCCCGGTCCGGGTCCTCTGCCATGGTCGGCTCGATCCGAGCAAGGGGTTCCACCTTGCCGTCGACGCAGTCAGGCTGCTCCGAAATGCAGGCCGAGATGTCACGATCACGCTGGCCGGTGGCTCCCAGGCCTTTGGCATCTCCGCTGCCGAGGCCCAGCACTACCGGGACACGCTGCTCGAGTCGGTCGCTGCCGCCGGCGGCACCTATCTGGGTCGAGTGGCACCTGACGACATGGCGGAGCTCCTCCGTCACCACGCCATCGCCTGCGCTCCCTCCTTGTTCGAAGACCCTTTTCCCCTCTCGGTCCTCGAGGCGCTGGCCTCGGGTTGCGCAGTCGTCGCCTCTCGGCGGGGGGGCCTGCCAGAGATGTGCGACGACGCTGCCACCCTCTTCGATCCAGATGAGGAAGGGGCCTTGGAGAGTGCTCTCGCCACTCTCGTCGACAACCCGGAATTCCGTCAGCAGGCGCAGGTCGCTGCCCGCGAGCGCGCCAGTGCCTTCCCGTGGAGCGCCACGGCCGCCGGCATCCTCGATGCCTGCGGGCTCGGACGCGCGAAGTCCTAACCTCGATCATTCGTCCCGCCCCGGGTTGACGGCGTAAGCGTCCACGAATCGCTTGTGGTGCACTCCGTCAACGGTGGTACCGCATCGAGGCCGTGCCAGGCCGTGGTGTTGTCATTCACCTTCGGATGTCACGCCCCGCAGTGGTGCTTTCGGGTCGGGCGTTCTGACCCGACCAGTCAGGGGATGGCAGCCCGCAACTTGGCGAACGCTTCAAAGAGGTCGTTCGTCCATGGCCAGGTCTGATCCAGCCGCAGTATGAGGGTCCGTCCGCGACGAACGAGAAGGGCGGCCACGTGGAAAACCCGATAGCGCATGGTCTTCGGCTCGGCCTTGGCCAGTGCACCGCTGAAGCAGGTCATCTGGCTCCAGGCCAGCAGTGCTCCGGCAATGAGGCTGGCGGCCACCCAGGCCTCGTTGCGGACGAAGGAGTCGAAGGGCAGGTTGGCCAGGCCGCAGTCCTTCCAGTTCCTGATCCGGTCCTCCACCCGGGCGTGTCCCCGGTGGCGGAGTTCGAGGGCAGCGATGTCCTTGCCCTCGGTGTTGGTGATGAAGCAGGTGTGACGGAATCCCTCCGAGGCGTCGAACCAGGTGAGCTGGGCCCCGGGGTGAGGACGCTCACGGCGCATGATCACCCGGCCCGACTCCGACCAGGACGAGAGGTCGATGAAGTCGGTCAGCTCCGTCACCCAGGCACCGTCCCGGACGCTTCCGTCGGTCTCGACCGCTGGGATCCGGTCCTCTTTCTGGACGAGGAGCAGGGCGTCACGGACCCTTCCGTCTATTGGATATCCGATGGAGAAGTCGCAATTGGCAGCCTCGATGGCCTCCCTCGACGAACCCGTGGGTGGCCCCGGCCGCATCGGCCCGCACCAGGATGGGGTGAGTGACCAGTTCCTCGTGGTCACCGGCGAAGTGGCCGAACTGGTACTCCTCGGGCAGGCTCGACAGGGACCGGTCGAGGAGTACGACGTGGTGGTCGGCGTCGTTGGTCCCGGCATTCCCCGGACGCAACATGGCGGCCAGGGGCTCACCGGTGGTGTCACACCACACTCCGAGGGGGAAGAACCCGAACCCCTTCTTGCTTCTCCGAGTGGGAGTTGAGCAACGTGGCGTCGAAGTCGAGGACCAACGAGTCTCCCGGAGGAGACGCCGCCCACACCTTGGCCCGGGCGGCGGCCACTGCAGTCGGGATCGCCCGGAGTTCAAAAGCCGTCGTTGCCTCCACCGCCCGCCATGCCGTGGCGATCGAGGCCACCGGACCGAAGAGCTCAGCCTGTTCACGCAGCGCTGCCATGTCAGCCAGGCAGTCGGCACCATCAGCGATGGCCACGGCCAGGTGAGTGAGGACGACGCCTGGATCGTGGGTGTGCCAGGAGATCCCACACCCCGTCATGGCCTCTGACATGGCGTCGGTCAGGCCGCTGCGATGAGCCAGTTCGGACAACAACACGGTGCCCGCGTGGGACACCAGATTCTTCCCGTCGACGGTCACCTTCATCGTGCGGGTGGCGCGACTATTCTGCACCTTCAAGGAGTCCTCCTGGTCCTGGTTGATGTGTTGTGTAGAGACTCACATTCTCCCAGGGCAGGAGGACTTTTACGCGGACGCGCAGACCGTCGGATCAGGGGCGGGACGCATCATCGCGGCTAATACCCAAACGGGTAGCCCGCAAATCCCATCCCAGCGACCTGGTCCGGTCGGAAGCGTACTCGCCCATTGAGCTCGCGGTCGGCGGACTCGGCTCCAGGCGGGGCGGTATCGAGGCCGGTTACGAAGAGATGCCCGCCTGATCTCGGACCCGTTCGGTCAACCGTCTCCGTAGGACCGGAGCGGTGGTGCGAATCGCTCAGATCACGTCGGCAAAGCCTCGTTCCATCTGCTCGAAGATGAACGTGCCGCCGAGGAAGACCGAGATCGGCAACACGATCGACAGCGCGATCTGCCAGTTGGGTGGCGCCGGCTGGTGGAGGAAGGACCACCGGAACTCCTGCAAGATCCACGACAGCGGGTTGGCGTCGTAGAACAACCGGTACTTGGCCGGCACGGCCGACACTGAATAGGCGACTGGACTGGCGTACAGGAGGAACTGCAGCAGGAACGGCACGACGTACTGGACGTCACGGTAGCGGACCATGAGCGACGAGGAGATCAGCCCGCACCCGGACGACAGGAGGACCACCATGACCACCCAGATCGGGCTGAGGACGACGGCCCAGCCGGGGTTGATGCCGTAGGCGACCAGGAGCGCGACCAGGAGCGCGAGCGAGACCAGAAAGTCGACAAGCACCGAGTACGCCGACGCCAGCGGAACCAGGATGCGGGGAAAGTAGACTTTGGAGACGAGTGACGCGTTGCTGACGAGCGAGTTCGAGGATCGGGTGACGATGCCGCTGAATATGTTCCAAGCCAGAAGCCCGGCGAAGCTGAAGATGAAGTAGGGCACGCCCCCACTCGGGAGTTTGGCAACCCGCCCGAACACCAATGTGAACACACCGGCCGTCAAGAGCGGCTGCAGCACGACCCACACCACACCGAGGGCGGTCTGGCGGTACCGGAGGGTGATGTCGCGGGCGCCGAACCGGTAGAGAACCTCGCGGGCCTCCCAGAGCTGGCCGAGTTTCGGGAGGCTGATGCGGCCTGGTGGGGTGATGACGATCCGGTTCATCGGTCCTCAGTGCTGTGCGTAGACGAAATCGGCGAAGACGACGCCTCGTTCGGTTCCGTCCGGGCTGGTCGGGTGGGGATAGGGCATGACGGGGAGCACCTGAAACTGGCACGCCTGTTCCCAGATGTCCATGATCCCGGTCTTGCAGAGGAACAGATCGACCGTGTAGTTGCCGGGCTTCAGCCATGGCGTGTGCATTCGAAGCTCGGCTCGGACATCCTCGGCTGGATCGAGCCAGAAACCGAGTACTCGGGAGTCGCATTGGACGATGAGGAGGCCGTCCTCGTTCTTGAGATGGGCGGAGACGTAGTAGCTGCCAGTGACCTCTGGGTTGGCCGCCGCACCGAACTCCACGACAACGTCGTTACCCGGCGTGCACATCTCGTCGATAGCCCTTGCATCGGTAAACCGAAGCTCGCCGCTACCCGGGCGGAACGCGGCCTCCATCATGTCCGGCGTGGTCCTCGTGAAGCTGCGCTTGTACTCTTCCATCGCTCGGTCCACCAAGCCGTAGGTGACCAGCCGACCGCGTTCGAGGAACATTGCCGACGAGCAAAGATCGCTGACCGTCTGAAGTTGGTGGCTCACGAGGAGGACCGTCCGCCCACTCTGTGCGACGTCTCGCATCTTCTGCAGGCACTTCATCTGGAATTCGGCGTCGCCCACGGCCAGCACTTCGTCCACCGCGAGGATCTCGCATTCGAGGTGGGCGGCGACAGCGAACGCCAGCCGGATGTACATTCCGGTGGAGTACCGCTTCACCTGCGTGTCGAGGAACTGTTCGACACCAGCAAAGGCGACGATCTCGTCGAACCGCCGCCGGATCTCGCGTTGTCGCATGCCGAGCAGTGTGCCGTTGAGGAAGACGTTCTCACGACCGGTGAGTTCGGGATGGAAGCCGGTTCCGACCTCGAGGAGGCTTCCCACTCGGCCACCCAGCTCGACTCGACCGGTGGTCGGGGCGGTGATCCGGGTCAGGATCTTCAGCAGGGTGCTCTTCCCTGCGCCGTTGCGGCCGATGATCCCCACCGCCTCGCCCCAGGGAACCTCGAAACTTACGTCGTGGAGGGCCTCGAATCGCTCGACCTGTTTGCGCCGCATCGGGCGCTTCAAGCGGGCGATGACCGCCTCGGACATCATGGTCTGCCGATCCTGTTGCCGGAGGATTCGGTACGACTTCGAGAGGTGTGAAACCGCTATGGAGGGTCCTCGGGACACTGTCACGACGATAGACGCCTGGTTGCCACCGGCACGTGCATCTTGACACCTCCTCCAACGCGGCGAACGATCATCGTCGGGCATCGACCATGGCATCGATCAACTGAAGCAGCTCGGCGTCGTGCTCGGGGTCGACCTTCCGAGCGAACGGTGTTCCGGCTTGCTGGATGTCGTCGATGTCCTCGCGGTCCAGCACCAGGTTGTCGCGCCACTTGGCCCAGGAAACGAACGTGATCGGGGCATTGACCACTGAGAGTTCCAGCGTGTTGTAGAGGATCGTGTGGATGTAAGCCTCGTCGGGCATCAGCGTCCGGCGGAAGTGGTCCGCAAGTGCGGCGTGCTCGGGATTGTCGAGGATCGTTGCAACCGCATGCCGATTCAAGGCCATCCACTGGCTGCCCTTGTAGTACCGCCAATCGGGAGGGAGGCCACCGGCGCGACGGATGCCCACTGCCCAGCCACGTCCGTAGAACCTGATCACGGAAACCCAGGTCCTTGTCGGTCTGGTCATCAGGCGCAGTGCGTACCCGACGAACGAGGTCGACTTGCGCACGAACGCGTTGGAGGGTCGCGAAAGTACGAACCACCGGTGTTGGTAGCGGATGAGCTCGTCTCGCTCGGGATGAGTGCCTCGAGCCGATCGTTCGACCCGGTGGGCTTCGAGGAGCGCGTCGCACGGGCACGTCCCGAGCCACTCCTCCCATTCGGCCAGGTTGCGAGTCGGCCAGTCCTGGCCCGAGATCACGACGTACCAGTCGGGATCGCTCCCATTCCGCGCGCACTCGATGCTCTTCAGCGTTGCATCGACCAGTGACCACCGACCCCACGAGACGCGGACTCGAGGCTCCACAAGGTGGACATAGTCCGGCGGATGCCCCTGCCAGGGAAGGTCGTCCGCTTTGGCGTCGTGGTGCACGTAGACGGTACCGCTCGGGCTCAATTCGTGGATGCGTCGAGCCAGTGCTTCGACGCGGTGCGGCTGATCGTGCGAAAGAACCAAGTAGGCGACCGACACTGTCGTCACGGGTTCGGTGTCACGGTGCACAAGCGCCAGGCCCTCGTAGACGCCTCATGGGGCGACGCCGCCAGTCGGGCCGGATCGGGATACCCGCCCGGTGGCCAGGTCGACTCGCTCGGTGAGCGCGGTGCGGCAACGTTCCCAGAACTCGTAGAAGACGTACCCGGGTCCGAACGTGTGGACAAGGGGCCATGCCCACCGCGTGAGGCGAATCGGAGCGAGCCAACGCGGCGAGGGTGACGCCACTTTCTTCCATGCGGCGGGGAATACCAACAGCGGGCGGGTGGCTGCAGGTGGAGCGGATGCGTCCGCCAGTGGCTGGTGACGGAGCCATCGGGCATAGGGCTCGACGAAGTCCAGTCCGATGGATTGGAACGCGGCGAAGGACCCCCATACGCGGGGATTCACGTCGTGGATCCAGTCGACGCCAGCCGCGTCCCGGATCACGTCCATGTTGAACAAGCCGGTCAGCCCGAGGGCGGCCGCGACCCGGCGACCCGTCTCGAGCAGCTGCGGGTCGACGACATAGCCGACCTCAATGGGGGGTCCGACCTCGACGACCGGATCAATCACCGCATAGACCGCGAAGCGTTCAATGCCCAGTTCGGTCGCCAGCGCACCAAGCCGCAGCGGGCGGCCGGTCAAGAATCGCTCGTAGAACCAACCGTCCGAATGGGCACGCTCCTCGACGAGTCGCTCGAGGTCCTCGAGGGCCTGGACGACCTGTACGCCGTGGCCCCCGCTGCCCTCTGCCGGCTTGACCACCAGAGGGAGTCCGAAGCGGCGCACGGCTTCGCCCGGGGTTGCCGAGTCCAGTGGCATGGCCTCGGGCACCTTTACCCCTGCGAGGTGGAGGAGTGTCGCTGTCGTCAGCTTGTCGGCGCACTTCGAGCGTTCGCGCCACCCGTTGACGCCCTCCGTTGCGCCGATGCCGGCGAGACCCTCGCTTGTCTGGCGGGCAAGCGTCTCCACGGCGTGGACATCGACGATGTCCTCATCGCACAGGATGGAGGCCAGGTTGCCCAGCTCGGAAGCTGACGAGAGGACCACGGTCCGGTCCCAGCAAAGGGCCGAGCCGACCCTCCCGGCCGGGCGCAAGGTGACGCGTACAGCCCTGAACCCGGAGCGTCGGAGCGCAGCGGCGAGCTGAAAGAAACAGTCCCATTCGAACTCGTCGACGAAGAGGACCGCCGGCACATCACCGGCGCGCCGGACCGATCGAGGCCGACTGATCGCCGAAGCAGTCATGTGTAGCTTGCCCCTCGCATTCTCAACTCGATTTCCTATTGAACCACGCCCGGCTCGGCCGATCCTGCTTCCAGCCAAGTGCATGACGCTGTACGCACCGTCCTCTGACGAGGGTTCCATCCGATCCTTGCGAGCGGTAGCCGACCACGGTGACCGGTCCATGGCATGTCCTCGGCCTCGGCCCATGCGTCGGACTGTGGTCGGTGATGAGAGTGCCCGTTGTGGATGCAGGTGGGAGAAACGCTGGCGCAGTATGGGCAACGTTGGCGTTCTGCACCCGCGGGACGGTGGCCGCTGACGTGGGCAGGTGGGTCGACCGGTAGCGTTGGGGCGGTGAGAACGGCGGACGGTGCCGACAAGCCTGTGAGGCCGGACATCTCGTGGACCGCCGACGGTGATCCCGCCGCCGTGCCGGACTGCCTCGGGCATGACCGCCGACGGCAAGCGGCAGTCGAAGTGGCCGTCGGCTCGCTGCTGGTGCTCGCCATGGCCGCCGGTGGCGTCTACTTCGCCCACCGGCCTGCATCGGCGAGCGTCGACGGATGGTTCCTGGACGTGATCAGCACCTCCAGCAGTCCGTTCTTCCGCGCCTCGACTCCACTGCGCTATCCGGTCATCATCATCGCGGGCTCCATCGTGGCGTCCGGGATCGCCTTTCGACGGGATCGGCCCCGAGCGGTGGCCTGCCTCGTCGGCCCCCCCTTGGCACTGTTCCTCGCCGAGTCGATGGTCAAACCGGTGGTCGGCAGGACCTTCGGGGGAGCTCTGTCCTATCCGTCGGGCTCGACGGTCGGTGCTGCCGCGCTGGCCACCGCCTTCATCCTGGCCACGCCGGCCCGTTGGAGGGTGATCGCCGTGGTCGCCGGATCGGCGTACGCCCTGTGGGTGTCGGTGTCGGTGATCACCCTCCGTCTGCACTATCCGACCGATGCACTGGCCGGCTTGGCGTTCGGCGTGGGCGTCGTCCTCCTGGTCGACGGGCTGGCCCGGATGATCGCCGACAGCGCACGCGAGGCGTCGATGCGACGCGGTACAGGCCGAGCCGATCCGCGGAAGCTCAGCGGGGTCGGCCCGCCCCCGGCGGGCTGACCGGCACGCGGGTCGGCGGCTTCACGACCCCGGCGTCGGTCGTTCGGGGGGACGCTCCGACACCGGGTGCCGGATGATGGCGACGGTGTTCGCCGGGTTGTCGGGGTCGAATCTCAGGTCGATCGGGGCGTCGGGGTCGTCGGGTTCGCCAGGCGCCTCCATGACGAAGGCCGGCTTGTCCTTGCGTGCATCGAGTGCTTGTTGGAGGCCCAGGGCGATGCCGGTCATCACCGCACCGGAGGCGGAGCGCTTCATCCAATTGTTGAACCGGAGCGGGTCGTTGCCTCTGGGGGGCTCCCAGTCGACGGCGCTCTCCTCGTCACCAGCGTCGGCCCCGGCCGAAGTGTGGGGCCCTCCGACGTCACCGCCCGGGTCGTCCCCGGCCTGCGGGGAGACCTCGTGGACGTCCCCGTCCTCGAGCGGGTCCGGTCCGGGGCTGCTTTCCACATTCTCCACGGTACTGCCCGACGGCCCGCAGCCGCCCTCGCTGTCGTAGGATCGTCACCGTGCTTGACCGCTTCCACCCGCCGGTCGAGGAGTACCTCGAAACGATCTTCGCCCTGGAGGAGGAAGGCATCCCGGTCATCCAGGCCCGGCTGGCCGAGCGCCTCGGCAAGGCGGCCCCGTCCGTGTCGGAGATGCTCGACCGCCTCGAGGCCGACGATCTGATCGTACGCAGCGCACGGCAGATCACCATGACGGACAAGGGCGCAATCTTGGCCGCGAGCGTGGTGCGCAAACACCGGCTTGCCGAGCGCCTCCTGGTCGACATCATCGGGCTCGACTGGGACAAGGCCCACGTCGAGGCCGGCAGGTGGGAGCACGTGATCTCCGACGACGTAGAGGCACACCTGGTGGTGCTCCTGGGCAATCCGACCACCTGCCCCCATGGCAACCCCATCCCCGGGGTCGAGCCGGTCGGTCCCGAGCAGAGGCGCCTGGCCGATGCCCAGCCCGGGGACCGGATCCGCCTGGAGCGCATCACCGAGAGCGTCGAGCACGACACGGCCTCGCTCACCTACCTCGGCGACCACGGACTCACCCCCGGGACCACTGCGCTGATCCAGGCCAGGGCCCCCGATGGGACCTTGACCCTGGTGGTCGAGGACGCAGCCATCGCCCTCGGGCCGGCGATGACCCAGCGGATGTTCGTCGCCCCGGCCTGAGCTGCGCCCCGCGGCGACCGGTCCACGGCCGTCCCGCCTCGCCGTGGAATGGGCTCGCCGGTACCCGTGGCCGCCCGAATTGGCTCAGCACTCACTAGAGTGGAGTGCCAACACGAAGTGAACAGGGCTCCGGCAGCCACCCGCAGCCGACAGACCGAATCCCGTGGCGAGAGAACATGCCGACCACTGACGACAGCCGATCCCAGCAGGCCACACCCGGAGCAGGGGAGCTTGACGCCCGAAAGGCGGCCATTCTCAACGCGGTGGTCACCGAGTACATCGGTTCCGCTCAGCCGGTCGGATCGCAGCACGTCGTCGATGCACCGGGCGTGAGCGTGTCCTCGGCCACGGTGCGCTCGGACATGGCGGCGCTGGAACGCGACGGGTTCCTGACCCAACCTCACACCAGTGCCGGTCGCATCCCCACTGACAAGGGCTATCGGTTCTTCGTCGACCGTCTCGGGGTCACCTCATCGCTCGATCCGGTCGGGCGTCAGCAGGTGCGCCAATTCTTCGACCACGCCCACGGGGAGATCGAGCTGATGCTCGAGAAGACGTCCGGGCTCCTGGCCGACCTCACCGACTGCACGGCGATGGTGGTGGGTCCGTCGCACGAGTCCGCCGCCATCCGATCGGTGCAGCTGGTCCGGTTGGCGCCGCACCTGGCTCTGCTGGTGGTGGTGTTGGCCGATGGAGCGGTGCAGAAGCAGTCGATCGAGTTCGCCGAGGAGGTGGACGAGCACCGGCTGTCGGACGCGGCTGCCCGCTTGGCCGCCCATGTACTCGGTATCCCGCTGGCTCAGGTGCTCCCCACCGCCACCCCCAGCGGCGACGCCCACACCGATGCAGTGGTCTCGGCGGGCATCCTGGGGCTGCGGGCACTCGGTTCCGCAGAGGGGGGGGATCAGCTCTTCGTCGGTGGGTCGTCGCGGATGGCTGCCGCATTCGATGCGGTGGACACCGTGCGGTCGGTGCTGAGCATCCTCGAACAGCAGCTCGTGGTGGTCACCCTGCTCCGCGACATCCTCGACACCGGCCTCTCGGTGGCCATCGGCACCGAGCACGGGGTCGAGCCTCTGGCCTCCTGCGCCATCGTGGTGATGCCGATCTCCGTCGACGGCGTCGGGGCGGGCACCATCGGTCTGCTGGGGCCGACCCGGATGAACTATCCGCTAGCCCTGGCCGCGGCCCGTGTGGTCGGCGACCGGCTGGGCGAGCGCCTGAGCGAGACCGGCCGATGACCACCGCCGATCTCTACGAGCTGCTCGGCGTGGGGCGCCATGCCACCGACGACGAGCTGAAGCGCGCCTACCGGTCGAAGGCCCGCGAGTTCCATCCCGACACCAGCGAGGAAGGATCCGAGTCCGGCGAGCGGTTCAAGGAGATCAGCCAGGCCTACGAGATCCTGAAGGACCCCGAGCGCCGGGCCCGCTATGACCGGTTCGGCCCCGAAGGGGTATCCGGTGCGGGTGCCGGCGGTCCGGCGGGCGACCCGTTCGGCGGTGGCCTGGGGGACCTCTTCGACGCATTCTTCAACGGGATGGGCGGCGCCGGCGCAGCACGCGGTCGGCGCACCGGTCCCATGCCCGGCCCCGACGCGGAGATGGTCGTCCGACTGACATTCAGGGAGGCGGTGTTCGGCGTCCAGCGACAGGTGGGGGTGCAGACCCCGGTCCACTGCGACACCTGCGAGGGCTCGGGCGCCCGGCCGGGGACCTCGGCCGTGCGCTGCCCCGAGTGCCAGGGCGCGGGTGAGCTCCGCCGGGTGCGCCAGTCGATCCTCGGCCAGGTGATCACCGCGGTGCCGTGCCAGCGCTGCCAGGGCACGGGCCAGGCCATCGAGGATCCGTGCCCGGACTGCCGGGGCGAGGGTCGGAGGAGCCAGGACCGGACCCTCACCGTCGACATTCCGGCGGGCGTCGACGACGGGTCGACCCTGAGGTTGGCCGGCCACGGTCCGGCCGGTTTCCGGGGCGGGCCCAACGGGGCGCTGTTCGTCCACGTGTCGGTCGATCCGGATGCGGTCTTCGAGCGATCCGGTGTGGATCTCCATGCAGCGCTTCACATCCCGATGACATTGGCCGCGCTGGGGGGGACCGCCGGGTTCGAGACCTTGGACGACGAACGCGACCTGGCCATCGCCGCCGGGACGCAGAGCGGGGCAGTGATCCACCTCAAGGGACTGGGTGTGCCCAAGCTGAGAGGGCGCGGCCGGGGGGACCTCTTCGTGCACGTGCAGGTGGACACGCCGACCGGACTCGACGACGGGCAGCGGGAGCTCCTGCACACCCTGGCCGAGGCCAGGGGAGAGGACCTGGGGAGCGCTCCGCAGGGTGAGGGCATCTTCTCGAAGATCCGTTCGGCCCTCAGCTGAGCGTGGCGTCGGGTCCGGGTGGGCCACCCGACGGGCCTCATCCCCTGCTTCTGGCAGCCGCGGCCATGGTCTTCGTCGAGGATCCGGGTGCACCGGTGGTCACCCCGGGTGATGCCCACCACCTGCTGGACGTCCTGCGGCTGCGCACGGGCAAGCTGGTGGTGGCGTCCGACGGGGCCGGCTCGTGGGCGCCCTGTCGTCTGGCAGCGCCCCCTCCGGGGAGGGGGTCCCGGGGCATCGACGTGGCCTCGCTGCTGGAGCCGGACGGTCGACCGGTGGCCCAGCCCAGGCTCCGGCCCGAGATCACGGTGGCTTTTGCCCCGACCAAGGGGGACCGGCCCGAATGGGTCACCCAGAAGCTCACCGAACTCGGCGTGGACCGCGTCGTGCCGATCCGGTCGGCCCGATCGGTGGTCCGGTGGGACGGCGAGCGCGGAGGGCGCGCCGTGGAGCGACTGCGGCGGGTGGCCCGGGAGGCGGCTGCCCAGTGCCGGCGTCCCTGGCTTCCCGAGATCGCCGCGGTAACTCCGCTGGACGGGATCGCCGCGCTGGTGGGCGCCCGACCGCTGCTGGCCCGACCCGGCGGGGGGAGGCCTTCGCTGGACCACCCGGTCCTTGCCGTCGGACCCGAAGGCGGCTGGGACGACGACGAGTTGGCCCGCTTCGGAGCCGGTGTCGGCCTGGGACCGACCGTGCTGCGGGCCGAAACGGCGGCGGTGGCCGCCGGCACCGTGCTCTGCGCTCTCCGGAGCGGAGTGGTGGGACCCCTTGCATAACCACGCTCCGTGAGGGAAACTACACAGAGAGACAGGGGCGTTCGGGTGGGTTGCACGATCGTAATCGGTGCCGCCGGACCGGATCGCACGGGCATGGGCCTCGGACATATTGGCAAGACCGGGGCTCGGGGGCGATCGGTGGGAGCAACGGAGGTGGGCATGTCGGTGACTGATAAGAGAATCGACGTCATGGACGATGACGATGAGCAGGAAGAGGCAGCGCGCATCGCCTACGCCCGAGCCGTCGGCTCGAGGCTGCGGGCGATGCGCAAGCAGATGCACCTTTCGCTACAGGCGGTCGAGGCCATGTCCGAACAGGAGTTCAAGGCCTCTGTGCTCGGAGCCTACGAACGAGGCGAACGGGCCATCTCGGTGCCACGGCTGCAGCGACTGGCCAAGCTCTACGACGTGCCCGTCGACCAGCTCCTGCCTCCCGACGACGGCGCCGGCACCCGGTGGGGGCCGGCCGGGGCCACCGAGAACGTGGTCCCGCTCGCGGCCCGGCGCACCGTGCAGGCAGGGGTCGCCCTCGACAAGGTGGCCATCGACCTCACCAAGCTCCACACGGTGAGCGGGCCCGAGCGGGATCTGCTCCGGCGGTTCCTCAGCATGATCCAGGTGCACCGCCAGGACTTCAACGGCCGGATGATCACCATCCGGGCCGAGGATGTGCGGGCCATCGCCTGCCTGTTCGGCGTGACCCCCGACAGCATGGGAGCCCGACTGGACGAGCTCGGTCTCCTCGTGAACGTCTGATGGCGAGGGGCGGGGTGTCGGCCTGCCTGCTCCCACCAGAGTCCCGGGGGGCGCCGGCACCGGAGGCGGTCGCCTGCCGGGTGGAGGCCGTCGCCCGATGACCGAGCCGATCGAATGGCTGAGCACCAAGGAGGCCGCCGAGCGCCTCGGCATCACCTTGCGGAGCCTCTACCGATTCATCGACGAAGGCAATGTGGTCGCCTACAAGTTCGGCCGTGTCATCCGCCTCAAGCAGGCGGATGTGGACCGGTTCATCGAGGCGAGCCGGATCACCCCGGGCAGCCTCGAGCACCTCTATCCCGAGGTGAAGGGGAACGGCCGTGCCGGGATCTCCCCCGACGGGTTGTCGGCTTCGACGGGAGCCTGACCGCCGGTGTCCGACTGCTTGTTCTGCGACATCGTCTCCGGTGACATCCTGGCCGATGTCGTCCGATCGGACGAGCTCACCGTGGCCTTCCGGGACGTCAACCCCCAGGCACCCGTGCACGTCCTCGTCGTGCCGAGGCGCCACATCATCAACGCCTCGACCGTCGGTGACGGTGAGGGCGGCGAGCTGGCGGCGATGCTGGTGGCCGCGAAAGCGGTGGCCGATGACGAGGGGATCGGCGGCGAGGACCGCGGCTACCGCCTGGTGCTCAACGTGGGGCCCGATGCGCTGAACTCCGTGGACCACCTCCACCTCCACCTGCTCGGTGGCCGGGCCTTCGACTGGCCCCCCGGCTGAGCACCGCTGCGTCGGGGCCGTGGTCGGCCCAGCCCCGGTTCGTTGGGGCCCGGGTGGCCCGGGATCGGGCCGGCGGCGCCCGACCCACTGGTAGGGTCAGAGCCAGAGCGCACGTGGCAGGCACCCAGGTCAAGATTCTCGTTCCCGGCAACCATCTCATGGCCGGCCTCCTCGGCCAGCGCGACGAGTTGCTGCGGCTGATCGAAGGGGCATTCGACGGCGCCCGTATCGCCGTCCGGGGGAACGAGATCTCCATCGATGGTGACGGTGCAGAACGGGTGGCCGCCCTCTTCGAGGAGCTGATCATCCTCCTCGAGTCCGGCCAGGGCCTCGATGCGGTCCAGGTCCACCGCACCATCGACATGATGCACGACGACGTACGGCCTTCCGAGGTCCTCACCTCGGAGCTGCTGCGATCCTCACGGGGCCGCGCGGTTCGCCCCAAGACCAGCGGGCAGAAGCAGTACGCGGATGCCATCGCCTCCAACATCGTGACCTTCGGGATTGGCCCCGCCGGCACCGGAAAGTCCTATCTGGCGGTGGCGCTCGCCGTCCAGGCCCTCCAGGCGCGACAGGTCAACCGGATCATCCTGACCCGGCCTGCCGTTGAGGCCGGCGAGCGGTTGGGCTTCCTCCCCGGGGACCTGATGGCCAAGGTCGACCCCTACCTCCGACCCCTCTACGACGCCCTGCACGACCTCTTGGAGCCCGAGGGCGCCCAACGGCTCATCGACCGGGGCGCCGTCGAGGTGGCCCCACTGGCCTTCATGCGCGGGCGCACCCTGAACAACAGCTTCATCATCCTCGACGAGGCCCAGAACACCAGCCCCGAGCAGATGAAGATGTTCCTCACCCGCATCGGGTTCGGTTCCAAGGCGGTGGTCACCGGCGACATCACCCAGATCGACGTCGCCGGCGGGCGCTCGGGTCTGATCGGTCTCGAGCGGGTGCTGACCGGGGTACCCGATCTGGCCTTCGTCCAGCTCAAGCAACGGGACGTGGTCCGCCACCGCATCGTGGCGGACATCGTCGCCGCCTACGATCGCCAGCGTCCCACCGAAGATCCCCATGAGTCTTGACATCTACGCCGCCGACGAGCAGTCGGATCACCCGGTCGCCGTCGATCGATGGGCCACTCTGGCACGCTCCGTCCTCGAGGCGGAGGGGGTGGTAAGCGACACGGAGGTCTCGCTGCTCTTCGTGGACGAGGCGGCCATCGCCGCGCTGAACGAGCGCTTCCTCGACAAGGCCGGCCCCACCGACGTGCTGTCCTTCCCCATCGAGGACGAGGTGGACCGCGGCGGGCGGTCGCCGGACGAGGGAGGGACCGGACCGGCGTCGATCGAGGCGGACACCGATCATCACCTCCTCCTCGGGGACGTGGTGATCTGCCCGGCGGTGGCGGCGCGGAACGCGGTGGACCACGGGGTGATCTTCGACGACGAGATCGCCCTGCTCGTCGTCCACGGGATCCTCCACCTGCTGGGCATGGACCATGTGGCCGACGAGGAGGCCGAGCGGATGGAGCGTCGCGAGCAGCAGCTGTTGGCTCGGTACCACCGCGTGGATCCATGACGCCGGGCGCGGGCTTGTTGGTGGCAACCTCCGGCGTCAACGTCAGCGCCGGCGACGTGGCCCTGCTCGTCGTCGTGCTGGTGCTCCTGGCGGCCTCGGCGATGCTGGCCCTGGCCGAGACCAGCCTGGTCCGGATGAGCCGGGCCAAGGCGATGGCCCTGGTGGACGACGGACGGCGCGGGGCGAAGGTCCTGGTGCGCCTCACCGAGAACCCGCAGGGGTTCCTCAATCCACTCCTCCTGCTGGTGCTGATCTGCCAGCTGGTGGTGGCCACGCTGGTGGGCGTCCTGGCCGCCAGCTGGTTCGGGGCGTGGGGCGTGCTGGCCGCCACCGTGTTCGAGATCGTGGTCATCTTCGTCCTCGGTGAGGCCGTCCCCAAGAACTGGGCCGTGCACCACCCGGAACGGGCAGCACTGCTCAGCGCACCCCTGGTGTCGGCGCTGGTCGGCTTCTGGCCGATCAGGATGGTGTCGAGTGCACTGATCGGCCTGGCCAACCTCCTCATCGGCCAGAAGGGCGGGTACCTCGGATCCCACGTGACCGAGTCCGAACTGCTGGCCATGGCCGATGTGGCCCTCGAAGGGGACGTCATCGAGACCGAGGAGCGTGCCCTGATCCACTCGATCATCGAGTTCGGCGACACGGTGGTCCGCGAGGTGATGGTGCCCCGTCCGGACATGGTGACCATCGGCGCCGGGGAGACGGTCGAAGCAGTGTTGGCGCGGGCCCTCGAGGCGGGGTTCAGCCGTCTGCCCGCCGTCGAGCAACACGTCGACGACGTGGTGGGGATCGCCTACACCAAGGACATGATCCGCACGGTCCGGATGGGGAAGGGGGGCGACGCGGTGCGTTCCCACCTGCGGGTCGCCCACTTCGTTCCGGAGACCAAGCGGGTGTCCGACATGATGAGGGTGATGCAGGCCGAGAAGTTCCACCTCGCCGTGGTGGTCAACGAGTACGGCGGCACGGCGGGCCTGGTCACGCTCGAGGACCTGATCGAGGAGCTGGTTGGGGAGATCGTCGACGAGTTCGACGTCGAGGAGGCGCCGGTGGAGAGGCTCGGCTCGGGCGAGTTGCGGGTGAGCGCCCGGCTGCCCGTCGACGAGGTCAACGAACTGGTCGATGCCCAGCTCCCCACCGGTGCGTGGGACACGGTGGGCGGCCTGGTGTTCGACCTGTTGGGGCACGTCCCCGACGCCGGTGAGTCGGTGACCGTGGGCGGCCTGCGGCTGGTCGCCGATCGGGTCAACGGCCGCCGGATCGAACGGGTCCGGATCGTGCCCATGGCCGAACCGGCCGCCGGCGACGGCAGGTGACCGTCTTCCGGTCGGGCTTCGTCGCGGTGGTGGGCAGGCCCAATGTCGGCAAGTCCACCCTGGTGAACTCGATCGTCGGCGCCAAGGTGACCATCACGTCGCCGCGTCCGAACACCACCCGCTCGCAGGTCCGCGGTGTCCTCAACCGGTCCGACGCCCAGGTGGTCTTCGTGGACACACCGGGGCTGCACAAGCCGCGCACGGCACTCGGTCAACGCATGAACGAATCGGCGACATCGTCCCTTGACGACGTCGACGCGGTGGTGGCCATGGTCGAGGCCACCGGCCCAGTGGGGCCGGGCGACCGCATGGTCCTCGCCCAGTCGGCCCGGCGGGTACGGGCGATGGCCCGCTCCGCCTCCCACCTGGAGGAGGTGGGTGGCGCCGAGGCCGGCGCGTCGGGGCAGCCGACCCTGCTGGTCGTGGTCAACAAGATCGACCGGGTCGGTGGCGACGGGGTCCTGACCCATCTCACCAGGGTCGCGGAGGTGATCGCCGCGCTGGACGAGGAGGAGCACGGCCCGCCGGTTCCCGTCGAGTACTTCCCGGTGTCGGCGTCCACCGGGGAGGGGGTCGGCCCCCTGGTCGATGCGGTGGTGGCGCTCATGCCCGAGGGCCCCCAGTACTACCCCGAGGGGATGATCACCGATGTGGCCGAGGCCTTCTGGGTGGCCGACCTCGTACGCGAGGAGCTTCTGCACCGGGTCCAGGACGAGCTCCCCCACAGCATCGCCTGCCGGGTGACCGAGTGGGAGTGGCCCCGGGTCCGGTGCGAGATCCTCGTCGAGCGGGACTCCCAGAAGGGGATCGTCATCGGCAAGGGCGGCGTGACCCTCAAGGAGGTGGGTATTGCCGTGCGCAAGCAGATGCCGCCCGGTGCCTATCTCGAGCTCTTCGTGCGGGTGGAGAAGCGTTGGCAGCAGCGCGAGGACTCCCTCGACCGGCTGGGATTCTGAGGGCCTCTCCCTCGGTGCGGATGAAGTGCGAGACGCAGAGGAAGCGGGACGTCAGCCGCCCGAGGGGGCGGTTGACCATGGGATGGTCGATGCCGACGGAGCCCGTGCAGGTGGCACCCGACCGGGGGACCCCGGCGCTCAGCCGTCGGCGGAGATGGACTTGAGGAAAGCCACCACGTCGGAGCGGTCGACCGACCGGCGCATCGGCGGCACCCGCGCCAGGAGCGCGCCGCGATAGCGGGCGGTGGCCAGGCGGCTGTCGAGCACTGCCACGACGCCGCGGTCCTGAGTCGAGCGGATCAGGCGCCCCGCGCCCTGGGCCAGGAGGGTGCCGGCCCGGGGGAGGTCCACCACGGAGAACGCCCCCGATCCGGCGCGGTCCCGCCGCGCCTGCAGGACCGGATCATCGGGTCGGGGGAAGGGGATCCTGTCGATGGTCACCAGGGTGAGGGTGCGGCCCGGGACGTCGACCCCCTGCCAGAACCCCATGGTGGCGAAGAGGCATGTCTCCTCGCTGTCGCGGAAGGTCTCGACGAGGGCCGGCTTGGGCAGGTCGGACTGGGCCAGCACCGGGAACGGGAGGCGGTCCCGCAGGACCTCGACCGCGGCGTTCATGGCCCGCCAACTGGTGAACAGGGCCAGGGTGCGGCCGCCGGCCGCGTTGATCAGCACCTCCAGCTCGTCGTGGAGGGCGGGCTCCGCCTCGGGGCGCCGCCGATCGGGAAGCGCCTGGGCTACGTACAGCATGGCGTGGTCCCGGTAGTCGAAGGGGCTGCCGACGTCGAGCACGTCGGTGTGCTCCTCGGGCATCCCCAGCCGCTCGGCCAGCCCGATCGGCACCGTGGCGGAGGTGAGCACGCCGGTTACCGTGTCCCACAGGTGCTCGGACAGCAGGGGACCGACGTCGATGGGGGAGACACGGAGACTGGGCGAACGTGCCCCGCCGTCCACCCAGGCCACCTCGTCGTCGGTCAGGGCTGCCAGCCGGGCGAGGTCGGCGGCCAGGTGCCCGGCCGCCAGGAGGGCCCGGTCCCGTCGTGGCCGGGCCGCCGACTGGTCGTCACCGGCCTCGCGGTCGGCGCGACGCAGTTCGTCGATCAACCGGCCGACCCTCCCGGAGGCCAGGGCCACCACCTGGGCGAGCTCGGGGTCGCCGCCCCGAGGTTGGCGGTCCGGGCGTTCGACGGGGGGCTCCCCAGAGGGTTCGAGCCCGAGGTCGAACCCGGGCGGTTCTGTCTCGGTGCGGGCCTCGTCGTCGACCGTCGTGCCCTCCTCGGGCCCGCTGATGGCGTGGCGAGCGATCCGGAGGCCGGCGAGAGGAACCAGGGCCCGTTGCAGGGTCTCGGCCAGTTCGCCCACCGCGTCGGCGGACCGGGCGGCACCGGTGGAGTCGGCGCCGAGCAGCGGCCGGGCCGCGGCGGCCAGGGCACGGAAGCGCCCGGGGCCGATCTCCACGCCCAGGCTGTCCGTCATGACATCCTCGACCTCGTGGGCCTCGTCGAAGACGACGACCCGATGCGGGGGGAGCACCGCCCCGCCACTGGCCAGATGGGCGCCGTACAGGTGGGTGTTGACCACCACCACGTCGGCCTCGGCGGCGCGGGCGCGGGCATCCTCGGCGAAGCAGTCGCGCCCTGAAGGGCACCGGAAGGCCCCGGGGCACTCGCGGGCCGTGGTCGAGACCGTCGCCCAGGCCCGGAAGTGCGGTTCGAACCCCAGCTCCGCCCGATCGCCCGAGGAGGTGTGCTCCGCCCATCGGAGCAGCTGCTTGACCTGTTCGCCCAGCGTCCCGATGTCGGCGAGGCTGTCGTTTCCGGCCGGGGTGAGGGTGTCGTCGGCGTCGGGAGGGTCGGCGGTGCCCGGCTGGAGGGTGAGTTGATCCCCGCGGCCTCCCATCTCGGAGACCCGCTGGCGGCACAGGTAGTTGCTGCGACCCTTCAGTACGGCGAAGGAGAGGCCGCTGTCGATGGCATCGGCCACCAGGGGGAGGTCCTTGTGGGCCAGTTGGTCCTGGAGGGCCTTGGTCGCCGTGGCCACCACGATCGGCTGGTCGGCGAGCGCCGCCGGAACCAGGTAGGCGAGGGACTTGCCGGTGCCGGTGCCGGCCTGGACGACCAGGTGGCGCCGCCCGGCGATCGACTGGGCCACCGCTGTGGCCATCTCGGACTGCCCCTCCCGGGTCTCACCGCCTCCCGGGAGCGCGGCGGCGACCAGCGCAAGCGTCGTCGTCACCTCGTCGGCCATCAGCCGACACTACCGGGCGACCATCGGTGCAGGTCAGTGCCACTCGACGGCCAGGCCCACCGCCACGCCCAGGCCGACGACCACGATGGTCCAACGCAGGATCGGCGCCGGCAGGCGTCGCCCGATGTGCCCCCCGACCTGGCCCCCGATGATCGATCCGGCCGCGATCAGGCCCACCACCGGCCACGAGATGTCGGTGGTGGCGATGAACAGGAGGCCCGCCACCAGGTTGGCCGTGAGGGCCAGGGCGTTCTTCGTGCCGTTGAGTCGCTGGAGGTCGTCGTCGATGAAGATGGCGAGGAGGGCGATCAGGATGACCCCCTGGGCGGCCCCGAAGTAGCCGCCGTACATGCCGGTGAGGAAGATGCCGGCCAGCAGCGGGGCACCACCGTGCCTCCGGCGGGCGCCCCGGGCCTCGAGACGGCGGCTCATGCGGGGCTGGAGGGCCATCAGGACGGAGGCCAAGGCGATCAGCGCGGGCACCGCCGCCTTGAACACGCTGTGCGGCAACGCCAGCAGCAGGGTGGCCCCGACCAGGCTGCCGGCCAACGAGGCAGATCCCAGCGTGAGCAGGCGGCTGCGCTGGCCGGTCAGCTCCCGGCGGTAGGCCACTACCGCGCTGGTGCTGCCGGGGACCAGGCCCACCGTGTTGGACACGTTGGCCAGCACCGGTGGGTAGCCGAGGGCCAGGAGCGTGGGAAAGGTGATCAGCGAACCCGATCCGACGATGACGTTCACCGTCCCGGCAGCAAGACCGGCGGCGAAGATCGCCAGTGCTGCGAGCGGTGACATGGGGAGGGTCTAGCGTCCCCGGGGCCCCGGCTCAAGGACGACCGGCCCCCGGAGCCTGCGCCGAGGGGTCCACACCGGTGGCCCGGCACAGGTCCGTCAGCCGAGAGGATAGGTTCGCAGGGTGCAACAGGATGACTTCGGCGCCGACGATGACGAGCGCTCGCGCCCGCCCGCCGTGTCGGTCTCCGATCTGGCCGGCGGCCCGATCCCCGTCCACGTCGCCTGCGTCATGGACGGGAACGGCCGATGGGCCGCCCGTCGGGGCCTGCCCCGGACCGAGGGACACGCCGCCGGCGAGGCGGCGCTGCTCGACGCGGTGGAAGGGGCACTCGAGTTGGGCATCCCCTGGATCACCATGTACGCGTTCTCCACGGAGAACTGGCGCCGACCCGCCGACGAGGTGCGCTATCTGATGGGGTTCAACGAGAGCCTCCTGGCCCGGCGGCGCGACGAGCTGCACGACAAGGGGGTCCGCATCCGCTTCGCCGGCCGGCGCGACTGGCGGGTCCCCAAGCGGGTCCTCAGGCGTATGGACGAATCGACCGAGATGACCGCCCGCAATCGCCGCTGCACCCTGACCATGGCCTTCAACTACGGGGGGCGGGCCGAGATCGTCGACGCGGTCCGCAGGCTGGTCGCCGACGGAGTACCCGCTGCCAAGGTGGATGAGAAGGCCATCCGGTCGCGGCTCTACTACCCGGACCAACCCGACCCCGACCTGGTCATCCGCACGTCGGGGGAGCATCGGATCTCCAACTTCCTCCTCTGGCAGCTGGCCTACAGCGAGCTGGTCTTCGACGAGGTCCTCTGGCCCGACTTCCGGCGCTCCCATCTGTTCGCCGCGGTGCGGGACTTCCAGCACCGCCAGCGCCGCTACGGCGGCGTGACCTGATGGGGCGAAGCGGAGGCAGCCGCGTCCGCACCGCCCATCGGCGGCCCGACGACGCCGGAGGGGTGTGGATCCTCACCGGAGTGGTGCTCGGCGCGCTGCTCTACGCCGGCATCGTGCTGATGGCCATTGCCGGGTTCACCTCCGTGCTGCCTCTGGTGGTGATCCCCCCGGTGCTCATCGCCCTGATCGGCACGAACAGTCTGCTGGGCGGCGGTCGGAGCCGCGGTCGGCCCACCGGGCGCCCGATCGGGAGGCCGGGTGTCGACGAGGCCGACGAACCGCGATGACCCAGTTTCGCGATCGAGGGGTGGTGCTGCGCACCATCCGGCTCGGCGAGGCGGACCGGATCGTCACCTTGATGACCGAGCGGAACGGCAAGGTCCGTGCGGTGGCCAAGGGTGTGAGGCGCACCACGTCGAAGTTCGGCTCGCGTCTCGAGCCCCTCAGCCACGTCGCCCTGCTGGGTTGGCAGGGCCGCGGCGACCTGGACATGATCAACCAGGTGGAGGTCATCGACACCTTTCGACCGGTCCGCGAGGACCTCGACCGGATGGGGCCGGCCATGTCGATGCTCGAGGTTGTCGACCAGATCGGCCAGGAGCGCCACGCCAACCCACGCCTCTACGAGATGCTGGTCGGGGCCATCGGTGCGCTGTCCGAGCGCAACTCGCCGATGGTGGCACCGGCCTTCTTCCTCAAGGTCCTTGCCCTCGAGGGGTCGGCCCCGGTGCTCGACGCCTGCGTTTCCTGTGGCGTGGAGGACCCCGACCTGCTGGTGGCCTTCGACCTGTTGGAGGGCGGTGTGCTCTGCCGGAGCTGCCGGAGCGGCCGCCCGCTGTCGCCCGCCGGGCTCTCACTGTTGCGCCGCACCCTGGGCGGCGGTCTGTCCGGCGTGCTGGCCGAGCCCCGATCGGCGACCACCGACGAGGTCACCGCGCTGGCCACCGAGGCCATGGAAGCCCACCTGGACCGCCGCCTCCGTTCGGTGCGCTCGGGACAGGTGTCGTGAGGTGGCCCGGGCAGCGCCGGCATCCACCGTCGTCTGGTTCCGTCGCGACCTGCGGACTGCCGACCACCCGGCGCTGCTGGCCGCCGTCGACGAGTCGCGGTCGTCGGGGGCCGGGGTGGCCCCGCTCTTCGTGGTCGACGACACGCTGCTGGCCTCGGGAGGTGCCAACCGCCGGGCCTTTCTGGCCGGAACGCTGGCCGCTCTCGACGAGGCCCTCAACGGCTGCCTGGCACTCCGCCGGGGCCGGCCCGACGACGTGGTGCCGCAGTTCGCCGCCGAGGTCGGGGCGCGTACCGTCTTCGTCACCGCGGACTGCGCACCCTACGGGCGCCGCCGTGACGCGGCGGTGGCCGCCTCGCTCACAGAGGCCGGTCGCGCTCTGGCCCGGGTCGGCTCCCCGTATGCGGTGCCACCCGGCCGGGTGGTGAGCGGGCCCGGATCCCCCTACCGGGTGTTCACCCCGTTCCGGAGAGCGTGGAGGACCCACGGTTGGCCTTCCCCCGCAACGGCGCCGCACGGCGCGCCGTGGTCGGCCGGCCACTCCGATGTCGCCATCGACGAGGTGGGCCCGGGCGAGGGGACGGCACAGCTCCCAGTTCCGGGGGAGGAGGCGGCGCAGCGGGTGCTCGACGAGTTCGTGGCCGGCCCGGTCCTCCACTACGGGGAGGAACGTGACCGACCGGACCTCCCGGGGACGTCCCGCCTGTCGCCCTACCTGCGTTTCGGGTCCGTCCACCCGCGCCAGGTCCTGGCCCGGGTGGGGTCCGATGCCTCCTCGGAGGTGTTCCGGTCGGAGTTGGCCTGGCGCGAGTTCTACGCGGACGTGCTGTGGCACCATCCCGACTCGGCCTGGCAACCGCTTGCGCCGATCGGACGCCACCTGCGGTGGGACACGGGCGAGGCGGCCCACCGGCGGTTTGCCGCCTGGTCCGCCGGGCGGACCGGCTACCCCCTGGTGGACGCAGGGATGCGCCAGCTGGGTTCGGAAGGCTGGATGCACAACCGGGTGCGGATGCTGACGGCGTCCTTTTTGGTCAAGGACCTGCACATCGACTGGCGGCGCGGGGCCCGCCTGTTCCTCGACCGTCTGGTCGACGGGGATCTCGCCTCCAACAACCTCGGCTGGCAGTGGGTGGCGGGCACCGGTACGGACGCCGCACCGTTCCACCGGATCTTCAACCCGGTCCTGCAGGCCGAGCGCTTCGACCCCGAGGGCGCCTACGTGGCCCGCTACGTGCCCGAAGCCGGCGGGCCGGACTATCCCCCGCCCATCGTCGACCACGCCGAGGAGCGGGCCGAAGCGCTGCGACGGTGGGAGGACGCCAAGGTCGCGGCAGCGGGGGACGGGCCGGGGTCCCGATGATCCCGCCGTCTCCGTTCGGGGTCTACGTACACGTGCCGTTCTGCCGGTTCCGGTGCGACTACTGTGCCTTCGCCACCCATACCGACCGCGACCACCTGATGGGCGCCTATGTGTCGGCGTGCCTCACCGAATTGCGTCGGGCCGTTGCCGATGAGGGGATCCCGCCGGCCACGTCGGTCTTCTTCGGCGGGGGCACCCCGTCGCGCCTCCCGGCCGACCTGCTGGTCGAGATCCTCGATGCCGTGCCGCGGGCAGCAGGTGCCGAGGTGACCGTCGAGTGCAATCCGGAGGACGCCGATCCCGAGCGGCTGGCCGCGTACCGGACGGGCGGGGTCACCCGTGTCTCGCTGGGGGTGCAGTCCACGATGCCCCGCGTGCTGGCCGGGCTCGGACGTCGCCACGGGGCCGGCGAGGCGCTGGACGCCGCTGCCGCGGTGGCCGGCGCGGGATTCGCCTCCTGGAACGTGGACCTGATCATGGGTGGTGCCGGAGAGACCCATGCCGACTGGGAGCGGAGCCTCACCGAGGTGATCGGCCTGGCCGAGCCCCCTCCCCACCTCAGCGCGTACGCGCTGACCGTCGAGCCCGGTACCCCCCTGGCCGCGGCCCCTGGGCGGCATCCCGACGACGATGCACAGGCCGACCGGTACGAGATGACCGAGCGGATCCTCGGCCGCGCCGGGTACCGGTGGGAGGAGATCTCCAACTGGGCCCGGCCCGGGCACGGGTGCCGGCACAATCGCCTCTACTGGGACCAGGGCGAGTACCGGGGCATCGGATCGGCGGCCCACTCGCACCGGGCCGCCCGCCGATGGTGGAACGTACGGACACCGGACCGGTACGTGCGGATGATCGACGAGGGGCGGACCGCGACCGCGGGCGAGGAGGTCCTGACCGACCGGCAGCGCCAGTTCGAGGCGTTGGCCCTCCGCCTGCGGACCCCGGCCGGGGTGCCCGGCGGCGCCCTTCCCGACGACGAGGATCTGGACGGTCTGGTCGAACGCGTCGACGGGAGGGCGGTGCTCACCGTCCGGGGTCGCCTGTTGGCCAATGCGGTGACCGCCCGGCTGGCGGTCGGGGTGGAGGGCCGGGTGCCAGCCGGTACCATTCCCCCCTATGCCTGAGCCGGAAGACACCGTGGACGCGCACACCGGGGGGGATACCCCGACAGGGCCTTCCGACCTCATGGACAAGGTGGTGGGACTGTGCAAGCGGCGCGGGTTCATCTTCCAGTCGGCGGAGATCTACGGCGGCTTCCGCTCGACCTACGACTACGGACCGCTGGGCGTCAACCTGTTGCGCAATGTGAAGAATGCCTGGTGGGATGCGATGGTTCAGCGGCGGGACGACGTGGTCGGCCTCGATGCCGCCATCCTCTCGCCACCGGCGGTATGGGAGGCCTCTGGCCACCTGGCCAACTTCTCCGACCCACTGGTGGACTGCCGCAACTGCCACCAGCGGTGGCGCGAGGACAAGATCGGCGGGGTCTGCCCGGCCTGCGGCTCCACCCGGTTCACCGAGGCACGCGCCTTCAACCTGATGTTCAAGACCCACGCCGGCCCGATCGAGGACGAGGGTGCTGTGGCCTACCTCCGGCCGGAGACCGCCCAGGGGATGTTCATCAACTTCGCCAACGTGCTCCAGACCACGCGCAAGAGGCCACCCTTCGGGATCGCCCAGGTGGGCAAGTCGTTCCGCAACGAGATCACCCCGCAGAACTTCGTCTTCCGGACCCGTGAGTTCGAGCAGATGGAGATGGAGTACTTCGTCCCGCCCGCCGAGGCCCAGCACTGGTTCGAGTACTGGCTGGACGAGCGGTACCGCTGGTATCTCGGGCTGGGCATCCCCGAGTCGCAGCTCCGGTTGCGCCACCACGACGCCGACGAGCTGTCCCACTACTCGACGGGTACCGCGGACGTGGAGTTCCTCTTCCCGTGGGGATGGGACGAGCTCGAGGGCATCGCCAACCGGACCGACTTCGACCTCAAGGCCCACGCAACGGCGTCGGGGGAGCGGCTCGAGTACTTCGACCAGACCTCCGGTGAGCGCTACGTGCCCTACGTCATCGAGCCCGCCGCCGGGGCCACCCGCACCATGATGGCGTTCCTGCTGGCTGCCTACTCCGAGGACGAGGTCGGGGGCGAGGCCCGCACCGTGCTCCGGCTCCACCCGCGGCTGGCCCCCTACCAGGTCGGGGTGTTGCCGCTGTCGAAGAAGGAGACCCTCGAGCCGACGGCCCGGGAGGTGCTGGCCCTGCTCCAACCCCACTTCATGTGCGACTACGACGTGACCCAGTCGATCGGCAAGCGCTACCGGCGCCAGGACGAGGTCGGCACCCCGTGGTGCGTGACCATCGACTTCGACTCGCTCGAGGACCGTGCGGTGACCGTGCGGGACCGCGACAGTACCGATCAGGTCCGGGTGCCCGTCGACGGGCTGGCGGCAGAGCTGCGCCGCAGGCTGGACGGGGCCTGAGGATCTCGGGCCGCGGTGGCCGCGGTGGCCGCCCCCACCGCACCGAGGTCACCCATCGTCGCTTCTGACGGCCGGAGGTCCTGTGCCGTCGACACCGGCGCCGCCACCGACCCGGGCAGGACTGCAGGCGCCGGCCGCTCCCGACCCGGTCCGCTCGGCCGGCAACCGGATCCGCGTCGCCCTGTGGGGCCTTGCCGGTGCCGTCAACACGATGCTGCCCGCCAGCTTCTGAGGGCGGTCAGAGGGACGATGGTGCCGTGCATGCCGGACACCCGGGACGAAACCCGGGTTGCGCCGACATCGTTCCTGGGCGAGACCGCTGCCGGGTAGGCTGACGGGTCGGCAGCCAGCCCGTGTGCCGATCGAACTTCCACTCCACACCCTGTCAGGAGACCCTACCCGATGCCGTTTGTCTTCGACTTCGACCACTCGCACCGCAAGCCACCCATGGAGATGAAGGACCTCCTGGGCGGCAAGGGTGCCAACCTGGCCGAGATGACGTCGGTCCTCGAGCTGCCGGTGCCCCCCGGGTTCACCATCGCTACCCCCGCCTGTAGGGCCTACATGGAGGATGGCTGGCCGGTCGGTCTGACCGAGCAGATCGCCAAGGCGCGGGTCCGGCTCGAGAAGAAGATCGGTAAGCGCATCGGCGATCCGAGCAATCCGTTGCTGGTGTCGGTGCGCTCGGGTGCCCAGTTCTCGATGCCCGGGATGATGGACACCGTGCTCAACCTGGGCCTCAACGACCAATCGGTGGTGGCCCTGGCCGAGCAGACCCATGACGAGCGCTTCGCCTACGACTCCTACCGGCGATTCGTGGCCATGTACGGCCGCATCGTCCTGGGCATCCCCGGCGAGGAGTTCGACGCCCTGCTCGACGCGGCCAAGGAGCTGGCGGGGACCACCACCGACGCCGGCATCCCCATCGAGCTCCTGCACTACCTGGTCGACGCCTACCAGCAGATCGTGGAGCGCCACACCGGCCGTCCGTTCCCCCAGGACCCCGGCGAGCAGCTGCGTGGCGCCATCGAGGCGGTCTTCGCCTCATGGAACGGCCCGCGTGCCGTTGCCTACCGGGTCAGGGAGCGGATCGCCCACGAGTTGGGAACGGCCGTCAACGTTCAGGCCATGGTGTTCGGCAACCGGGACGACAACTCGGGGACCGGGGTCGGCTTCACCCGTGACCCGGCCACCGGCGAGGGCGGGGAGTACGGCGACTTCCTGGTCAACGCCCAGGGCGAGGACGTGGTGGCCGGCATCCGGAATACCGAGCCCTTGTCCGAGCTCAAGGTCAAATTCCCCCAGATCCATCGCCAGCTCCTGGCCATCTTCGCCCGGCTCGAGGCCCACTACCGCGACATGTGCGATACCGAATTCACCATCGACCAGGGCCAACTGTGGATGCTCCAGACGCGGGTGGGCAAGCGGACCGGGCGTGCCGCCCTGCGGATGGCGGTCGACATGGTGAACGAGCAGGCCATTCAGCTGACCAAGGAAGAGGCGCTGGGGCGAGTGACCGGCGAGCATCTCGAGCAGGTCCTCCACCCCCAGTTCGCCGCCTCCGACCACGACGTGCTGGTCCGGGGCCTCGGAGCGTCACCGGGTGCCGCGGTGGGCCGTGTCTACCTCACCGCCGACGACGCCCAGGCAGCGGCCGAGCGAGGAGAACGGGTGGTCCTCGTGCGCAGTGAGACCTCGCCGGAGGACGTGCACGGCATGCTGGCGGCAGAAGGCATCCTCACCGCCCGGGGCGGGCTGGTGAGCCATGCCGCAGTGGTGGCCCGGGGGTGGGGCAAGCCCGCCGTCGTGGGTGCCGAGGCACTACGCATCTCGGCTGCGTCGTTCTCGGTGGGTGACACCGTGGTCAACGAAGGCGACTGGATCTCGGTGGACGGCACCAGCGGCACCGTGGTGGTCGGCCAGGTCGAGGTGTCCCAAAGCGCCACCCCACCGGAGTTCGCGATCATCCTGGACTGGGCCGACGAGGTCCGCGCCGGGCAGCTCGGGGTCCGGGCCAATGCCGACAACGGCCCCGACGCCACCAACGCGCGCGCACACGGCGCCGAAGGGATCGGCCTGTGCCGGACCGAGCACATGTTCCTTGCCGACGACCGCCTGCCCATCGTGCGCCAGATGATCATGGCGTCGGACCCGGTGGAGGAAGAGGCCGCCCTCGAGGCCCTGCGGGTGGCCCAGCACTTCGACTTCGCGGAGATCCTCGAGGCCATGGACGGGCTGCCCGTGACCGTGCGGCTGCTCGACCCGCCCCTCCACGAGTTCCTTCCCGACACCGAGGAGCTGGCGATCAAGGAGGCGACCGTCGGGCTGACCGACGAGGAGGAGCAGCTCTACGAGGCGGCCAAGGCCTGGCACGAGTACAACCCCATGCTCGGGACCCGCGGGGTGCGCCTCGGAGTGATCAAGCCGGGCCTCTACGCCATGCAGGTGCGGGCGCTGATGGAGGCAGCCCTCGATCGGGTGGCCGCGGGCGGCCACCCCATCGTCGAGATCATGATTCCGCTCACCGTCAGCCGTGCCGAGCTGGCGTTGGCCCGCTCGTGGGTCGAGGTGGCCATCGCCGAGGCCATGATGGCCGCACCGGGCCGCACCACCTCGCGGCGGAAGGGATCCAGGGGCGCCAAGGCCGGAGGCGGTTCGCTGGAGGTGCTGATCGGGACGATGATCGAGACGCCGAGGGCCGCCCTCCGGGCCGCCGAGATCGCCACCGAGGCGGACTTCTTCTCGTTCGGCACCAACGACCTCACCCAGATGACGTTCGGCTTCAGCCGTGACGACGTCGAGGGCCGGATGATGTCGGTCTACCTCGAGGAAGGACTGCTCGAGCGCAACCCGTTCGAGGTCGTCGATCCCGACGGTGTCGGTGAGCTGGTTCGGCTGGGCGTCGAACGGGGGCGTTCCACAAAACCGGGACTGAAGATCGGCATTTGTGGGGAGCACGGGGGCGACCCCGAGTCGATTGCCACCTTCGCCAAGGCCGGGCTCGACTACGTGAGCTGCTCGCCGTTCCGGGTGCCGATCGCCAGGCTGGCCGCGGCCCAGGCCGTGTTGGCGGGTTTCACAGGCTCCAGGCCGGGCGGCGCGCCCGGCGGGGCCAAGCGGGTGGCCAAGGCGGCGCCCAAGCGGGTGGCCAAGGCGGCGCCCAAGCGGGTGGCCAAGGCGGCGCCCAAGCGGGTGGCCAAGGCGGCGCCCAAGCGGGTGGCCAAGGCGGCGCCCAAGCG
>Ga0209385_1000083_pt1 | contig 33777 bp, 28 predicted proteins | sample NGEPerB_FD_184506 | JGI IMG/M metagenome (GOLD analysis project Ga0209385, IMG submission 184506) | Arctic peat soil microbial communities from the Barrow Environmental Observatory site, Barrow, Alaska, USA - NGEE PermafrostAB12-B... | ecosystem: Environmental > Terrestrial > Soil > Wetlands >... | reverse complement strand
CCACAAGGCCTACCTCGCGGCGCTCGGCTGGACGGCGGAGGACCTCAAGCGCGCGCTCATGGGGCTGGAGGCGATCGACCGGGGCGTGAAGAGCGGGGCGGGCACGGGTCCCGAGCTTCTCGAGGCGTGGCTTCTCTCGAGGCTCCCGGTCGCCCCGGCGCGCGCCGTCGCGGGGGGAGGCGCGGGCTAAGATCCGCGCCCTGTGAGCGAGCCGTCCGGCGACCCGCGCGTGCGCTTCGACCGGCGCGATCGCATTTTCATCCTCCTCTGCCTGCTCACCATCGTGGCCGGCGCCCTCGTCTTCCGTGCCGGGTTCTCGCGGGCGTTCCCCGAGGCCTCGATCGACTTCAAGGTCACGCGCGAGGAGGCGATTCGCCGCGGCGCCGCGGCGCTTCGCGTGCGCGGCTTCGCGCTCGAGGGGATGCGCCCTCTCGCGATCTTCGACGGCGACGACGAGGCGAAGGTCTATCTTGAGAGAACGCTCGGCCTCGAGAAGGCGAACCCGATCTTCAGGACCACGGTTCCCGTCTGGCGCTGGTCGGTGCGATGGGTCCGCCCGCTCGAGAAGCTCGAGTACCGGGCAGCGGTCTCCCCGGACGGGCGGCTTCTCGCCATCCGCCGGATCCTGCCGGAGAAAGAGGCCGCGAAGGACCCGGGCGAATCGGCGGCGCGCGCGCTGGCGGAGGCGGAAATCCGGGAGCTGCGCGGGATCGACCCGTCGACCCTTCGGTTCATCGAGACGACGGTCGAGAAGCGCCCCGCGCGCGTGGATCGCACGTTCGTCTGGGAGTCGAGCACGATCCGCTTCGGGGATGCCGCGCTTCGCTACCTCGTGGAGATGCAGGGGGACCGAGTCGGGCGCTCGTCGCTCCATTTCGAGGTCCCGGAGAAATGGCGGCGCGACTACGAGACGCTCCGCTCGAAGAACCTCGCGGCGGGCACGGTCGCCACGCTGGGCCTTCTCCTCACGGCGCTCGCCATCCTCGTCGTCTTTCTCGAGCGCGTCCGCCGCAAGGACGTGAAGTGGAAGTGGGCGCTCGCGTTCGCGGGGACGGGAGCCGTCCTGCAGTTCCTCTCGTCGCTCAACGAAATGCCGATCCGGCTGTTCGACTACGAGACCTCGGACGGATGGGCGGGCTTCGTCGCGAAATCGGTGGCGGGCGACGTGGGCGCGGCCGTGAGCCTCGGCGTCGTGCTGCTCCTTCTCGTCGCGGCCGGGGAGCCGCTCTACCGGGAACGCTATCCGGAAAAGCCGGCCCTTGGCCGCATCCTGTCGCTCCGCGGAATCGGATCGAAGCGTTTCTTCCGCGGACTCCTCCTCGGTTACGCGATGACGGCGTGTTTCTTCGCGTACCAGATCGTCTTCTACGTCGTGGCCGCGCACTTCGGCGCGTGGGCTCCCGCCGACGTGCCGTACTCGAACCTGCTCGGCACCTCGTTCCCGTGGCTCGGCGTCCTCCTGATGGGGTTCATGCCCGCGACGACCGAGGAGTTCTCATCCCGGATGTTCTCGATTTCCTTCGCCGAGCGGTTCCTGCCGCGCTGGGCCGCGGTCGTGGTGCCGGCGCTCATCTGGGGCTTCGCGCACAGCACGTATCCGAACCAGCCCTTCTACATCCGGGGCGTCGAGGTGGGACTCGCGGGAATCCTCATCGGTTTCGTGATGCTGAAGGCGGACATCTTCCCGCTCCTCGTGTGGCACTTCACGGTCGACGCCCTCTACACGGCGCTCCTCCTCCTGCGCTCGTCGAACCCGTACTTCGTCGTGTCCGGCGCGGCGGCGTCTCTCGTGCTCCTGCTTCCTCTCGGTGTGTCTCTCGTGCTCTATCTCCGGCGCGGCGGGTTCACGCCCGACGCGGAGTTCACGAACGCAGCGACGGGCTCGGCACCGGCGCCGCCGCGGGTCGAAGAAGTGGTCCCTTCGGTTTGCGCGCCGCCACAGGCGCTCAATCCCGCTCGCGTCGCCACGGCGCTCGTCCTCGCGCTCGCGGCTTTCGCCGCCGCGCGCTTCGTCCTGTCCAAGGCGGGACCCTGGGAAGACGTGAGCGTCACGGTCGACCGGAATGGAGCGAAGGCCGCCGCGGACGCCTGGCTGAAGGCGGCGGGCGACGACCCCGCGGGCTACCTGTCGGTGGCGACGACGGCCACCGCGCTCCCCGCCCTCGAGGACGCCTCCGACAACGGGACGGGCCTCGTCCCGTATGGCGAGTCGGACCTCGGCGAGCGGTGGCTCCTCGAGCGCGGCGGCATGCCGCTTCTCACGAGGTGGGCGACGACGATTTTTCCGGGGCCGGTCTGGAACGTGAGGTACGTGCGTGCTCTCGACGAGCACGGCGCGACCGTCTCGGTGGACGCGCGGACGGGCCGGGTCGCCGGCTTCCGCCGCTCCTTCCCCGAGGCCGAGCCCGGCGCGAGTCCGGACGAAACCGCGGCACGCGCGAAGGCGGCGCGGGTCCTCGCGTCGTTCGGCTTCGACCCGCTCGCGTGGGAGGTCGTGTCGTCGAAGAGCGAGGCGAAGAAGGCGCGGCGGGACATGCTCGTCGTCTCCGAGTCGCGTCTCGAGCACGCCGGCGAGGCGGTGCGACGCGCCGTCACCGGGTTCGCGGGCGACGTCCCGTCGCTCTTCGCCACGGCCCTGAAGCTGCCGGAGGACTGGGTGCGCTCCCGGGAGAAGTCGACGACGGCGACGTATGCCGCCATCGCGTGGAAGATCCTCGCGTGGGGAACCCTCGTGGGGCTCCTCGCCGTGGAGCTCGTGCGTCTCGCGCGCGCCGGGTCGATTCCGTGGCGGCGCGCTCTCCGGCTCGCGGCCTTCCTGGCCCTGCCGTCGATTCTCTCTCGCATCCTGTCGCTTCCACTCATCCTCGCGCGCTACGACTCGCAGTTCTCGATGCCGGTTTTCGCGGTCGTCGCCGGCGTCGGCTTGCTCGTGGGTGTCCTCGTCTCCTACGGCATCGCGCTCCTCGCGGTGGCCCTCGTCTTCGCCGTGAAGCCCGACGCGGCCGGCGCGTTCCGGCGCGGCGGCGCCGACGGCCCGCGGGCTTTCGCGGCGGGTGCCGGCGCGGCTCTTCTCGTTCTCGGCGTGCGCGCGCTCGCGCGCGGCGTCTCGGCGGCGTTCCCCTTCGAGGCGGGCATCTCGGGCTTCCCGTTTCCGCAGGGCGTCGAGACGATCCTGCCCGCGGCGATCGTGCTCGACGGCATCGTCCTTCGTGCCCTCGTTTTCGGGGGCGGCGCCGCCTTCCTCGCGCTCCTCCTTCGAGACGTTCTGAAGAAGCCAGCCCTTCGCGCGGGACTTCTCGCGGTCGCGGTCGGCGTGTTCGCGCCGTTCGGTGCGCGGACGGCCGGCGAGCTCGCCGTGCCCGTCTTCGCGGGCGCGTTGACGGCGCTTGCGGCGGTCGCGGCGATCACCGTGTTCCTGCGCGACGACTCGCGGGCGTACGTTTTCGCGGCGGCTCTCCTCGGCGCGGCGGGAGCGGGGGCCGACCTCGTGTCGAGCGGCGTGACGGCGTGGGTGTGGAACGGCGCCGCCGTGCTCGCAGCCGTGGCGCTCTTCGTCGTCTATCGCGGCCTGGACCGGCCGGGCGAGATGCGGGCGCACTGGTGATACGGTTGGGCGTGTACTGAGGACAAGAGCATGAGACCAATCACCATCGCCACGTTCGCCGTCGTCGTGCTCGCTTATTCGGTGCCGGCCGGACTGGCGGCGCAAGCGTCATCTCCGGCGCCCAAAGTGGCTGCGCTCGGCAAGGTGTCGGGCAGCTGCACCTTCGACAAAACGCACACGGTGAAGTTCGTTGACGGCGTTGCACTCCAGGGTAACTTGTTCTTCAAGGACAAGGAGCCCGCGACGCTCGTGCGGGTGTCCAATCTCATGCTGGGCGCGTTCCGCCCCGATCTGTTCGTGGATCCGGAGGCCGAGCTGGACGGCATGAGCAGCGGCCCAAAGAACGCCTACAACATCATCACCCTCTCCATCGACAAGACCGGCGATTTGGAAGGCCTCGGGCCCTCAGGATCTTTGCGCACCGGCGACTGGACCTTCACCGGCGGTACCGTGAAAAACGGTCGCGTCAGCGGCACGGTCAGCGGAACCGGCGGCGCCACTGGCGGTGATACGTGCCGGATCACGTTCGACGTGCCATTCGTAGGGGACTATGGCGTCGGCAAACCCTTGCCGGCCGACGGCGGCGAACCAGGCCAGGCCATGCGGTCTCTCTGGACCTCGGTGAAGAATGAGGACTCCGCCGCCACGGTGGCCGTGCTCGGGGAATCCTGGGTGGCGCAGGCCCAACACGGGACGATGCCGCAGTTCGTGATTGCGTTCGTGAACGGCAGAGGGAATCGAGTCGTCGGGGGCAAGCTCTACGGCGACGGACGGGCGATCCTGGATCTGGAATTCGTGATGGGGATGAAGGGCAGGGCTCTCGTACTGAAGCAGGGAGATCGCTGGCGCGTTCAGGATGTCATCTTCCGTTGAAAGATTCCCGCGCAGCCGCGCGCTTACCTAGCCCCGCCCTCCTGCCTTCCGCCACTCCCACTCGGCGAGGCGCTCGCGGGTGCCGAGGCCGATCGCGCGGTGAAGGTCGACGAGGAGCCGCGCGGCTTCCGGGTCTTTGAAGGGCGGCGGCCCGAGGCGCGTGAGGACGGCCTCCGGGTGATCCGGGGGCGCATAGGATCCGCGGAGCGCGGCAACGGGCTCGCCCGGCCGGTAGAAGAGCTCGGGCCTCTCGAGGACATGCCGCGGGAGCGGCTCTGGAAGGTCGGTGGCATTGCGGGTGGCATTGCGGGTCGCGGCCGGGTCCGCCGCGTCGGATACGAGCCTGCGCTCGGGCCGGGTGCGCGCGCGCTGCAGGCCATCGAGGAGCTCTTCTCGCGGGACGCCACGGAGCAGGAACACGAGGAACGGGTCGTTCTGGAGGCGGTCGCCGAGCAGGATGGCGAGGGCGCCGGCATGTGCGCACGGTCCGGGAACCTCGGCGCACGAGCACCGGAAGACGATGTCGCGGGCGTCCACCGGCAGGAGCGTGTGCCCGGTGCCCTGGAAGGCGCCTTCCACGTCGTCCGGCAGGCGGCCCGCAAGGAGATCGGCCGCGAATCGCGCCCGCACGGCCATCGCCTTCAGGACGCGGCGCTTGGCCACGGTGGCGAGCGGGAGCAGGGAAGCGATGTCTCTTCGAGGTGGCCGTCCGCTGCCTTGACATCCGCGCGCGTGCCGGCGCGCCCGATCTCGAGCGAGGTCACCGCGCCTGAGAGGGCGACCGCACGCCCGTCGGCGAGCGCGTCCTCCCAGCCGAGCGCGGCGAGGCGCGCGAGGAAGCGAAACGCCCACCCGCTCTCGGGCGGCTTCGCGCGGGGGAGAAGGGCTTTCCTGCGGCGCGGCATCAATGACCTCCGTCCGTCTCGATGGCGCTCGTGTCGAGCGCGACGAGCTCGGTGAGCTGGTCGTCCGAGAGTGAGGCGATCCACTGCTCTCCCGCCCCCACGATCGAGCGCGCAAGCGCCTTCTTCTCTTCGATCATCCGGTCGATGCGCTCCTCGAGCGTCCCGCGGCAGACGAACTTGTGGACCTGGACGTGCTGCGTCTGGCCGATCCGGAAGGCGCGGTCGGTGGCCTGCTCCTCGACCGCGGGATTCCACCAGCGGTCCACGTGGAACACGTGCGAGGCGCGCGTCAGGTTGAGGCCCGTGCCTCCCGCGCGCAGAGAGAGCACGAAGAACGGGGGCGGATCCTCGTCCTCCTGGAAGCGCCGGACCATCTCCGTCCGCGTGTGGCGGGGGACCGCGCCGTGCAGGAAGAGGACTTCGCAGCCGAAGCGCTCCTTCAATTCGGCGACGAGGAGGTGGCCCATCTCGGCGAACTGCGTGAAGAGGAGGGCCGGGCTCTTCTCGGCGAGCGTCTCCTCGCACATCTCGACGAGGCGGGCGACCTTCGCTGAGCGGCCGTCGCGTCGCCCGTCCCCGAGGAAGAGCGCGGGGTGGTCGCAGATCTGCTTGAGCCGGAGCAGGAGGAGAAGAATCTTCGCCTTGCGGCTCCGCCGGTTCGCCCGTCCGATTCCCGAGAGCAAAGAGCGCGTGGTCGCCTTGTAGAGCGCCGCCTGTTCGCGCGTCAGGCCGACGAGCTCCTTCGTCTCGATCTTCTCGGGAAGGTCGGGGACGACGCCGGGATCGGTCTTCGCGCGGCGGAGGAGGAACGGGCCCGTGACGTGGCGCAGGCGGGCGGCCGCGGCCGGGTCGCTGTGGCGCTCGATCGGAAGCGAAAAGTTGCGCCGGAAGGCTTCGTCCGTACCGAGGAGCCCGGGGTTCAGGAAATCGAAGATGGACTTCAGCTCGGAGAGGCGGTTCTCGACGGGCGTGCCCGTGAGGGCGGCGCGGCGGTGCGCGCGCAGAGAGCGCGCGGCGCGCGACTGCGCGGCCGCCGGGTTCTTGATGTTCTGCGCCTCGTCGAGCGCAAGGTATTCCCAGGTGACGCCCGACAGGAGCGCGCGGTCGCGATGCACGAGGGCGTACGTCGTGACGAGGAGGTCCACCTCGTCGAGGAGATCCTGGAACGCCTCGCCGCTCGCGCGGCCGGCCCCATGGTGCACGACGACGCGGAGCTGCGGCGCGAAGCGCTGGGCCTCGCTGACCCAGTTCTCGGCGACGGACGTGGGGCAGACGAGGAGCGACGGGCCGATGCGTTCGCCCGCATCGCGCGCCGTGAGCAGCGTGGCGAGGAACTGGATCGTCTTGCCGAGGCCCATGTCGTCCGCGAGACACGCGCCGAGGCCCCGCGAGAGCAGGAAGCGCAGCCACCCCACGCCGCGCATTTGATAGGGACGCAGCGTGCCCGTCAGGCCGTGCGGCGCGGTGTATCCGGCGATCTCGCGCCGCGCGACCTCCGGATCGAGCAGGCGGCCGACCCATCCCTCGCCGCCCACGCCGTCGATGAGCACGTCGCCGCGCTCGCCGTCGAGCCCGCCCGCGAGCCGAAGCAGCTCGCCGAGCGTCGTGCGGCCTCCGGGCCTGCGATCCAGGAGCCGCCGCGCCCTCTCGAGGTTCTCCTTGTCGAGAAAAACCCACTCTCCGTGGATCTCGACGAGCGGAATCTGGCGCGCGGCGAGCTCCTCGAATTCGTGCGGAGTCAGGAGCGCGTCGCCCACGGCCACGCGCCAGTCGAAGTCGACGAGGGCGTCGAGGCCGAAGCGCACGACGGGCGCGTCCGCTTCGCCCGGCCCCGGCGCGCGCCCCACGAGCTTGAGGGCAACGCGTGCGAGGCTCCCGCCGCCGGGCAGGCGGACGACGATGCCGGCCTCTCCGAGGCGCGGGGCCTCGTCGGAGAGGAAGCGCCAGGCTTCGTCGGGGGACAGCGTGACCCCGGAGGGGTGCCGCTCTTCGAGGCTCCGGGCGACGGGCCTTGAAAGCGCCGCCGCGGTCCCGAGGCGCGCGAGGAGCGCGTCCTGCGGGTTCGTGAACAGGCGCCCGCGGCGCCGGATCGAACTCTCGGTCAGGGCCCAGATCTCCTCGGCCTCGAGGGAGACCTCGGGGCTCTCTCCGGACTCGAGGACGTACGCGAGCGCGAACGAGCCTCCGGCCTCGGCCGGAGGCACGACACGGATCCCTAGGCGCAGCAGGCTCTCGGGCAGCGGATCGAGGAGCGGGAGACTCCACTCCGAGAGGCGCGCCAGGACGCCGGGCTCGAGCGCGCGGGTGGCGGGGGCTGCGAGCGCGGCGACGACCTCGGCCTCGGGAGAGTCGCCCGCGCGGCGCCGCTCCTTCGGAAGGACGTCTCTGAGGACGTCGCGCGCCGCCGCATCCACGGCGTCGTCGAGGAAGTTCAGAAGCAGGCCGCGCGCGGCGGGGAGCGCGCCGTCGGGCCCTGGGCGCGTGCCCGCAGGCAGGACCGCGCGCGACACCGGCGGCATCGCTTCGGCGAGGCGGCGCAGCCGCTCCCTCTCGTGCGGGCCGTCGAGGACCGGCCGCCACCGCGGGTGGCCGCCGTCTACGCCCGGCGCGACGCGCCGCCTGAGCAGAAGGTCGAACACCCAGCGCGCGACTTCCGCCCAGTAGTCGAGATCGTCGCCGGCCGACACGGAGAGGGGCCGCGCGCGCAGGGCGGCCGGGAGCGCGAGAAGCGTTTCGAGCGCATGCGCCATCGGGAGCACGAGGGCGGGGACCTCGTACGTCCGGAGGACGGCCGTGAACGGCGCCGCGTAGTCTGCCGGCTCTCGCAGGGCCGGCGCCGACGGAACGGGGCGCCCATGCACGGCGGGGGCGGCGAGCATGAGCGACGTGAGCTCGGCGTGCGCGGAGACGAAGGACGTGAGGCCTTCTACTCCCAGCGCCTCGAGGAGCTCACTCGGCTCGAGGGCGCGGGGATGCCGGTCGCGCCCCTCGCGCGGGGCGAAGAGTCCCTCGGCCCAAAGGGCGAATCCGGAGGGACGGGGGACGCCATGCAGGACGATCAAGCCGTCCATTGTCGGTTATCCTCGGCCTCCGATGAAAGCCCCGAAGTCGCACGAGCTTTTTCGCCGGATGTCGAGCGCGGAGGTGGCCGCGATCGTCGAGGCGGCGTGCGAGGACGACGAGCTCCCCGAGAAGATCGCGGGCGGCGTCCTCACGTACCAGCAGATTCCCCTCCGTCGCTTCACGAAGTTGCCCGAGGAGACGCGCCTCGCTTACGTGAGGCGCACGCTGCGCGACAAGCGGGCGTCGGATCTCGGCCTGTACGTCCTCTCGGCCGCCCTCACGCGCCGCCAGACGGCCCTCATCTCGTCCTTCCTCGAGGCCTTGAAGCTGCCCCACGACGGCCCCAGCCTCACGGCGGAAGGGGCGATCCCGGCTCCGGCCGCCAAGGCCCTCGCGCGCGCCGTCGATGCCCTCCTGCGCGTGCACGACGCCCGCGACGTGGCGCTGTATCTGCACGCCTTCGTGTCCCAGCCCGACGTCGACTGGCCCGTGCTTCAGGAGCTCCTCGCGTCGGACGCGCGCCTGGCCCTCGAGGACCGCTCGGCGAGCTAGGTGGCGACGCCTCCGGCTGTGAGCGCACTTCCGAAGTCCTGGCCGGTCCGGCCTGCTCTTCTCGTTGTCGGTCTCGCCCTGTTCGCCGCCGCCGTGAGCGCTTTCCTCGGACAACGTGTCTTCGGGGGCGTCCCGCACGTGGCCGACGGAGTCTCCTACGCCTTCCAGGGAAAGATCTTCGCGGCGGGCCGGCTGTGGCTCGAGCCGCCGCTCGTCCCGGATGCGTTCAAAGTCGATCACATCATCCTCAACAAGACGCGCTGGTGCAGCTTCTATCCGCCTGGCTTCCCGCTACTCCTGGCCGCCGGCTGGCTCGTCGGCGTCCCGTTCCTCGTCAATCCGGTCCTGCTCGGCCTGGCGGTCGTCGGCGTCTTCCGCCTCGGAACGGTCCTCTACGACGAGACGACCGGCTTGCTGGGAGCGCTCCTCCTCGCCGTCTCGCCGTTCGCGCTGCTCATGGGAGCGGGCTTCATGTCACACGTGGCAAGTCTGTGCGTCATCACATGGTGTCTCGCGTTTCTGGCGGAGAGTTGCCTCGGAGCCGGCGCGCGCCCGCTCCTCGTGTCCGGATTTCTCGGGGCGTTCGGGGTCATCGTCCGCCCGCAGGCGGCTGTGCTCTTCCTGCTGCCCGCGCTGATCGTCGCTCTCGTGGCCCGCCGGAAGGAACTCGCGCGGTCGATCGGGTTTCTCGTGCTCGGCGGGGCGGCGCCCCTCGTGTTTCTGCTCGCCCAAAACTTCGCCCTGTCGGGTAATGCCTTGCGCATGGGGTACGTCGTCAATGACCCAGGGCTGTCCGTCACGTCCTTGAACTACGGCTTTTCCCTCTCGCAGCTTCTTTCGTCGCATTTTTCCTGGTACCTTCACGATCTCGATGCGACGGTCTGGGGCTTCCCGTGGGGAGACCTCGTCCCGCTCGTCCTCCTTCTGATCCCGGCGCCCGGCCGCCGGCGGGACGCGTGGCTCGCCGCGTGCGTTCTCGCCCTCGTCATCGGGTTCAGTTTTTTCCGCTTCTACGACATCAACCACTCGGGCCCCCGGTACGCTTTTGATGCGCTCGGCGCGCTCGCGCTCCTGGCGGCGCGGGCAGTTCGCACGGCGAGCGGTCTCGCGGCGTCGCTTCTCGAGCGCCTCCGCCTCGAACGGTTTGCGGGTGGCGTGGCCGCTGCCGCCATAGGCTTCCTTGCGATTTACCCGCTCGCGACGCTCCTCCCGCGGCAGGCCGAAGCCCTTTCCCACGCGTACCACGCGCATACCGGCGAGCCGTTGCGCCGGCTCGCGGCTGCCGGCGTCGGCCCGTCAGCCCTCGTGCTCGTCGCGGGGAACACCGTGCAGTGGACCTACGGATCGTTCCTGCTCGCGAACGGGCTCGATCCGACGCATGCGCCCCGGGTCTTCGCGCGGGATCTTCCGGAGAAACGAGCCGAGCTCCTCGCCGCCTATCCCCGGAGCGAGGTGTGGCGGGTGAACGTCACGCTCGAGCCGCAGCCGCTCCCGAACGCATGGATTGACAACACGTGGGACGTCGTCGACGTCGCCTGGAGCCGGCTTCGCTAGACGGCCGCCGCCGCCGCGAGGACGATCTCTCCCTTCACCGAGGGCCGCGCGACGAGGACGCGCGCGACTTCCGAGGCGCGGCCTCGCAGGACTTCCTCGTGGAGCTTTGTGAGCTCGCGCCCGAGCACGATCGGCGGGTCTCCCCACGCCCGGGCGAGCGCTTCGAGGGACTCCACGATGCGGAAGGGAGATTCGAAGAGGACCGCCGTGCCGGGACGAGAGGCCGAGGCCGCGTACCAGCGGTCCCGCTCGCCGCGGCGGGACGGCGGGAAGCCGAGGAACGTGAACGGGACGGCGGGGAATCCCGAGATCGAGAGGATCGCGAGCACGGCAGACGGGCCCGGGATCGCCTCCACCTGGTGCCCGGCCGCGGCTGCGGCCGCGACGAGCCGCTCCCCTGGATCCGAGACGAGGGGCGTGCCGGCGTCCGAGACGAGAGCGACCGTCTCCCCGCGGGCCAGCCTCTCGAGAGCCTCGTCGACGCGGCGGTGCTCGTTGTGGCCGTGGCAGGAAACGCGAGGCGTAGTGAGGCCGAAGCGGGCGAAGAGATTTCCCGTGCGACGCGTATCCTCGCAGTAGACGACGGCCGCCGACGCCAGGGCTTCCCGCGCCCGCGTCGACAGGTCGTCGAGATTCCCGATCGGCGTCGCAACGACGAGGAGGCGGCCCATCCGGCGCATTCTCTCCCGATCGCGCGCGGAGGGCCCGACGGCTCAGCGCCAGCGCCATGGGCTCGCGGATACAAGGGTGGCGGCCGGAATGTTATGGCCCGATACTGAGAGTATGGCCACCATGACCGTCAAATCGACCTATGCCCTCGATATCGAGACGGCTCGCACGCTCGAGGACATGGCGCGTCGCTGGGGAGTCTCCAAGTCCGAGGCCCTGCGGCGCGCGATCCGGGCGGCAAAACGTGGACCGGCCGGGGCGCCGAAGGCCCTCACTGCCCTCGATGCGCTCCAGCGGTTGCTCAGCCTGAAGACCCAGACGGCGGCTCGACGGGAAAGGCAGGTTCGGGCGGAGCGCCGCGCCACTTCCATCCGACGGGAATCGAGATGATCCATCTGGATACGAGCTTTCTGATCCGAGGGCTCGTGCGCGACTCCGCCGAAGAAGATCTTCAAAGCTTGATAAAGGACGTGGTGGCCCGCAGGTGAATTTGCTCGTCCCGCTCGTTTTCGCGGGCGTCACGCTCGTGCCGGCCGCCGGGAGCGGCGCGCCCCCGTCGCCCGCGCCCGCGACGACGCCTTCGGGGCCGGCCGTGCTCGTGGACCGCATCGCGGCGATCGTGGGCGACGACATCATCCTCGAGAGCGAGATTCGGAAGCTCTTGGCCGTGAGGTACCTCGAGCGGAAGGGCGGGGAATCCGACACCGCCTACCGCGACCGGGTTCTCGACCAGCGCATCGTCGACCTGCTGCGCGAGAAGCAGCTCCGGAGGTCGTCCGGATTCGACCCGAAGCCCGAGGACGTCGAGGCGCGCGTCGCTGCCCTCGAGGAGCGGCTCGCGAAGGACCGCGGCATTCCGGCTGCGGCCGCCCTCGCGGCGGCCGGGACGACGCGCGAGGAACTGTCCGCGTGGGTGCGCCGCGGGCTCGCGCTCGACAGCTTCGTGAAGGAGCGCCTCACGCCGGGCCTGAAGCTGACGGAGGTGGATCTCCGCGCCTACTACAACACGGCCTTTCGGGACGCGGCGAAGAAGCGCGGCCTCGCGGACGTGCCTCCCTTCGACGACGTCCGCGAGGAGATCCGCGAGGTCGTCCGCGAGCTCCGGCTCAACGCCGAGATCGAGCGCTGGACCGAGCAGCTCAGGAGCGAGACCCGCATCCTCATTTACCAGCGCTGAATTTTTCGGCGCTGGCGGGCTCGGCCTTCGGTTCCGCTTTCCGGTAGAGGATCCGGCTCGCGAGGACGCGCCTGACGTACGTGCGCGTCTCCGGGTAACTGATCGAGGCGAGGAGCGTCTCGGCGGGCGACTTCGCCCCTCCGGCCCAGAGCGCCGTCTGGCCGGCGCCGGCGTTATAGCCCGAGGTCGCGAGGACGGCGTCCCCGTCGAAGCGGGCGAGGAGATTCTTCAGTGTGCGCGCGCCGAGGCGCAGCGAGCGCGCGGGGTCATAGAGATCGGCATAGGCGGGCGGCGTCTCGTTCAGTTCGCGCGCGGCTTCTCCGGCGGCGGGGAGTGTCAGCTGCATGAGACCGCGCGCCGCGGCCGGAGAGGCGGCCTCGCGGTCGAATCGGCTCTCCTGCCGCATGACGGCGTAGAGAAGATCGCGCGGGACGCCGCTCTGGTCCGCCGTCTCGGCGACGAGGCGGCCGAAGGGCCGCGGTGCGAGCCCCCGCAGGACCGAACGGGGCGCGAGATCGAGGAGGAAGTCGTCGGGCACCATCCGGTCGAGGGCCTCGGCCGCCTCCAGCGCCACGGGCCCGGCGTCGGCGTCCTCGGCGAGCCGCGCGGCGACGAGACAGGCGAGCAGCGTGTCGAGATGCGAGGCGTCGCGCACGATGGGCTCGGCCTCGAGCGGCAGGCCGAGCTGCAGGAGACGGCAGGCGGCGGCGTCCCCGCAGAGCGTCGGGAGCGCGTCCTCCGGCAGGTCGGGCGCGAGCAGGACCTCGGCATAGCCGGGGAGCGCACGGTAGGCGAGCTTGAGGAGATCGCGGGCCCCGGAGTCGCCGAGGAGGGCGGGCGGCAGCAGGCGCATCCGGGCTTCCCGCGGGTTCCTGGACGTGAGGAGCGCCTCGCCGCGCAGCCGCTCGCGGCGGAGGAACGCATCGCGGGAGCCGGCGGGAAGCGCGAGCATCCGCTGCGTCGCGAGCTCGCCCGCGAGAGTGAAGGGGCGGGCGGCGAGGAGGGCGGCATAGCCGGCGAGAGCGCCCGCGACGTCGCCGGAGGCCTCGGCGACGCGGCCGCGCCAGAACGGAAGCTCGCTCTTCCAAGGCTCCTTCAGCCTGCCCGAGCGCGCGAGGCGCTCGACGGGAAGCAGGATCCGCCGCGCGTCCGCGCCGTCGCCGGTCTCGGCATGCCGTTCCAGAAGGTGCAGGAGGCCTTCGACGCGTCCTGGCTCCTTCGCGAGCCTGGGAAGCATGAGGATCGCCTCGGCGCCCGCGAGGTCGCCACGGCGCATGAGGAGGCGCGCCCGCTGCAGCGCGGCCACGGCCGCGGGGCCGACGCGCCCATTTTCCACGCGTCGGAACTCGGCCGCCGCGGCGTCGAGCTGGCCGAGCTTTTCGAGGACCGCGCCGACGTTGAAGCGCACGCGTGCGAAGAAGGCGTCCGTCCCCGGAACGTCGTCCTTCTTTCCCGTGGCGTGCCGCGGGCGGTGCGGCTGCTCGCCGAGGATGCTTCGAAACGCCGTCGCAGCTTCTGCGAAACGACCGCGCGATGCGAGGATCCGGCCGAGGTCGAACCGGGCGCCCCAGCGGGCGACGCCGTCGCCGGAGTGCGCGGCGCGCGCCGCGCGTTCCGCCGCGAGTCGCTCCGCGAGATCCAGGTCGCGCTGCGCCTTGGCGGTTTCGATGAGGAGCGGCAGAAGCCGGTCGGGAAGGTCGCGCGCCTCCTTCCCGCGGATCTCGCGGGCGAGCACGACCGCGGCCGCGTCGTCCCGCCGGGCCTCGCGCAGGATCCCCTCGCGGAGTCCGGCCGCTCCGGCTTCGTCTCCGGACTGGTCGAGCGCCTCGGCGCGGAGCGCGAGGAGACGACGTCTCTCGCGCGGCGGCGCGGGCGGCCGCGCCGCGACGAGCCGGTTCAGCGCGGCGACGTCGAGGCGCGTCTCGAGGGCGTCGAGCGCGATGCGGAGCGCCCGGCGGGACACGGCCCCCCCCTTTCTCTGGAGAAGCGGAAAGAGCAGCTCGAGCGCGCCGAGCCCGTCCCCGCCTTCGAACCGAAGCGACCCGGCCGCGAGACGGGCCGGCACGTCGAGGAGGTCGAGGGCGGAAACGTGGCGCTCGAAGAGGGCGATGGCCTCGTCGCGACGACCCGTGGCGGCCCGGGCGCGCGCCTCGAGATAGTCGAAGCGGCCGTCCTGATAGCGCTCGGCGGACTCCTTCTTCAGGGCGGCGAGCCGCTCGAGGACCTCCGTCCATTTTCCGGCGCGCGCGGCGGCCGCGAGGTCGCGCTCTTTCGCGGCCTGGGCCGCGAGGGGCGCGGCGGCCGGGAAGAGGACGAGGAACGCGAGGAGAAGGAAGGCGGCGGGGCGAAAAGCGTCTCTCAGCCCGGCGGCCACGCGAACGTCCGCCCGCCGAGAAGATGAAAATGAACGTGGAACACGCTCTGGCCGGCCTCGGCGCCGTCGTTGATGACGACCCGATAGCTCTCGAGGGAGAGCGAGCGCGCGACGCCGCGGATCGCCGCGAGGCACTCTCCAAGAAGCGCGGCGTCCGCGCCCGAGGTCTCGGAGAGGCGCGCGAGGTGCGTTTTCGGAATCACGAGGACGTGGGTCGGCGCCTTCGGAGCCACGTCGTGGAACGCGAGGACGATCTCGTCCTCGAAGACGATCTTCGCGGGAATCTCTCTCCGGCCGATCCGGCAGAAGAGGCACGAGGGGTCGGCGAAGGGCTTGCTCACGTCGCGATTATCCGTCGATCCGCTCGACCGAGGCGCCGAGAGATCGCAGGCGCTCGTCCATGGCCGCATAGCCGCGGTCGAGGTGATAGATGCGGCGGACGCGCGTCTCGCCGCGCGCGACGAGGCCCGCGAGCACGAGCGCCGCCGACGCGCGGAGGTCCGACGCCGTGACGGGCGCGCCCTCGAGGGACGTCGGCCCACGCACGATCGCCGCGCGCCCGTCGACCCGCACGTCGGCGCCGAGGCGGGCGAGCTCGACGGCGTGCAGGAAGCGGTTCTCGAAGATCGTCTCGACGAGGCGCGACGTTCCCTTGGCCTGCGTCATGAGCGCGAGGAACTGCGCCTGCAGATCCGTCGGGAAGCCGGGGTGCGGCGCCGTCTCGATGTCGACGGCCTCGAGGGGGCGCCCGCCGAAAACGCGCACCGCATCGGCCGTGACCTCGACGCCAACTCCCGCCCGGCGGAGCGCGTCGAGAAACGCTTCGAGGTCGCGGGCCCGTGCGCGCGTAACGGTCACGTCTCCGCCCGTGATCGCGCCGGCGGCGAGGTAGGTGCCCGCCTCGATCCGGTCGGGCACGATCGCGTGGGACGCCTTACCCGTGCCGGAGAGCCGGTCGACGCCTTCGACCGTGATCGTCGCGGTGCCCGCGCCGGCCACGCGGGCGCCCATCGTCGTCAGAAGGCGCGCCGCGTCCTCCACCTCGGGCTCCATCGCCGCGTTCTCGATCACCGTGGTGCCCTTCGCGAGCGCGGCCGCGAAGAGCACGTTCTCGGTGCCCGTCACCGTCGGCGAGGGAAACCGGATCGTCGTCCCCGTGAGCCGGTCGGTTCCGCGTCCGACGCGCGAGACGTGCGCGTGAATGTAACCGTTCTCGACGGCGATCCGCGCGCCCATCGCCTCGAGCGCCATGAGGTGGAGGTCCACGGGTCTCACGCCGATCGCGCATCCTCCGGGCAGAGAGACGCGCGCCTCGCCGAAGCGCGCCACGAGCGGCCCGAGAACGAGGATCGACGCGCGCATCCTGCGCACGAGGTCGTAAGGCGCCTCGGTCGACGTGACGCGCGACGCGTCGAGGACCATCCGCCCCGGCGCGGGCCGGTCGATCGAGACGCCCATGCCGGCGAGGAGACGGTCCATGGTGTCGACGTCCGCGAGGTCGGGCACCTCGTCGAGTATCACGGGGGCGTCCGTGAGGAGCGCGGCGGCGAGCGCCGGCAGGGCGGCATTCTTCGCGCCGCTGGCCCGGACGGTGCCGAGGAGCCTTACGGGGCCCTTGAGGAGGAAGGCGTCCATCAGGGGCGCGAGTGTAGCGGCTAGAGGCTAGCGGCACCGGCGCCCGGAGTCGTGTCAGAGGCGCACGGCCGTGGCCGTGCGTGGGATCCCGGCGGCGTCGAGGCGCATGGCGGCGAGGCGGAAGGCGCCCGAGGCCTCGACGAGCGCCGAGACGTCGCGCGCCTGCCCGTATCCGAGCTCGAACACGAACGGGGCTCCCTCATGGAGGAAGGCGGGAAGCGCCGCGAGGAGGACGCGCAAGGGGTCGAGGCCGTCGCCCCCGCCGTAGAGCGCGAGAGGGGGCTCGAACTCCGAGACCGTCTTCGAGAGGTGGGGCGCGTCAGTCACGGAAACGTAGGGCGGGTTCGCGACCACGAGATCGAAGAGGGGCCGGCGCGAGAACGCGGAGAGCCAGTCGGACGCGACGGGGATCACGCGCGCACCGACGCCGTGGCGGCGCGCGTTGGCGGTGGTGAGGGCGAGGGCCGAAGGAGAGCGATCGACCGCGACGACGCGCGCGCCGGGGCGCTCGAGCGCCAGCGACACGGCGAGGATGCCGCTCCCCGTGCCGAGGTCGGCGAGTCGCCGGGCGTCCGGAGCGGCGGCGCGCGCCGCTTCCACGATGCCTTCCGTCTCGCCGCGCGGGATCAGAGCGCGAGGGTCGACGAAGAAGGTCCGGCCCAGAAATTCCCATTCGCCGAGGAGGTATTGCAGCGGCTCGCCCGCGGCGCGGCGCGCGACGAGCTCCGCGAAGGCCGCCCTTGCCGCCGGCTCCGCGGGTTCGCTCCGGCGGCCGTGAAACCAGGCGCGGGGGCGTGCCGCGGCCCGGGCGAGCAGCTCTTCCGCCTCGTACGGAGCGTGATCCTCGCCCGAGAGGCGGCGCCGCCCCTCGGCGAGAAGCGTTCCCCAGGTCGTGTCCGGGTCGGCGGAGGAGCTCATGCGGGCCTCGTGTTTAAGATGGAGAGGATGTCCGGCCCCCGGATTCTCGTCCTTTTCGGCCTTCTGCTTCTCGTGGCGGGAGTCGTCATCGGCCTGCCGTCGTCGCTCGCGCCAGCGGCCGTCGTGATCGCGGCGGCCGCCGTTCTCGTCCTGTTCGGAGCGGACCGGTCCTCGTCCAACCCGGGTTCGCGCTCCGACCCGGTGACGTCCGTGCGCGCGGCCTTCGGGCCGGCCGTCGATGCGATGGACGCGGTCGCCGTCTACACGCTGGATCGTTCGGGCCGGATCGGCTACGCGAACCGGGGGGCGCGGCGCGTGCTGAACGTGGACGGGCGCGACGTGGGAGGGAGATCCGCGTCGGAGCTCCCCGCCGCCGGCTCCGAGACTCCCGAGATGGTCGAGGGCCTGAACGAAGTCTTCGAGACCGGCCGGCCCCGGGTGGCGCGGCGGATCATGCTTCTCGCGGACGGCACGACGCGCGTCGAGTCGATCGTCTCGATGACGCCGGTCGTGCGATACGGCAAGGTCGTCGAAGCCGCCGTCTGGCGGGTCGATACGCGCGGTCCCGCCGGCAGCGACGAGCACCGCGCGCGCCTCCTCGACTCCTCGCCGGCGGGTCTTCTCGGCGTGGACGCGTCGGGCCGGATCGAGGCCGTGAGCCGCCGGCTCGCGGAATGGGTCGGGCGCCGTGCGGACGCCCTCGAGGGGCTCGACGTCGAGCGGACCGAGGTGCTGCCCGAGGCGCTTCGCGGGCACATACGGGCGCAAGCCGTGAACCGCTCCCCCCAGGGCACGCCGACCGCGATCGTCGAGGACGACGTCGCCCTCGTCACCCCGGAGGGGGTCTCGCGCAATTTCCACGTCCTCGTCGCGCCGCGGCCGGGCGGCGGCGCCGACGCCGTCTTTCTCGACGGCGGCTCGCGCCGGCGACTCCTCGCCGAGCTGGATGCGGCCCGCCGGACGCTCGCCGAGGCGCGCGAAACCGCCGTGGACGTTCTCCAGTCCACCACGCGCGACCTCAGGGCGCGGGTCCAGGAGATCCTCGCCGCGGTGCGGCGCGCGGGCGACGAAACTTCGGGTCCGATCCAGCGCGCCCGCGCCGAGGCCGAGCTTCTCGCGTCGAGCGACGAGTTCCTCGCGCGCGTCGGCGGGGCCGTGTCGGAAGACGACGGGTCCGGCCGCCGTTCGATCGGCGGCGCCGATGGCCGTCCGCGCGTGCTGCTCGTGGAAGACAACGAGGAGAATCGCGAGCTCCTCGCCCACATGCTGAGATCCCGGGGCGCGGAGGTTCTCACGGCGGCGAACGGCCGCGAGGCCGTGGACGCGGCTGCGGGCTTCCGTTTCGACTTCGTCCTCCTGGACCTCCAGATGCCCGCGATGGACGGCTTTCAGGTCCTGAGGCGGCTGCGCGCCCTGCCCGGCGGCGACCGCCTGCCGGTCGTCGCCCTTACCGCGCTCACGTCCGACCTCGTGAAGGAGCGCTGCGAGGCCGAGGGCATGAACGACTTCGTGAGCAAGCCCGTGACGCTCGCGCGCATCGGCGAGCTCGTCGCGAAATGGGGCCGGGGCGGGATTACCACCTCATCTGGTACAGCATCACGTAAACGATGACCCCCGTCACGGAGACGTAGAGCCAGATCGGGAGCGTGAGGCGCGCGAGGCGCCGGTGCTTCTCGAACCGGCCGCGCCACGCGAGAGAGAACGTCACGACGGCCATCGGGGCGACGGCGGCGGCGAGGACCGTGTGCGTGAGGAGGATGCCGAGGTAGAGCGTGCGCACGCCGCCTGTCCCGGGGAAGCGAACACTTCCCACCTGCGCGTGATAGGTGAGATAGCTCGCGAGGAAGAGCGTCGAACACGTGAACGCCGCGATCATGACGCGCCGATGGGCGGCTCTCCGGCCCGAGCGGATGAGAATCCAGCCGAGCGCGAGGAGGACGGCGCTCGTCGCGTTCAGGCAGGCGTTCAGCGTGGGCAGGTCGCGGATGGTCATGTGCTCTCCGGGGCACGCGGCGGGGCGGGCCGGCCTGCGGGGCCGGAGGGAAATCGCGCGACGACGGCGACGGCGGCCCCGAACGTCACGACGGCGAAGGCGATCGTCACGGCGAAGGAGAGCGCGGGGGACGTCCACGCGGGCGCGACGCCGCCGAGAGCGCGGCGCAGGGCCGCGACCCCATACGTGAGCGGATTCACGGCCATCGCCGCGCGGAGCCACGCGGGCGCGCCGTCGACGGGAAAGAAGGCGCCCGAGAGCAGCCACATCGGGATCAGGAAGAGATTCATGATCGCGTGGAATCCCTGGGTCGACTCGAGGCACCAGGCGATCGCGAAGCCGAGCGCCGTGAGGGCGAAGGCCAGCACGACGAGCAGCGCGGCGGCTGTGAGGAGTCCGGCGGCGTCGGCCTTCAGGCCGGCTACGGGCACGAGGACGAGGAGCGGAAGCCCCTGGATCAGACCGAGCGCCGTGCCGCCGAGGATCTTTCCGAGCGCGATCGCGGACGGAGCGACGGGGGACACGAGGACGCCCTGGAGAAACCCTTCGCGCCGATCCTCGATGACGGAGATCGTGGCGAAAATCGCCGCGAAGAGAACGACGAGGACGACCGTCCCCGGAAAGAAGTAGCCGAACGAGTCCTCGCGGAAGGAGCCCCGAAAGCCGGCTCCCACCAGAATCCACATGACGAGCGGCGGGGCCACGGCTCCGACGACGCGGCTCTTCTGCCTCAGGAACCGGACGATCTCGCGTCGCGCGAGGGCGAGAGCGGAGCTCATGCTGCGTTCAGGCCGCGCTCATGGGGCGCTGTTTCCGGACTCGGCCGCGTCCGCCTCGCGGAAGCGGCGGCCGGTCCTGGCGATGAAGACGTCCTCGAGCGAAGGCGCGCCGAGCGTCACGGACTTGAACGCGCCCGGAAACGCCTCGACGAGGCGCGGGACGAACGTATGCGCGGCCGGGCGCTCGACTCTCACCGTGGGCCCGACCACCGTGATCCGCCCGGCCTCGGCGCCGAAGTGGCTCCCGATCGCGGCCGCGAGGGCCGGCGCGCCGGTCTCGTCCTTCGCCTCCACGGCCACGACGTCGCCGCCCAAGGTCGCCTTCAGCGCGGCGGGCGTGTCCAGCGCGAGGAGCCGCCCGCGGTCGAGGATGCCGACGCGGTGCGCGGCCTCGGCCTCCTCGAAGAGGTGCGTCGTCAGGAGCACCGCCGTGCCCGCGCGGGCCAGAGAGCCGAAGAGCCCGACGAGATCCCGCCGCGCGCCCGGATCGAGGCCCGTCGACGGCTCGTCGAGGAGGAGGACGGGCGGAGCGTGGAGGAGCGCCTTGACGATCTCGACGCGACGCGCGAGGCCGCCCGAGAGGGTTTCGACGAGGTCGCCAGCGCGGTCTTCGAGGCGGAAAGTCGCGAGAAGCTCCCGGATACGCACGGAGAAAGACGGGCCCGAAAGAGAATAGAGCGCCCCCTGGAGAACGAGGTTTTCGGTCACCGTGAGCTTCTTGTCGAGACTGGGCGCCTGAAAGACGACGCCGAGGCGCCGGCGCACGTCGCGGCCGGCCGCGGCAGGATCGAGCCCGTCGATCGAAAAGCTCCCGGCGCCGGGCGGCAGCAGCGTCGCGAGGATCCGGAACAGCGTCGTCTTGCCACCGCCGTTCGGGCCGAGGAGCGCGAAGATTTCGCCGCGTGTCACGGAGAACGTGACGTCGGAAAGCGCGGCGCGCGCCCCAAAGGAACGGGAGAGGGAGCGGGCTTCGACGGCGGGAGGCGTCATGTGTGGCTGCGGGCTTCGGAACGCGTCAGACGCGGTCGAGGACGAGGAGGACGAGGATTGCCGGCAACCATCCGATCGATGCGAGGAAGAGAGAGCGCGCGCGGCCGTCCGAGATATCTCGCGCGAACCGGAGCGACGACGCCAGGAACAGGAGGGTCATCGCGAACGCCCCGAAGGCGTACGCAAACCCCGCCGTGCCCACGAGAGAGGGCAGGAGGCTGACCGGCAGGAGGACGGCCGTCCAGAGGAGAGTCTGGCGGGCGGTGCTACGCCCCGTCGGGTCGATGACGGGCAGAATGACGACGCCCGCCTTCGCATAGTCGACGCGGTGGCGCCAGCCGATCGCGAAAAAGTGCGGCAGCTGCCAGACGAAGAGGATCGCGAAGAGCGCGAGTCCGGGCAGGCCGAGGGCGCCCGCCGCGGCCACGTACCCGCCGAGCGGCGGCAGCGCGCCGGGGATCGCGCCGACGATCGTGGAGGCCGGCGAGCGCGTCTTCATCGGCGTGTACACGCAGACGTAAGAGACGAGCGTGAAAGCCGCGAGCGCGGTCGTGATCCCGTTCGTGAAGAGGAGGAGCTCGACGAGGCCGACGACCGACAGCGCGCCGGCGAAGAGCGCCGCTCCGGCCAGCGGCAGGCGGCCCGAGGGGAGCGGGCGCGCGGCGGTCCGCTGCATCCGGCCGTCCAGTTCCTTCTCCCAGACCTGGTTGAAGGCGCTCGTGCCGGACGCGACGAGCGCCGTCCCGAGGAGCGTGTGGAAGAGCAGGCCGAGGTCCATCCCCGAGAGCGGCCCCTTCGTGCCCGCCACGAAACCCACGAAGGCCGTCATGACGACGAACAGGGTGATGCGCGGCTTCGTGAGCGCGACGTAGGAGGAGAAGGCGGACGAGTTGCGACGGAGGCTCATGCGCGACTGGGGAGCTTAGCGCGTTCGCCAGGATTCCGGCAGGCCCCGAGGCACACGAGGGCGAGCACGCCCGTCACCCAGCACAGGGCCCCGGTGGCGAGGTGGGCGGTCGTGAGGACCGGATCCTTCCTCGACCAGACGGAGAGCGCGCCCAGCAGCATCTGAATCGTGACGAAGCCGGCCCAGGCCGCCGCGAGGCTGGCGAAGAGGGGAGCCTTTGCGGACGCTCGGGCGAGGGCGCGAACGGCGCCGGCGACGAGGACGAGGACCACGAGCGCGCCGAGGCGGTGCGCGAGGTGGATTGGCACCCCGCGGCGGGCGAGATCCGCGGCGGACGGCAGGAGGCCGCCGAACGCCGTCGGGAAGTCGGGAATCGCGAGACCGGCGCCCGTGTGCCGCATGACGGCGCCGAGCACGATCTGGACGTAGATTGCCGCGGTCGCGGCGAGCGTCCATCGAAACGCGCTGCTCACGTTGGCACCGTTCGAAAAGAGATTTTCTTCGAGTGGAAGAGGAAGAGGACCAGTCGTCAGGTCCGTCCAGGTCCGCGAGCACGTGAGCGCGACGACCGCCGTGAGCGCGAAGACGATCTCGGCGAGGGCGGCGTGCGCGGAGGAGATCGCGGGCGGTAGAAGCAAGAGCACTGTCAGGCCGCCCAGAACCGCCTGCAGCAGGATGGCCACGAACGCTACGATGCCGAGCAGCTTGACCGTTTTCCTCCTTTCGAAGAAAAACAGCATTGCCATCTCGAGGCCTACCAATGTGGAGACGGCGGCGGCGATGAGCCGGTGGCCGTGCTCGTACAGGATGCCCCCCACCATGGGAGGCATGACCTTCCCATAGGAGAGGGGCCAGTCGGGGACGGCGAGTCCCGACTCCGTGGACGTGACGAGGGCGCCCGCGACGAGAAGCAGGAAGACGCAGACGGCGACCGTCCGCGTTCCGACCCTCAGGAAGGCTTCACGCACCGGCCTTGAACGTGAAGGCAGCCGGCTTCGACTCCTGCGCGCCCACCGTGACCTGCTGGGTCTGTGTGCCGAACTTCTCGTGCCACGCCTCGATCGTGTAAGTCCCGGCGGGGAGGTCCTTGATCGTGTATGTGCCGTCCGCCGCTGTGACGGCAAAGAAGGGATGGGAGAGGACGCCGCAGTAGGCCGACATCCAGCTGTGCACGTCGCACTTGATCCGAATCATGACCTCGGGCTTGTCGAACTTCTTCGTGTACTTCATGCCCTTGACCGGCATCCCGAGATTGAACGCCTCGTTCTTCTCGGGCAGCGAGTGGATGTTGTGGAGCGTGTCGTCGCTGTTCAGGAGCTCGATGCTCTGCCCGGCCACGACGCCGAAAACGTGTGGGTGGTACCTGCAGCCCTTCTGGTCGAGGGTCGCGGCCGCAGTGGGCGGGGGATAGGTGCCGTTGATCCCCGATTTCACATAGACGAAGACGTTCGCGAGGCCCTTGTCCTTTCCGATGACAATGTCCTCGCGGCTCACGTCTCCCGGATGCGACTTGGCGCAGAAGGCGTCGGCCGACATCTTGAACTCTTCGGCGGCCGGCGCGGCGCCCTCGAAGACGATCTTGCCCGTGATCGAGGCCGCGCCCGTCGCCCCGGCGGCGCCGTCCTTCGCGGCGCCCGCGGCGCGGGCCGACTTGGGCCGGTCCGCGTCGTCGTCGTCCTTGCCTCCGCACCCGGTCAGGAGCGCGGCGCCCATGAGAGCGGCGGCGCAAAGGGCGGTGAGACGAAAGCGGATGGCGGGACCGGTCATGCGGGACTCCTCGGGGGCGATTTCCTTATCATGTCCCCCGAAACGAGGGGAGCGTGATGATAGACAATCGCCCAATGCGCGTCGAATGTGCGGTGCTTCGCCAGGTGGAGATGCCGCTCAAGTTCCGGTTCCGCACGTCGTTCGGCGAGACCGGCGTCAAGAAGTTCCTCCTCCTCGAGCTCCGCGGCGAGGGCCTTTCCGGATGGGGCGAGTGCGTCGCCGAAGAGGGTCCGTTCTATTCGTCGGAAACGCTCTCGACGGCAATGCCGATCCTCTCGGCGTACCTCCTCCCGCTCGTCCTCGGGAAGACCGTCGCATCTCCGGCCGCGTTCGACGAGGCCGCGCGGCGCGTGCGCGGGAACCGGATGGCGAAGGCCGCCGTCGAGTGCGCGCTCCAGGACATGTTCGCGCGCGCCGCGGGCGTTCCCCTCGGCAGAGCTCTCGGGGGAACGCGCGAGAAGATCGAGGTCGGCGTCTCGCTCGGAATCTCGCCGACCGCGAAGGACACCGTCGAGAACGTGCGCAAGCACGTGGCGCAGGGCTACCGCCGCATCAAGCTGAAGATCGAGCCGGGCCGCGACGCGGATCGCCTCGCGGCCGTGAGGGAGGCCTTCCCGGACATCACGCTCACCGTCGACGCGAATGCGGCCTACACGCTGGCCGACGCCGACACATTGCGCTCTCTCGACGCATTCCGGCTCGACTATATGGAGCAGCCGTTGCACCACGAGGACATCGTCGCCCACGCGGAGCTCGCGAAGACGCTGAAGACGCCTATCTGCCTCGACGAGTCGATCCGCTCGGCGGCGGACGCATCCGCGGCGATTGCGCTTGGGGCCTGCAAGGTCATCAACATCAAGATCGGCCGCGTCGGCGGCCACGCCGAGGCCGTGCGGATCCACGACGCCGCGCGCGCCGCGGGCGTCCCTGTGTGGTGCGGAGGCATGCTCGAGGCGGGCATCGGGCGCGCGCACAACGTCGCGATCGCGAGCTTGCCGGGCTTCTCGAAGCCGGGCGACACGTCGTCCTCGTCGCGCTACTTCGAGGAGGACATCGTCGAGCCCGCCCTCGAGGCGAAAGATGGGATCATGCCCGTGCCGACGGGACCCGGCACCGGAGTCGCGATCCGCCCCGACGTCCTCGGCCGTGTCACCACCTCAATCCAGGAGCTTCGCGCGTGAGCACGCGCGCCCGCGAGCTGGCCGCGCACTTCGACGCGCGGCGGGGTTCGATGCTCCAGGATCTCGAGGCTCTCGTGGTCCGCGAGAGCCCGTCGAGCGAGTCTTCTCTCGTCAGCGAGCTCGCGCGCTGGGTCGCGGCGCGGCTCGAGAAATCGGGGATCACGGCCTCCTGCGTCCCCTGCGCGGGCCGGGGCGACGCCCTCCGCGTACGGCTCGGCCCCGAGCGCGGGGGCGCGCTCCTGCTCGGCCACATCGACACCGTCTGGCCCACCGGCACGTTGGCGGAAATCCCGTTCCGTGTCGAGGAGGGCGTCGCCCGGGGGCCAGGCGTCTTCGACATGAAGGGCGGCGTGACGGTGGCAATCGCCGTCCTCGAAGCCATCGTGCGCGGCGACCTGAAGGCCGCGGAGGGCGTGACCCTCTTCCTGACGCCGGACGAAGAGGTCGGGAGCCGCGCGTCCCGGGATCTCCTCGTCGGCGAGGCCCTGAACCGGGACCGCGTGTTTGTCCTCGAGCCGTCGGGCGATGGCGGAGCCGCGAAAATCGCGCGGAAAGGATCCGGTCTCGTGACGGCGCGCTTCACGGGCGTGGCCGCCCACGCGGGCCTCGAGCCGGAGAAAGGGGCTTCCGCCCTTCTCGAGATGTCGCGCTTCGCGCTTTTCGCCGACGCGCTCGCGGACCTTCCCTCGGGTACCTCGGTCGTCCCGACCGTTGCGGCGTCCGGCACGACGACGAACGTCGTCCCCGAGCACGCGACGCTCTCCGTGGACTTTCGGCTCTGGTCCCAGGCCGAGGGCGAGCGCGTCCTCGCGGGCCTCAACGCATACCGGCCCTCGAACACGCGCGTGAAAGTAGCCCTCGAAGGGGGCGTCAACCGGCCGCCCATGGAGGCGACCGAGGCCTCGCTCGCGCTCTACCGGCGCGCAGCGGCGCTCGCTCAGACACTCGGCTTTTCGCTTCCCGGCGTGCGCGTGGGCGGCGCTTCCGACGGGAACCTCACGGCCTCGGCCGGGGTTCCCACGCTCGACGGCCTCGGGCCTTCCGGCGCCGGCGCTCACGCGCGCACGGAGCATCTCCTCGTGGACGACCTCCCGCGCCGGGCGGCGCTTCTCGCGGGCCTCCTCGAGGACGCGGCGTGAGCGGACGCCTCGTGGTCCGCGAGCTCCGGACCCCGGACGAGTTCATCGAGACGGCGCACGTCTCGAAAGCCGCGTGGGGCTTCGCCGAACGTTCTCTCTCGCCCGCGAGCGACCTCGTCGCGGCCACGCACGCGGGCGGTCTCACGGCCGCCGCTTTCGAAGGAAAGAAGATGCTTGGCTTCGTGCACGGCATCCCGCGCACGAACCTGGGCGAGCCCTGCCAGCACTCGCACCTCCTCGCCGTCCGGCCCGACGCGCAGGGGCGCGGGCTCGCGGTGAAGCTCAAGCTCTTCCAACGGGCGTGGTGCCTCGCGCGGGGCATCCGCCTCATGACGTGGACGTACGACCCTTTCCTCCTCAAGAACGCGAAGCTGAACATCGGGCACCTGAGGGCGACCGTGCGCACGTTCCACCCGAACTTCTACGGGCTCATGGGCGGTATCTACGCCGGCCTCCCGTCGGACCGTTTCGAGGTCGCGTGGCGGCTGGACGACCCGGCCGTCATGCGCGCGGCCGCGGGCGAGCCCCGTCCGCGGCCGGACGCCTCAGGGCTGCCCGTGGCACGGAGCCCGCGGTCGCTCCCGTCGGGGCCGCGCCTCCTCCTGCCGTTCCCGGCGGGTGCGCCGCGCATCTACCGGACCGACCACGACGGAACGTTGAAGGAGCGCCACCGCTTCGCGGCGCTCGTGAAGCCGCTCTTAGCCCGGGGCTACGAGGTCACGGACGTGGTCGTCGACGCGGACGGGACGCCCGCGTACGTCCTCGACCGGATCGGGTGAACTCTCAGGCCTTCGCGAGCTCTTCTTTCAGCTTCTCGGCCTGGAAGTGCGCGACGAGCGGGTCGATCAGCTCGTCGAGGCGCCCGTCGAGAACGTCGCTCAGCCGGTGGGACGTGAACCCGATGCGGTGGTCCGTCACGCGGCTCTGCGGAAAGTTATAGGTCCTGATTTTCTCGGACCGGTCCCCGGAGCCGACCATCTTCTTGCGGTTGGCAGCGTACGCGGCTTCCTTCTTCTCGCGCTCGGACTCGTAGATGCGCGCCTTGAGGACCCGCATCGCCTTCGCCTTGTTCTTGACCTGCGAGCGCTCGTCCTGGCACTGGACGACGACCCCGGTTGGGAGGTGCGTGAGGCGCACCGCCGAATACGTCGTGTTGACGCCCTGACCGCCCGGTCCTGAGGCGCAGAAGAGGTCCACGCGGACGTCCTTGTCGAGGATCTCGACGTCGACGTCCTCCGCCTCCGGCAGGATCGCGACCGTGGCGGCCGACGTGTGGATTCTCCCGGCGGCCTCGGTGGCGGGGACGCGCTGCACGCGGTGGACGCCGCCCTCGTATTTCAGGCGCGAAAAGGCGCCCTCGCCCTCGACGATCGCCTGGACCTCCTTGAGGCCCCCGGCGCCGCCGGAGTCGCTCCGATCGATGATCTCGACTCTCCAGCCGCGTCCTTCGGCATAGCGCACGTACATCCGGAGGAGCTCCTCCGCGAACAGGGCGGCTTCGTCACCGCCGGTCCCGGCCCGAATCTCGAGGACCACGTTCTTACCGTCGTTTGGGTCCTTCGGGAGGAGGAGAAGGCGGATGTCTTCCTCGACGGCGTCCCGCCGGGCCCGCAGGCTCTCGAACTCCTGCTGCGCGATCGGCCGAAGCTCGTCCGCGGGCGGAAGCGTGTCGAGCAGCTCCTGTGCGCCGGCGAGCTCCGTGTCGATCCGCTTGCGCTCGCGATTCTTCTCGACGATCGGCAGGATCTCGCGCATGGCGCGCATCGTCTTCGTCGCGAGGGCGTGATCCGACAGCACGTCGGGCGAGGCCGCGCGCGCCTCGAGATCGGCGTACCTGCGTTCGATCTCGTCGAGCTTCTGAAACATGGGATGCGGACGCGGGCGGCCCGAAAGGACCGCCTGCGCCTCAGGCGGTCGTGGCGGGCTCGGGCTTGGGCTTGACCGGGGTTGTCGTGGGCTTCGGCGTGTTCGCGTAGCGCTTCTGGAAGCGCTCGACGCGGCCGGCTGTGTCGACGAGCTTGGACTTGCCCGTGAAGAACGGGTGGCAGTTGGAGCAGATTTCGAGGCGGAGCTCGTTTTTCGTGCTCTTCGTCTTCCACGTGGTTCCGCACGCGCAGTGGACGTCGACCTCGTGGTACTCGGGGTGGATCTTTTCCTTCATGGACCTCTCCTTCACGGCTTCGCCGCATGGTGAGCGACGCCGGAACCGCGAAGAATAACACGGGTGGCCTCTTCGGGAACACGCCGAACCGATTGTTGTTGCTAGACTTCCCCTCGTGCTCGTCCTCAACGTGCGGGTGCCGGGGGAGCCGGCGCGTCGAATTCAGCTCGATCGCCCGGTCCTGACGCTGGGTCGCTCCTCGACGAACGACGTGCCTCTCGGCGACCGCACGCTCTCGCGCGTTCACGCGCGGATCGAGGGCGTCCAGGGCGCGGGCCCCATCCGGCTCGTCGACCTCGGCTCGCGCAACGGCACGTCCCTGAACGGGGCGCGTATCACCGTGCCAATGCCGCTCGCGGCCGGAGACCGTATCCAGCTCGGCGAGACGCTGGTGGAAGTCATCGAGGAATCCACCACGCGCGTCGTCATCGACGGCATCGGTGACGAAAGCTCGAAGCGGACGACGTTCCTGCAGTCCTCCAAGGACCTCCTGCGCCCGCACAAACAAGCCTGGGATTCGAAGCTCGGGGCCGAGGAGCTCGCGCGCCTGAACGCGTCGCTCCGGATGCTCAACGAGATCTCGGTGGACCTGCTCGGAGACATTCCCCTCCCCCGCCTCGTCGAGCTCGTCCTCGAGAAGACGTTCACGTTCCTGAAGCCCGACCGGGGCCTCCTGATGCTGGCGGACGAGCAGGGTAAGCTGAAACCCGAGAGGGTGAAGTACGCGGCCGGTGTGGATCCCTCGGACATCCGGCTCAGCAAGACGCTCATCCAGTCCGTCGTCGACAAGAAAAATGGCGTCCTCCTCATCGACGCCGCCACGGACGCCGGCCTTGGGGCCGCCGAATCCATCCGGATTCAGGGCATCACGTCGTGCATGGCGGCGCCGCTCTTCGTCGAGGACAAGGTCATCGGCCTCATCTACCTCGAGGTGCGCCTCGGCCGAAAGAGCTTCAGCGAAGAGGATCTCCGCCTCCTCACGTCCCTCGCGAACACGGCCGCCATCAAGATCCAGAACCTGCGTCTTCAGGAGGGCGCCGCGGCTCGCCAGCGCATCGAGAGCGAGTTGGCGCTCGCGTGGGAGATCCAGCGCCGCCTCTTGCCCGAGGCCGAGCCGACGCTGCCCCACACAGAGCTTCTCGGACGGACCGTGCCGTCGCGTACGGTCTCGGGCGATTACTACGACTTCTTCGAGCGCGGAGACAATTCGCTCGACGTGGTCATCGCGGACGTGAGCGGAAAGGGAATGGGCGCGTCGATTCTCGCGGCCTCGGTGCAGGCGGCGTTCCAGGTGTGGGCCGGCGAGCACTTCCCGCCGGGCCTGCTCTGCACGCGCCTCAACGACATGGTGTTCCGGCGCACGAGTCCCGAGAAGTTCATCACGTTCTTCCTCGCGCTCTACGATCCGGAGTCGGGCTCGGTCGTCTACACAAACGCGGGCCACAACCCCGGCATCCTCGTGCGCAAGAACGGGGCGTCGGAGTTGCTCGGGGCCCACGGACCGCCGCTCGGAATGTTCGCGGGAAAGACGTACGGCTCGGGAACGTTCACGATGGCCGAGGGCGATCTCCTCGCCCTCTACACGGACGGAGTGACCGAGGCCGCGAATCCGGAAGACGAGGAATTCGGAACGCCGCGGCTCGTCGAGACGCTGGTCCGGGCGCGGGCGGGCTCCGTCGCCGAGATCGAGGCCGAGCTTGGCGCGGCGCTCGTGGCGTTCACCTCCGGGACTCCGTTCGGAGATGACCGGACGTTCGTCCTCCTGAAGAGAAGCTAGAGGAGCCTAAAGCCCCGAAGCGCGGGACGGCGAGGCGGGCTCGGGCTCGTTCGCCTCTCTCGCGTCGCGCGGCAGCATGCCGTGGCGCTTGAGCATTTCGTTCAGCGTCGTCGGCTTGAGGCCGAGAAGCTCGGCGGCGCGCTTCTGGACGCCCGACGCGCGCTGAAGCGCGGCCGAGAGGAGCGCGCGCTCGTAGGCGGCGACGGCGTCCTTGAAGGAGAGCCCTTCGGCGGGCAGCGCGGCCGCGCGCGGCACCGAGCGCCGGACGGTGTCCGGAAGCTGATCGAGGTCGATCACGCCGTGGCCGAGGACGAGCGCCCGCTCGAGGACGTTTTCCAGCTCGCGGACGTTGCCCGGCCAGTCGTGGTCGAGGAGCGCCTTCATCACGCCGGGTGTGACGGACGGGACCGCCTTGCCGTTCTCGAACGCGGCCCGGGCGAGCAGCGTCTCCACGAGGAGGGGCACGTCCTCGCGGCGTTCGCGGAGGGGCGGGAGCGGGATCGTGATGACGCAGAGCCGGTAGAAGAGGTCCTCGCGGAAGCGTCCGTCCGCGACGAGCCGCGGCAGGTCGGCATTCGTGGCCGCGATGACGCGCACGTCGGCGTGCTGCGGCTCGACGGCGCCCACGGGCAGGAACTCCCGCTCCTGCAGGACGCGCAGGAGCTTCGCCTGGGTCTCGATCGGCACCGTGCCGATCTCGTCGAAGAAGATCGTGCCCTGGTCGGCGGCCTTGAACAGGCCCTTCTTGTCGGCGATCGCGCCGGTGAACGAGCCGCGCACGTGGCCGAAGAGGTTCGACTCCAGGAGGTCGGGGGGGAGCGCGCCGGAGTGTACCGTCACGAACGGACCGGAAGCGCGCGGTGAGAGCCGGTGGAGGGCCTTCGCGACGAGCTCCTTGCCGGTGCCGCTCTCGCCGGTGATGAGGATCGTCGAACGCGCGGGAGCCGCCTGGCGGATCGTCTCGAAAACGCGTTCCATCGATGGGGAGCGGCCGATGATCTCCTTGAGGCCGGGCGGAGCGTTGAGCCGCGCCTTGAGGGCGCGGTTCTCGGCCACGAGCCGCTTTTTCTCGAGCGCCTGCTTGACGACGTGCACGACCTCTTCGTTCCGGAAGGGCTTGGGCAGGTAGTGGAACGCGCCCTCGCGCATCGCGGTGATCGCGCTCTCCACGGAGGAGTACGCGGTCACGACGACGACGGGCACCTCGGGATGCCGCGACTTCACCTCCGAGAGGACCTCGAGGCCGGGCCGGTCCGGGAGCATGAGATCGAGGAGCAGGAGGTCGATTGGCTCCTTTGCGAGACGCTCGAGTCCCTCGGCCGCGGTCGCGGCTTCGCGCGTCACGAATCCGGCCTTCGCGAGGACGGATCCCAGTACGTCGCGGATGACAGGCTCGTCGTCGAGGATCAAAACGGTCGGCATTGTTTTCAGGCCGCGGCGGGCAGGGAGACGGTGAATCGGGCCCCGCGCTCTCCCGCGGACGTCACGGTCAGCGTGCCGCCGTGCGCGTGAATGATATCCCGCGCGATGGCAAGGCCCAGCCCCGTTCCGCCCTGAGCGGTCTTCGTGGAGTAGAACGGATCGAACACACGGGCCGCCTGTGCATCTGTCAGGCCAGGTCCGTTGTCCTCCACGGAGAACAGCACGCAGCCGTCGGCGGCGCCGACGCGCAGCGTGACGGCGGGTGGCGGGTCGGCCGCGGCGCGGGGGAGCGTGACCGCTTCGAGCGCGTTCTTCGCGAGGTTCACGAGCACCTGGACGAGGGCGTCCCGATGGCCCGACACGGCCGGAAGAGGGTGCGCGGCCACGACCTCGAGGGGGGCGCGCCGTGCCGCGGCCTCGTCCGCGAGCGCCCAGGCGGCTTCTTCCGCGAGCGCGGCCGGCTCGAGGCGCGCGAACTCCCGCGGCCGGCCGCGGGCGAGATCGAGCAGACTGCTGACAAGGCGCGAGGCGCGAAACGCCTGCCGTTCGATTTTCTCGACGAGCGTCCGGCGGGGGTCGTCCGCCGGCGTCTCGTCGAGGAGGAGTCGCGCGAAGCCCGCGACTCCGGCGAGCGGCGTGTTCACCTCGTGCGCGACGCCCGCCGAGAGAGTGCCCAGAGCGGCGAGGCGTTCCTGATCGGCGAGCGCGCGTTCGAGCCGCGCGGTCTCGGTCGCGTCATAGAGGACGAGGACCCGGGCGCGCGAATCCGGCCCCGCGCCCGGAAAAGGCGAAACCGCGACGTGCAGAACGCGCGGCCCCGAGCCGAGGTCCGCCTCGAGTTGCGGGGGCGGCGCGCCTCCCACGAGCGCGGCGGGCAGCACGTCCTCCGCGAGGATCCCTACGAGAGACGCCGCGTCGCGCCCCAGGAGAGCGGCGAACGCGGGGTTGACCGAGGTGAGCCGCCCCGCGTCGTCCGTGGCGGCGATCGCCGCGGCCGAGCCCGCGACGACGTTCTCGTGAAACTGCTGGAGGGTACGGTAGCGATCGGCCTCGACGCGCAGCTCGTCGAAAAGCCGCGCGTGGTCGAGCGCCAGCGCCGCCGGAGCGAGGACCGTTTCCAGAAGCTCCGTATCGTCGAGCGACAGCGGCACGCGTCCCGCGCGGTCGCCCACGGCGAAGAGCGCGAGAAGGCGTCCCGAGACGGTCAATGGAGCCAGCGTGCGGAATCCGGCTCGCCGGAGCCGCGAGACCGCCGCCGTCGGCCGCGCCGTGAAGTCCTGGCGCGACAGGCGCGTCGGTCCGAGGCGGGCCGCGGTGGGGAGCTCCGCGAGCGGAAGCGGCGGGCCCCCGTCCACGTCGCGCGCGACGAGCGCGTCCCCCGCCACGGGCAGGAGGGCCGCGCGCGAGACGCCGAGGCCACGCGTGATGCGTTCCGCGAGGAGCTCCTGGAGCTCTCCGAGCGGGCGCGGCGTCGGGAGGTCGCGCACGAGCGCGAGCAGTCTCTCGCGGTCGCGCCAGGCTTCGCGATACTGGAGCCGCGCGAACGCGCTGGAGAGGCCGCGCCTTACGGGCGCGAAGCTGAGTGCCATGAGAAGGCCCGCGGACGCCTCGAGAGCGCCCTTCGCGTGCGGAATCCCGACGGCCACCGGATGCGCGAGGAGGATTTGGGCGAGCGCAAAGAAGCTGGCTCCGACGAGAAGAGCGCCGAGCAGGGACGCGGTCTGCCGGCCGAGCACCTCCACGTCCCAGAGCCGATACCGCGTGAGCGAGGCGAGGAAGGCGGCCGGAACGAGCGCGAGGGGCAGGACCGCGAGAGACGAGAGAATCGGAATCGAGCCTCCGAGAAGGCGCGGCACGAGATTCAGGAGGACGAGGGGGAGGAAACCCACCGTGACGCCCAGGAGGAGAAATCGGACCTGCTTCTCGGTCAGAAGGTCCGTGGGGCGCCGCGCGAGGACCACGAGCCGCACGGCGGCGAGCGCGGCGCCGAGCGCCATCCAGACGATCTGCGCGCGGTCGAGCGCGTTCACCGCCTCGGACGCGCCGCGGCCCGTCCCGCCGAAGTACACGGCCGCCGTCGCGGCCAGCAGCAGGGCGGCCGGAACGAAGGGGAGCCATGCCGGCGTCCTTCGCATCCGCCTCGGAAACGTGAAAACGAGGGAGAGCAGGAGAGCCGGGAACAGGGCACGCGCGGCGTCTTCGAGGAGCACGGCGGCGCGGAAGAGGCCGTCGACGGGCGGCACCGGCGTGAGGGTGAGGACGAGCCCGACGGACAGCGCGAAGCCCGCGAAGAGAAGCGACTCGCGCGTCGGCGGCCTCTTCCGCGCCGCCGTGCTC
>Ga0209385_1000082_pt1 | contig 33864 bp, 24 predicted proteins | sample NGEPerB_FD_184506 | JGI IMG/M metagenome (GOLD analysis project Ga0209385, IMG submission 184506) | Arctic peat soil microbial communities from the Barrow Environmental Observatory site, Barrow, Alaska, USA - NGEE PermafrostAB12-B... | ecosystem: Environmental > Terrestrial > Soil > Wetlands >... | reverse complement strand
CACGCTTTTATGCGCTTGATGGTGCTGCGAAGACTGCCCTCGATGTCGCGAAACCGAAGCAGGCCGATGCGTATGCACGTGAACTCTTGACGCTCGCCGACAAATTCAAGTCCGACTGGAACTACGGCAACGCTATCCATGACGGCCACGTCGTCCTTGGGAGGCTGGCTCTTCTGAACGGCGATCGTCCAGGCGCCTGTCAGCATCTTCTCGATGCGGGCGATACTCGCGGCTCACCGCAATTGAATTCATTCGGTCCGAACATGACGCTCGCTAGAGATCTGCTCAACGTCGGAGAGCGCGACTGCGTGCTTCAGTACTTCCAGAAGTGTCGGCGGTTCTGGGAGATGGGGCAGGACAAACTGAGTGAATGGGAGGACGCAGTCCGTCACCAGCGTACCCCTGGATTTGGAACGAACCTTCTCTACTAGGCGGACCCGTGATGAACGCCTCGTGGGCGCGAACTGGCGGGCCCTCTATTTTGCGAGCGCCCACATGCGGCCGGAGAGGACGGTGGGGATGGGGCGGAGGAGGATCTTCGCGTCGAGGTAGATCCCTTCACCGTTTCACGCCCGGAGGTGTTTCCGGACTGGTGGCGGGGGCTGGCGGCTCTTCCGGCATGAGAATGCCGAGGACGAGTTGCTGCGGGTCGAGGTGGCGGCGTGCCGTGTCGCGGAGGGCGTCGTTGGTGACGAGGTTCACGAGTTCGTCGTACTTGAGGACGAGCTTCGGATCTTCCCGAAAACGCTCGGCCGAAAGAAGATGGTTCATCCAGAAGCTGTTTTCCTTCAGCCTGGCCTCGTAGTCGCGGATCTCCTGCTCTTTCACTTTTCTGACGACTTCGGCGGAGAATCCGTCCTTTTTGACGGTCGCAAGGAGGTCGAGGACTGCCTTTTTCAGCTCCGGGACGCGGTCCGGAGCGCAGCCGAAGGAGATGGTGAAGGAGGACTGACCGGCGGGGAATCGGGAGATGCCGCCGCCGGCTCCCACGCCGTAGACGCCACCGAGATCTTCGCGGAGCACCTCGCGCAGACGGATCCTGAGGGCGCTTCCGAGCGCGTCGACGAGGTGCTGCGCTTCGCGTGAATACGGAGCCTCTCCGGTGAAGACGAGCCGCCCCTTCTTCACGTCGACGGCGATCTCACCCTTCGGAAGGCGGACGCCGACGTCCTTCCAGGTTTCTTTTCTGCCGCGGGATGGGAGGCCGCCGAGCCAGCGGAGGACGAGAGGCCGGATTTCGTCGACCTTGAACGCGCCGACCAGCACGAAGGTGAACTGGCTGGCGTCGGCGAAGCGGTCCCGCCAGACGGCCTCGGCCTTCTTCAGGTCGATCTCATCGAGGAGAGCGGGGGTCGTGGGCCGCCGCCGGAAATGGCCCCGCGAGAGCGTCACCTGCATCTTGTCGCCGAAAACGGCCTCGGGCCGAGCGAGCCGGTTCTCGAGAGAGGCCTTCGTGCGCGTTTTCCAGGCCGCGAATGCCTGTTCGTCGGCCCGCGGGGCCGTGAACGTCAGGTAGGCGAGCTGGAACATCGTCTCGACGTCGCGCGGCGAGGCGCTGCCGCGAATGTCCTCTTCGAGTCCACCGACGCCTCCGGACACCTGGGCGATCTTCCCGCTCAGCGCCTTGCCGAGCTCGATTCGGTCGAATGACCCAAGGCCCCCCTCGGAGAGGACCTGTCCGGCGAAGTTCGCCGAAACGTAGCGGTCGTCCGGCAGAAGAGAGCTGCCGCCTCGCGCGAATCCACTGATCAGGATCTGGTCGTCCTTGAAATCGGTCGGCTTCAGAAGGACGGTGAGGCCATTGGAGAGGACCCAGTGCGTGACGCCCAATTCGGGAATCAGCGCCTCGGCGGTGACGGTTGCAGGCGCGGGGGGCTCCGGGACGAGCGGAGCGTTCTTCACGTGGTCGACCCAGGGATCGACCGTCCTTTGCATGGAAGCCCGGAGCGTATCGAGGAGCTTCGCCTCCGTGGGGAGCGACGCGGCGACCTTGGCGGGACCGTTCACGAGGACGACGCGGCTCTTTTCCGCGCTCCACTCCTGGGGCACGCGGTTCACCTCTTCCAGTGTGATCGTCGGAAGGAAACGGCGGTCGAGTTCGAGGCTGACCTCTACTCCGGGCATCGGCTCGCCGGAGAGGAAGAATCCCGAGAGCTCCTCGGCGTAATCCGACGACTCCTCTTTCTCGCGTTCGGCGTAGGCGCTCTCGGCGTAGCGCAGCATTTCCCGCTTGGCCCGTTCGAGCTCGGTGGCCTGGAAACCGTGCTTGTCCACCCGGGCAAGCTCGTCGAGCAGGGTGTTGAGCCCGCGCGCGAGGCCGTTCTGGTCGACCCTGGCGCTCTGGAAGACGACATCGCGTGTCCGGACCATCGAACTCGACCCCGAGTAAGCGGAGAGGAACGGAGGATCGGGGCGCTGTCGCAGCTCGGCGAGGCGGTCGTTGAGCATGGAGTGATAGAGCGACTCGACGAGATCGCGCCGGTAGTCGCCCACGGTGGCTTGCGGGCGCTTCGGAATCTTCGTGTAGACCGCCACCCTCGTGGACGTCGCCTCGGGATCAGTCGCGACGGAGATCAGCGTCTCGTCGTGGCCGGGGACCGGCGGCGAGACGCGGGGGCGCGGGTTCTCGGGGTTCTTCAGGGACGCGAACTGCGACCGGATGGAGGCTTCCATGGCGGCCGGGTCGAGATCCCCGACCGTGATCACCGCCATCAGATCGGGGCGGTACCAGTCGCGGTAAAAGCGGTGAAGCGCCTCGTACGGGGCCGTCTCGAGGACCTCCTTCTTGCCGATCGGGAGCCTCTCGGCGTATCGGGAGCCCTTGAGGAGGACCGGAAACTGGCGGTCGCGCATCCGGGCCTCGGCGCCTCGCCCCAGCCGCCACTCCTCCACGACGACGCCGCGCTCCTTGTCGATCGTCGGGCCGTCGAAGGAGACGTTTTCGGCCCAGTCCGCGAGGATGGCGAGCGCCTTTTTCACCACCGCCGCGTCGTCGGTCGGCACCTTGAGCATGTAGACCGTCTCGTCGAAGTCCGTGTAGGCGTTCACGTCGGGGCCGAACTTCATCCCGATCCGTTCCATGAAGTTGATGACCTCGAGATTCGGGAAGTTCTTCGTGCCCCGGAACGCCATGTGCTCCACGAAGTGCGCGAGGCCGCGCTGGTCCTCGTCCTCGAGGACCGAACCGGCGTTCACGGCGAGCCAGAGCTCGACCCGCTTTTCGGGCCGGGCATTCTTTCGCACGAAGTACGTCAGGCCGTTCGCCAGCCGGCCCGTCCGCACCGCAGGGTCGAGGGGGAGCCGGTTGGCGTCGCGGGGCGCTGCGGCCGGCGAGGCGGCCGGCGTCGGGGTAGGGCGCTGCTCGTCCGCAAGGACGGTGGCGGCCAGACATGCGAGGATCGCCGTAAGGATCAATAGGCGACGAACGACACCGGGACAGGACCGGGACGGAATGTGGCTCATGGTTCCGGCAGAATAGCGGCAGACGACTCTGGGGGCACATCTACCAAGTGCTCGTTCAAGGACGAAGGGAGGCGCCTCACCATTCTGGAGACGTTTTCGCTGCCGGTCCACGAGCGCCGAGAGCCGCCTCGTGGCGAGCTCGAACGCCGCAGGCGTCGAGACGTCGGGCCACGCCGCTACGCGTTCTTGACGGGATTGATCTCCCCGGTCGACATGTCGTAGACCCAGCCGTGGACGTTCAGCTTCTTCTCCTTGGTGGCCCTCTTGACGAAGGGAAACTCGCGGAGGTGCTCGAGCTGGAGCCGGACGTTCTCTTCCACGATCAGCCGCATCCGCTGCTCCTTCGTCATCTCGATGTGGAGCGCCCTGATCTTCTCGTCGATCCGCTCGCGCGCCTTGAAGGCGTTCATCAGCCAGATCGGAACGTACTTGTACTCGCTCTCGTCGTCGTCGAGCGCCTCGATCCCCCCGCAGCCATAGTGACCGCAGATGACGATGTCCGGGATCTTCAGGTGGCTGATGGAGAACTCCAGGACGGCGGCCAGGTTCCAGTCGTTCGTCGCGACGACGTTTCCGACGTTTCGGTGGACGAAGACCTCCCCCGGGCGGGTCGACGTGATGCTGTTGACGGGCGCGCGGGAGTCGGAGCAGCTGATCCAGAGAACCGTCGGCTGCTGTCCCTTTGAGAGGGACAAGAAGAACTCCCGTTCCTTCTCGAAGGTCTCCGCCACGAAACGGCGATTCCCTTCCAAGAGTGCCGAAATCACTGAGTACCTCGACCCCTGATCTTATCTTTAAGCCGGTGGCTCCGCTCCCCGCACTCGTTCCTCGAACCTCGTCCTCTCGGCTCCGAGTGCCTTCGCGAGCGCCCGTACCGCCGTGCGCGCGCGTGATGCGTCGCCGCACGTGAAGAGGTCCACCGCTGCCTCGCCGCGCTCGGGCCACGTATGGATCGTGAGGTGCGACTCGGAGATGACGACGACGCCGCTGACGCCCTGCGGGCTGAGGCGGTGAATGTGGATGCCGAGCACTTTCGCGCCCATCGCCCTGACGGCTGCGACGAGCAACGTCTCGACGAGGACGGGATCGTCGAGCGTGGCGAACGGTGCGCCCGCGACGTCGAGGAGGAGGTGAAGGCCGAGACTCATCGGATTCCGAGCGCTTCGACTGTACCCCGGTTCTCGGGCCGCACCTTCCAGAGGAACGCGTCCCACACGTAATGGGTGGCCTGGGGAAGTGCGAGGAGCGGCACGATCAGGACCAGAAGGAGCGCGCCGGGGTCGAGCGCGGGCCCCGGAAAGAGCACGGCATGGTCGTGCCAGACGAGGAGGTCCCAGCCCCATTCCTCGGCGAACGCGACGAGGAGAAGCGGCGCGAGGAAAAAGACGAGCTTCGGCGCCAGCCGGTCCGCGAAGGACGGAGTGTCGCCTGCGTCGCGGCGCGCCTGAGCGCGCGATTTCGACGTGAACCACACGAGGCCCATGTACGGAATGCCGTGGACGAAGACGTTCGTCACCGTGAACGCGTAATCCGAGTCGAAGACGACGATGCCTCCAAACCACGTCGCGGCCGTCGAGAGGACGATCAGGACCTTCCCCCACGACACCGGCCGGCCGGCGCGCGCCCGCGCGACTTCCTTCACGACCCACCCGGCGAAGATCCCGGCATAGAGGACGAAGGCGAGCCGGCTGACCTCCTCGGGCAAGCCGTTCACGAAATCTCCCCTCAGGAACCACTGGAACCGCCGCGGGAGGTGCGCGTGCCAGAAGAGGAGCGGCGTGAGCGTGGCGCCGTAGATGGCCGCGGCGTCGAGGAGGCGTCCGTCTTTTCTTTCTCCGTTCTTTCGGCGGTAGAGAGCGACCCAGCCATACTGCTGCCGCACGAAGTGGAAGACCGCGAGATACGCGAGAACGCGCCAGAAAAGGAGAGCGGAGACGGAATACGCCACGACGCCCGCGGCCCACGCGGCGAGCGGCACCCCCAGGTAGAGCGCGAGGCGCGCGCGAGCGGCGCTTCCGTCCGCGAGAACGCGCCAGCCCGTCGCCCACACGTGCGCCACGTCCACGCCCACGACCGCGACGAGGAACAGCCAGGGTGGGGCGTCGCCGTCGAGGAGGCCGGTCGCATGGCCGATGCCGAGGAAGAGCAGCGCGAGAGCCGTCGAGCCTCCGAAGAGAAGGAGGTCCGCGCGCCGGCCGAAGAGCCACGGGGAGTTCACGGGGGCGGCCATGTTAGCCCGCAGCCTGGCTCGCGAATCGCTCGCCACGCGAGGAAAGGACCGCCTCGGCGGCGCGCACGCCCGCATCCTGCGCCTCCTCGAAAAGCGGAAGGCCCGCGGAGTCCGCATGCGCGAAATGGACGCCGCCCACGGGCGCAAGGTGCCGGACCGGGCTCGAAAGAAACCCCGGCGTCGGACGCGCCATCGCGTGGCCCCAGCGAACCACGTCGAGGCGCGCCACGAGATCCGGAAGGTCGCGGTGCGCGGTGGAAAGGTCCGCGAGAACGGCCGACGCAAGGTCGTCCCACGACGCGGCGAGAAGCTTCGCGCGCGCTAACGCAGGGGTCTCGTCCGTAAAGGGCAGGTAGTACGTGAAGACGGTCGGCCCGTACTCCTGTCCCGTCTGATGCGTCGCGACGACGTAGCCGAGCGAGCGCGAATCGTGGAGGACGTTGTCCCAGGCGAGTGGAAAGCCCGTCTCCTTCGGCCGCGCGCGAAGCGTGAGGTTTGCGACGAGCCAGGGCGCCCACGAGGTCTCCTCGAGAAAGGCGGGCGGAGCCGCGCGCCACGGCGCGAGGACCCGCGCGGCCACGAACTTCGGCAGCGCGAGGATCGCGTGCGCGGCCTCGACCGCGACGACCTCGTTGTGGGCGGCGTCCAGGACACGCAGCACAACCGGCGCGCCAGGTTTCGGCGCCGGCACGACGTCGAACACGAGAGAGGAGGCCGCCAGGCGTCCCGCGGCGCTCTTCGCGAGGAGGGCGACGAGCCGGCCGTTGCCTTCCGGCCACGTGAGGAAGTCCGACGGGTCCTCGTCGTCGTCCTCCCCGGGTAGGCGCGCGGCGTTGTAGTGGACACCCGCCCACGCGGACGTGCCGGCGAGGTTCGTGCCGAAGTCGTCGCGGCACCCGTACTCCGCCAGCCAGAGAAGGCGCGGCGACGTGTAGCCGCGCGCGCGCATCCATTCGGCCATCGTGATGCGGTCCAGGCCGGTGAACTCGGGGTCCTCCGATGAGAGGCGCGTCGGGATCGCGAACGCGCGGCGACCTTTCGCGTCCTTTCGGGCCGCGAGGACGTTCATCTCGCGCCGGAACCGCGCGAGCTCTTCGAGGTCTTCCGGCGAGGCGCCGTCGCGTGGATAGAGGCCCGGACGCCAGGCGTATCCGAAGAAGAGCCGTTCCTCGGGCTCGCGGCACAGAATCTCCTCGGCCCACTCGGGAGCGCCGTCCGCGTCGCGAGAGACGAGCGCGCCCGCCTCCTCGAGGACGGCCTCGAGAGCCCGGTTCGGAGAAGCGGGCACGGGCACGTAATGCGCGCCCCACGGGAACGCGGATACGTCGTTCGCGCCCGAGATGGCGGTGCCTCCCGCCGCGCCCTCGAGGTCGAAGACGCGGAAGTCGGTGTCGTGAGCCCGCGCGAGACGCCACGCGGCGGAGAGACCCGACACGCCCGCGCCCACGATCGCCGTCCCGACGCGCTCCGTGCGGACCGCGGGACGGGACAGGAGATCCCCCGCGCGAAGGAGATGCCCCAGCGCGACGTCGGGGCCCACGATCCTCCCGCCGAAGGGAAGACCGCCGACGTCCTTCTTGCCGCACGCCGTCAGGGCGGCGGCGAGGGCCGAGAGCGCGGGAAGGCCCACGAGCGACACGATCGCGTCGCGGCGGCTCAGTCGAAGCGCTTCCATTCTCCCTCGTAGGTCCTCACGAGGACCTGGTCGTTGAGCCGGTTCACGGGCACGTCGTCGATGCGCGCCACGTCGGGGCCGAAGACGAACAGCGACGGGAGGAGCTCTTTCGACAGCGCGCGCAGGCCTTCGGGGAGGCGCGTCCCGACGTTCACGGCCGCCGGCGACGCGAGCACGAAGCCCCACTCGCCGAACGACGGCACGGCGATGTGATACGGGCGCGTCGAAAAGCCGGCGGCCCGGAGCGTCGCGTCCACGATCCAGAAGCTGCGGCGCGCGAAGAGAGGAGACGTGGACTGCACGCTCACGACGCCCTCGGGATCGAGCTTTCTCCTGACGAGCGAGTAGAAACGCGACGTGTAGAGCTTGCCCACGGCGTAACTGTTCGGGTCGGGAAAGTCGATGATGACGACGTCGAAGAGATCGGGCTCCTTCTCGATCCAGATCATCGCGTCCTCGTTCACGATTCGCACCTTCGGCGATCTCAGCGAGCCGCCGTTCAGGGCGAGAAAGAGAGGATGCGTCGTCGCGAGGCGCGTCATCGCGGGGTCGAGGTCCACGAGCGTGATGCTCTCGACCTCGGGGTGCTTCAGGATCTCGCGGACGGCGAGACCGTCGCCGCCCCCGAGCACGGCGACGCGCCGGGCGCGCGGCGCGGCCGCGAACGCGGGGTGCACGAGCGCCTCGTGGTACCGGTACTCGTCCACGGACGAGAACTGCAAATGCCCGTTCAGAAAAAGCTGGAAGCCGGCGCGATTTCGCGTCACGACGATGCGCTGGTACGGCGTCGTCTGGGCCACGACGACCTCGTCGGCGTACTGGTTCTCCTCGGCGACGGCCGTGAGGCGATCCGCTACGACGAAGGCGGCGAGGAGGATCGCCGTGACGAGTCCCGCCCGCGCGAAGAGGGCGCCCGGCGGCCCGATCCGATCCCGGAAGAGGCGGATCGACCAGAACGCCACGGCGGCGTTCAAAAGGCCGAAGAGAACCGACGTGCGCGTGAGTCCGAAACGCGGGAGGAAGACGAGCGGAAAGAGGATCGACGCCGCGAGCGCGCCGAGGTAGTCGAACGTGAGGACCTGCGCCACGAGGTCGCGAAAGACGACCGTGTCCTTGAGAAGGCGCATGAGGAGCGGAACCTCGAGGCCGACGAGCGTCCCGATCCCGACGACGACGCCGTAGAAGACGGGCGGGAACCAGCGCGGCGAGGAAAAGGCGAAGAAGAGCATCGGCGCGGAGAGCCCGCCGAGAAGCGCGACGCCGATCTCCGTTTCCACGAATCGTCGCGCGACGCCGCGCACGACGAACCGGGAGAGAAACGCGCCGAGGCCGAGAGCCGTGAGGTAGATCCCGATGACGAGAGAGAACTGCGTGACCGAGTCGCCGAGGAGATAGCTCGCGAGGGCGCCGGCGACGAGAGCCGTGAGGTAGATCCCGATGACGAGGGAGAACTGCGTGACCGAGTCGCCGAGGAGATAGCTCGCGAGGGCGCCGGCGACGAGCTCGTAGACGAGGCCGCACGAGGCGATCGCGAGAACCGTGAGGTAGACGGGCCCCGGCCGGAGGGCGGGCGCCGCAGGAGCGCCGGCGCTTCCCTCGCGGTCGCCCATGCGGTCAGCCTCCCGTGACGGCGGCCGCGATGATGATCGCCATCGCGATGACGATCGACCCGAGCACGATGCCGAGCGCCGTATTCTGGTCCTCTTCCATCTCCTTCTTCAGCGAGAAGGGAAGGAGCTTCGGCAGGATCGCGAAAAAGATGCCGAACAGGACCATACCGAGAACCGAGAACACGACGGTCGAGGTCACCTGATGCCCGTGCTGCGCCCACCAGTCCATCACTTGCCTCCGCTCCAGAAGTGCCACGTCCGGTAGCCGCCCGCGTTGCGGGCTCCCGGAGGCAGCGTGTTGCGTTTCGTGTTTCCCGCCATCTCCCACCCGGAGAATGCCGCAAGAGAGTACGCGAGGAGAAGCGTGCCGCCGAAGACCTGGAAGATGCGTCTCATCGGGCCTCCTTCATTTGTCGTCCGAGTCGTCCGATTCCCGTCCCGCGCCGGCGGTCGTGAAGTCGCTCTCGGCCCAACGCCGGCCCTCGAAAGCGAACCTCGAGAACACGAGGAGCGTCGGAACGAGAAGCAGGAAGAGGATCACGAGGATGAGATGCGAGACGTGCGGCACGCCGCTCGTGAGCCTCACGCGGAACGAGGGCGGCGCCTTCCCGGCCTCGGACTCGGGGTCGAGGCGCAGGATCCAGCGTCCGGGGGGAATGCGTGGCACGAAGATGCGGCGGTTCTGGCTGCCTTCGCTCCAGCTCTCACCGCCGTCGACGCCCGAATAGCGGTCCGAGATCAGGTCGAACGATCGGACATCGCCCGTGGCCTCGGAGATGAGGTCGAACTCCACCTGGACCCAGGTGTTGTTCGTGGGCGCCCAGAGGTCTACGGCGAGATTCGCGCCGCGTTTCGTCTCGAACGGCTCCGAAATGAGGACGCGCGAGGCCGAAAGCGCGGCTTCCGCGGCCTCGCGCGCCGCGGTGGGGTTCGCCGGGCTCGGGGCCGGGGTCGCGCCGCCCTGCGTCCAGTCGGCCGAGGTCGAGCTCGCGCCGCCCCGCACGGAGTAGATCGCGCGCTGCGGGTCCGTGAGATCGAACGTCTGGTCGTAGACGACAGCGTGCGGCGTGAGCAGCTTCGCGAGGAAATAGACGACGATCGCGGCGACCGACAGCAGCCACGCCGTTCTCCACCAGAGATGGCTCGTCTGGGAGTGCGGCCACGGTTGGCAGGTGCCGACGCCTTCCGGCGGCGGGAGCGGTTTCTTCAGCGCGAAGGCGGCGGCGATTTCCTCGGGAGGGACGTACGCGCCCTCGGTCCACGCGATCTCCTTCTTCGCTTTCTCCTTCGAGAGCATGCGCGGCGGCTTGATGTAGTCCGTGGCCTCGGTGGTCTCTCCGGCCTTGACGGCCCAGTAGAACTCGCCGAGGACGCCGGCGACGAGCGCCTGGCTGCGCGAGAAGACGCGGTAAGAGTTGCCGTGGAAGACGGCGACGCGCGGCCCATCGGTGACCTCTCCCGCGGGTACGGGCTCGAGGAGCGTGTAGTGGCCGTTCGATTCCGCGAGCCAGTGGTAAGCCTCGGACTTCTCGTCTTTCAGCAGGTACTCCGTCCAGAAGTAGTCCTCGCCGCCAGAGGAGGTCGCCTTCTGGACCGCGCCGAGGATCGCGTACTTGTCACCGCGAAGCGTGCCCTCGGCCCCGAGCGGGAGCGCCGGCTTGAACGGAACGGCCGCGAGCTTCTCGAGGACGGTGAACTTGGAGGGCGGGCCCTGGTCCGTCCGGTCGGCGGAGCCGAGCAGCGAGCCGCAGAACGGGCAGGCGATGCGCACCGTGTTCGCAGGATTCTTGAGCTGGAGGGCGCCGCCGCAGTTCGGACAGTTCAGGGCGAGAGCCTTGACGGAGACCGTGCGGTCGGACCATGCGACGAGCTCCGCGATGCCGAGGCTCGCGAGCGCGACCGGCTTGCCCACGTAGAAGCCGTCGAGGCCGGGGCCGTCGCCGTAGTCGAGCGTCGCGAGACTGCCGTCGGCGCCGGAAAGGTCGGCGTAGCGGAAGACGGATCCCGGCGGGGCCGCGAACGGCAGCTCGCCTTCGGCGGAGGCGTATGTGGCCTCCCGGGCCTCGACGATGGCGAAGCTTCCGTAGGCGCCCAGGTCGAGCGTTTCGCCGGGTTGGAGCTGCTCGTACGCCGGCACCTGCGGAGGTTTGACTGGCGTCATGAGCCAGAAACCGCCCTGCGCCTCCGCGAGCCATCCCCAGGTCCCGTCGGTGAATCCAACGTACCACTCGTCCCACGTCCCCTCGCCGGTCGAGAGCTGGAGACGCCCGGCGATGTGGAACGGGCGCGTGCCCTTCTGCGGGCGCGCGTCCATCCCGACCTTGAAAGGGGAGGACGTCGGAACGAGCTCGGCGACCTTCCCGATGGCCTCGAGGTTCGCGCCCTTGCGCGCGATGGCGGACTTGCACTGTGGGCAGATCGAGACGAGCGAGGCCCCGGTCAGAAACCGGACTTCACCCCCGCAGTTCGGGCACTGCGCCGCGCGCGCGCTCAAGGTCGGCGGATCTTACCGTGACGCGCTCAGCCGCCGGCCGGGCGCTCAGGGTAGAGCCGCTCGAACTCGGGGTCGCCGTGCAGAAGGGCGAGATCCGGGTCGCGGCGCGCCCACTCCGAGTCCTTGAAGCCGGCATTCCAGGCTTTCCGGACCGCGTCGAGTGCTTCCGGCTTCTTTTCCAACCCGCAGAAAGTGCACGCGAGGTTGTAGAGAACGATCGCGTCGTTCGGGCGCAAAGCGACAGCGAGGTTCGCCTCCCGGGTCGCATCCTCCTGCCGACCGGAAGAAGCGTAGTTGCTTGCGAGGAGAACGCGCGCACGCGCATCCTCGGGAACCGACCTCAGCTGATTCTCGAGCGCCTGGATCTGCCGCTGGCGGACGTTCCGGAGCGTCTCTTCCTTTCCGAGCGCGCCGAGGGCGTTGAGGATGGGGACATAGATGTTGTAATCCTGACCGCCCGCCTCCACGGCCGCGTCCGCGATGTTCACGAGCTCCTGGTAGCGGCCGGAGGCAAAGAGCGCGCGGGCGAGGAGGTGGTATGCCCCCTCGCAGTCGCTCTTGCGCTCGATGGCCTGCCGCGCGCCGCGCGCCGCCTCGTCCTGCTGGCCTTCGGCGTGCAGGATCCAGGCCTGCGCGACGAGCACCTCGGGAAGCTGCGGGCGGAGGGCGACGGCCTTCTTCGACGCCGCCAGGGCCCGCTCCAGCCAGACGGGGTCGCGCGCGTAGAGGTAATAGGTCTGCGCGCAGACGTTCGCGATGGCGGCGTGGGCCAGCGCAAAGTCCGGATCCAGCGCCGTCGCGTTCTCGAACATCTGGAGTGCGAACTCGAAATCCTGCCGCGTTAGACGCCGCGCGTAGCTCTTTCCGCGGAGGTACAGGTCGTACGCCTGGAGGTTCTCGGTCGGCTTGGCGGCGAGGGCCGCCTCCTCCTGCGGCGAAAGCGTGATGCGGAGGGCTTCGGCGATCTTGCGCGCGATCTCGTCCTGTACCTCGAAGACGTCCTCCATCTCGCGGTCGTACCGCTCCGACCAGAGAGGAAAGTCCGTGTGCGTGTCGACGAGCTGCGCGTTGATCCGCAGCCGGTTGCCGGCCCGCCGCAGGCTCCCCGCGAGGACGTAAGCCGCGTTGAGCTGCTGCCCGATCTGCGCGGGCGTCACCTGCTTGTCGCGATAGGCGAGGACCGTCGGCCGCGAGAAGATGCTCAGGCCCTTGATCTTCGAAAGCTCCGTGATGATGTCCTCGGTGATCCCGTCCCGGAAATACTCGTCCTCCTTCACGCCGGAGAGGTTCTCGAAGAAGAGGACGGCGATGGACTTCTCGGCCTGCCGGGTTCCGCCCCCGCGCGAGTCGGTCTTCTCGGCCGCGCGCTTCTTGCCCGAGTCCATGTCGCGCTTCAGGCGCGTGAGATCGGTCTTCAGGTCTGTTGCTGTCTGGTAGCGCAGGTTACGGTCCTTCTCGAGCGCTTTGTCGAGGATGCGCCCGAGGTCGGGTGGAAGCGCGGGATTCAGTTGTGCGGCCGGGAGCGGATCCCGGTTCAGGATCGCGTCGAAGACGACCGCGGACGTCTCGCCCGGGAAGGGCAGCGTGCTCGTCGCCATCTGGTAAAGGACCGTCCCGAGCGAGAAGAGGTCCGTGCGGGCGTCGGCGAGCTGCCCGCGCGCCTGCTCGGGGGACATGTACGACACCGTGCCCATCGACGTGCCGGGCGTCGTGAGGTCGTGCTGAGCTCCGACGGTCTCGAGGAGGGAGACGGCCCCGTCAGCCCCCCGGCGCGCTCCCTCGATGCGGGCGAGGCCGAAGTCCAGGATCTTCACCTGCCCGCGCGCGTTCACGAAGACGTTCGCCGGCTTGATGTCGCGGTGCACGATGCCACGGGCATGTGCCGACTCGAGGGCGTCGGCGATCTGGATGCCCACGGCGAGCAGGTTCTCCGGGTCGAATGGCGGACGCCCCGTCATCATCTGTGCGAGCGTCTGGCCTTCGAGGAGCTCCATGACGATGAAGTGCTGCCGCTCGTGCTCCTCGATGGCGAAAACCGTGCAGATTCCGGGATGGTTCAGCGCCGAGGCGGCACGCGCCTCGCGCTGGAAGCGCTCGAGCGACGGAGTGTCCTGGGCAAGCTCGGGGGGCAGGAACTTGACTGCGACGCGGCGGCCGAGGCGTGAGTCCTCCGCTTCGTACACGACGCCCATCCCGCCGCTTCCGAGACGGCGCACGACGGTGTAATGGGAGACGCCTTTCCCGATCAGGGGATCTGTGGAAGTGGACACGTGACGGCAGAGACTACCTCAGCCTCTTCCCCGCGCGCTCCCCGCTCATTCTGGATCACGAAAACGCTCGTCTTGCTGTGCACGGGTTCAGAGCGAGTACGACGTCGCCTCTGGCGGGGAGTAGAATCGGGCGCGTCGTGATCGATGTCGGCGACACTGCCCCAGACTTTTCCCTTAAAGCCACCTCGGCCGAGGCGCTTCCGTTTCCGCGCGAGGGTAAAGTCGACAGACCGGCCGATCGGACGATTACCCTTTCGCAATATCGAGGCCACATCGACGTCTTGTTGCTCTTCTACCCGCTCGACTGGTCACCGGTGTGCTCGTCAGAACACGTCAAGTGCGTGACGATGTTCCCTACGTACTCCAGCCGCCTTCAAGTCCTCGGCATCTCCGTCGACTCCGTTTGGAGCCACCGCGCCTTTGCAAACGCCTATCACATCCCCTACCCGTTACTTTCCGATTTCCAGCCACGTGGTGCGGTCGCACAACAGTACGGCGTATACCTTTCCGATTTCGGGTTCGCTGCACGAACTGCGTTCTTGGTGGACAAGCTCGGGCGCGTCAAGCTCGTCGAGCGTGCCTCGGTTCCCGATGAACGGAGCCTTGAATCCCTTCTTAGCGTCGCTCCGTCTCGATAGGGCGCCGCGTCAGGCCGCCGCGAGCTGCCTCAGCACATAAGTCAGGATGCCGCCGTGGCGGTAGTAGTCGACCTCGTTCGGGGTGTCGAGGCGGCAGATTGCCGTGAACGTCGTCTTCTTGCCCTCCGTGTCCGTCGCGGTGACCGTGAGCTTCTTCTTCGGCGCGAGGTCTTTCGCGACGCCCGTGACCGCGAAGGTCTCCTGTCCCGTCAGCCCGAGGGTCCGCGCGTCCTGTCCGGCGTCGAACTGGAGCGGGAGGACGCCCATCCCCGCGAGGTTCGAGCGGTGGATGCGCTCGAAGCTCTTGGCAATAACCGCCCGGACGCCGAGGAGCATCGTGCCTTTCGCGGCCCAGTCGCGCGAAGACCCGGTGCCATATTCCGCGCCCGCGAGGACGACGAGCGGGGTCTTCGCGGCCTGGTACTTCATCGACGCGTCATAGATCGGCATCTGCTCGCCCGAAGGGAAGTGGACCGTGACGTTTCCCTCGCTGCCCGGGATCAGGAAGTTCTTGAGGCGGATGTTCGCGAACGTGCCGCGCATCATGACCTCGTGGTTGCCGCGGCGCGCTCCATAGGAGTTGAAGTCCGCGGGAAGAACACCGTGCGCGACGAGGTACTTCGCGGCGGGAGAGCTCTTCGCGATGTTGCCGGCCGGCGAGATGTGGTCGGTCGTGACGGAGTCCCCGAGCATGACGAGGCAGCGGGCGCCCGAGATTTCCTTCAGAGGGGCGGGCTCCTTCGGGATGTCCGTGAAGAAAGGAGGCTTCCTCACGTACGTCGAGGAGTCTTCCCAGATGTACGTCCGGCCCCTCGGGATCTTCAGGGCCTGCCAGCTCTCGTCGCCGTCGAAGACCTCGCCGTACGCCTTCTTGAAATGCGCGGGCTTCACGGCCGTCCGGATCGCCTCCTGGACCTCTTCCGGCGTCGGCCAGATGTCCTTGAGGTACACGGGCGCGCCGCTCCGGTCCGTGCCGAGCGGCTCGGTCGTGAGGTCCCTGTCCATCTCGCCCGCGAGCGCGTACGCGACGACGAGCGGTGGCGAGGCGAGATAGTTCATCTTGACCTGCGGGTTGATGCGGCCCTCGAAGTTGCGGTTGCCCGAGAGGACGCCCGCAACGACGAGGTCGCCCGCGCGCACGGCCTCGGAGACGGCCGCGGGCAGCGGGCCCGAGTTGCCGATGCACGTCGTGCAGCCGTAGCCGACGAGGTGGAAGCCGACGGCCTCGAGGTAGGGCATGAGCCCGGCGTCCTTCAGGTAGTCCGTGACGACCTTCGAGCCGGGCGCGAGCGACGTCTTGACCCACGGCTTTACCGACAGGCCGCGCTCGACGGCCTTCTTCGCGAGGAGGCCAGCGCCGAGCATGACGGAGGGGTTCGACGTGTTCGTGCACGAGGTGATCGACGCGATGACGACGGCGCCCTGCGGAAGGTCGTACGTCACGCGCCCGTCGGCGACTGGGTGCGTCTTCGCGAGCGCGCCGAGAGGAGAGGGAGACGAAGAGGAAGAATTCCTGGACGCCGCGGCAGCGGGCGCCGTCATCCCGCCGTCGCCGCCCTCACTGAGCCACTTCGCAATCACCTTCGGGTCGACATCCGCACATTCCTTTTCCAAGAAACCCTTCAAACTCTCTCTGAAAATCTTCTTGCTGTCTCGCAGCGGAACCCGGTCCTGCGGGCGGCGCGGGCCCGCGAGCGAGGGTTCGACGTTCTTGAGGTTGAGCGTGAGCGTGTCCGTGAAGACCGGGTCGGGCGAGTCCACCGTGCGGAAGAGGCCCTGCTTCTTGCAGTAGGCCTCGGCGAGCGCGACGGTCTTCGCCGGGCGGTTCGTGAACTTCAGGTACCGGATCGTCTCGGCGTCGACGGGGAAGAAGCCCATCGTCGCGCCGTACTCGGGCGCCATGTTCGCGATCGTCGCGCGGTCGGTCAACGCGAGCCCCGCGACACCGGGGCCGTAGAACTCGACGAACTTCCCGACGACGCCCTTCTTGCGGAGCATCTGGGTGACGGTCAGGACAAGGTCCGTCGCGGTCGCGCCCGGCGGGAGCGTCCCGATGAGCTTGAAGCCGATCACGTCCGGGATGAGCATCGACTGCGGCTGGCCGAGGAGGGCGGCCTCGGCCTCGATCCCGCCCACGCCCCAGCCGAGGACGCCGAGCCCGTTGATCATCGTCGTGTGGCTGTCCGTGCCGACCAGAGTGTCCGGGTAGGCGGTCTTTCCTTCGCCGGCGAAGACGACGCTCGCGAGGTACTCGAGGTTCACCTGGTGGCAGATGCCCGTGTCGGGCGGGACCACGCGGAAGTTGCGGAAGGCGTTCTGGCCCCAGCGGAGGAACGCGTAGCGCTCCCGGTTGCGGTCGAATTCGAGCCGCGCGTTAGCCCCGAAAGCCTGCGACGTGGCGAACTGGTCGACGATGACCGAGTGGTCGATCACGAGGTCGGCCGGCGCGAGCGGGTTGATCTTGTCGGGGTTGCCGCCCATCTCGGCGAGGGCCTCGCGCATCGTCGCGAGGTCGACGACGGCGGGCACTCCCGTGAAGTCCTGCAGGAGGACGCGGGCTGGGCGGAAGGCGATCTCGCGGTCGTTCGGCGTCTTCACGTCGCGGGTCGCGAGTGCCTCGATGTCCTGTGCCGTGACGGAGCGGCCGTCCTCGTAGCGGAGGAGGTTCTCGAGGAGGATCCGGAGCGAGAACGGGAGCTTCTTGACCCTGGGAAACTTTTTCTCGAGAGCCTTGAGGCTGTAAATCGTGTAGTTCGTCGACCCGACCTTCAGGCGGGCCTTCGTCTTGAAGCTGTCCTGCATGTGTCCTCCGGCAGTCCCGCCGGGACCGGCGGGCGGAGCATCTTAGGCGCAACCCGCCGCCGCCCGCGCTGATACAGAAGGATCAGAGGCCGTGGCGTGCCCGTTACGCGTGCGTAGCCGGCACGATCTCCATCTCCGCGAGGTGCCGCGCGGCCGCCGAGACCGCCGCGCCCGGAGTCGGCGCCAGGCCGAGCGCGCGCAGGCTCTCCTCGATCGCTTCGAGCACGGCCGCCGTCTCGCCGACGCCGATGTTTCCCATGTGGCCGAGGCGAAAGGCCTTGCCGGCGATCGGTCCGAGCGCTCCGGCGAGCACCACGCCGCGCGAGGCGGTCTCCTTTCGGAGGGCGGCGTCTGCCACCCCCTTTGGAAGAAGGACGACCGACAGGGTGTCGGCGCGACAGGCCGCGTTCGTGAAGATCTCGAATCCGAGGGCCTGAAGGCCCGCTCGCATCGCCGAGGCGATACGGTGATGGCGGGCGAAACGGGCCGGGAGCCCTTCTTCGTGCACGATGCGCAGAGCCTCGCCGAGGGCGACGATCTCGTTGACGCATGGCGTCGAGTAGTAGCGGCCTGGGTCTTCCATGACGGCGAGCCAGCGGTTGATGTCCGCGTAGTAGGCCGGAACCGAGGCGCGTGACCGGCGACGCTCCATCGCGCGCTTGGAGAAGAGACAGAGAGCGAGCCCGGGGGGCGCGCCGATGGCTTTCTGCGCCGCCGTGAGAAGGACGTCGATCCCCCAGCGGTCGAACGGCTCGTCGATGCCGCCTGTCGCACAGACGCCATCCAGGATGACGAGCTCGTCTCGTCCCCGCAGCAGCCGCACGTAGTCCTCGACAGGCGACGCGGTGCCCGTGGATGTGTCAACGTGGGTGATCGTCACCGCGGCATACTTACCTTCGGCGAGTTTCCGGGCCAGCTCCTCGGGTGGCACGGCGCGGCCCCACTCCGAGCGGAGTACGTCGCACGAGATCCCGAACGCGCCCGCCAGGTCAGCGTACCGATCGCCAAAGTAGCCGTGAGAGATGACGAGAATCTTCTCGCCGGGGGCGACTACGTTGACGAGCGCCATCTCCATCGCGAGCGTGCCGGCTCCGGAAACGACGAACGGCTGGCCGGACGCGCTCTGACAAAGCCCGCGGAACGCATCGAGAGCTTCCCGGAACTCCTTGACGAAGGCCGGCGCCACATGGGAGACGGTCGGTCGCGCCAGCGCCGCCAGGATCCGGGGGTGAACGGGGGTCGGGCCCGGAATCATCGTCAGGGTTTCGTCGATCATTGCATCCTCCTCGCGACCCGCAAGGGCCTCACTTCAAACTCTAAGGCGCCCCGATCCTGGACGCCATGATTCGAACAGCTCATTCTTCCCGCGTTCGCTTTCACCCGTGCGCCGAAAGGAAGATCCTGACCTCGTCCGCCGAGGCCGACGGGACGCGGTGGCCCCCGTCATAGAGGCTGTGCGTGGCGCTGCGGAAGCGCGCCGCCAGACGCTCGCGGTAGTGAGCGATCTTGCCGAGGGAGTATATCTCGTCCTCGCGCGTCGAGACGTGCAGGACATCCGTCTCGCGCGAAGCGCCGGTGCCGGGCTCGTTCGACGTCCACTCGCCGGGAATGCCGCCGCAGATCGCCGCGATCGCGCGAAAGGGAACGCCGTGAGGCGGGGCGAGCGCAAGGCGATAGTTGAAGGAGCAGGGCTGGCTGAAGCCGAAGAGAAGGACCCGCTCCGGGTCGCCGCCGTGCGCGCGAGCCCAGGCGATCGTTTCCGCGACGCAGGCGCGGTGGACGGCGCGATTGTCTTCCGGGCGCGTCGAGACGCCCCAATGGAAGCCGCGCCGCGGAACGGAAGTGTTCATGCCCTCGAGATAGGCCGACTCGGGCCCTTCCGGCGAAAGGACGAGAGATCCCGGCGGCGCGACATGGAGGAGGATGGAGAGGAGCGATTCGGCGTCTTGTCCGTAGCCGTGCATGCCGATCAGGATCGGGGCTGGCCCCGGCCCTTCCGTCGCCCCGGCCGCGAGGAGGCGCAGGGGAACGCGGACGGAGAGAGTCGTTTCGAGGTGCTTCGGGGCCATGGCGCTCCTGCTCGGGAACCTTGGGGCGGTTCCTCTCGTAATTCGAGGGTGAGGATGTTGGCATGAGCGCCGCAATCGAGGTCCGGGGGCTCCGGAAGGATTACCGCGCGGGCCTCGGCGGCCGCGAGGTGAAAGCGCTCGCGGGCATCGAGTTCGCGGTCCGGTCGGGAGAGCTGTTCGGCCTTCTCGGGCCGAACGGCGCCGGCAAGACCACGACCGTGAAGATCCTGCTCGGCCTGACGCACGCCACGGCCGGGAGCGCTTCGCTCCTCGGAAAACCCGTCGCCGATCCGGAGAGCCGCCGCCGCGTGGGCTACCTGCCCGAGGGCCACCGCTTTCCCGGCTACCTCACGGCGCGTCAGACGCTGTCCATCTTCGGGCGAATGTCGGGCGTCTCGTCGCGTGCGCTCTCGCCGCGGATCGAGGACCTGCTCGGACGCTTGAAGCTGTCGGAGTGGATCGACGTGAAGGTGAAGAAGTTCTCCAAGGGCATGACGCAGCGCCTCGGCCTCGCGGCCGCGCTCGTGCACGAGCCCGAGGTGCTGCTGCTCGACGAGCCGACGGACGGCGTCGACCCCGTGGGCAGGCGCGAGATCCGCGATCTGCTGAAGGCCGAGGCGGCGAAGGGGCGCGCCATTCTCCTGAACTCGCACCTTCTCTCAGAGATCGAGCTCACGTGCGACCGGGTCGCGGTGCTCCGAAACGGCTGCGTCGCGGCGATGGGAACGATCGACGAATTGACAAAGAGAGAAGAGAAGAAAGATTCTTTGAAGGTCTACAAGCTCGTCGCCTCGGGGATCGACGACACGGTCCTTGGGGCGTTTCGCGAGACGGGCGCCGGGGCGGAGCGCGTCAACGGCCACGTCCGCCTCCTCCCCCGCGACGCCGAGCACCTCAACGCCCTCATCGACATCGCCCGCGCCCGCGGCGCGCTGCTCACGGAGCTGACGCCGGAGAAAAGCACCCTGGAAGAGGTGTTCGTGGACCTCGTGAAGGCATCCCCCGATGTGGAGCCGCCTCGATGAGAGCCCTCGCCGCCAACATCGAAGAAGTCTTTCGCGAAGCCGCGGCGCGCTGGACGCTCGTCGCGTACTTCGCGCTGTCGTCTCTCTTCATCCTGATCTTCGCGGTCGCCGTGAACCTCGACGTCGTGAACGGCGCGCTCGCCGGCGCCAAGATCTTCGGCCAGAACGTCCACATGGGGCGCCAGAGCGTGGACCTCGACAAGCTCGTCCTCGGCTTCGAGTCGGGCTTCGCGGGCTTCCTCTACGTCGTCGGGACGTTCCTCGCGATCTTCGCGACGGCGCATCTCGTGCCGCGCCTCATGGAGAAGGGCACGGTGGACCTCTACCTCTCGCGCCCGGTGGGCCGCGTGCCGCTTCTCCTCTCGCGCTACGCCGGGGGAATGCTCCTTTCGGCCTCGAACGTCATCTACCTCCTCGGAGCGATGTGGCTCCTCGTCATCTGGAAGACCCATCTCGTGCACCCGCGCTTCTTTTTTGCGGCGGGAATCATCCTGTTCGGGATCGCGGCGCTCATGGCGTTCGCGTTCCTCATCGGGACGCTGACGTCCTCGACCGCCGTCTCGATCATGGCGACGTTCGCGGTGTTCTTCCTCTCGGCGATCCTCTCGAATCACGACCGCATCGCGGCCGCGCTGTCCGCCCAGTGGGCGGCCACGCTCGTCCAGGGCCTCTACTGGGTCTTCCCGAAGACGGCGCAGCTCGGCGCCGCCGTCGTCGCGCTCGTCATGGGCGACGAGGGGCCGCGACGCATGCGCGACGCTCTCACGCTCCAACCCTTCGTCACGACGGGCCTCTTCGGCGCCGTCTGCCTCGCCCTCGCGTGCCTGAGATTCCGGAGAAAGGACTTCTGACCATGAAGCGATTCGCCGCCGTCCCGTTCGTCCTCGCGTTCGCCGCGACCCTCACGCTTCCGGCCGCCGCCGGGAGCGGCGAAGACGCGCTCGCGCTCGTCCCGGCCGACGCGGCGTCCGTGGGCGTCATTCACGTGGCGGAGCTGCGGACGAGCCCGCTCGCCGCGCGCCTCTTCTCGGACACCGACCACATCAGCGTCGCCGGCGACGCCCAGCATTTCCTCGACGAGGCGCGCCTCAACCCGAGGGAGGACGTGGATCTCGTCGTCGCGGCCGGCTCGCCGAAGGGCGCGGGCGGGAGCGACGGCTGGGGCCTCGTGCTGTTCGAAGGACGATTCGACCCGGCGCGCCTCTCGGCGGCTCTCGTCGAAAGGGGAGCGACGAAGAAATCCACGCCCGCGGGCGACTACTACCTCGTCCCCGATCGCCATGCCGATTCCTCCGGCCACGGCAGCGGCCCGGCGGGGATCGCTTTCGCGAGCACGCACCTCGTGATCGCGGGCTCCGAGTCTGCCGTCGTGACGGCGCTCGCGCAGCGGAGCGCCGGAGGAACCGGTTTCACCTCGGGCGCGGGCCTCGGCCGTCACCTCTCAAGCATCGACTCGGGCGCCTCGGCCTGGGCGCTCGTGGACGTCTCGCGCATTCCGGCGAAGGACGCCGCAATGAGGCACGCGCAGGCTCACGCCTCGGGCGACGACGCCGCGACCGCGCTCGTGTCGTCCATGAAATCCGTCCAGTTCCTCGCGCTCCAGGCCACGGCGAAGGGCGATGCCCTGAAGCTCGCCGCGACCGGAGTCGCGAACGACGCCGAGACAGCCGGCCTCATCGAGGACACGCTGCGCGGCGTTCTCGCGGCATGGCGCCTCGCCGCGCAGGAGAAGTCGCCCGACACGGTCGCCGTCCTTCGCAAGTTCACGGTCTCACGCGACAAGGACACGGTCTCGATCAGCGGGACCCTTCCGGGTGCGACCGTGCGCGCGCTCGCGGAAAAGAAGCACGCCGACTGAGCGGAGACTCTTCCCGCTCGAACAGGCGGCGGAACACGGCGGCCTTACACTCGGCGAAGGAGTTTCCCCGGCTCTCCCGGGGGAACGAAGGAGTCCTGATGACTGCACGGTTCGCCGCCCGGCACTTCGCGTGGCTCGTCGTCGCCGCCGCTCTCTTCGCCGGCGCCGGCGGCGCCACGGCGCAGAGCGGATCCAGCTCCGTTTACACGCACCAGCGCGGCATGGACGAGACGTTCCGTTTGAACCTCGGCGGGCTGTATCCGACCTTCGACACGACCGTTCAATACGGGACCGTCGCGGTGCCGGGAACCGAGATCGCGCTCGAAAACGACCTCGGGCTCGCGGAGAAGAAGTTCGCTCTCCAGATCGACGGTTATCTTCGTCTCGGACGCCACGCGCGGCTCGACTTCGCGTACCCAGATCGACGGTTATCTTCGTCTCGGACGCCACGCGCGGCTCGACTTCGCGTACCAGCAGTGGAACCGTTCGGCCGCGAAGATCCTCTCGCGGCAGGTCCAGTTCAACGGAGCGACCTATTCCGTGGGAGGCGAGGTCGACTCGACGCTGAACGTGAACGTCGGCGAGCTCTACTATGGATATTCGTTCGTGAACAACGGCGATCTCGAGGTCGGCCTCGGCCTCGGTGCGAGCGTCTTTTTCAACCGAGCCTCACTCGACGCGGTCGGGACGGTCACCGGGCCGGGCGGGACCGCGAGCGGCGCCGCCGTCAGCGAGAGAAAGGACTTCATCGCGCCGATTCCGGCCCTCGAGGGCTACTTCACGTTCACGCTCACGCCGCGGCTGTTTCTCAACGCCAAGGCGCGCGGCTTCAAGGCCACGATCAGCGGCTCGTCCGGCAGCATGCTCGAAGCGACGGGAACGCTGGATGTCTTCATCACACGGGGATTCGGCATCGGCGGCGGCTACAACTACACCCGCCTCGATTACACGCGCGATTCCGATACGCTGACGCAGGTTCGCTACCACTACAGCGGACCGGTGGTTCGCTACCACTACAGCGGACCGGTGTTTTACGTCGCGCTCGCATTCTGAGGTGGGTCCGCGTCAATCAGCGTCGCGAGAGCGTGGCGGAGGAGGTCGCGGGCGGAGGTTTGCGCCGTCACGAGGGTGGGTCTGATCAGTACGCGAGAGTCTTTTTTGCCGCCATGAGGACCTTCTCGGCGTTCGGAAGGATCGCCCGCTCGAGGATGCGGTTGAAACCGACCGGGGTGAACGTGGAGCCCACGCGGTCGACCGGGGCGTCGAGGTGCTCGAAGAGCTCGGACGCGATGCGCGCGACGAGCTCGCCGCCGAAGCCGCCGTGCACCTTGTCCTCGTGGACGACAAGGGCGCGGGACGTTTTTTTCACCGAGGTGGCGATGGCGTCGAAGTCGAGAGGCACGAGCGAGCGCAGGTCGAGCACCTCGACGCTCTTTCCGTCTCGCGCGAGCGCCTCGGCCGTTTCCAGCGCGAAGTGCACGGGCGTGCCGTACGCGAGGATCGTGAGATCGGTGCCTTCGCGCCGGCGCCGGGCCACCCCGAATGGCACGGCGAACCCCGAAGGGACGTGCGCCTTGGCCTGCGTGGAGTTGTAGAGGAACTTGGGCTCGAGGTAGAGCGTGATTCCGCGCGAGCGCATCGCCGTGCGCAGGAGCCCCGCGGCGTCGTCCGCGAACGCGGGTACCACGACGCGGATGCCGGGCAGCGTCGTGAGCCAGCCTTCGATGTTCTGCGAATGGTAGAGGCCGCCGCCGATGTACCCGCCCGAGGCGATGCGCACGGTGACGTTGGGGACGAACTTTCCGTTCGTGCGCCAGAACTCGTGCGACATCTCGACCATCTGCTCGGCCGCGGGCCAGAAGTAGTCGGCGAATTCCGCGCCTTCGACGACGACGCGGATCTTGTCGTTGAGGCGCGAGAAGCCATCCGCCGTGCCGAGGATGTAGTCCTCCGCGAGGGGGCCGTTGAAGACCCGCTTCGCCCCGAACTCGTGCTGCATGCCCTTTGTGACGTTGAAGATGCCACCCTTGTCCTTGTAGGCCACGTCCTGCCCCCAGAGGTACGTGTCAGGGTTCTCGCGGAACATCTCCTTGAGCGTGCCGTTCAAAGCCTGAATGAGCGACATCTCGGTCGTCGGTTTCCCGTCGACCGTTTCCGGAGTGAGGGGCGTCATCGCGAGGCCGTCGCCCTCGGGCACCCACGGCTCGGGCACGACGTGCTCGAAGATCGAAGCGGGGTCGGGGTCCGGCGCGCGGCGGGCGCGGTCGTCGGATTCTTCGTAGGTCTTCCGGTTCGCGTCCTCGATCGCGGCGATCTCCTCCTCGGAGAACGCGCCGCCCTCGACGAGGATGCGGCGCAGGCGCGCAAGCGGATCCTGCGCCCTCGCGGCGGCGAGCTCCTCGGGCGAGCGGTACAGCTCGTGCCGGTCGGAGTTGGAGTGCGAGTGGATGCGCACGCACTCGGCGTGGACCAGGGCGCAGCCCGCGCCCGACCTCGCGAACGCCACGGCCTCGCGCATGGCGCGCAGCGAGTCGAAGAGATCCTTGCCGTCGCAGTGGACGATCTTGACGTTCAAGAACCCCGAGAAGTTGTCCGCCGCGAAGGAGTTCGCGGTCTGGTCGCTCTTCGGAACGGCAATGCCGTAGCCGTTGTCCTGCACGACGAAGACCACGGACAGCTTCTCGCGCGAGGCGCCGTTGACGGCCTCGTAGAAGTAGCCCTCGGAGGTGGACGACTCGCCCACGGAGCAGAAGACAATCGCGTCCGACCCGTAGGTGCGGAGCGCGCGGCCGAGGCCCGCGGCGTGCTGCGCGTGGTTCGACACACAGGACGAGACGTTCTGGACGTGGATCTCCGGTTTCGCGAAGTGGTTCGACATGTGCCTGCCGCCCGAGGCGACGTCGTCGCGCTTGGACATCCCGTTCAGCAGGATCTCCTCGGCCGAGATTCCGGCGGCGAGGCAGGTCGTGAGGTCCCGGTAATAGGGGAAGAGGTAGTCGTGTCCGGGCCGGAACGTGACCCCGAGCGCGACCTGGATGCCGTCGTGCCCCGCGCTCGGCGCGTGATACGACCAGCCGAGGCCCTGTTTGAGGTAGTTCGGAGCCTTGTCGTCGAGGAGCCGGCCGAGATGCATCAGGGCGTACCAGCGCCTCAGCTCGTCCCGGCTCGGGGCGAGTCGCGCGATCGTCGCGGCGGCCTCGGACGGCGAAGCGCCCGCGGCTGTCAGTACACCCGGTTCGGCCATTCCACCACTCCTCCAAAAAGGGGTCTCTCCGGGGCTTGGGGGATGCCTGCCGGAGACGAAGTCTCATCTTACCGCTTCGGGTAGAATCCGCGATCCCGCAGCCCCGGACGCTTTTCTCCGGGGGAATCTCGTTTGGCGGGCCAGGAGAACGATCCGTGCCCCAGACCCTCATCGCCCGGTCCGTCGAATCCGCCGAGTCCGCCGACCGCAAGACTTTCGAGGCCGCCCTCGCGGCCGATGCGGCCTCCCCGAGGAAGAAGCTCCTGGAGGGGCAGGTCGTGAACGGCATCATCGCCGGCATCACGCCTGACATCGTGCTCGTTTCGATCGGCGGCAAATCCGAAGCGCTCATGGACCTCAAGGAGCTCGAAGGCGAGAAGGTGGGCGACCGGATCGAAGCGGTGGTCGTGAAGGCCGGCCCGGACGTGCGCCTCTCGCGCAAGCTCGCGGTGGGACATCGCACGAAGGCCGAGCTGCGCGCCGCCTCCGAGGCGAAGATCCCCGTCGCCGGGAAGGTCATGGCGCGGAACAAGGGCGGGTTCGAGGTGATGATCGGAGGTGCCCACGGCCTCCGTGCCTTCTGCCCGGTCTCGCAGATCGACCTCGGCCGTCACGAGGAGCCGGCGCTCGCGGCCTACGTGGGGCAGACGTACGACTTCCGCGTCCTCGAGTACTCCGAGGACGGGCGCCGCGTGGTCGTCTCTCGCGTCGCGCTCCTCAAGGTCGAGCAGGACGAGAAGGCCGCCGTCACGCGCGAGAAGATCACTGTGGGCGCGGTTCTGCCCGGCCGCGTCCGGTCCCTCACCGATTTCGGAGCGTTCGTGGACCTCGGCGGCGTGGACGGGCTCGTCCACGTCACGGAGATCTCGCGCCGCCGGGTCGCGCACCCGAAGGACATCCTCGCCGTCGGCCAGGAGGTCACGGTCAAGGTCACGAAGCTCGCGGGCGAGGGCAAGCGCATTTCGCTTTCCATGAAGGAGCTCGAGGCCGATCCGTGGCAGACGCTGCCGGAGCGCTTCGCTCCCGGCGCGTCGTTCACGGGCACCGTCGCCCGCCACGCGGATTTCGGCCTTTTCGTCGAGGTCGAGCCGGGCGTGGACGGCCTCGTTCACGTCTCGGCGCTGCCGCCCGGTGTCACGCTCAAGGATCCGTCCGTCGCCGACGGCCAGACGGTGCAGGGCTGGGTGAAGGAAGTCGACGCGAAGCAGCACCGGCTGTCGCTCTCGCTGCGCGAGGTCGCGACGTCGAATCCGTGGGAAGGCATCCAGGAGCGCCATCCCGAAGGCTCCGTCGCGTCGGGCGAGGTGGAGAGCATCGCGCTCTTCGGTGTGTTCGTGCGCCTCGAGCCCGGTCTCACGGGCCTGATCCCGAACTCCGAGTCCGGCGTGCCGCCCGGCACGGTCAGCCGCCACTTCGCTCCCGGCCAGAAGGTCGAGGTGAAGGTCATCGGAGTCGACACCGCCAGGAAACGCATCTCGCTCTCGGCGTCGGGTGCGAAGGCGGAGGCGGACCGCGGCGAGCTGAAGAATTACCGCGAGGAAGCCGCGAAGCGCGAGAAGGCCGCGGTGCCGTCCGTTTCCGGCTTCGGCACCTCTCTTCTTCAGGCGCTCAACAACCCGAAGAGCAAGCAGAAGAGGGGCTGATCGCCGCCCCGAACCCGGCCCAGCCGGGCATACACTCTCGGGCCGGCCGGAACGTGACCTCTCCCCGCGGATTCACCCGGTGGCTCGTCGCGCGTTCGCAGGCGCTGGGCCTGCCGATTCTCTTCGTCATCACGGCGAGCAGCATCCTCTGGTTCCTCGCGTTTTTCATCCCGGGCGAGAGGCAGGATGCCATCGACGGCTGGCGCCGCGATCTCTCGCTCATCGCGAACACGCGGCGCGACCTCCTCGACCGGCGGATCTCGGACGGTCTGGCGAATGCGTCGTTCGTCGCGACGTTCCCCTCGGTCGGGGCCCTCGTCTCGTCCGCCCCGCACGAGAGCGCCGGCGAGGGATCCGTCCTTCACATTAACGCAATCCTCTCGGATTTCCGGAACGTCTACGGCGAACGCTCTATTTCGATCTGCGACACCGTGGGGGTCGCCGTAGCGTCGAGCGACGGACCCGGGCCCGGAGCGGACGCCCTCGCCCTCGCCCGCGAGGCCGCCCATACCGGCAAGGCCCGGGTCGATCTCGTCCGCGAGCCGGACGGAGTCACCGGCTTTACTCTCGCCGTCCCCGTGCGGGCGGAAGCTGGTGCATCCGAATCGCCGGGGGGCGAGGCGCGCGGGGCGGTCCTCATCGTCGCCGACGCGAGGGAGGCGCTCTTCGATCTCCTGCGTCAACCGTTCACCTCCGCGGCGGGGACAGGAGAGATTTTGCTCGTGCGGAAAGAGGGAGACGCCGCTCTTCACCTCTCGCCGCTCCTCTTCCGCCCCGACCCGCCGCTCACGTTCCGCCACCGGCTGCGTGCGCCGGGTGCCACGGCGCGGGAAGCCTTCGAAGGGGACGACGTCTTTGGATCGTTCGTCGACTACCGTGGCGTGATTGTCTTCTCGGCGAGACGCAAGCTCGCGCGGGCCCCCTGGAGCCTCGTCGTCAAGGTCGACGAGGACGAGGCGCTCGCCGCGTTTCGCAAGGATGTACTTCGCAGAGGGCTCATGTGGGGCGGACTCCTGCTCGCGCTGATCGCCGTGGTCTTCGGCCTCTGGCGCTCTCTCGTCGCCGCGCATGAGGTGGCGCTCGCGCGAAGCGAGGCGCGCTTTGGCGCTCTCGTCGAGCAAGCGACCGACGCGATCTTCCTCGTCGGGAGCGACGGCGGCGTTCTCCGGGCGAACCGCGCGGCCGAAGTCACGTACGGGTGGACGCGGGACGAGCTTCTCTCGATGCACGCGGCCGATGTGCGCGCGAGCGCGACGCGCGACGCGCTCCGCCACGACATGGAGACCGCCGCCGCCCGGGGGAGCCTCCTCGTCGAGACGCGTCACCGGCGCGCGGACGGGGGCGAGTTCCCGGTCGAGGTCAACATGGGTCTCGTGAAGGCGGAAGACGAGACGCTCTTCCTGTCGATCGTGCGCGACATCACCGAGCGCAAGGTCGCGGAGGAGGCCCTCCGCCAAAGCAACGTCGAGCTGCGCAAGCTCGCGCGGGTCGTCGAGCAGACGCCCGCCACCGTCATGCTCACGGATCTCGAGGGGCGGATCGAATACGTGAACCCGCGGTTCACGGAGGTGACGGGCTACACGGCCGAGGAGGCCCTGGGGCAGAACCCGCGCATCCTGAAGTCCGATCGGACGCCACCCGAGGTGCACCGGGCCATGTGGGAGACGCTCACCGCCGGCCGTGTCTGGCAGGGCGAGTTGTGTAACAAGAAGAAAGACGGCGCGCTGTTCTGGGAGCAGGCGTCGATTTCCCCGGTCCGCGACGAGCACGGGAACACGACGAGTTACGTCGCGGTCAAGGAGGACGTCACGCTGCAGAAGCGCGCGGCCGAGGAGCTCGAGAGGACGCAGCAGCAGCTCCTGCAGGCACAGAAAATGGAAGCCGTCGGCCGCCTCGCGGGCGGCGTCGCGCACGATTTCAACAATCTCCTGACGGTCATTCAGGGCTACGGCGAGCTGGTGCGCGACTCCCTCTCCGGTGACCCGCGGCGCGAGAGCATGAGCGAGCTCCTGAAAGCCGCGACGCGCGCCACGTCGCTCACAAATCAGCTTCTCGCGTTCAGCCGCAAGCAGCATCTCGAACCGAAGGTCGTGTCCCTCGGCACCGTCGTGCGCGAGACGGGCCGCATGCTCGAACGGCTCATCGGCGAGGACATCGCCCTGTCGCTCGTGACGCCCGAGGAGCTCGCGAACGTGAAAGCCGATCCGAGCCAGATCGAGCAGGTCGTGCTCAACCTCGCCGTGAACGCGCGGGACGCGATGCCCAACGGAGGCCATCTGACGGTTTCCGTGGGCAGCTTGACGATGGCGACCCCGCTCGACGGGTTCCCCGATCAGCTTCCGGCCGGCCGTTGGGTCCTCATGACCGTGGAAGACACGGGCTGCGGAATGGACGCGGAGACGCTCTCGCACGCGTTCGAACCGTTCTTCACGACCAAGGAGCGCGGCAAGGGAACGGGGCTGGGGCTATCCACCGTCTACGGAATCGTGAGGCAGAGCGACGGCCGCATTCAGGTCATGAGCGTTCCCGGGAGGGGGACGAGCTTCCAAATCTATCTTCCGCGCTCCGACGAGAGGACGACTTCGGGTACGCACCCGAGTGTGGGCTCGAACCGCGGGACGGAGACGGTCCTCGTCGTCGAGGACGAGGTGGCGGTCAGGAATCTCGTTCGGACGGTTCTCGGGCGCAAGGGGTACGCCGTGCTCGCCGCCCAGGACGGGGCCGCCGCGCTCGATCTCCTCGAGAAGCACACCGGGGTCATCCATGTCCTCCTGACTGACGTCGTGATGCCGGGAATGAACGGGCGCGATCTGGCCGAGCGCGTGAGGGCGCACCGGCCGACGATCAAAGTGGTGTTCATGTCGGGATACACCGCCGACGTCCCGACGGAGCTCGGTACGGAGGACGGGACGGCGTTCCTCTCCAAGCCGTTCAACGAGCGGGCCCTCGCGGCGAAGCTCCGCGAGGTTCTCGACACACCGCCGGCGTGATCCGGACGCCGCGCGCGGCGCGGCTGCGTGGTAAGGTCCGTACGGCTCTTTTCATCGTCCTCGAGTCCCCTGAATGTTTGTGACCTCCGGGGGGCGAACGTGAGGCGCCCGTGCGCGCATCACGTGAAGAGGGAAGCGGGTGAGATTCCCGCGCGGCCCCCGCCACTGTGACCGGGGACGCGCCCGGCGAGATCCACTGGCGGCGAAAGATCGGTCCCGAAAGGCCGGTCGCGCTACCGGGAAGGGGCCGGGCGCGGACGATCCGGGAGCCAGGAGACCTGCTCGAGGAACATCGTTTTTCGCAACGCCTTCTCCGGGGCTCGGGAAGTCGCGGCCGCTCCGGCGTCCAGCCGGAACGCCGCCGCCTTTCCGATGGGAAGGCGGAGCCAGCGGAACGGAGGTGTTCCATGGTGTCCCGTGTCTTTCTTCCGCGGTCGTCGTGCGCCCTGCTCCTGTCCCTCGCGCCCGCCCTCTTCGCTCAGCCCGCGCCGCCGCCGGGCGCCGCGAAGCTCGCCGCCGACGTCGTCGTCTCGGCCGAGGCCGAGCCCGAATCCGCCGCGTCCCTCGGCGTCGCCGCGACGGTGATCGATGCCGCCGAGATCGCGGCGTCGAAAGCGACGACGGTCCTCGATCTCCTGCGCACGGTGCCGGGCCTCGACATCGTGCAGTCCGGCGGCCCCGGCACGGTGACGTCCCTCTTCCTGCGCGGAACGAGCTCCACGCAGACGCTCGTCCTCGTGGACGGCGTCCCGCTGAACAGCCCGTACTTCGGCGGCACCGACCTCTCGGCGTTATCCGTCGCGAACGTGGAGCGCGTGGAGGTCGTGCGCGGGCCCTTCTCGGCGCTCTACGGCTCGGAGGCGATCGGCGGCGTCGTACGGGTCTTCACGCGAAGGGGCGCCGCGCAAGGGGAGGATTCGGGCCGCGCGACGCTCGCGCTCGGAACCGCCTCAGCGAAAGAGGCTTTCGCCGAGATTGCGCTCGGCTCCGGGGCGCTGACGGGCTCCGCCGGATTCCGGCGCACGCTCGCGGACGGCGACCTTCCGAACGAGTTCTTCGAGGCGACGAACGTGTCCGCCAGCATCACGGCGGCTCTCACGGACGCGCTGCGCGTGGGACTCGTCGCGCGTCGCGACGAAGGTCGAACCGGCATTCCGTTCGATTCCGGGCTCCCGACGCCGCGTCGCGCAACGACGAACGAGACGACGACGTTCGAGGCGCCGGTCTCGCTCGCGCTCTCCGCGAAGTCATCTGTCGAGGCGTCGTTCCGGTGGGTGAGGGACAGCCCGACGTTCTCGGATCCGGACGCCGCCTTCACCTCGTCCTCCACGAACGCGCAGCGCGCCGGAGCACGCCTCGTATTCACGTCGATTCTCGGCGCCCAGCGGCTCGCCGCGGGCGCCGACTGGGAACGCACGCTCGTCTCGAACGAGAGCAACTTCGGCGTGGCTCTCGAGGACGTGTCGACGCGCACGTTCGCGCTCTTCGCCGAGGATCGCGTCGCCCTCGCGGGCGAGCGGCTCGTCCTGACGGCAGGCGTACGCTGGGACGACCACAGCGCGTTCGGCAGCGCCGTGAGCCCGCGCGTGACGCTCGCGTGGCGCGCCACGCCGTCGCTGAAGCTGCGCGTGGCGGCCGGATCCGCGTTTCGCGCGCCCTCGACGGGCGAGCTGTATTACCCGTTTTCCGGCAACCCGTCGCTCCGTCCCGAGAAGTCGAACGGCTACGAGCTGGGACTGGAAAAGACGCTTGGGGGAGGCGTCGTCGCGGAGATCTCGGGTTTCTGGAACGACCTGAGAGATCTCATCGACTACGACGCCGCGACGTTCACGAACCAGAACATCGGGAGCGTGCGGACGCGAGGCGTCGAGGTGGCTTTTCGGACGCCCGTCGGGGCGCGCTCTTTCGTGCGCGCGTCGTATACGTACCTCGACGCGAAGGATCTCGACACCCACACGTTTCTCTTGCGGCGCCCGCGGCATCGCGCCTCGGCGACCTGGGCGACGACGTTCGTCTCGGGAGGCTCCGTGAGCCTGACGGCGATGTGGGTGGGGGCCCGCCGCGACGGCGACGCGGTGGACTTCACGAAAATCGTCGAGGACCCGTCCTACTTGAGGGTCGACGCGGCGGTCACGCTGCCGCCGCTCGCACTCTCGCTGGCGCCGTTCGTTCGCGTGACGAACGTCCTCGGAAGGGATTACGTCGAGGTGAGCGGTTTTCCGGCGCCAAAACGCCGCTTCCTCGCAGGACTGGAAGCGGCGTTCTAGCCAGGCGTTCGAGGCGTCAGGATCTCGGAGGGAAGCCGTCGAAGAGCGTTTCGACGGCTTTCTGCACGTCCTTCGCGCGCTCTTTCGGCGTGTCGTCGGGGTCGATGACCCGGCTTGCGCTGCCGCGCCAGACGAGCTCCTTGGCCTTCGTGTCGATGAGGTCGACGATGAGCGTGCCCACCGGGATCTGCTCGACCCGGGCGACGTTCCCCCAGTATCCTCCCCGCCAGCGCCAGCGCCAGCCCCAGCCCGAAGAGTAGCTCGTCACGCGGGTCTCGCGGCGGGCGCGCGTGTGGATCACGACCCACAAGTCGGGCGTCCCTTCCGGCACCTGGGAAAGTCCGCGCGACGAGAGCGTCTGCGAGATGGCGTTCTGGACGCGCCTCATGGAGATCGGGCTGTCCGGTGTGCGCACGTCCTTGAAAGCGAACGTGTGGTACGAGGAGAAATTCGTTCCCGGTTCATAGTCGATGTGGGTCTCGACGCTGGAGCAGCCCGCGAGCACAGAGCAACCCGCGAGCACCAAAGCGGCGAGAAGAAGGGGATTCTTCTTCAAAGGAGCACCTCCGCGGGAGTGGCGTGCAAGAGCCTTGCCGGGTTTACGCGCTTCCCGCGGGAGACGGTGTCACCTTCACCTCGTGCCCGCGGCGAATGTGTCGCACGATCCGACCTGGCCCGTCTGGAAGCCCCGCCGGAACCATTCCACGCGCTCTTTCGAGGAGCCATGCGTGAAGGACTCGGGATTCACGCGGCCCGTGGCGGCTTTTTGCAGCCGGTCGTCTCCTACGGCCGCCGCGGCGGCCAGGCCGGATTCGACGTCCCCGCTCTCGAGGAGGTTGCGTTCGTCTGTCGAATGTCCCCAGACACCGGCAAAGCAGTCCGCCTGCAGCTCCACGCGCACGGAGAGCGTGTTTTTCAGCGACGGACGTTTGGCCTCTGCGCGCCGCACCTTTTCCTCGGTGCCGAGCAGGGTCTGGACGTGGTGCCCGAACTCGTGCGCGATGACATACGCCTCCGCGAACCGGCCCGGCGCCCCGAATCGCGAGCGCAGCTCGTCGAAGAACCCGAGATCGAGGTAGACCTTTTCGTCGGCGGGGCAGTAGAAGGGACCCATCGCCGACTCGGCGAATCCGCAGCCCGAACGCGTCGCGTCGCGGAAGAGAACGAGCTTCGCGCGCTGGTAGTTCCTTCCGAGCTGCGGGAATTCCTTCTCCCACGTGCGCTGGACGTCCTCGACGACGAAGGAGACGAACTTCACGCGTTCCCGGTCGTCGGCGGACTGGGAGACGGGCGGGCCGGAGTGCGTGATGTCGACTGCGGCGGGGCCGCCCGAGTTGGAGTCGAGAAGCGCGAAGAAGTTCTTCTTGAAGACGAGGCTGAGGATCGCGAGGAGGACGATGCCGCCGCACCCGAGGCGGAAGCCTCCGCCGCCAAAGCCGAGCCCTCCGCCCTCGCCGCGCCGGTCCTCGATGTCGGGACTCTGTTCGCCGGCATCCCAGCGCATCGGAGGTCTCCTCGGAGGATGCTACCCTCACCGGTCGCCGTTTGACCGCGCCGTCGGGCGATGCTACCTTTCGCGCCCCGACC
>Ga0209385_1000081_pt1 | contig 33873 bp, 25 predicted proteins | sample NGEPerB_FD_184506 | JGI IMG/M metagenome (GOLD analysis project Ga0209385, IMG submission 184506) | Arctic peat soil microbial communities from the Barrow Environmental Observatory site, Barrow, Alaska, USA - NGEE PermafrostAB12-B... | ecosystem: Environmental > Terrestrial > Soil > Wetlands >... | reverse complement strand
GGGAGGCGGCGGTCGCCGCGGCGGCGGGGACTCCGGCGACAGGGGCGACGGGGCGAAGCGTCTTGGCGAATCCCTCGCGGCGCAACGGGTTCTCACGATCTCGCACCGGGACCCCGAGCTCGTCGTCCGGGACGGGAACGGCCCATCGCGCACCTTCTTCACCGACGCGCGGAAGGTCGAAGAGGAGCGTTCGGAAGGAACCGCGAAGATCCAGGCGAAGTGGAAGGACCGATCCGTCGTCGTCGTGACGAAGTTCGGCAGGCGGGAGACCACGGAGACGTTCGAGCGCGCGGCCGACGGAGCGTATCTTTTGCTGACGACGAAGATCGACGGCGGGCGCGCGCCGCTCTCGTTCCGGAGGGTCTACGAGTCGGCGCTCACGTCGCTGCCGGCCGAAGGCGGGGCGGCCGAGCCGAAGGGCGAGCCGAAGCCTCCGTCGACTTGACCCAGGTCCCCGTTCTGGATCACTCTTCCCCTGCGCGAGGCCCGAGGCCCGCGACATCAGACCCGCCGGGAGCGAAAAGCCCCGGCGAAAGGAGCTCCCATGCATCCTGGATTCATGTCCTGGTGGGCGAGGCACCATGGCCCGTCCCGTTACGAGTACGCTGCCGCCGGCTGCGGCTCCGGCCACGCCCGCTGGCACGACGGCGAGACCCGCCTTGGTTCGCACGGCGACGAGCCGGGCGGATTCGGCGGCCCGTTCGGCGTCCGGCGACCGCTCCGCTTTCTCGCTTTCAAGCTCGGCCTCGACGACTCGCAGACGGCCGAGCTCGCGGCAATCCTCGACGACCTCAAGACCGAACGCGCGCAGGCCGCGGTCGACCATCGGCGGATGACGTCCGCCGTGGCGGATCTTTTCGCGGCGGCGGCATTCGACGCCGCGAAGGTTGCCCAGGCCGGCGCCGCGCGCGTCACGAGCGCGACGCGGCTCGCTGACGCGCAGGCGAAGGCGCTTCAACGCGTCCACGCGATGCTCGACGACGAGCAGCGGAAAGCGTTCGCGTACCTGCTTCGCACCGGCATCATCGCCATCTGATCGGATCCTGACGAATTGTGCGCGCGGAGCGTCCTCGGGCGCCGCTCCGCGCGGCGCCAAGGGGGCCTAAACTTGTACCGGCGCCGCGATTTTGTGGGTGCGACATTGGGGCGTGAAGCGTTCCGATTTCGCAAATGCAACAGGGTGATGGAGGTTGCGATGAGAAAAACAAGCGTCTGGGTCGCGCTCGCTGTCGCCGCCGCGCTCTACGGCCCCATGTCACGGTCTCAGGAGCACCAACATTCCCACGGTGACTCAGAGGACTTCGGGACGGTCAACTTTCCGACGTCCTGTCGCCCCGAGGTCGCCAAGGAGTTCACACGCGCCGTGGCTCTCCTGCACTCTTTCGGCTACGAGGAGTCCCGCCGGTCCTTCGAGGCCGTCGCGAAGAACGACTCCGCCTGCGGCATGGCGCAGTGGGGAATCGCCATGACCTACTACCATCCGATCTGGGCGCCGCCCACCGCAGAGGAGCTCGCCGCGGGTAAGGCAGCCGCGAAGAAGGCGGAGGAGCTCGGCGGAAGGACCGAGCGAGAGCGGGGGTACATCGCCGCGATCAGCGCCTTTTACCGCGACTCCGAGAAGCTCGATCACCGCACGCGGGCCCTGGCTTACAGAACCGCGATCGAGGAGCTTTCCCGGCGCATCCCCGACGACCACGAGGCCACGATCTTCTACGCTCTGTCGCTGCTCGGCACGGCCCCGCCCAGCGACACCACCTTCGCCAATCAGAAAAAAGCTGCGGGCATCCTGAACGGCCTCCTGCCCGCGGAGCCGAAGCACCCCGGCATCGCGCATTACATGATCCACGCCTTCGACTATCCGCCGCTCGCCCAGGAGGCGCTCCCGGCGGCGCGCGCCTACGCCAGGATCGCCCCGTCCTCGCCGCATGCGCTCCACATGCCCTCGCACATCTTCACGCGGTTGGGACTGTGGCAGGAATCCATAGACTCGAACATTGCTTCGGCCGACGCCGGTCGCAAACTCGTGGCGATGCGACATCCCGGCGCCGCCTCCTTCGACTCGCTGCATGCCCTCGACTACCTCGAGTACGCGTACCTCCAGATCGGCGACCAGGCCGCCGCGCGGAGGGTGCTCGAGGAGGCCGCGACGGCGAAGACCTTCGACGAGCCGAACTTTGCGGCGGGCTATGCGCTGGCGGCCATCCCCGCCCGCTGGGCGCTCGAACGGCGGGACTGGAAGACCGCGGCGGAACTCGCCCCGACCTCGGCCAAATTGCCCTGGGAGCGCTTCGCCTACACTTCGGCCATCCCCGACTTCGCTCTGGCGATCGGCTCGGCGCGGACCGGCCGGCTGGACCCGGCCCGGGCCGCCGTCGCGAGGATCGAGAACACCCGCGCCGTCCTCGCGAAGTCGCCAGTTCCCGGTCCCTATGACTGGGCGAGTCAGGTCGAGTCGATGCGCCTGGCGGCCTCGGCGTGGGTCGCCTTTGCCGAGGGGAGGAAGGAGGAAGCCGTGAAGATCGCCCGCTCCGCAGCAGAGCTCGAGGAGAAGGTGGGCAAGCATCCGGTGACTCCTGGGGCGATCCTTCCCGCGAGGGAGCTGCTCGGAGACATGCTGGTGGAGCTCGGGCGGGGCGCGGAAGCCATGGCCGAGTACGAGGCTTCCCTTCGGGAGGCGCCGAACCGCTTCAACAGCCTCTACGGCGCCGCCCGCGCCGCCGAGCTGGCGAAGAAGCCCGATCGCGCGCGGGAGTTCTACGCGAAGCTCCTAAAGCAGAGCGTCGAGAGCTCGCCGCGGCCCGAGCTCGCCGAAGCCCGCCGGTACCTGTCGAAGGAGGGCAAAGACGACTCGAGACTGCGCTGACCAACCGGCGAAGGACGATCAATGATCCATGTGAATCGTTTGGATGGAACGGAGCACTAAAATGCCGCGATGCATTCCCGGATGGCCGAGATCGCCGCTTATCTCGACGAAACGCGCGCCGCGATCGTAAAGGCGGTCGCGCCGCTTTCGCCTGAAGACGCGGCGCGCCGTCCCTCTACGGAGGCGTGGAGCGTCGACGAAATCCTGACGCATCTGTCACTCGTCGAGCCCGGAGTCGCGAAGAGAATCGCCAAGAGCGTCGGAAAGGCGAATGGCGAAGGGCTCGAACGCGAGACGTCCGTCGCGTCGGTCCTCGGCTCGCTCGACGGCGCCGCGTTCGAAATCCTGCGCGAGAAGCAGGTCGCGCCGGAATTCGTGGAGCCGAAGGCCATCCTCTCGCTACCCGAAGCGCTCGCTGCGCTCGCGCGCTCGCGTGAAAGCCTCCGGCATGCGATGGGAGAGGCCGACGGCTGGGCGCTGGAGACGGTCGTCGCGCCGCATCCCCGCCTCGGGACGATCGACATGTACCAGTGGCTCGTCTTCCTAGGGGCACACGAGCGCCGCCACCTCGCCCAGATCGAGCGCACGATCGCGGCCATCACGGCGCCCTGACGCCCGGGCTTCTGCTATTCTTCGCGGTCCGATCGAGTGCGGTGGGAGTAGCTCAGTCGGTAGAGCGTCGGATTGTGGTTCCGAATGTCGCGGGTTCGATCCCCGTCTCTCACCCCAGTTTTTCAAAGCCCGTTTGCGCCCGTAGCTCAGCTGGATAGAGCGTCAGACTCCGGATCTGAAGGCCAGGCGTTCGAATCGCCTCGGGCGCACCATACCTGCCTCGGGGCGTCACGGCCCCACCACCGCCGAGACGAACGCGCCGTCTCCACTCCTCTGGCCGGGCTGGCCGCCGTCGTTGATGACGGCGTAGGCGACGAAGGGATTGTTGCCGGAGGTCCGCGTGACGAGGGCGTAGCCGCCCGTGGTGTCCGAAGCATAGGCCGCGAGAATCGTTCCGATCTGGTAAAAGCCCTTCGCGGGAACCGTGGCGTCCGTCGAGCCCGCGTTCTGACCCGTCGCTCCGTCGTAGAGGTCGATGTGTAAGACGTCTGAGGTCGAGTCCACCGAGCCGACGTTGACGAGCGCGAGGTTCGTGCGGTTCTCGCCGTTCTGCTGGAGGCCGTAGAGCCAGGCGGACGTCGTGGCTTCGGATCCCGCGGGCACGGCCGAGTAGAAGAGCCCGTACCGGCCGCCGCCTCCGGGTGAAGACGTGCGCGCTCCGATCGAGACGCCTCGGAGGTCGCCCGTCGCGTCCGTGGCGAAGAGCGCGCCCGCGAAGGTCGGACCCGGGGCTCCGGAGACGACACCCCGTTCGCGCAGGACCTGCACGAACGCCGGCAGGATCTGCTGCTCGTTCGGGAGGAGCACGATGGTGAAGGTCGCGGCGCCGCCGGGCAGGGCGGAGGTGACGTATGTGAAACGCAGCGTCCTCGAGACCGTCGAGAGGTTCGTGAGGATGAGCTCCGTCGAGAACGCGCTCGTTTCGACGACCACGGGAAGCGTCATGGCCGGGACGGTCGCCGCCGGGCTCGCGAGGACGGGCTCCACGAAGGACCCGTCGGAGTTGGCCTGGTCGTTGATGACCCCATACGTGTAAAAGGGCGCGCTTCCCGAGACGCGCTCGACTTTCACGTAGCCGTTCGTGAGGGAGAGCCCGTTCGACGCGAGGATGCCGGAGACCTGGCTGAACCCGCCCGGCGACAGCGTGACGTCGGGTAGGACCTGGGTCTTCGGATTCGCGGGATCGCCCGAGACGACGGTCAGGCGGAGGGTGATGTCTCCGTCGGTCGCGGCGCCGGCGTTCATGACGGCGACGTTGGAACGATCGGAGGAATTCTGGCGAAGGCCGCAGAGGTACACCGGCGCGGAGAGGAGCCGTGTCGATGGAAGCCCGGCGTAGGCGAGGCCCGCACGGCCGTCCGCGACGGGCGTCGCCGTGCGCACGGTCGCGGCGCCCGCGTTCGGGGACGAGAGTCCGTTGAACCTCACCTGCAGCGTCCCGCCGCGATTGCCCGAATCGCCGAGCGGTATCCCGAGGCTGCGCAGCGTCGCGATCGTGTCCGTATAGGTCTTCTGCCGCCCGGCGGGGAGCGTGTCCGTTGCGGTCCCGCTCGAGCCGCCGAAGGCCGCCGTGTAGGCGTATGTAATCGTCGCGTCCGTCGTCCCGCGGTTCGTGAGGGCCAGCTCCGTCGTGAAGAAGGACCCGATTCCCGCGGAGGACAGGACGATCGGGACGAAGAGCGTCGACGACGCCACGGCGTCGAGCGCCGCGAGCGCCTCGACCTTGCCGTATCCCCAGGTCGTGTTCGGCGTCGTGCCGGTGAAGGAATCCGCGCGGGCCGTGCGTTGAAGGATCGACTTCACGGCGGGAGCGTCGAGCTGGGGATTCGCCTGAAGCATCAGGGCGATGATTCCGGTGACGATCGGGGCTGCCGCGCTGACGGCGCTTTGGCGGCCGTAGAAACCGCCGCCGTCCTGGATCAGGTTGCCGCGGAACGTCCCGAACTCGGACTTCAGGCCGTAGGTCGCGAACAGGTTGTTCCCCGGCGCGGCGACGTCGATTCCGAGACGCCCGTCGAACGTCGGCCCCGCGCTGCTTCCCGGCCAGATCCCTCCTACGCTGCCCTGGCCGGTGATCGTGCGGGCGAATCCGTCGATGTCCGTGTAGCTGTTCCGAAGAACGTAGTCGCCGGGAGAGACGTTGGAGCGCGCCGCGGCGCCGTCCCAGATGTTCCCAGGCGCGACGTGGTCGAGGAAGAGGTTGACGTTCGCCGCGCTCCACTCCTGGGACGGATTGATCGTGGCGTCGAAGCGCCCGGACGTGATCGACGTTCCGCGCAGCGAGATCGTGTACGTTCCGACGGCGCCCGTGAGCCGGATGAAGATCTCGCGCTTGCCGTTCTGGGCCCCGTAGAAGACGCGGGAGGAGCCGAGCTGGTAGTAGAGGAAATCCGAGGTCGTCAGTGTGGCCGAGTCCGCATTCGTCGCCGGGGAAACATAAGGGCCGAAGGTTCCCGAGGGCGTTGTGATCGTCACGTCGAACCGATCGCTTTCCGGGTACCAGAGATCGAATGTTAGCGAGCTGGCGAGACCCTTCTGGATGCGGATCGACTCGGTGGCGCCCGCGGCAACGTTGCCCCCGGCGCGGTTCGCCATCCCGCCGTCGTCTCCGGGTCCGGACACGAAGACGAGGCCGGGTATTCCGGCCCCCACGGCGCCGTCGATTTTCCGGGCGAGGTCGCTCGTGCCGTCGGTGGGGCCTCCCTGCGAGCCGAGGTTTAGAAGCATGACGGCGGGGAGGCCGAGCTCCTTCGCCTTGTTCTTGACGAAGTCGATCGCGATCGGGAAGACGGTCGCGTCGTTGAAGACGGGCTCCGCGGGCTGGTCGTCGTGCGCCGGAGCGCCCTCGGACGTGACCTTCACGACGAGGATCGTCGCCTCGGTCGCGACCCCGCGGTACTTGAGGTTGGCCAGATTGCGGCCGTTGCCCGTCGCGATTCCGGCTGTCACCGTGCCGTGGCCGACGGCGTCGCGCGTGGTCAGAGTCGGGCCACCGGCGAGCGCCGCGTCGATCTGCTGCCGCGTGTAGATCGTGCCCCGGCCGTAGGTGTTGCCGGGCGCGTTGGCGCCCGTGGGGTCGGTCAGGTCGAAGATGGCGGCGATTCGGGTCGTGCCGTCGGCGTTCCTGAAGTCGCTGTTCGTCCAGTCGATGCCTCGGTCCAGGAGCGCCACGATGACACCGCGGCCCGTGACGCCGTATTTCGCGACCGCCGCGTCGATGTTCGACTCCGCGCGCACGCGGTCCATGCCGAGAGCCGCCGGGGAAAGCGAAAGGGCTGCCGCGAGAAGGAGGCAGGCCTCGGCGGCTCGAGTCGAGAGTGTGACGGATTTCCTCATGAACACACCTCCAGAAAACGGCTTCGCTTTTCAACGCGAGATGGGAAGAGAAATTGGCTCAAGAGGCGCGCAGCCTACACTGAGAGGGATGCCACGCCCTCCCGGCCGTTCTCCCGCCGCCGCCGCGCTCCGTGGCTCGCCCTATTCAGCCCTGCTCGCGAAGATGGCGACGCATCGCGGCGAGATCTATCCGCTGCACGTCGGCGACACCTGGAAGCAGGCGCCGGAAGGCGGCCGGCCCGAGGAGCTCGGGCGCGGCACTCCCGGCATCAACCGCTACACGGACGTCTGGGGACTCACGGAACTGCGCGAGGCGATTGCGGCAAGAACCGCGGCGCGGACGGGTGCCGCTGTTTCACGCGGAAGCATCCTCGTGACCGGAGGAGCCACGGCCGGTCTCATGGCGGCCGTGGGCGCGCTCGTTTCGCCCGGCGAAGAGGTGCTTCTCCTCGCGCCACGCTGGCCGCTCATCGAGGGACACGTGCGAATGGCGGGTGCGACGCCGGTCGAGGTACCGCTGCTCCTGGGGGCCCGCGACCTTTCGCCGGAAGCCGCCGTCGCGGCCGTCGAGGCGCATGCCACGGAGAAAACCGTGGCCCTGTACCTGAACACGCCGAACAATCCGTCGGGCCGCCTGATCCCGCGCGCGTCGCTCGCGGCCCTCGCCGCCTGGGCGCGGCGGCGAGATCTGTGGATCTTCGCCGACGAGGTATACGAGGACTACGCGTACGCCGGCCCGCACGCGTACGCCTTCCCGTTCGCGCCCGAGCGGACGGTTGCCGCGCACTCCCTGTCGAAGGCCTACGGCCTCGCGGGTGCCCGCCTCGGCTGGCTCGTCGGGCCGGAGGCCGCTCTCTCTCAGATCGTGAAGTTCGGCGCGCACACGATCTACAGCGCGCCGACGGCGTCCCAGCACGCCGCGCTCCTCATCCTCGCGGGCGCGGGCGATGCCTGGGTCGCCGAGGCACGCACCGAATACGCGGCCACCGGCGCCGAGGCCGCGCGCCGGCTCGACGTCCCGGCGCCCGAGGGCGGGACGTTCCTGTTCGTGGACGCCGCGAGGGCCCTGGAAACTCGCGGACTCATGGGCCTGCTCGAGGACTGCGCGGAGAAAGGGCTCTTCCTCGCGCCCGGCCCCAGCTTTGGCCCCTACCCGACGCACGTGAGGCTCTGCTACACGGCGGTCCCGCCGGTCGCCGCCCTGCGCGGCGTGGACATCCTCGCGAAGCTCCTGGGGGAATAGGGGTCGATTCCCCGGCGTTATCGGGGCATGTCGGAAACCCTGACTCTCCCCGTCCTCCCCCTTCGCAACGCCGTTCTCTTCCCCGGCGTCAGCTTCCCGATCTCGGCGGGGCGCGCCGGAACTCTGCGCGCTATCGAGCACGCCGTCCGCCAGCCGGACTCGCTCATCTTCGCGGTGGCGCAGCGCGCCGACGTCGAACGCGTGACGCCGGAAGGCCTTTACACGATCGGCACGATCGCGAGCGTGAGCTCGCTCCAGCGCGGGCCGGGTGGGATGCGCCTGCTCCTCGAGGGCAAGCGGCGCGGCATCGCGATGCGCGTCGTCGAGAAGCCGAACGGCATGATGGAAGCCGTCGTCGTGGACGCGCGGGAGATGGCGCCCACGGATCCGAAGGACCCGCTCTTTTCCGCGCTCCACAAGGAAGCGCGCGAGCGCGCCGCCGAGCTCGGCACGAAGATGGGTCTGCCGGACGACGCCGTCGAACAGTTCCTCGCCCAGGTCGACCAGCCGGGGCTCCTGGCGGACCTCGTCGCGGGGTATATCGACATCCCGACGCCCGAGAGGCAGCAGCTTCTCGAGACCCTCTCGGTGGAGGACCGCCTGCGCCGCGTGCTCGTGCACGTACAGAGGCAGATCGGCGTCCTCGCGGCGCAGGAAGACATCCACTCGAAAGTGAAGGCGCAGATCGGCGACCGCCAGCGCGAGATGCTGCTCCGCGAGCAGCTCCGCGCGATCCAGAAGGAGCTCGGCGAGGGCGAGGGCAAGGATGCCGCCGACCTCGAGGAGCTCAAGAAGAAGCTCGAGGCGCATCCGCTGTCCGAGGACGCCCGGAAAGAGGTTGATCGCGAGCTGTCGCGCCTCGAGCGGATCGGGCGCGAGTCGATGGAGTCTCAGGTCATCCGCACCTTTCTCGAGACCGTCGCCGAGCTGCCGTGGGGCGTCCGCAGCGACGAGAAGCTGGACGTGAACGAGGCCTCGCGCGTCCTCGACGAGGACCACTACGCGCTCAACGACGTGAAGGACCGCATCCTCGAGTTCCTCGCCGTGCGCCAGATGAGAGCGGCGGTCAAGGACGCGCCCGCCGGCAAAGGGCGCATCCTGCTCTTCGTCGGCCCTCCGGGCGTCGGCAAGACCTCCATCGCGAAGTCCATCGCGCGCGCGATGGGCCGCAAGTACGTGCGCATCGCGCTCGGCGGGGCGCGCGACGAGGCCGACATCCGCGGCCACCGAAGGACGTACGTCGGCGCGATGCCGGGCCGCATCCTGCAGGGGCTCAAGCAGGCGGGCACGAAGAACCCCGTGTTTCTCCTCGACGAGATCGACAAGCTCGGCGTGTCGTTCCAGGGCGATCCCGCAAGCGCGCTCCTCGAGGTGCTCGACCCGGTGCAGAACGACTCGTTCACGGATCACTATCTCGGCCTGCCGTTCGACCTATCCGAGGTTCTCTTCATCGCGACGGCGAATCTCTCCCAGGGCATTCCCGCGCCTCTCCTCGACCGGCTCGAGCTCGTCGAATTCACCGGCTACACCGAGACGGAAAAGCTGATGATCGCGCGGCAATACCTGGTGCCCCGCCAGCTCGGCGAGAACGGCCTCACGGCCCAGCAGCTCACGCTGACGGACGGCGCGATCGCCGAGGTCATCACGAGCTACACCCGCGAGGCGGGCGTGAGGCAGCTCGAGCGCGAGCTCGGAAAGCTCGGGCGCAAGGTCGCGCGGCGGATCGCGGCGGGCGAGGTCGCGGGCGTCACCGTCGATGCGGCGGACGTCTTTCCGATCCTGGGCAAGAAGCGCGTGCATCCCGAGAAGAAGATCGTCACGGACCAGGTCGGTCTCGCCACCGGCATGTACTACACGCCGGCGGGCGGCGACATCATGTTCATCGAGGCCATGCTCATGAAGGGGAAGGGCGAGGTGGTGCTGACGGGCCAGCTCGGGGACGTCATGAAGGAGTCGGCCCGCGCCGCCTGGACGTACGCGCGCTCGCACGCGGCCCTTCTCGGCATCCCGGACGACGCTTTCGAGCGAGATCTCCACATCCACGTGCCGGCGGGCGCGATCCCGAAGGACGGGCCGTCCGCGGGCATCGCGATGGCCACGGCGATCGTGTCGGCCCTCTCGAAGATCCCGGCCAGGCACGACATCGCGATGACGGGCGAGATCACGCTCTCGGGCCGCGTGCTTCCGATCGGGGGGCTCAAGGAGAAGGTGCTTGGCGCCGTCCGCGCGGGTATCCGGACGATCGTGATCCCGAAGGACAACGAGGCCGATCTCGCCGATCTGCCGAAAGAGGTCCGCGACATGATCACCGTGCACCCGGTCGACGATCTCGGCGAGGCGCTGGCCGTGACGCTTCGGGGGGCGGCCCTCCGGGGGGGGCTGCTGCTCTTGCGCGGCGACGGTCCGGCGCCCCAGGCGGGCATCGTCTCGAACTGAGAAGGCTGGGAAGGGTCACGGCCGCCCCCCACTGAGAAACCGTTTTTCCAGGAGGAGGAACGCCGGGACGGAAAGGGCAGCGAGGGCGGCCGCGGTGAGGTAGGCCGCCGCGAAGCCGAAGCGCTGGATGACGCCGCCGAGCGCGATCGAACCCGTACCGATGCCGATGTCGAACGCCGCGATGATCGCCCCGAAGGCGGCGCCGCGCCGTTCGGGCGCGACGAACTTCGTCACGTGAGCCGCGTAGACGGTGTACATGTTTCCGAAGCCGGCGCCGAAGAGGACGGCGGCCAGCACGAGGCGCGGGGCGGTCGTCGCAAATGCGAGGGCGAGGAACGAGATGGAGACGAGGACGAGGAGCGGCATGAGGAGGCGGCGCGGCCCGATGCGGTCGGCGTATCGCGCCACGAACGGCCGGATGAAGAGCACGGTGAGCGAGAAGGCGGCGAAGAAGAGGCCCTTCGGAACGATTCCGCTCTTCTCCGTGAAGATCGCCACGAAACTCGTCACGCCGCCATAGCCGAAGCTGCAGAGAAAGAGGCTCATCGACAGGGCGAGGACGCGCCACTCGACGAGGTCCCGCGTGAAGAAGGGCGTGCCCGGCGCCGGCGGGGTAGCCGTCGATTCCGGGAGACGCCAGGCGAGAGCCGCCATCACGATGTTGAGGATTCCCACCGAGAGACAGAGCGCTCCCCAGCCGCGGCGGTACACGGCCAGCCCGAGGATCGGCGCGAAGGCGGTCGCGAGCACGGTCGCCATGCCCCAGTAGCCGATGCCCTCCGCGCGTCTGCCCGGCGGGATGAGGCCGGTCATGTAGGCCGCCGAGGCCGAGAGGAGCCCGGACCAGAAGAGGCCGTGGAGGAAGGCGAGCCCGACGAGCAGCCGCCAGCTCGACGTGAACGCGTAGGCCACCGAGAAGCCCGTGATCGCGAGGCTCGAGACGAGGAGCATGCGGCGGCGGCCGAAGCGGTCCGCGAGCGCGCCCGTGAACGGGGCCGACAGCGCCGAGGCGTAGGTGAGAAGGCCGAGAAACAGGCCCGCGGCCACGGTGCTGCCGCCCAGGTCGAGGATGCGGAAGGGCGCGGTCGGGAGGAGCTGGAAGAGGGACAGGAAGACCGTGAAGGTGAACCCGCACAGGAGAAAGAACGGGCGCGAGAAGAGGCGGTCGTTCCCGGTCACGACGTCAGTCTAGGCCAGCAAAAAGAGGCCGCTCGAAGGCGGCCGGAGGAGGAGACGTGCGCTGCCCCCTCTTTCGCACGCCGCATGCCAGCACGATCGCGCCGAAACGACGCTCGGGCCGATCAGGCTTCGAGGACGATGTCGAAGCGCTCGTGATGCAGGTGCTCGTCGCTCTGGACGTGGACCGGCATGCCGATCTGCTCCTCGAGCTCTTCCACGAGGCGTCGCTCTTCCCCCACGAGGGCGCGGTAGATCTCCGGATGGACGCGCAGCACGAGCGAGTGCGCCTCCCCGACCTCGACCCGTCTCAGGACCTCGCGGCGGATCTCGAGGACGATCGTGGGGACGCTCTTCGTGCGGCCGGAGCCGGCGCAGTAAGGGCACGGCATGGTCAGCGCCCGCTCGAGGCTCTGGCGCTGCCTTTTCCGGGTGATCTCGACGAGGCCGAACTCCGAGACCGGCAGCATCCGGTTCTTCGAGCGGTCCTTCTTCATCTCGGCCTCGAGCGCGGTGATGAGCTCCTTGCGGTGCTCCTCCTCCTCCATGTCGATGAAGTCCACGACGAGGAGTCCGCCGAGATCGCGGAGCCGGATCTGCCGCACGATCTCCTGCACGGCTTCGAGGTTCGTCTTCACGACCGTGTCTTCGAGACGCTTCTTGCCGACGAATTTTCCCGTGTTCACGTCGATCGCGACGAGCGCCTCGGTCTGGTTGATGACGATGTAGCCGCCGGACTTGAGCCAGACCTTCGACTTGAGCGCGTTCTCGATCTCGAGGTCGACGCCGTACTCCTCGAAGAGCGAAGCCGACTTGCGGAAGAGCTTCACCTTCGAGACGAGCGCGGGCTGCACCTGATCGAGGAACTCCACGATGCGCTGGTATTCCTCGTCGTCGTCCACCCAGAGGGTCGTGAAATCCGAGCCGAAGATGTCGCGCGCGGCCCGAAGCGTGAGGTCGAGGTCGCGGTGCAGGAGGGTCGGCGCGCCGGCACGCTCGCCCTTCTTGCGGATCTGCTCCCAGAGCTTCGTGAGGTAGCGGCGATCGGCCGCGAATTCGTCCGCCGCGCGCCCCTCGCCCGCCGTGCGCACGATGTAACCGCCCGGGCCCTTCTTGAGCGCCAGAAGGATCTCCTTGAGCCGGGTGCGCTCGTCCTCGTTCTCGATGCGCCGCGAGACGCCGATGTGGTCGATCGTCGGCATGTAGACGAGCGTGCGCCCCGGGAGGGTCACGTGCGTCGTGACGCGCACGCCCTTGTGCGCGATCTGGTCCTTCGTGACCTGCACGACGAGCTCCTGCCCCTCGCGGAGCAGCTCGTCGATCGACGGCAGAACCGGCTTCGGGGCTGTCTCGCCCTCGCCCGGGGCGGGCGCGCCCTCGGAGGGAGCCGGGGACGCCTCGAAGGCCGCCGCGGCGCCGCCGCTACCGAAGGCGTCGAAGTCGTCCACTTCCTCTCCGACGTCGGCCACATAGAGGAAGGCGTCCTTCTCGAGGCCGACGTCCACGAAGGCCGACTGCATGCCGGGCAGGACGCGCGTCACGCGCCCCTTGTAGATGTTTCCGACCGTGCCGCGCTGCTTCCGGCGCTCGATCTGCACCTCGGCCACGCTCCCCTCTTCGAGGACGGCGACGCGCGTTTCGCGTTCGGAGGCGGAGACGAGAAGCTCTTTCGGCACGCGGGGAGTGTACGCGGGGGGTTCCCTAGACGTTCACGTAACGGCGGTACGCGACGGACAGCATGAGCCCGACCATGCACCAGGTCGCGATGAGCGAGGACCCGCCGTAGGAGACGAACGGCAGCGTGATGCCCGTCGTGGGCATGACGCCGACGTTCATCGCGACGTTCACGAGCGCCTGAACCGCGATGTTGAGCACGAGCAGGATGACGAGAATCGACCCGCCGCGGTCGCGCGCGTCCCGCGCGAGCGCCAGGGAGCGCGCGATGAGGGAGCCGTAGAGCGCGAGAAAGACCGCGACGCCCACGAACCCCCACTCCTCGGCGAGCGCCGCGAAGATGAAGTCGGTGTGGCGGACGGGCAGGAAACCGAGCCGGCTCTGGGTTCCCTGCTTCCAGCCCTTGCCGAGGATGCCGCCCGAGCCGATCGCGATCCGGGCCTGCCGGACCTGATAGCCCGCGCCGCGCGCGGCGAGGTTCGGATCGAGGAACGTGCGAATACGGTCCTTCTGGTAGTCCTTCAGGAGGAACCACGACCCTCCGACGGCGAGCGTCCCCGACACGATGAGGATGGCCCACCAGCGCCCGGGGAGGCCGCCGAAGAAGAGCGCCGTGAGAAGGAACGGCAGATACGTGAGCGCGACGCCGAGGTCCGGCTGCAGCATGACGAGAATCACCGGCACGCCGATGGCCGCGGCCAGCGCCCAGATCGTGCGCGAGCGCAGGAGCGCGCGGTCGTCGTTCTCGAGGATCCAGGCGAGGAGCAGCGCGATCGAGATCCGCGCGAACTCCGACGGCTGGAGCTGGAACCCGCCGCTCACCTTGACCCACGACTTCGCCCCCGCGATCCGCGTGCCGAACATCGGCAGCCAGAGGAGCACGAGAAGCGTGAGGCCGTAGAGGCCCGGCGAGTACTGGAGGAGGATGCGGTAGTCGATCGCGAGGAGAACGCCGGCGGCGATGAGGCCGAGGACCGCGAAGAAGATCTGCTTTCCGGCGAGATCGGCGCGCGGCGTCCCAGCGGTCGTCGAGACGACCATCCCGATCCCGATGGCCGTGAGTGCGAGCGCGAGAAACAGGATGCGCAGGTCGAGCCGCCTCGGAAGGACCTCGGCCAGCCGCGACATAAGTCAGTTCGCCCGCGCGGGAGCGCGGCCCAGCGGGCGCCCGGCGACCTCGGCGAGCAATTCGGGCGTTCCGCCGCGGCTCTTCGCGATCCAGTATTCGGCGAGGCGCGCCGCGAGGGGCGCCGCAACCGACGCGCCGTGTTCGCCGTGCTCGACGAACACCACGACCACGACCTTCGGATCGTCCCTGGGCGCGAAGCTCGCGAACCAGCCGTGATCGCGCAGCTCCTTTGGGAGGAGGTGGCCCTTTTTCGCCTCCTTCTGTCCGACGACCTGAACGGAACCGGTCTTGCCGCAGAGGTCGAGGCCGGGCACGCGGGAAGCGTACGCGGTCCCGCCGGGCATGTTCACGACGCGCCACAGACCCTCGACGATCGTTTCGTGCGCGCCGGGCGGATAGGGGATGGATTCCTTCGACTCGGGCCGGTACACGAAGCGCTCGCCCGTCCGAACGTTCTCGCCGATGTGGAAGAGGTGCGGCGTCGGAAGGGCTCCGTCCGCGTTCGCGATGCCCGACATCCCGCGCGCCATCTGCAGAGCGGTCACGAGGACAGGCCCCTGGCCGATCGCCGCGGAGATCGTCTCGCCGAGGTACCACGGGTGCTTGCGCACGGCGAGGCTCCACTCCGTCGAGGGGACGATCCCGTTCTTCTCGTGTGCGAGATCGATCCCGGTGGGCCGGCCGAAGCCGAAGAGATTTCCGGCTTCGGCGAGGTTGTCGATCCCGAGACGCTTGCCCATCGTGTAGAAGTACGAGTCGCATGAGACTTGGAGCGCCGTCGTGAGGTCGACGCTCCCGTGCCTCCCGTGACAGCGGAAGTGGCGGCCGTAGAACGTAAGGCCGCCGGGGCAGAAGACGCGCTCTTTGGGGTCGATGCCGTGCGTGAGGATCGCGTACGCGACGAACGGTTTCCAGGCCGAGCCCGGCGAGTAGACGTTCTGGAGCACGCGGTTGTTGAGCGGGCGGTCGGCGTTCTCGATGATGTCTTCCCATTCGGACCGGCTCACGCGCCGCGTGAAGAGGTTCGGGTCGTAGGCCGGGGCGGAGAGAAGCGCCAGGATCTCGCCCGTCTTCGGGTCGAGCGCCACCGCCGAGCCCACCCGATCGGCGAAGTAGTCCTCGGCGATCTTCTGCATTCCGAGGTCGATCGTGAGACGGAGCGTGTTGCCGGGCAGCGGCGACTCGTGCCCGGACTCGCCGACCTCGCGCCCGAAGGAGTCGATGACGTACGTCCGCGACCCCGAGACCCCGGAGAGAAGGTCCTGGTACGTCGCCTCCACGCCCTGCTGCCCGATCGCCTCGCCGGGCCGCGGCGGGTTCGGGTCGCCGGGGCGCGCCTTCGCCCGCGCCGCGACCTGCTCGGCGGTGGCCTCGCCGAGGTGACCGAGAAGATGGGCGGCCGCCGTGCCCTGCGTGTAGACGCGGCGCTCGGTCTTCTGGACGACGAGCTCGGGATGCTCGAGCGCCCGCGCCTGAACGGCGCCCACTTCGGAAATCGTCAGGTTCTCCTGCAGCACGACCGGCACGAAGTCGTAGTACGAGCGGTCGCGCTCGACGCGGCGCTTCAGGTCCTCGAACGGCCGGTTGAAGAGCTCGGCGACGAAACGCAGCGAGGCGTCGAGGTCTTTCGTCTCCCGCCGGTAGAGGAGAAGCGTGAACGAAGGCTCGTTCTCGGCGAGGACGATCCCGTTGCGGTCGAGAATGAATCCGCGCGGCGCCGTGACGGGCACGCGGCGCAGGCGATTGTTCTCGGCCTGGCGTTCGTACTCCTCGCCGCGCAACACCTGATGGACCCAGTAGACGCCGGCGAGGACGCCGATGAGGATCCACGTGCCGCGCGCGACGACGTCGAGGCGCGACAGGACGGGGCGGCGGTCTTCACGCGCGCTGGCGGGCATCAGGTCAACCTCACGCGGCGGCGGGCCTCGCGCCGCTGTTTCCATGGCACCCGCGACGCGGCGTAAAGGAGGCCGCCGAAGAGGCCCGTCGTCGCCGCGCGCGCGAGAAGCAGCCACGGCGCGGGCGGCAGGAAGTCGCCCTTCAAGACCCACACGAGAAAGGTAAGCGTTGCCGCATCGACGAGGACGGCGCCCGCGAGGAGGCCGCCCACGGCCAGCGGCTTCTCGACGACCATGCGCGCGCCCAGCGTGGCGAGAAGGTACCCGACGAGGATCTTCGAAAACGCGTGGAGTCCGAGGAGGTGGCCGGGCGCGAGGAGAGTGTCCTCGAGAAGGCCGGCCGGAAGACCGACGAGCATCGCGGGCACGGCGGCGCCACCCTTGGCCATGTCCGCGACGACGAGGAGGAAGAAGTCCGGGGGCGCCGGCACATGCAGCGCGCCGAGCGCGAGCGTCGCGAGAACCGCGAGAGAGAGGCCGATCGCGACGCGAAGCGGTTTCAAGCGGACCCTCCGGCCGTCAGCGGCGTTCCATCACGGAGAGGCCCGACGTGACGTCGGACTTTCTCACGGGAGGGAGGACGAAGACGATGGACTCGCGATGGGGGTCGGCGGCGGCGGAGACCTGGATCTCCCAGAAGAGCGTCTTGTTGCGGCGGACCGACGCGACGCGGCCGACCGGAAGACCGCCCGGATAGAGGCCGTCCGTGCCCGAAGAGACGAGCACGTCGTTCGGCTCGACGGGTTCGATCGTCGGCACGTACTCGACTGATACCCCTCCCTGCCCGTCGCCCTTCGCGACGGCGACGCGGCCGCCGCGCGAGGCGTGCGTCAGGAGGACGCCGACGGCGGCCGTGTTGTCCGAGAGGAGCTGCACGCGCGCCGTCCTCGGGCCGAGGGCGATGACGCGTCCCAGGAGCCCGGCCCGCGCGAGAACGACGCCGTCGAGCTGGAGTCCGTCACCGGCTCCGCGGTCGAGGAGGGCCGTGTGGAACGGCCCGCTCGATTCGACGGCGATGAGCCGCGCCGGGAACGTGCCGGGCGGTGGCGACGGCAGCGCGCCGAAGAGCTCGAGGAGGCGTCCCTTGTCCTTTTCGGCGTCCCGGAGGCGGAGGAGCTCGCCGCGCAGCTCTTCGACCTCGGCGCTCAGCGCGCGGTTTTCGACGCGCAGCGCGCGCCGCGAGGTCGCCCATGTTCCGACGTCTTGGCCCCCCGAGCGCACCGCGGTCACGAGATCGACGAACGGGGACACGGCCGTGAGGAGCCAGCCCTCGCCGACCGTCCGCCCGTTGGGGCGCCGCACCTGGAGCGACAGCGCGACGAGGCAGAGGGACAGAAGCACCGCCAGGAAGATCTCGGGGCGGCGTTCGGCGAGGGTCGGTGCGGCCACGGCGTCAGTCGAGGCTGATCTTCCGCAGGAGGTCGACGTCCGCGAGCATCGCGCCGGTTCCGAGCGCGACGGAGGAAAGCGGGTCCTCGGCCGTGGCGATGGGAAGACCCGTCTCCTCGCGGAGGCGGCGGTCGAGGTTCTTGAGCATCGAGCCGCCGCCCGTGAGCACGATGCCCTTGTCCATGATGTCGGCCGACAGCTCGGGCGGCGTCTTTTCGAGGGCCACGCGCACGGCGTCGAGGATGATGCCGACCGTCTCGGCGAGGGCTTCGCGGACCTCGGCGTCCGAGAGGCTCAGCGTTTTTGGGACGCCTTCGACGAGGTCGCGGCCTTTGATCTCCATCGAGATCGGCTCGTCGAGCGGATAGGCCGAGCCGATCTCGATCTTGATGGCTTCGGCCGTGCGCTCGCCGATGAGGAGGTTGTACTTCCTCTTGATGTACTGAATGATCGCCTCGTCCATTTCGTTCGAGGCGACGCGCACGGACTTCGAGTAGACGATGCCGGCGAGCGAGATCACGGCGACGTCCGTGGTGCCGCCGCCGATGTCGACGATCATGTTGCCCGTCGGCTCCGTGATGGGGAGGCCCGCGCCGATCGCGGCCGCCATCGCCTGCTCGACGATGAAGACCTCGCTCGCGCCCGCCTGGAGGGCCGAGTCCTTCACGGCGCGCTTCTCGACCTGTGTGATGTCGGACGGCACCGAGATGACGATCTTGGGCCGCACGAAGAGCGAGCGGCCGTGCGCCTTCTTGATGAAGTAGTCGAGCATCCGCTCGGTGACCTCGAAGTCGGCGATGACGCCGTCCTTCATGGGGCGGATGGCGACGATGTTGCCGGGCGTGCGGCCGAGCATCTCCTTGGCGGCGCTGCCGACGGCCTCCACCTTGTTCGTGATCCTGTTCACGGCCACGATGGACGGCTCGCGCACGACGATTCCGCGGCCTTCGGCGAACACGAGCGTGTTCGCGGTCCCGAGGTCGATCGCGAGGTCGGAGGAGAAGATCGAGAAGAAGGAACGAAAAGCCAAGACGAGGTCCTTTCGAGAGTCCGGCGGCCCTGAACGGCCGCCCCCTCCGGTCAATTGCTGTTGATGAGTACCGATTCCTTCTTGACCGTCTCGCCGCCCGTCGTGCGTGCCTTGATGACGATCGTCTGCAGGCCGTCGCCGCCCATGGAGATGACCTTGCGGAAGGTGCCGTCCGAGCCCACGTCCGCGATCTCCCCGTTGAGGGTGACCGAGGCGCCGGGAACGGTGCGCCCCACGAGGACGACGGACGAGCCCACGACGTTCGGCCGCTGGGTGATGACGAGGTCGGGAGGAAGCGTGTCGAGCCGCGCCTGGGAGAGGTCGCCCGATGTGACCTTGAAACGGCGGGAGGCCGACCAGTCCGAAAGGGCGGCCGGCGTTCCCTTGCGGATCGAACGCACGTGCCAGAAATACGAGCCGGGCTCGTAGATGCCGATGAGGACGTTGGCTTTGCTGCGCTCTGACGCGCCGATGTCGAGCACCGAGTCCTTGACGAAGAGCCGGCTGCGCGCGATCTCGACTTCGTAGGTGGTCGCGTCCTTCACCGGCGACCAGCGCAGGAGAAGGGGCTCGTGCTTCTTGTAGTCGATTTCGAGGTTGTCTTCGGGCTTGACGAGGGACGGCGGTTCCGGAAGCGTCGACTTCGGCCCGATGCCGCCGTCGCGCAACGCCGCGACACGCTCGCGCGGACCGAGGGAAACGGCGCGCCCGGCCTTGTCGGTGAGCGTCGTCGTGCCGGCGAAGCTGCTCACGTTCGTCCGCTGTGAGTCGGTTTCCATGCCCACGCTGGCGTTCAAGCCGATGTTCGCCGTCGCCGTGTCCGTCGACACGGAGGCTTTGCTCTTTTCTCCCGTGTTCACGTCCGTCGTGCCGACGACGAGTTTGACGTTCGCGCCCGCCGGGCCACCGGCGCCGTGAACCTCGAAAAGCGTCTCGGGGCGGATGCGGTACATCGTGCCGTCGTTCCACAGCACCTCGGCGGTGCCGTTCGGGCCGGTCTTGATGAAGTCGCCCTCGCCGACGCTCGTGCTCGGCCGGAGCGTGTCCCAGGTGTTGCGATTCGCCTTTTGAATCTTGACGTCTCCGGCGGTGTCGACGACGTTCGCGCTGCTCTTCACGCCCGCGCCCGCGATGATCTTCATCGCGCGCGATTGCACCTCGACGGCCGTGCGCGTCGCCTTTTCGTTCAGGCCCGAAGCAAGATCCCGCCTTGCCTCGCCGAGCATGTCCTCGGCCGAAGCGAGCTCTTTCGAGAGAAGAGCCGCGTCCTTCTGCTGGTGAGCGCGCGAGAGCGCGTCTTCGGCACGGGCGATCTCCTGCTTGGCGCGGCCCGCGGATTCGCCCCTTTTCATAGAGAAGAAGACGCCTCCGGCGATCGCGGCGGCGAGCAGCACCACGCCGATCAGAATTCGAACGAGCGTCTCGGTGGAGACGTAATACCACTCGAGCTGGGATTCCAGGTCGCTCGGGGACTTCTTGGGCATAACGCTCGTTTCTGGAAACCCTTACCGCAATTCTTATAGCATGCCGGACACCCGGAGCACCCTCTTGGTCGAGCCCCGACGGGGCCAACTTTACCGCCGTTTGGCTCTGAGGTATCGTCCTCGATTCTTTCGGGCCCCATGACGCCCCCGTGGCGCCACGGACGCGTCCGTCTTCGGAGAACAAGATGCTCAAGGCACTACGCGAGAACTTCAAACACCTCCAGTGGATCCTCTGGGCGGTCATCGCCGTCTTCGTGATCTTCGTCTTCGCGGACTGGGGCATGGGCTCCCAGCGCGGGGGAGCGGAGACGGCCCTCGCGGCGAAGGCCGGCGGGATCCGGATTACGACGGCCGAATTCCAGAAGGAATACGCGTTCGCCGAGGATCGTTACCGGCAGGCCTACGGCAAGAACTACAGCCCCGAGCTCGTGCGCGCCATGAATCTGCCCGAGCAGGTGCTCAACTCCCTCATCGACCGGCGTCTCTTCCGCGAGGAGGCCGAACGGCTGCACCTCAAGGTCACGGACGACGAGCTCACGCAGCACCTGCTCGGCATCAAGGATCCGCAGAGCGGCAAGCCGCTGTTCGTGAAGGACGGGGTCTTCGTGGGCGACGCGGCGTACCGCCGCATCCTGGCCGCGAACCGCCTCGTGCCGCAGAGCTTCGAGGAGGCGCAGCGTGAGCAGATTCTCCTCGAGAAGCTGAACCGCTTCTTCACCGAGGCCGTCGTCGTGTCGGACGAGGAGGTGAAGTCCGAGTTCGAGAAGCGGAACGTCAAGGCGAAGATCGCCTGGGCGCTTCTGCCCGTCGTCTCGACCGCGCAGGCGCCGGCGACCGACGTCGAGGCCGGGGCGTACTTCAAGACGAACCCCACGCCATACATGCAGCCCGAGAAGCGCAAGGCCAAGTACCTCCTCGTCGAGACCGCGAAGATCCGTCCCACGATCCAGGTCACGGACGCGGACGTCGCAGCCGACTACACGGCGAACGCGGAGACCTTCCGCAAGGGCGAGGAAGTGCACGCGCGGCACATCCTCTACAAGGCCGAGGGAGCGAACGACGCCGCCCAGAAGTCGAAGGCGGAGGCCGCGGTGCGAAGGCTCAAGGGCGGCGCGGATTTCGCGGCGCTCGCGAGGGCCGAATCGGACGACCCGGGCTCGAAGGCGAACGGCGGCGACCTCGGCGCGTTTCCTCGCGGCCGCATGGTGAAGGAGTTCGAAGAGGCCGCCTTCGCCGCGAAGGAAAAGGACATCGTCGGCCCCGTGAAGAGCTCTTTCGGATACCACGTCATCCAGGTCCTCGAGAAAACGGGCGAACGGGTCCAGCCGCTTTTCGAGGTCTCGGCGGGAATACGCGCGCGCCTCCAGGACGAGCGCGCGCGCGACGAGGCCAAGCGCCTCGCAGCGGGCCTGAGCGAGAAGGTCGCGAAGATGGGCAAGCCCTCCGACGACGACCTGCGCAAGCTCGCGGGGTCCGGCGTGACGTTCAACGAAACCGAGTTCCTCTCGCGGACCGATGCGCCCCAAGGCATCGGGTTCAACCCGCAGTTCAGCGAGAAGCTGTTCTCCCTCAAGGAGGGCGAGGCCGCGGCCGCCCCGGTCTCGACGCCGCGCGGCGAGGCGATCGTCAAGCTCGTCGAGATCCGGAAGCCCGGCCTGCCGGCCTTCGCCGAGGTCAAGGCGCGCGTCGTTCTCGACATCCAGAAGAAGAGGCAGGACGAGGCGACGCTCGCGGCGCTCAAGCATGCGATGAGCGCCGACGCGACCCTCGAAGGGATCGCGAAGAAGCTCAACCTCAAGGTCGAGACGCCCGACGCGTTCTCGATGGGTGGTCCGATCCCCGGTCTCGGCTCGCCGAAGGCCGTGCTGGACGCGGTGTTCTCGGCCAAGCCGGGCGAGCTGAAGGGACCCATCGCCGTTGCCGAGCGTGGCGCGGTGGTGATGCGCGTCGACAGCGTGACGCCATTCGATCAGGCGGCTTTCGAGAAGGAAAAGGACGCCGTGAAGGAGGGTCTCCGGGGCCAGAAGTCGAACAAGCTCCTGCAGGCTCTCGTCCAGAAGAAGCGTTCCGACCTGAAGATCGAGTTCAACCGCGAGCTCCTGTCGCGGATGGGCGGCTCGAAAGCGTAACCCCGTGATCGCCCGCCTCTCGGGGACCGTCCTCGACCTCCGGACGGACCGGCTCGTCCTCGACGTTCACGGCGTGGGTTACGACCTCGCGATCCCGCTCGGCACGTTCTCGGCGCTTCCGCCCGCCGGCGAGAAGGCCTCGGTCCACGTGCACATGCACGTCCGCGAGGACGCGCTCTCGCTCTTCGGCTTCGCGACGACGCAGGAGAAATTCGTCTTCGAACGCCTGATCTCGGTCTCGGGCGTCGGGCCGAAGGTCGCGCTCACCGTGCTCTCCGGCCTGCCGCTGCCCGACCTCGTCCACGCGATCGCGACACAGAACGCGCGCGTGCTCGCGACCATCCCGGGCATCGGCAAGAAGCTGGCCGAGCGCCTCGGCCTCGAGCTGAAGGAGAAGCTCTCGAGGTTCGGCGCGGAAGCGGGAGCGTCCGGGGGGGCCGGGAAGACGTCGGCCGTCGACGACGCGATCGGCGCGCTCGAGAACCTCGGCTACAAGCTGGTGCAGGCCGAGCAGGCCGTCGAGAACGCCGTGCGGGACGTGGGCGTCGACGACCTGAACAAGATCCTCCAGGCCGCCCTGAAATCCCTGGCGCGATAATCGGGCTCGGATGGACGAACGCATTCTCTCGGGCGTGCTGCAGACGGCCGAGGCGGACCCCGAGGTCACGCTCCGCCCGCGCGCGCTTTTGGAGTTCATCGGGCAGCCGAAGCTGAAGGAGACGCTCGGCGTCTTCCTGCAGGCGGCGCGGCAGCGGCAGGAGCCGCTGGACCACGTCCTTCTCTGCGGCCCTCCGGGCCTCGGCAAGACGACGCTCGCGCACATCATCGCGCGCGAAATGGGCGCGCAGATCCGCGTCACGTCCGGCCCCGTCCTCGAGAAGGCGGGCGACCTCGCCGCGATTCTCACGAACCTCGCGCCGGGCGACGTCCTTTTCGTGGACGAGATCCACCGCATGCCGCCCGCGGTCGAGGAGATCCTCTACCCGGCGATGGAGGACGGAAAGCTCGACCTCGTGATCGGCACCGGGCCGGGCGCCCGCACGGTCGAGCTCCGGCTTCCGCCGTTCACGCTCGTGGGCGCCACGACGCGCGCCGGCCTCCTGTCGCAGCCGTTCACGGCGCGATTCGGCATCACGCACCGGCTCGGTTTCTACGACGCCGAGGCGCTCGCGACGATCGTGACACGCTCGTCAGCGATCCTCAGCTGCCCCGTCGAGCCCGCGGGCGCGCGCGAGATCGCGCGCCGGAGCCGCGGCACGCCGCGCATCGCGAACCGCCTCCTGCGCCGCGTGCGCGACTACGCCGAGGTTGCGGGGGAAAGCGCGATCACCGAGCGCGCGGCGGAGGTCGCGCTCGACAAGCTCGAGGTGGACCAGCACGGCCTCGATGAGATCGACCGACGCATCCTGACGCTCGTCATCGAGCGCTTTTCCGGCGGGCCGGTCGGCCTCTCGGCGCTCGCGCATTCGCTCGGCGAGGACAAGGGCACGCTCGAGGACCTGTACGAGCCCTTCCTCCTGCAGTCCGGGTTCCTCCAGCGGACGCCGAAGGGGCGGGTGGCCTCCGCGCTAGCGTATCGGCATCTCGGGCTCAAGCCGGCCTCGGGTTCGGGACCGCTGTTTGGCTGACGCGGCCCTGGGCCCCCGACGACGCGGCCTCCTCGTCTACAACCCGATGGCAGGCGGCGCGCGGCGCCTCGACGTGCCGGGTATCGTGGAGCGCGCGGCGGCCCGGAAGCTCGAGCTTCTCGCCCTCCCGACCGAGCGCCCGCGCCACGCGACCGAGCTCGTGGCCGCGCGCCTTGGGGAAGCGCTGGACCTGGTGGCGGTGGCGGGCGGCGACGGGACGGTGGGGGAAGTCGTGGAGGCCCTCTTGGGGACGGACGTTCCGATCGCGATACTCCCGACGGGAACGGCGAACGTCGTCGCGCGGGAATACGGCATCGGCCGCACCCTGGCCGAGGCGGAGCGCACGCTGACGTCCCTTCGCAGGAGGCCCCTCACGGTGTGGCACGCAGCCGGCCGGACGAGCCTCATCGGCGCGGGCGTCGGCTTCGACGCGCGCGTCATGAAGAACGTCGTCCCCTGGCTCAAGCGCGCCTTCGGGCGAACCGGCTACAGCTGGACCGCGACCCTCGAATGGCTGAAATACGAGTTCCCGCCGATCGAGGTGACAGGCCTCGACGCGGACGGCGCTCCCTTCACCGTCCGTGCGACGTTCGTCCTCGCCGCCAACACGCGCCGCTACGGCGGCGACCCGATCCTCTCCCCGTTTGCGGACCCGGAGAACGACCTCCTGGACCTCGTGCTCTTCGCGTCGCGCTCGCGCACGACGCTCATGCGCTGGTATGGCCGCCTCTCGCGCGGGAAGGCCGGTCACCTCGCGCTCGAGGGCTGTTCGCGCCGGGCCGTGCGAAGCTTTTCCGCTCGTTCGCTCGCGGGTTACGAGCTGGACGTGCAGGTGGACGGCGACGCCGTCACGACGACCCCGTTCGCGATCGGTCCCGCCGCGGGCCGCGTGCGCCTTGTCGTGCCGGAGTGAGTTCGGGGGCCGCGTAAGACGCATAAGATGCGCGGGAAGAGGTGACCATGCGACGGAACGGGTTGATCCTTCTCGCCATCGGAGTGGTCGTCTTCCTCGTGGCGTCGAGCCAGCGTAAGAGCTACGACAGCGTCGAAGGTGTCCTCAAGACGACCTTCTCGAAGAGCGAGCGCGGCAAAAGCGATCTCGCGGACACGGGGCGCTGGCTCGGGCTCGGCATCGCCGCCGTGGGACTCGTCCTCGTCGTCCTTCCAGAGCGGAAGGGTTGACGCGGGAGACCGTCAGCTCTTGCGGTAGTGGCAGCCGCGGGACTCGGGGTTGCGGAAGGCCGCGGTCGCGATGAGGTGCGCGGCGTGGACCCCGTGGGTGAGGTCGACGATCTCCTTCGAGATCTTCGTCACCTGGTAGAAGCGCAGGATGCGCTTCTCGAGATCTCGCAGATCGGCCACCGCGCGCGCGAGCCGCGCGGTCGTGCGCACGATGCCCACGTAGTTCCAGAGGGTGTTGCGGATCGTGGCCCAGTCCTGTTGCAGGAGGGCGGGGTCCTCGTTCTGCGCTTCGCCGGGAGACTGCCAGTCGGGAATCGCGCGAAATACGTGCGGCCCGAGCGGCTCGTCCTTTTTGAGGCGTGCCGCGATCGACCGACCGGCCGCGTCTCCCCAGACGAGCCCCTCGAGGAGCGAAGTCGACGCGAGCCGGTTCGCTCCGTGGACACCCGTGCACGACACCTCGCCGATCGCGTACAGGCGCCGGATCGTCGTTTTGCCTTCGAGGTCCGCGAGGACGCCGCCGCAGTGGTAGTGCGCCGCGGGGACGACGGGAATGGGCTCTTTCGCGATATCGATCCCGAACGTCGCGCAGGTGGCCGCGATCGTCGGGAACCTCTCCCGGATGCCCTGCCCTTCGTGAACGCGGTAGTGGTGCGCGAGATCGAGATAGACGCAGGGGTCGCCCCGCGACGTCATCTCCTCGACGATCGCGCGGGTCACGACGTCGCGCGGCGCGAGGTCCTTGAGCTTCGGGGCGTAGCGGCTCATGAACGCCTCGCCCGCCCGGTTCACGAGCACGGCCCCCTCGCCGCGCAGAGCCTCGGAGATGAGAAAGCCTTCGGCGTCGGGGCGATAGAGCGTCGTCGGGTGGAACTGGACGTACTCGAGGTTCAACGTGGCCGCGCCCGCGCGCTCGGCCATCGCGAGGCCGCCGCCGATCGCATGACGCGTGTTCGTCGTGTGGAGGAAGAGGCGGCCGACGCCGCCAGTCGCGAGAACCGTGAAGTCCGCGAGGACCGTGTGGACATTGCCCTTTCCGTCGAGCACGTACGCCCCGAGGCAGGGGTCCTGGAGCGAGTACCGCTGGGCGACGTCCCGCGACTGGTGCCGCGCCGTGATGAGGTCGATCGCGGTCGCCTCCGTGAAGAGCGTCACGTGCTCCTCGCTGGCGAGCCGGGCGAGGAGGGCCGTCTCGATCGCCCGTCCGGTGGCGTCGGCCGAATGAACGATGCGTGCCACCGAATGCGCGGCCTCGCGCGTGAAATCCAGCTCGCCGCCCGTCGTGCGCGAGAAGGGGACGTCGACCGTGCCGAGGAGGATCTCCTTCACGACCTGGGGACCACGGCAGGCGAGGAATTCCACGGCCTCCGGCTGGCACAGGCCGGCGCCGGCGAGGAGGATGTCCTTCACGAGAGAGCGGGACGAGTCTTTCTTGCCGAAGTAGATGATCCCGCCCTGCGCCCGGGCCGTGTTGCAGTCCTCGGGCTCCTTCGCCGACGTGAGGACGAGCACTTTCACGCCGCGGCGCGCGAGCGTGAGGGCGGTCGTCAGGCCCGCGATGCCCGTACCGAGCACGAGCACCGGCGTATGGAAGCGCGCGGGGAAGGCTTTCACTTTCTGCCCACGACCACGTCGAGCGCGATGTCGATCGCGCGCGCTGAATGCGTGAGGGCGCCCACCGAGACGAAGTCGACGCCCGCCTCGGCCGCCGCGCGAGCGGTCACCGGCGTCATGCGGCCCGAGGCCTCCGTCGTGACCTCGGCGCCCGTCGCCTCGTTGAAGAGCTTCACGTCGACGACCGCTTTCGCCATCGCGGCGGCCGTCATGTTGTCGAGCAGAACGCGTTCGGCGCCGGCGTCGAGCGCCTGGTGCACTTCGTCGAGGGTGCGCGCCTCGGCCTCCACGAGGAGCCCGCGCAGGCGGCGGTTCAGCGCGCGGAAGTCGGCCGCGCGTCGCGTCGCTTCCCACGTGCTGCCGGCCCCGTCGGCGTGGTTGTCTTTCACGAGGAAGCCGCCCGAGAGGCCGGGGCGGTGATTCGTGCCGCCGCCGCAACGTACCGCGTACCGCTCGAAGGAGCGGAGGCCGGGCGTCGTCTTGCGCGTGTCGAGGAGGACGGCCCCGGTCCCCTGCAATGCCTCCACGTACGCATGCGTCATGGTCGCGATCCCGGTGAGCCGCTGCACGAGGTTGAGCGCGGTGCGCTCGACGGCCAAAACGGTGATGGCGGGTCCCTCGATCTCGGCGAGGACGGTCCCACTCTTCACGAGGTCGCCGTCGGCGACAGAGAGCGTGACGCGGGCCGGCGGGGAGAGAAAGGCGAAGAGCCGGGGCAGGAACGCCGCTCCGGAGATCACGGCGCGCTCGCGGCAGACCATCTTCGCGGTGACGCGGGCGGCCGGTCCGAAGACGGCCAGCGACGTGATGTCCTCGCCGTCTTCGGCGAAGGCGCGCGTCAGCAGGTCGTCGAGGTCGGCCGTGAGGGGGGGCTTCGGCAACTTCATCTGGAGCTCACAGAATACTTGACGAGGGCGAGAGCACCGAAGACGGTAATTTCGGAGCATAATTCGATGTTTGCCCGCGCGTCCCGAAGGGGCGCCGGACATCCCAAGCTTTTCGAGGAGGAACCCTTGAAGACCCGCCCCCGCTTCGTTCTGAAGTTCACCGTCTCTTTCGCCGTCTGTCTCGCCCTTCTGCCGGCCGCTGCGCGCGCGGAAGAAGGCATGTGGATGCCGCAGCAGATCCCGCAGTTCGCCGAACGGCTCAAGACGATGGGTTTCCGCGGCGATCCCCAGGCGTTCGCGGACCTCACGGGCCAACCGATGGGCGCGATCGTGTCCTTAGGCGGCTGCAGCGCCTCCTTCGTGTCGCCCGACGGACTCATCGTCACGAACCACCACTGCGTCCAGGGCGCCCTGCAGTTCAACTCCACGCCCCAGAAGAACCTCCTGGAGGATGGCTTTCTGGCCTCCTCCCGGGACCAGGAGCTGACCGCGGGACCCGGCTCGCGCGTCTATGTCACGACGTCCGTCAAGGAGGTCACGGCGGAGATCACAGGCAGGCTCGACCCGAAGCTCGCTGATCGCGACCGGCACGAGCTCATCGAGAAGCGCCTCAAGGAGCGCACGGCGGCCTGCGAGAAGGATGGCCTGCGCTGCCGCGTCGCGTCGTTCTTCGACGGCCTGAAATACTTCGAGCTCGCCCAGCTGGAGATCCAGGACGTGCGGCTCGTGTACGCGCCGGCGGCGGGTATCGGCAATTTCGGCGGCGAGACCGACAACTGGCAGTGGCCGCGCCACACCGGCGACTGGTCCTTCTATCGCGCGTACGTCTCGCCGACGGGCAAGTCCGTGACGTATGCGAAAGAAAACGTCCCCTTCAAGCCGAAGCACTGGCTCAAGGTCTCGCCCGAAGGCGCCGGCCCGGGGGATCTCGTATTCGTGGCGGGCTACCCCGGGCGCACGCAGCGCTTCGCCACGTACGCGCAGACCCAGGAGCTGGCCGAGTGGTCTTTCCCGCGCACGGTCCGCCGGAACACCGAGCTCATCGCCCTCCTCGACGAAGTCGGGAAGAAGAGCAAGGAAACCGAGATCCGCGTCACGACGCGCAAGCGCGGCCTGAACAACACGCTCACGAACCGCAAGGGCGTCGTGGAAGGCTTCAAGAAGGGCAACCTCCTCGCGAAGAAAGAAGGCATGGAGAAGGATCTCGCGACCTGGATCGCTGCGGATCCGAATCGACAGAAGAGCTACGGTGACGTCCTGCCCGCGCTCAACGTGCTTTCGGCCGAACGCCTGAAGACGCGCGAGCGCGACACGACGCTCACGGACCTCCTCGGATCCGGAAGCTCGCTTCTTCCGGCCGCGCACACGCTCTACGAGCTGTCCCGGCAGCGCCCGAAGAAAGACCTCGATCGCGAAACCGAATACCAGGAGCGCAACTGGAGCCGGATCCGCGAGGGGCAGGAGCGCCTGCAGCGCTCCTACGATCCCGTCGCCGATCGCGCCCTCCTGCGGTACATCCTCATGGAGGCATCGAAGCTCCCCGGGGTTCAGCGGATCGAGGCCCTCGACAAGGAAGCCGGCTTTTCGACCGGCATGTCCGATGCAGGCGCCGGAAAGAAGATCGACGCGCTTCTCGATCGCCTCTACGCGGGAACGAAGCTCGGCGACAAGGCGGCGCGCCTCGCGCTCTTCGACAAGTCCACGGCCGAGATCCTCGCTACGAAGGATCCGATGATCTCTCTGGCGGTCGTCCTCGACCCGCTGTGGCAGGCGAACCGCGAACGCGCGAAGACGCGGGACGGGGCCCACGAGCGCCTCGGCGCGCGCTACGCGCAGGCGGTCCTCGAAAAGAGCGGCGGCCTCACGGCGCCGGACGCGAACGGCACGCTCCGCGTGACATACGGCCGCGTGCTCGGCGTGCCGGCCCGGGACGGACTCATCTACTTCCCGCAGACGACGCTCCAGGGCGTGGTCGAGAAAGCCACGGGCACGGGCGAATTCAACGCCCCGAAGAAGGAGCTCGACGCCATCGCGGCGATGAAAGCCGGAAAGAAGACGGCGTACGCCGACCCGAAGCTCGGCAGCGTGCCCGTGAACTTCCTCTCGACCGTCGACACGACGGGCGGCAATTCGGGCTCGGCCACGCTCAATGCGAAGGGCGAGCTGTGCGGCCTCCTGTTCGACGGCACGTTCGACACCGTCGCCTCCGACTATCTCTACGACACGGAAAAGACCCGCTCCATCCACGTCGACAGCCGGTACATGCTCTGGACGATGTCGGAGGTGGACGGCGCGGCGAACCTCCTCAAGGAGATCGGCGAAGCGCCGAGCCTCGACGTGACCGGGGCGCACTGATTTGTCCAGGGGGAACCAGGGCCGGTTCCCCCTGACCCTCTCCGAGCCAATCGTCTTTTTTCAGCTGGCGATCGCGGCGACGATCACGTAGAGGAGCACGGCGGCGGCGATCGCGAGGCCGATCTTGACCCACGACCACGGCGCACGGCCGTCGGTCTTGCCGGTGACGCCGTTCACGAGGAACCGGTAGGGCTTGCCCGCGTACTGGTAGGCCGCGATCCAGACGGGGAGGAGCCCGTTTTTGTACGCGAGGCCCGACCACGCCGTGCGGACCTCGAGGTTGCGGAAGCGGTCGCCGGGTACTTCGTTTCCGCAGGCCGTATACAGCTCCTGCGTCATGCGCTCCTGCGCGGAGGAGAGCGCCTCCTTCGCGTCGACCGCATACTCCTCGGCGAGGAAGCCCGAAAGGTACGACGGCTCGTATGGAACGAGCTCGTGCGTCGGGAACGGCTCGATCGCGCGCGCGAGGTCGGGCGGCAGCCCCTTCGACGCGGGGACGGGCAGGTCGTCGAAGAAGTGCTCGAGGACGCCTTCGGCGGGCTCCCAGCGAGTGCGCGTCTCGGCGCGCGTGTGGACCTGCCCGTTCTCCTCGACCTGCACCTCGACCTGATAGTCGAATCCCGCGTCCGCCGTCCACGCCGAGTGCGTGGCGGCGTCGAACGTCCAGAACGGGACGTAGACGCCCTTCAGCTCGGAGAGCGCGGATTTCTGCGAGAGGTCGTCCGGCCGGAACCAGAGCGACGAAAGCCACTGGCGAAACTTTCCGGTCGCCGCGTCCCGGTCCATGCGGAAGGGGAGCAGGCCCTCGGGCCGGACCATCGTCTCGTTCGGCGGCGCTTCGACGACGGCCGGCGCGCCGCAGAACGCGCAGCGCGACGCCGCGAGCCCCGCGTCGAACGTCGTCGTCGCGCCGCAGCCCTGGCACGAGACGGCCTTGCGCGCGAGGCCCCATCCGAGATCCGACGCGCCTTTCAGCGCCTCTTCGATCGGGCGTTCCGTGACCTCGCCCGGCGCCTTCGGGACGTTCTTCTTCGCGCCGCAATACGGGCACGTGAGCGCCGCCACGCCAGGGTTCCAGACGACGTCCGCTCCGCACGCGGCGCACGGGAACTTGCGGAGCTTCGCCGGGGCCGCCGGAGTCGCCGGGAGCACACTCGAGCCGGTCATGGAGGGCGCGTCAGCGGGCGGGCGGCGGAGGCGGAGGAGGCATCGGCGGAGCCGACGATCCCGCGAACTCCTCGAACGTCGAGAGCGGGGCCCAGCCGGCCGCGCCGGGCTTCCAGGCGAGCGTTCCGCCCGCGACCTGGCCGGAGGCCACCATTCCCTTCAGCGCATCGTCCGAGTACGGCCCGTAGGTCTTGCCGTCCACGGTGAGCGACCACTTCGGCGCGGAAAAGCCGAGGCCCGCGGGGGGCGGAGGCGCCATGGGGCCTGCGCCGCCGACTCCCGCGAAGCTTCCGCCCAACGCGCTCCCCATCATTCCGCCCATCGCGATACCCGCGCCAATGCCGATGCCGGCCCCCGCCGCGCCGCCGGGATTCGCCGCCGCGATCTTCATCGCGTCCGCGGCCTGGAGCTGCGTGTACTGGCCCATGCGGTCGCCGAGAACGCCCAGCTTCGTGCGCTGGTCGATTGCGGCCTCGACCTCTTCGGGCAGCGAGACGTTCTCGATGAAGAACCTCGAGAGATCGAGGCCGTAGCCCGCGAACTCGGGCGCGAGGATCTGCTTGCCCTGGGCGGACAGCTCGTCGTACTTCGACGCGAGGTCGAGCGCGGCGATCTTCGACTCGGCGATCGCGTCCGACAGGCGCGAGAGGATCGTCGAACGGAGCTGGCCGGTGATCTCGTCGGTCGTCGTGAGGCCAGCCGTACCGACGATGGCCGCGAAGAACGCCTTCGCGTCGGCGATTTTCATCGCGTACGTGCCGAACGCGCGCAGGCGGATCATCCCGAATTCCGCGTCGCGCATCATGACGGGGTTCGTCGTGCCCCACTTCAGGTCCGTGAAGAGGCGCGTATTGAAGAAGTAGATCTCGGCCTTGAAGGGCGACTGGAACCCGTACTTCCATCCGCGGAGCGTCGTGAGGATCGGCAGGTTCTGCGTCGTGAGCTGGTATCGCCCCGGCACGAAGAGGTCCGCCGCTTTCCCCTCGTTGATGAACAGCGCCACCTGGTTCTCGCGAACCGTGAGCTGCGCGTTCATCTTGATCTGCTGGTTGTAGACGGGGAAGCGGTAAACGAGCGAATCGTTCGTGTCGTCGAGCCACTGGATGATCTCGATGAACTGCGAGCCGATCTGTTGTTTGATGTTGTCGAGCAGGCCCACGCAGAACCTCCTTGGGACGAAAACGGGCTATTCGGTGTCTCCCATGATACGTATCGGGGAGGTCCGGAGTTCAACGCTGATTCGGAAGGGCTTACGGCCGGCTTCCACCGCGTGGCTGAGGTCGAAGAGGCGCAGCATGGCGCGATCCTACCGTTCCACGGGGCGCCGAAGGCTGGCGGGGGCGCGGGGGAATGCCTCCGCGCTGGCGCGACGCCATCGCGGCTTCGTGCCCTCCGCGGCGTTCGGCCTTTTCGCGGGTGCGCGTCCGCTCCTCGGCCTTGCGTGCGCGGATGGCCGCGATGCGCTCCTGAAGCGGAACCTCGAGGCGCTCGGTCGGGTGCGTCGTGTAGTCGAACTCGGGAACCGTCACGCGGGGGAGGCGCCTTCCGATCGCGCGCTCGATCTGGCGGAGATCGCCTTCCTCGTCGGGCGCGACGAATGTGAAGGCGTCGCCCGTCATCTCGGCGCGGGCCGTGCGGCCAACGCGGTGGATGTAGTCCTCGGGCACGTGCGGGACGTCGAAGTTCACGACGTGGGAAAGGGCCTCGACGTCGATGCCGCGCGACGCGATGTCCGTGGCGACGAGGACCTTGAACTTCCCGTCCTTGAACCCGGCGAGCGCCTGCGTGCGCTGCGCCTGGCTGCGGTTGCCGTGGATGCGCTCGCACGCGACGCCGTTTCGCGTGAGCTGGTCCGCGAGGCGGTTCGCGCGGTGCTTCGTGCGCGTGAAGGTGAGGACGCTCTTGAAGTCGCCGCGCTTGAGCAGCGAGAGGAGCAGCCCGAACTTCAGGTCCTGCGGAACGGGGTAGACCGCCTGCGTGATGCCGACGGCGGGCAGCGCCTGCCGCTCGACGTTGACGGTCACGGGGTTCTTCAGCAACTCTTTCGTAAGCTGCGCGATCGGGGGCGGCATCGTGGCCGCGAAGAAGAGCGTCTGGCGGCTCTGGGGAAGGTGCCTGAGGACGCGGCGGATATCGGGCAGGAAGCCCATGTCGAGCATCCGGTCCGCCTCGTCGAGGACGAGGATTTCGAGGCCGGACAGCTTCGCGTAGCCGAAGCGGAAATGGTCGAGGAGGCGCCCGGGCGTCGCGACGATCACGTCGACGCCGCTCCGAAACGCGTGCTCCTGGGGGCCCATGCCCACGCCGCCGAAGACAGCCGCGCCGGAGAGCGGCGTGTGGATCGCGAGCGCCTTGAGGTGCTCGTCGATCTGCGCCGCCAGTTCGCGCGTCGGGGTGAGGACGAGCGCGCGCGTCGTGCCGCGAGGCTTCGAGATGAGGCGGTGGAGGATGGGGAGGACGAAGGCGGCGGTCTTGCCGCTGCCCGTCATCGCGCAGGCGAGGAGGTCCTTGCCCTCCATCGCGGGCGGAATGGAGTCGTTCTGGATGGGCGTGGGCTTCGTGAAGCCCATTTCCTTGACGCCGCGGAGGAGGTCGGGATGGAGACGGAACGAGGAGAAAGGCATGAGAGAGGAATCGCTTT
>Ga0209385_1000080_pt1 | contig 34031 bp, 26 predicted proteins | sample NGEPerB_FD_184506 | JGI IMG/M metagenome (GOLD analysis project Ga0209385, IMG submission 184506) | Arctic peat soil microbial communities from the Barrow Environmental Observatory site, Barrow, Alaska, USA - NGEE PermafrostAB12-B... | ecosystem: Environmental > Terrestrial > Soil > Wetlands >... | reverse complement strand
TCCTCGTTCTTCTCGCTTCCCTCTCTTCCCTCTCCGGCGCCTCCGCGTTCGCCGCGGAACGCCCGCCCATCCCCGTTCCTCCGGATCTCCTCACGCAGGCGGAGCTGACGGGCTTCCGGAAAACGGAGACGTACGACGAGGTGCTCGCATTCCTGACGCGACTCCAGCGGCTGTCGCCGTATCTCCGGCTGTCGTTCATCGGCCCGAGCGAGGAAGGGCGGCGCATTCCGGTCGTCGTGGCTTCGAAGGAGAAGCTGTTCGAACCCGCCGACCGCTTCAAGAGCCCAAAGCCCGTCGTCCTCGTCGTCAACTCGATCCACGCGGGTGAAGTGGACGGCACCGATGCGACCCTGCGGCTCCTGCGCGACATCGCGCTCACGAACCGGCTCGACCTCCTCGACGGCGTCACCCTCGTGACCGTCGTCGTCTACAACGTGGATGGGCACGCGCGGGTCTCGGCGTACAACCGCCCGAACCAGAACGGCCCGGAGGAAATGGGGTTCCGCACGAACGCGCGCGGCCTCGACCTGAACCGCGACTTCGTGAAGGCCGACGCACGGGAGACGCGGGCACTCCTCGCGCTCGCGGACGCGTGGAAGCCCGACCTCTTCGTGGACGACCACGTGACGGACGGCGCCGACTTCCAGGCCGTCCTCACGGTCTCGTACGCGAACGAGCCGGTCACCCCGAAACCGATCGGGGACTGGCTGAAGGCCGTCGTCCCGAAGGCGCTCTCCGACGTCGAGAGGGAGGGCCTGGCTACGGGTGGCGCCTACGTCGACTTCCTCGACGCGCGCGATCCGATGAAGGGATTCGACTCGTCCATCTTCTCGCCCCGGTATTCCACGGGCTATTTCCCCCTCCGCAACGTCCCGTCCATCCTCGTCGAGACGCACGCGCTCAAGCCCTTCGGGGATCGCGTTCGGGCGAACGAGCTGTTCCTGCGCGCGCTCCTCGAGCGCACAGGCCGCGCGGCGAAGGAGCTTCTCATCGCGCGCGAGACGGCGCGCTCCGCAGCCCGCGGGATGCCCGTTGGGTCGCCCGTCGTCGTCGCCGCCGAGGGGGACCCGGCGCGGCCCGAGAGCATCACGTTCCCGACCTACGAATGGAGCGAGGCCGTCTCGCCCGTGACGGGCCGACCCGTCGTGCGCTATGACGCGTCGCACCGCAAGACGATCCGCATCCAGAGCCTCGAGCACGCCAGACCCACGGTCACCGTCCCGCGCCCGGCCGCGTATCTGATTCCCGCGGGCTTCTCAAACGTGGAAGAGCGCCTGAAGGCGCATGGCATCCGGTACGAAAGGCTGCCCGGTGCCCGCACCCTCGCCGTCGGGACGTACCGGGCCTCGGCACCCGTCTTCGGCAGGGCTTCTTATCAGGGCCGCGTGCGCGTCGACGCCACGATCACGCGCGCCGTCGAGACCCGCACGTTGCCGGCCGGCTCGCTCTACGTGCCGCTCGATACCGAGCTTGCGAACGTCGCGATCGCGCTTCTCGAGCCGGAGAGCCCGGACTCTCTCTTCGCGTGGGGCGAGCTCTCCTCGTGCCTCGAGGAGAAGGAGTACATGGACACGCGGGTGCTCGATCCGCTGGCCGAGCAGATGCTCGCGAAGGATCCGAAACTGAAGGCGGAGTGGGAGCAGAGGCTCCTGGACCCGAAGTTCGCGAGCGACCCCCGGGCGCGTCACCGCTTCTTCTACAAGAAAACGCCGTTCTTCGACGAGACCGTCGGACTCGTGCCCGTCTTCCGACTGGACGCGCCTCTCAGCGTTTCCCGGGCGCCAGACGGGGCGGCCTCGGGCGCCGGACCAGGATGAGGCGCGCCGGGCGCCCGGCGCGCTCGCAGGCGGCGCAGAGGCGCGCGCGCCCGAAGGGCCTGCGCCGCGTCCATTCAGCCGTGCATCCCGGGCAGCGGTAGGCGTATCGCGCGTTCGCCTCGCGCACGCGGCGCAGGCGCTCGGTCTCCGGCGCGGTCCGGCGCGCCACCCCGAGCTTCTTCGCGAGCGACCAGAAACGCGGGGAATGGCCCTCGGCGACGCCCCACTGCGCGAAGCAGATGGCGTGCGCGGTCTCGTGGAGAAGCGTCTGGAGACGGTCTTCCCGGGACATGTGGCTCGAGACCCTTATCACGTGGGGCGGGCCATAAGTGATGACGCCTCCGGTCGCGCGCCGCGCCGAGAGCACAACGCGCGCCGGGGGAAGTTTCCACTCGGCGGCGAGGAAGTCGTAGCGGGCCTGCAGGGCCGACTGCTCCTCGTCGATCTCGGCGGGAGACGGCGGCTCTTCGAGAAAGAGGTCGAGCTGCCTGAGACGCGACCCGAACGCGCTCATAAGGACACCTCCACTCTAACGCTTCTCTGACTTTCCATTCTCACGCGCCCCACATCGCGTCGCGATGCGGAGCGAGCGGCTTCTGAAGGATGAGAGCGACGGCGACGGCGGCCAGGACCGCCGCGAGGAGCTCGAGGAGGGGAACGGGTCGGCCGTGGAAGCTCACCGGAAGGGCGCCCTTCACGAGCCAGATCGCCGCGAGGGCGGCGCCGCCGGGCCACGTCGCGCCCGTTCCGAGCGCGAGCCAGGCGAGGCCGAGCCCGAGCGCGAAGGCCACGAGGTACGCGTGCGCGATCGCGAGGGCGGGCGGGGCCTCGAAACGGGGCGCCAGGTACAGGCGGAACGCGGCAATCGGAATCGCGCCGAGGGCCGCGACGACGGGCGCCGCCATCCCCGCCGGCAGCTTCTTCCGGAGCCAGCCGTAGAAAGTCCCGCGCACGATCCGTTCGAAGAGGAAGGCGCCCAGAACCGCGACCGGAGCGAACCAGAGGAGGCGCCGCGTGTCCACGTCGTGAGAGAACGAGAGGTAGTGCAGGGACCGGGCGGCGGGAAGGTACGCGAGCGACACGAGGAAGAGAGCCGCGGCCGCCCCGGCCGCGAGAGTCGCGTCGACTCCCGATTTCACGAAACACATGGTAGCAGGAACTACACTCGCTGCACCATGAGTCAAGCTCCCGTTCCGCGCGTCGCCTTCATCGGACTCGGCACGATGGGTCAGGGCATGGCCCGAAATCTCGCGAAGGCCGGCTTCCCGCTCACCGTCGCCACGCACACCCCCGGGAAGGCCGACGGGTTCGCCCGCGCGCTCGCGGCGGAAGGCCGCGACGTGCGCGCGGCATCCACTCCCGCGGCCGCGGCCGAAGGGGCGGACGTCGTCGTGTCGTGCGTCCCTGATGCCCCCGAGGTCGAGTCGGTCCATCTCGGAGCCTCTGGCACGGCCGCCGGCGCGCGCCGCGGCGCGATCGTGATCGACTGCTCGACCATCGCCCCCGAAGCGGCCCGGAAGATCGCCGCGCGGCTCCTCGAGAAGGGCATCGACTTCCTCGACGCGCCCGTCTCGGGCGGGCAGAAAGGGGCGATCGAGGGCACGCTCACGTTCTTCATCGGCGGAGACGCGGCGGCGCTCGAGAGGGCGCGCCCCGTCTTCGCCGCCATGGGCCGCCGCTTGACGCCGCTCGGGCCCTCGGGCTCCGGCCAGCTCGGCAAGGCGGCGAACCAGATTCTCGTCGCGAACAACCTCATGGGCGTTTCCGAGGCTCTCGCGTTCGCCGCGCGGACCGGACTTCCGCTGGCTCAGCTTCACGAAGCGCTCACCGCGGGCGCCGCGAACTCGTGGGCGCTCGAGGTTCTCGGAAAGAAGATGATCGACCGCGACTTCAAGCCCGCCTTCGCCGTGAAGCACCAGCAGAAGGACCTCGCGATCGTCCTCGCGACCGCTCGCGCGCGCGGCCTGCCGCTACCCGGCACGGCGCTCGTCCACCAGCTCCTGACCGCGCTCGAAGCCAGGGGCCGCGCGGAGGACGGCACACAGGCCCTCCTCACGGTCTACGAGGAGCTGTCGAACCCGCGTTAAGATCGCCTCAACTTCGAGGGAGGCCTGCATGAGACCCGTACGCTTCGTCATCGCCGCTGCGGTCGCGGCGCTCGTTTTCACCGCGCTTCCATCCCGTGCCGAGGACGGAAAAGTCGTGCGCAGCTTTCCGTTCTCCAACAAGGAGACGAAGGTGGGCATCAAGAGCGGAGACGCGCTCATCGGCTCCTTCCGCATCCGCCACTGGCCGGACCCCGACAACATGGCGAAAGGCGAAAAGGACCTGAACGACAAGCACTCGGTGGACGTAGAGTTCACATACGCGAATCGCGACCTGCAGAACGACTACAAATGCCATTACACGATCGAGATTCCCGGCGGAGCGGACGGAAAGCCATACGCGCTGGCCGACGAGACCCGAACGCTCAGCAAGGGCAAGGTCGACGACACGAACAAGGTTTCGATCAAGATGAGGACGCACCAGTACAAGCTGGCCAAGACGATGAAGGTGACGTTCGAAATCTGGAAGAAGTCGTAACGCGGGTCAGGCACAGGCGCTGTCGCGCCGGCCGCGCACGGCGCCCTGCTGGGCGCGCCACTCGGCGCGGCGGCGGCGATAGTCCCGGTCCGCCTGGCGCGCGAGGATGCGGCGGTAGTCAGCCTTCAGCTCCGCCAGTTCGGCCTCCTGGACTTCGATCCGCGCCCTCAGGACTCTCGCTTCGTGAAGTTCGGCTGCCGATTCCATGATTTCCTCGTTCGCCTTCCCGGCCCCGAAGGACCTCTTCTTCTCATCAAGACGAAATTCGGGCGAAAAAGTTTCAGGCAGAACGCCTATCGAGGGGCCTCATGGTTCAAGGCCTTGCCGCGATTCCGGAATGCGGCTGCCCTCTCCTTCTCGCCGAGTGAATCGAGGGTGCTCGCGGCCAGGAGGTAGCTTCTCGGCGAGGGGTTCGCGCGGACCATCTCGTTCAGCTGTTTGTCGAGGCCCGGCCGGTCTCTTTTCATGAAGCGGATCACGGCCAGGCTCGCATACGCCTGTGCATGGGCGGGAAACGCCGCGATCTCCGCTCGGAAGGCCATTTCCGCGTCCTCCAGTCGATCCATGCGGGCAAGGGCATCGCCGCGAAGAAACTCGAGGTTGTAGATCGCCCCCAGCCGCTTCTCCCTGGCGGCCGCCTGCGCCTTCTCGACCACGCGGAGCGCTTCGGCAGGCTTGCCTGCGCGCAATTTGACCTCGGCCAAGACCAGAATCGCGGAGGGTTGAGGATTGCGCGACGCCGCTGCTGATACCGCCTCGCTCTCGGCGGCAGCGAGGTCTCCACGCGCCAGCGCGATACCGGCGAGAAGTTCGCGAGCCTTGGAGGGAACCGTCGCCAGCGAGACCCTTGCGAGCCGCTCCGCCTCGTCAAAACGCTGTCGTCGGAGTTCGACGAACCCAAGCGCTACAGAGATGTCGGGGAGGAATACCGGCGAGCGATCGAGAGCTTGGCGGTATGCGGCCGCGGCTTCCTCGTCCAGACCGGATTCCGACAGGAGCTCGCCGAGCTTGACCCAGGCGTCGAACATTCCCGGGTTCTCCCTCACGCTCGAGCGCAGTACCTCGATCGCCTGGGGGACCCGTCCTTCCGCGCCGAGATGCCAGGCTTCCTCCATCCGCCGCAGAGCCGGGAGATTGTCGGCGGGGTTCGGCAGGTCACCCTTGCCGCTGTCGCGCAAGGTCCCGAGGTATCCCAGCGACGAAAGGCGCCGCATGGTCTCCTGGTCCACGGGCGCCGGTTTTTCGCTCCCTCTCGGGAAGCGGTACAACTCCCTCGCGAGACGGGAAACGGTGGCCGGATCACTCTTGGCCATGTCGTGCTCCTCGCGAGGATCCACCACCGTGTCATACAGCTCGGGACGGGGCCCGTGAATATAGTGGTATCTGGCGTCCACGACACTGCGAAGATCGCTCCACCCGAGCTGTAGACGCGGGAAGAGCGTCTCACCGTAGATCACGCGGCCAGCCGCCCCCTTCGCGCCGGCTGCGAAAAGCGACGTCCCGCTCACCTCCTTGGGCAGCGGAAGGCCGAGCGCCGCAGTGACGGTCGGAAAGATGTCCGAGAGCTGGACGGGAGCCGCCACGCGGCTTCCTGCCCCGGAGTTGGCTGGGAGCTTGACGAGGAGCGGCACCCGGATCGCCTCGCGATACAGGAAGATAGAGTGTTGCTGCTCGCCATGTTCCCCGAGACCCTCGCCGTGGTCGGAGGTCACGATCACGATGGCCCTGTCGTACACCCCGAGCTTCTTCAAGGTGTCGAGGAATGCCCCCACGATGGCGTCGGAAGTCGCCACCTCGCCGTCGTATGTGGCACCGTACCGGCTCCTGAAGGGCTCCGGGGGGTCGTAGGGGACGTGAGGTTCGTAGATGTGGAACAGGAAGAAGAACGGCTTACCGGCGTGCTCGCCGATCCAGGCCTCTGCGAACGCCGCCGTCTTGTCGCCAGACCGCTGGTAGTTGACCGACTGAACCCCCGGGGTCGTGCCGAATGAGTCCTCGTAGAAGTCGAAGAGAACACCCAGGCCGGTTTCGAAGCGCAACACGTAGGAGGAGACCGCGGCCCCGGTCGCATAGCCACGCTGTTTGAGCAGGCGAGGAAGGCTCATGTGGGCCTCGCCGTCGAAGACGAATCCGATGTTGTTCCTGACTCCGTGCTCGGGCGGGAGCGTGCCTGTCAGCATCGTCGTGTGCGCGGGGAGCGTCATGGGGCAGGGCGAGTACGCGTTCTCGAACAGCCATGCGTCCTTCGCGAAGCGGTCCAGAAAAGGGGTTTGGATCTTTGTGTACCCATACAGCGGAAGGCGGTCGGCGCGCAGTGTGTCGATCGAGATCAGGATGACCGGCGCATCGGAAAACGTGAGATGGGCATGATCCCGCGAGCATGAGCCTAGGAGGAGACCGGAGATCGCCGCCGCAGCAAGGTTCGCTCGGGTGACTCTTCTCACTTGCCAAACCGCGGGTACTTTCTGGCCCCTTCGGACCTGTAGCGCGAGGCGCCAGCCGTGTCGCCCAGGATCGTCAGGGTCCGGACGGCCAGGGCGTAGGCCTGAGGAGACCCGTTCGTCCGGACCATGTCGTCGATGGTCTTCTTCGCCTCGGGGACCCTGTTCTGCGAGGCACGCGCCATCGCGAGCGCCGGCCACGCGTCGACGTACCAAGGGAAGTTCCTGACCTCCTCGGCGAACTCGACCTCGGCTTCCGGCAGACGGTTCATGCGCGCAAGGACGTTCCCCCGCAGGAAATGGAACCCGGCGAGGTCCGCCAGTGCCCGCTCGCCTGCCAACGCCTTGACCTGTTCCGTGATCTCCAGCGCTTTTCCGAGATTTCCTCGCCGGGCTTCGATATCGGCGAGAACGACATAGGAGCGCTTCCTTGACCTCCTGGATTCGATCGATTGTCGCGCCTCGGCTTCGGCCCGGACGAGATCGTTCTTCGCGAGGTAGGCACGGGCCTTGACCTCGTGCCCGCCCGTGTCTCCCCTGAAGACCGCGAGATCCGCGTCCGCGAGCGCCTCGTCGAAACGGCCGATCTGCATGCAGACGTTCGCGGCGGAGAGGAGGTAGTTCGTACGGTCGGGGGGCGAGAGTTCCACCGTCTTTCGGATCGCCTCGAGAGCCTTCTCCGGCCGTCCGGTCTGAACCAGCCCCTGCGCGTAGGATTCCCACGCGTCGACGATTCGCGGGTTCCTCGCCAGGAGTTTCTCGAAGGTCTCCGTGCTCTCACGGAACCGTCCCGCCGCCGCGAGTCCCAACCCTTCCTTCAGGAGCTGCAGCGTCGCGATCTCGTCCTTGGGGTCCGGCGCCGGGCCGCCCGTCGGGGAGGACGTCATCGAGAGATACCCGAGAGACGCGAGCTTTTTCGCATGCTCCGGATCGACGGATTGGGGAGCCTTGAACGCCGTCTTTCTCTTCTCCAGTTCGACCTTCATCGACCGGAGGGGGTCGGGCTTCCTGTCCGCCAGGTTGCTCCTCTCGGCCGGATCCTTTTCGAGGTCGTAGAACTCGGGCCGAGGTGCCTCGATGTACTGCCAGCGCCCGTCCACGAGCGACCGGAGCTCACTCCACCCGAAGCGGATCCTCGGGAAGAAGGTCTCGGCGAGAATGCGGCGCTCCGGGGGCCTCGCGCCGGAAGCGAGCTCGACGATGGAGAGCGTCTCGGGCGGGGGATGGAACCCGGGAACGGCGAGGGTCTTCCCGATGGTCGTCACGACGTCGATGAGCTGCACCGGAACCGGCACGCTCGTTCCGGCCAGGGCCGGCTTCTCCTCACCGTCTTTCCTGGGAAGCTTGACGAGAAGCGGGACCTGAATGGACTCGCGGTAAAGGAACACCCCGTGCTCGCTCTCGCCATGGTCCCCGAGCCCCTCCCCGTGGTCCGAGAGGAACACGATCAACGAGCTGTCGTAGAGGCCTCTCGTCTTCAAGTGTTCGAGGAACGTGCCCACGATGGCGTCGGCAGAGGCCACCGCGCCGTCGTAGGGGTTCGGGTAGCGGCTGTGGAAGGGCTCCGGCGATTCGTAGGGGGCATGGGGCTCGTACAGGTGGAGGAAGCCGAACACCCTGGTCTGCTTCACGCCGTCCAGCCACCGGATCAGGAGGGCGGTCGTCTCGTCTCCGACCCTTCGCACGTCTCCGATCGCCTGTCCGGGCGACGAGGGCTCGATGTTGTCCTCGTAGAAGTCGAAGCCGCGTGAGATGCCGCTGGTTCCGGCCAGGACGATCGCGGACACGGCAGCTCCCGTTGCATATCCCTGCTGTTTCAGCATCTCGGCGAGGGTCGGAACGGACGGATCGAGACGATATCCCCCGTTGTCGAGGACGCCGTGAACCGCCGGGAGCGTTCCGGTGAGGAGAGATGCATGGGACGGCAGGGTGAGAGGGACGTGGCTGTAGGCCTTCTCGAAGAGGATGGAGTCCTGCCGCAGGGCCGAGAGAGCCGGCGTCTCGACTCCGGAGTAGCCGTAGAACGGCAAGTGATCCGAGCGGAGGGTGTCGACGACGATGAGGAAGAGCGGCGCACCGGGGTGGGTCGGGGCGGCCTCCCGACTCCCGGGTCCCTTCCGGGAGCACGAAGTGCCCAGCAGACAGAAGAGCAGAAGGCCGGCCCGGCGGGCGGAGCGCGTCGCCTTCACCGCCGGAGCCCCGCCTCTTCTCGCGCGAAGCGCGGGTCCTGGGGATAGAGCCGCCGCGCTTCGGCGAGGAGGGACCGGGCGCGCGCGGCGTCCCCGAAGCGTTCGAGGCTTCGGACGGCCATGAGGTAGGTGAAGGGGCCCGGCACCGCGCGAATCATCGCGTCAATCCGCCGGGAGGCCTCGCGCATATCCCCGCGCGAGGCCGCGATGATCGCGAGCCCGGTGAACGCCTCGACGTTCTGCGGGAAGAGTTCCAGCTCCTTCCTGTACTCCGCTTCCGCGAGATCGAGCTTGTCCTGGCGCCCGAGGATCTCGGCCCGTAGAACGTGGAGGCCCATGGGGGGTGTCGTTTCAACGGCGGCCTTCGCCGCCTCATTCACTTTCTCCAGGGCTTCGGCGAGCTTCCCTTCGAGCATCGCGGCGCGAGCCAAAACCAGAAGGGCGCTGTCAACCGACGTCTTTCGCTCGAGGGCTCGCTCGGCCCAGCGTCTCGCGCCCGCCGGATCGTTCTCCGAGATGTGGATCCGGGCCAGCACCTCGGCGGCCCGCGCGTCCCCCATCTCCCACGCCACGTCCGCGTGCTTCCGGGCTTCCTCGGTCCGGCCGGCCCTGAGCGCCAGGTTCGCGACATCCACCAGATAGTTCGTGCGCCCCGGCGGAGAGAGCTGGGCCGTCCTCTTCAGGGCCGTGAGAGCTTCGTCCATCCGCCCCTGCCGCTCCAGCGCGGCGGAGAGGATTTCCCAGCCATCGATCAGACGGGGATTCGTCTTCAGGAGGCCAAGCAGGATCGGGACGGCCTCCGCGCTCTTCCCCGCCTGGTGAAGCTCGACCGCGCGCTGCAATTCGACCAGGCTGCCGATGGCCTCCTTGGGGTCCGGCAGGGGACCACCGGTCTCGGAGGTCGAGCCCGTGAGATAGCCGAGGGACTGGAGCTTCTTCGCCTGCTCGGGGTCTATCGTCGACGGAGACCTGAGCGCGGTCTTTCGCCTCTCCGTCTCGACGACCATCGAGCGGAGTTCAGGCGGCTTCCGGCCGGCCAGGTTTTCCTTCTCCGCCTGGTCCCCGGCGAGGTCATAGAACTCGGGAGTGGGTGCCTCGATGTACTGATGACGGATGGAAATGAGAGAACGGAGCTCGCTCCATCCGAGCCGGATACGCGGGCTGTAGTTCTCGGCGAAGATCCGCCTCTCGGGCGCGGGGCCTCCCGAAGCCAGCCCGATGAGGGACGTCGTGCCGGGTCTTTCCGGAAATCCCGGAACCGCCAGCGCCTCGCCGATCGTCGGGAAGACGTCGGAGATCTGAACCGGCGTCTTGACGCTCGTGCCGGCCAGGGCGCCTCCGGGCAGCTTGATCAGGAGCGGGATCTGGAGCGACTCGCGATAGAGAAAGATGCCGTGCTGCATCTCGCCGTGGTCTCCGAGGCCTTCTCCGTGGTCGGAGAGGAAGAAGATCATCGCCTTGTCGTAGAGACCGATCTTCTTGAGCTCGGCGAGGAACCCTCCCACGATCGCGTCGGAGTACGCGACCGCCCCGTCGTAGGGATCGGGATAGCGCGACCGGTAGGCCTCGGGGGCCTCGTAGGGGGCGTGCGGTTCATAGATGTGGAGGAACGCGAGGAGGGGTCCGGGGCCCTGGTGACGAATCCAGGCGAGCAGGTGATCCGCGGTCTCTTTTCCCGGGCGCCGCACGAATTCGAGCATACTCGTGCGGCGCTTCGACTCCACGCTCTCGTCCCAGAAGTCGAATCCCCTCGCGATTCCACTCTGCGAGTTCAGGACGACCGCGGAGACCGCCCCTCCTGTCGCATAGCCGGCCTTCTTCAGCAGCTCGGCCAGGCAGGGGATGGCCGGATCGAGGCGGAAGCCCGAGTTGTCGAGCACGCCGTGCTGGCCCGGCTCGAGACCCGTGAAGAGAGAGACGTGGGCCGGAAGAGTGAGAGGGATGTGGGAGTAAGCCCTCTCGAAGAGGATGGCGTCTCTTCGGAGCCCATCGAGGGCCGGAGTCTCGATCTTGGCGTATCCGTACATCGGGAGGCGGTCCGAGCGGAGCGTGTCGACCGAGATCAGGATGACCGGGGCTCTCTCGAACCGGGGGCCAACATGGGCACGCCGCGTCCCCCTGCATGACGGGACCGGGAGAAGCAGAAAGATCCCGCCGAGGAGAGCCGCGAGACGGGCCGGAGCGATCCTCATAAGGGGCAGGAGGATAACGTCAACCCTGCTCAAGAAAAATGCCCTGGCCCGAAGGCCAGGGCATGAAAGGAATCTGTGGGAAAGTCTAGAACCGGGCCCCGAACGTGACCAGGTAAGACCTGGGAATCTGGAACGAAGGCGCCAGGCTGGAGCCGGAGGTCGCCTCGCCGAACTGCGGGTTTTTCTGCCAGTTGGCATTCATGGACGCGCACTGCGAGGCCGGAGCCCCCTGTGGGCACTCGATCGGCGTCGTCGTGAACGGATTGAAGCGGACGAGACCGCGGGAGTTGGGGGTAGTGCCCGTGCCGGTGAAGACCGACGTGCTGACGGCGGACGTGTTGTTGATGAACGTCACGCCATGAGCGTTGAAGAGGTTGAAGATCTGCGGCATGAGGAAGATCTCGACCGGTCCGATCTTGCCGGCGATGTTGATGGAGAGGTCGGTCCGGGCGATCGTGTTGGTGCGATAGGCGTCGCGATTCGTGAAGTAGTACGTCACGGTCGTCGGCGGGTTCAGGTAACAGTTGGTCTGGCTCGGCGCGGTGCACCCGAGGCTGGAGCTGACGTAGGGGTACGACCTGATGGAGCCGGCCGCGCCGTAGGGCGTGCCGGTGTTCCAGGACTGGAGCAGCCCCGGGGTGATCGTGACCGGGCCGAGCCTCGTGTCGTAGGTCGCGTAGATGTTGATGCGATGCCTCTGGTCCTGGGAGAGATCGCCCTTCGGCGTGTTCCAGGAGGCCTGCACGTACTCGGGGTAGTTGAGCCCTTGGTATGTCAGGGGGCCGCTGCCGGAATTCTCGCCGACGAAGTTGCCGATCGTGTGCGACCACGTCCAGTTGCCCCCGACGTTCAGCGGGCCGTTCCGGTAGGAGAGGGAGGTGTTCAACGCGGTGTAGTTGCGCTCTGGTGTGTTCGAGTTGACGTAGAACCCGAGGTCGTAGACGTTCCCGAGGGTGTCGGAAACGTGCCCGGTACCCAGGTTGCGATCGAGGGCGTAGAAGTCGCGGAACTCGCGGCGGATTCCGTCCACGCGGTAGACGAAGTTGCTGCCGAGGTTGCCGCCGAACCCGAGCGAGTACTCGTTCGCGTTGGGCGACTTCATTGGGTTAAGGATCACCTGGTTCACGCCGGGCAGGTTGATGGTGTCAGCCGGGATGGTCGGGAACATGCCGGTTTGCGTGACGCCGAGGGCAGCGTACATCTGCTGCAGAACCTGGGCCGTCGGGGTGCACGTGGGGGGGCAGGCGGTGTTGATGGGTGCCCCTCCCCAGTAGTAGTAGTAGCTGGCCGGCGAGCCGGCCGAGGTGCCGCCGGTGCCCGCGATACCCTCCTGGATCTGGCCGACGTAGCGGGCGTAGCTGCCCGACACGCGGAACTTCCCGTCTCCCTTGATGTCGTACGAGACGGCGAGCCGGGGGCTGAACTGGCTGTCGTCCGCGACGAGGTGGCCGCCCGCGTCGAGGGCGTGGTTCTTGTCCCAGCGGACGCCGAGGTTGAAGGAGAGGCTGTTGTTGACCTTCCAGTTGTCGTTCACGAAGACCGACTGCGTCTGGAGTTTGCTCCCCTGGCTCAGCACGGGGATCGGGTAGTACTCGAGGTAGGAGTTGGCGTCGACGACCGGGTAGAGGTTGCCCCCTTGTTGGACGACCGACGACGCGCTGAAGAACCAGCTGCTGCCGGACTGGTAGTTGTTCGACATGCGCTTCGAGTCGAAGTTCTGGTAGCCCAAGGCGATGCTCATCGTGCCCAGACTCTGCGACGAGAGGAAGTAGGTTCCCTTCCCGGAGATGTCCTGGTTGTCCCGGGACTCGGGGCTGCAGACGCCGCAGAAGATCGGGGAGAAGAACTGGCCGTAGCCGTTGGCCTGGGAAACGGCGGCGGTGCCCCCGATGAGCGAGGTGTTGGTTCCGCCCGAGTTGATGAAGGTGAACGTCTTCTTCGAGTACGATCCCTCGAGGAAGAGGTCGCTCGTGAGGACGCCGGAGTATTGGAAGTTCAACAGATCCGAGGGGGTCATGCGGTTGTACATGACGTTCGTGTCGATGATCGGGTACGGTGTGAAGTAGTAGTTATCCGAGTGTAACGTCGTCCAGGTGTAGTCCCCCGTGATCGTGTGGTTTGCAAACGGCGTGATCGTCAGCTTTCCCTCGTAGCGAATGCCCAGGTCTCGCTGCGGGAAAGACTCGGTGGGCCCGCCGGGCGTGACCGCGGCCGTGGCCGCCGACGTCTTAGCGTCGTTGTAGCGGACGGCGCCGAAGAACCAGATCGTGTCCTTCCAGATCGGTCCGCCGAGCGTGCCCTCGTACGTGGGGACCCACTTGTCGGTGTAGGTCGTGGGGATCGGGGTCTGGGCCTTGGTGTTGTCGTTGTTCTCCGTCACGCGGAAGGAGCCGCTGAAGGCGTTCCCTCCCCGCTTCGTGACGGCGTTGATGACGCCGCCCGTGAAGCGCCCGAACTCCGCCGAGACGGCAGACGTCATCGTCGACGTCTCCTGGATCGCGTCCTCGATGTAGAGGGCCGTCGGCGTGCCGCGGACGTTGTCCTGGATGTTGACGCCGTTGACGGTGAAGGTGCTGTCGTACGACATGCCTCCGCCGACCGTGAAGGTGCCGTTAGGCCCGTTCTGGTTCACACCCGGGGTTAGGGTGATGGATGATTGGATGGTCCTGGCGACCGGAAGCTTGTCCAGAGCATCCGCGGAATAGGTCGTGGTCGCCGCCGATCCCTGGGAGACGGTCTCGCTCTGCGCGGCGACGGTGACCGCGGTGGTCACGCCGGCCATGGCGAGTTTGACGTTCACCTTAACCTCCTGGCTCGAGGAGACCTTGATGGTTCTCGTCGCGGTCTGGAAGCCGGACAGGGCGGCCGTGACGGTGTACTCGCCCCCCGCCAGCTGGGGGAAGATGTAGTCCCCGTTGACGTTCGTCACGGTGGTCCTGGAGCCCTGAAGAGCCGGGGATGTGGCGGTGACCGACACGCCCGGCAAGCCGGCTCCCGCCTCGTCGGCCACGTTGCCGCTCAGTGTTCCGGTCGGTATGCCCTGCGCCCACACGTAGTTCGCCATGAGGAGCGGTAGCACCAGGAGTACGAGCCAGACCTTCTTGTTTTTCATCCTTTATCTCGCTTCCTTCCTGAATGAGAGGACGCCCTCTCGGGCTAATGAAATGAACAATCCGGGCAACACTACGAATGAGTCAGATGAGTCATCATATTTCGAGAAAGGGCGTGCCGTCCAGCATGGAACTCCACTCTGATTTCGGGGCCCTCGGCGATCCTTTCGGCAATAATTTGGAGAGGATCCCAAGAAACCGGAGCCGCGCCTTTTCTCGGCGACCGGGCTCCCCCGAAGGCCGTGCTCGCAAGCAATTTGATATCAGCGACTTCCATCGGCCTACGAGAGAACCTCGCATTCATGTCAACAGACTGAAACTCCTCATTAAGGAAGAACCGTGCCATGGATGTCGAGGACCACGGCGCCCGTGATCCGGGGAATACCGGGCGGCCGTAAATGCATTTAGCAGACATCAAGGTGAAAGCGTCCCGGTGCGTCGTCCTGTTCTCGAGATCCTCCCTGAACGAAGGGGCGCTGAAAGGAATGCCCGGCCGTGGCCGGATCTTCGCGTTCTCCGCGCGTCGAGTGGCCGAGGCCGTACAGGCCCTCGGCCGGGTGGACCTGATCCTCGCCGGCGACGGACCGGCCCCGGACGGAGCGCGCTTGCTGCCCCAGCGCGGCCACGGGTTCGGCGAGCGGCTGAAGAACGCCTTCGAGGACGCGCGCGCGGCCGGCTACACCGAGATCGTCGCCGTTCCCGGAGACGTGCCTGGCCTCTCCGAGGCGCAGCTCTCCGCCGCTTTTCGAGCGCCCGAAACGCGGGACATCGTTCTCGGCCCGTCGCCGGACGGCGGCGTCTGGCTGATCGGGTCGCGCGCGGGGACGGACCTTTCGGAGCTCTTCGAAAAAGTGCCGTGGCGAACGGCGGGCGTTTTTTCGGGTCTCGTCCGTAACGCGCCCGGCGCGGCTCTTCTGGACGCGCTTCTCGACGTCGACCGCCCGTCCGACCTCGCCGTGCTCGCGTCGGAGCCGGGCCTCGATCCCGCACTCGCGGCGCTTCTCCGTTCGCTGCGCCTTGTCCCCGTCTTTCCCACGCGCGTCCGCCAGACGCGGACGCACGGGTCCCGCCCCGTCGCGCCCGCCCGCGCGCCTCCTGCCCGGCTCGCCGCCTGACGATCTTCCCCGCGGCCCGGGACCACTCTCGAGTTCAGGAGGTTGGCGATGACCGTTCTCGCTGAGCGGACTCCGCTCCACATCCCCGTGCTTCACACGTTCGCGGAAGACGACGTCTCGTACGCCGTCGACCCCGAGGCGCCAAACTGGATCGCCACCGACGCGCGCGGCGAACAGATCCTGCGCGAGATCCGGAGGGGGGAGGATGTCGGAACGCCGCTCGCGTTCGGCTCTCTCGTGGCGCGCTGGGCCGCCGAGCATCAGCTCGAGGCGGGAAAAGCCTGGGTGCACGTTCACGATTTCCTGCGTGCTCTCGACCGCGCGGGCATGCTGGCCGACGCTCCGTTCGTCCGCGCCCCCTATCCCGGCCGTGCCGCGCTCATCAAACCGGCCGGCCTCCGCGAGCTGTGGTTGCAGATCAACAACGCCTGCAACCTCACGTGCACGCACTGCCTCGTTTCGTCGGGTCCCGGCGGCGCGCCCGGAGTCGACGCCGCGGCCCTCGTGCGGATCGTCGACCGCGCGAAAGAGCTCGGCATGGAGCGCCTCTACGTCACCGGCGGCGAGCCTTTTCTGAGGACGGACATTTTCGACCTCGCGAAACGGGCCACGGAGACCCACGGCGCCGAGATGATCGTGCTCACGAATGCCACCGTCTTCGCGGGTGCCGTGAAGAAGGGCCTCGAGACGCTGGACCGCGCGAAGGTGAAGTTTCAGGTGTCGATCGACGGAGCCCGCCCGGAGACGAACGATGAGGTCCGCGGCGCCGGCACGTTCGTGAAGGCGCTCGACGGCGCGAAGCTTCTCGCGGACATGGGCTTCGACGTCTCGCTGACGACGGTCACGACCGAGCAGAACCTTTCCGAGCTCATCGAGATCCCCGCGCTCGTCAAGCGCGTCGGCGCGAAGAGCCAGCACCTCATGTGGAGCCACAAGCGTGGCCGCGCGATCGAGAGCCGGAACGGCTTCTTCCCGGAGAATGTTCCGCTCCTCAAGGCCGTTCTCGCCGTCGTGGACGCCGCGGCGCGCGAGAGGACGACGCTCGACAACCTCGAGGCGATCAAACGGCGCGTGAACGGCGTGCCGGGCGTCAAGTACGACCTCGGAAACGCGGGCTGGGACTCGATCTGCGTCTACGCCGACGGAAAAGTCTATCCGACGGCGGCCCTCGCGAACGAGCCCACGCTCGTCTGCGGCGACGTGACGCGGCAGGATCTCGCGGACATCCTCGAAACGTCACCCGTCGTCAGGGCTCTCCGAGCCGCGACGCTCGCACAAAAGCCGTTGGTGAATGCCGACCCCTTCCGCTTCTTCACGGGCGGCGGGGATCTCGAGCACGCGTGGTGCTTCTCGGGCGGCGATTTCCTCGGCGCCGACCCGTACTACCCGATTTCGGTCGCGCTGTCGAAGCGGGTCATGACCGACCTCGGCCGCGAGAAGCGCGCGCGGACGAACACGCGCTCCGGGTACGACGCGCCGCTCGTTCTCCACGCAATGGGGGACGGCGCGATCGCCTGTGGGACCGCCGACGGAGCGCTCGCCGAGGAGCTCGTCCTCACGCTCCACTCCAACTGCGTCCTCTCGTTCGACGTCGACAAGCCGCGCGCGAAAGTGCGCGAGTTCTACGGAGCGGCCGCCGAGACGCCGCAGGCCGAGCTGTGCTGCCCCACGAAGTACGACGACTCGGCCATCTCCCACATCCCGCAGGACGTGATCGACCGCTTTTACGGCTGCGGCTCGCCCATGACGATCGCGGGCATCCAGGAAGGCGAGACCGTCCTCGACCTCGGCTCGGGGGCCGGCATCGACGTCTTCATCGCGGCGAAGCTCGTCGGGAGGACGGGCAAGGCCATCGGCGTCGACATGACGGACCGGATGCTGTCGGTCGCGCACGAGAACAAGCCCAAGGTGGCCGACGCGCTCGGCTACGACGTCGTCGAGTTCCGCAACGGGTATCTCGAAAAGATCCCGGTGGAGTCGAAGACAGTCGATCTCGTCACCTCGAACTGTGTCGTGAACCTCTCGCCCGACAAGCCCCGCGTCTTCGAGGAGATCTGGCGCGTGCTGAAGGACCACGGGCGCATCGTGATCTCGGACATCGTTTCGGAACGGGAGGTCCCGCCTCATCTCAAGACGAACCCGCAACTCTGGGGAGAGTGCCTCGTGGGAGCCCTCACGCAGGAGGGGTTTCTCGCCGGCCTCGAGCGCGCAGGCTTCTACGGCCTCGAGGTCCTGAACAAGAGCTATTGGAAGGACGTCGAGGGGTACCCCTTCTTCTCCGTGACCGTGCGCGGCTTCAAGTTCGAGAAGACCGCGGGCTGCGTCTTCAGGGGCCACCGGGCGGTCTACCTTGGGCCGGGCAAGGCCTTCGTCGACGAGGAGGGCCACCAGTTCCCGCGCAACGAGGCTTACGAAGTCTGCACCGACACGGTCGCGAAGCTCTCACATCCGCCGTACAAAGGCTTCTTCGCGATTCTCGAGCCGGGTGAGGAGCGGGCCGGCTATGCGTGCTGCGCGCCGGGCGCGGATGGGACGAGCTGCTGCTGATGGTCTTCATCCTCGTGCTCTTGCCGCTTGCGGGCCCGGATCGATCTTCCTATGCTGAAGAGAATGAACTGGGACTTTCAAATCGTTCTCGCGAACATTCCGGCCGTTCTCTTTCGGGGCTACGCTGACGGAAGCATCGATCTCTTCGACCGGAAGGTGGAGGCCATGACCGGCTACACCAAGGAAGAGTTCGAGACCCGGCAACGGAAGTGGACGGACCTGATCCTCGAAACAGATCGCGACCTCGCCAAGGGAGCCTTCGTCGATGCCCTGAAGGCCGGCAAAGCCTACACCCGCGAGTACCGGATCAGCGCCAAGGCCCGGAATCACGTCTGGGTCCACGAGCGGAGTCACATCGTCTGTGATCCCGACGGCAGGATCGAATACGTCACCGGCCTGTTCTTCGACATCACCGAGCGGAAGAGCCTCGAGCAGAGCCTTCACAAGGCTGAACACGACTTCAGAATCGTCGTCGACAACATCCCGGCCGTCACGTTCAAGGGGTATATCGACGGCACGATCGATCTCTTCGACAGAAAGGTGGAGGCGTTGATCGGCCACTCCCAGGCGTCATTCGGTCCGCACGGGATGAAGTGGACGGATCTGATCTGGGAAGAAGACCGCGAAGCCACGAGGAGGGCCTTCATCGGGGCACTGAAGACCAATCGGGCCTACGTTCGGGAGTATCGCGTGAGATCCGCGAACGGAAGTCCCGTCTGGATCCACGAGAGGAGTCACATCGTCTGCGATCCCGCGGGCAGGGTGGAGTACATCAGCGGACTTTTCTTCGACATTACCGAGCGCAAGGAGCTCGAAGCCACGGTGGCGGAACGAACGTTGGAGCTCCAGCATGCGAACGATCGCCTGATGCTCTGGGGACAGGAGCTGGAGCACCGCAATGCCGAAATCAACCTGCTTGGCCAGATGGGCGACCTGCTGCAGAGCTGCAACACCAGCGCCGAAGCTCACGCGGGGTTTCAGGTATTCGCGAAGCAACTGTTTCCGGATGACTCCGGGACCCTGCTCGTTTTCGGAGAGTCCGGACAGATGGTCGAGGCCGTGGCCGCGTGGGGAGACAAGCCGCCTGGCGAAAGCGTGTTCTCCACGGAAGACTGCTGGGGCTTGCGGCGCGGACGAGCCCATGGCCGCACGGACATCGAGGTCGGCCTGCGCTGCCGGCACGTGGCGGACGGCCGCGCCGCCTATCTGTGCGTGCCCATGATGGCCCATGGGGCGGCGCTTGGCGTGCTCCACCTCCTGCTCGCGTCTCCAGAGCCGGAACGATGGGATGCCCGGCAGCACCTGGGGGTCAGGGTGGGAGAGCATCTGGGTCTGGCCCTGGCCAAGCTGAAGCTGCAGGAGACCCTGCAGCACTTGTCCGTACGGGATCCCCTCACCGGCCTGTTCAACCGCCGCTACATGGAGGAGTCCCTGGCACGGGAGCTGCGCCGCGCGGAACGTCAGGGCAAGATGCTCGGCGTCCTCATGGTGGACATCGACCACTTCAAGAGCTTCAACGACACCTTCGGCCACGATGCCGGCGATGCCCTTCTGCGAGAGCTGGGCACCTTCCTGCAGCGGCGGATCCGAGCCGGTGACATCGCCTGCCGTTACGGGGGAGAGGAATTCACGATCCTTCTGCAGGACGCCTCCCAGGAGACCTCGCGGCAGCGGGCCGAGGAGATTCGGGAGGCCGCCAAGCGGCTGCAGATCCACCATGGCCAGCGGGTCCTGGATCCCGTGACGCTGTCTCTGGGGGTCGCGACCTTTCCGCAGAACGGCGCAAACCGCGACACCCTCATGCAAAGCGCCGACGTCGCCCTCTATCGGGCCAAGCAGGAGGGGCGCGACCGCGTCTGCGTGGCAGAAAACCGGTAGGTCACACGCCCATCCCGATCTCACTCATGGCGCGGACGGCGAGCGGTATGCCCCGCGTCGCCGTCAGCCCCGCAGCGCCTTGATCCGGCCCAGATGGCTGTCGTCGTGGCCCGCAAGGACCTCGGCGAGCTGCTCGAGCGTCAGCTCCCCCCTCTTCGGGTGAAGAGCCGTGCGCCGCCACGCCGCGTGCGGCAGCGCGCGGAGAAGGACGAGCGTGTCCTCGCGGAGCCGCCGGAATTCCTTCGCGACGGCCGCGGCATCGGCTTCGGCGTACTTCAGGAGGCTCGCCGCCCGGTCGTTGTCGAGCATCCAGAACGCGGGGCGCTCCGAAAAGGCCATCTTCGAGAAGCGCTCCTGATAAACGCGCTCGATGTCGCGCACGTGCGCGGCGTTCTCGATCATCGACCATTTTCCGGAGGGCTCGCGCCGCCGGAGCACGTCGTCCGGCACGCCCTTGAGCGCGGCGGCGAGGGCTGCGGGGGCGGCCGCCAGGCGATCGAGAATGGCCGCCCGGCGCTTGATCGCGTCGATCTGGGCGAGGTGCCCCGCATCGTTGCCGACGGCGTGCCGCGCGACCAGCTCGTCGATCGTGAACCGGCCCATCGCCTCGTGGATCCCGGCGCGCCGCCACTGCTCGGGCTTCGCCTTCCTGAGGAGGCGCAGGCTTTCGCGGCGGAGGCGCATCCAGTCGCGCAGAATGTCCGCGGCCTTCTGGCTGCGGTAGTTACGCTCGATGGCGAGGGCGTCGCCGTTGACGTCGGGCAGCTTCGGCTCGAGCTCGGCGAGGATGCGCGTGTACCTCTCGAGATACGCCTCGCGCTCCATGTCGCGCATGTGGCACAGGATTTCCAGGATCGACCACTTGCCCGGCGCCGGCGTGAAGAGGAGCAGCTTCTTCGGGATCCCGCGAAGCGCCTCTTTGAGAGCGGCCGGCGTCGCCGCGAGCGTCTCGAGGTGGCGGGCGCGTTCGTTCACGATGGGGGACGTCGTATCAGGCATGGGAGGCTCCCGTCTTGGCAAGTGGCTCTTCCGGCTCCGGGAAGAGCAGTTCCTGCGGTTTGAGGCGAAGGAGAAGCGCGTCGAGGACGAGCGCGCCCCACTCGTCGCGGCGCGCGGGATCGAGCGCGAGGTGCGGAACACCCCACGCCGCGAGTGTCTGCTCGATGGAGTCGTCGATTTCCCGCTGGAACGCGAGATCCGTGTCGCGCACGCCGTCGAAGCGCGGATCGCCGACGATCGGCACCTTGAAGAGCGCGTCGTACGTCGTCGTCCAGCTCCGCACGAGGCTCTCGAGAACGGCTTCCGAAGGGGCGCCCGTGAACGCCCGCCGCATGTAGCAGTAGTTGTCGAGGACGGCGCGATCGCAGAAGACGACGTCGGCCTTGGCCTCGGCCTGGAGCTCCCAGGCGATCTGCGTATGGAGGATCCAGGACTGCGCCTTGAGTGTCGTCTCCCGGTTGATCGGCAGCGGGCACTCCCGCGCGACCTCACGGACGAGCTCGACGGTGAGGTCTCTCTTCTTGAGCGCCGCCGCAAGGTCGTAGCAGAGGGTGGTTTTTCCGACGCCGTGGGTGCCGATGAACGCGACTTTCATCCAGACCGGAGGATATCAGCGGCGTGCGGTACGTCACGAGGAGGCCCGCCCGGCGTTCCCCGGTCTTCAGAATAGGGGCCTCTTCACGACGAGGATCGTCGTGTCGTCGGATGGGGCCCCCTCGCCCACGTGCCGGCGCCAGTCCGCGAGGAGCGCCTCGACGATCGAATCGGGCGGGCGCCGCCACAGACTGGTGGATTCGAGGACCGCGCGCGGCCGGTCGAAGCCGTAGGGCTCATCGAAGCGGTCGGGTCCTTCGAAGAGCCCGTCCGAGGCGACGACGAGAACGCCGCCCTTCGGAATCTCGAACGGCACGTCCGTGTACGTCCGCTTGGGCCCCTGGCCGAGCGGCAGGCCGGAGCCGGCGATCTCGGAGGCCTTTCCCTCGTGCAGCAGGATCGGGAACGGGTGGCCCGCATTCGCGAGAACGCCCACGCCGGTCGAAGGATCGAGCCTGAGGAGCGCGACCGACGTGAACAGACGACCGCTCCGGCCCATGCGCAACACGCGGTCGATCTCGACGAGAATCTCCGACGGCATGCGCCCCGCCTTCACGAGGCTCGCGAGCGAGGCCATCACCATGGCCTGCTGGATGCCGCAGGAATAACCGTGGCCCGAGACGTCGCCCGCGGCGATCCACAGCGCCCCCGACTCGTCCTGCACGAAGTCGTAGAGGTCGCCGCCCGCCTCCGTCGCGAGAATCGTCTTCACCGAGAGCTCGAGACCCGGCACGACGGGCGGCCGCTCCGGAAGCAGCGAGAGCTGCATGCGCGAGAGGAGGTCCATCTCGTACTTCACGCGCCGCTCGGACTCGAGGCGCCTCACGTAGCCGGGCGCGTCGAGACGGCCCTCCTCGTCGCGCTCGGGCCGCGCGAGTCCGATCGCGCCCGCCGTCGCGATCGCGAGGAGCGGCACCACCGTGAGGAGCGCCGGAAAGAGGTTGCCGTCGAGATGAAGACAGGCGACGAGGGCGTCGCGAAGGAGGGCGAAGGAGACGGCGGCGGCGAGAAGCGCTCCGAGCCCGTAGCGATCGAACGCCCAGAGCAGCACCGCCGCGAACGCGAGCGTGAGCGCGAGGCCCGCGCCCCAGGGATGAAGAGGCATCGCGATCGAGGAATAGAGGGCGAAGAGGACGGCCGCCGCGACGCTCGCGAACCGGCGCGGCAAGACGAACCGGAAGAGCGCGACGAAGAGCACGAAAAGCGCCGTGTCGAACGCCCCCTCGTAGAAGGGCCCCTTCTGCGCCTGGAAGAGCGGATACGGAAACGACGGCGACGACGGCCACACGCCCGAGGGCACCGCGAGCGCGGCCGAGGCGAAGGCCAGCAGGGAAACTCCCACGAGCGCCGCGCCTCCGCCGAGGCCTGCAAGGATCGCCCGCCCGCCGCGCGGGCCGAGGCGCCCCGCCGCGAACGCGTCGAGGCTCGTCGTGAAGCCCGGCACCGTGTCGCGGAGAAGCGATTCGGCCACGGTCCAAAGGCCCAGCAAATAGAGCAGCAGGAAGATCCGGGCGCCAATCACGAACACGACGAGGCCGCCGACGTGCGCGTCCTCACCGAAAATTCCTCCCGCGATCTCGTAAACCGCCGCGAGCACGACGAGAGCGATTCCGACCGTGAAGCCGAGGCGGCGCCTGTAGAGAAGGACCCCGAAGAGGACCACGACGAGGAGAAACAAGAGCAGCGCCGGGATGAGCTTGTAGAGCTTCCGGGTGATGCCCTCGGCGTCGAAGAGCCGTGGCGCGTCGGGATCGGAGAGCTGACGCGCGACGGAGTAGCTCACGTTTCCGTGCTCCTGAAAGACGAGGTCTTCCGCCGGCGCGCCGGGCGCGGGTTCGAGCGGGCGCACCCGGACGCTGACGTTCGACGTCGAGAAATTGAACTCTCCTCGAGCTCGGGGCCGGCCCGCCGCGAGCACGTCTTCGATGCGAGAGAAGAAATCCTGCCGCGGCCCGGTGGCGTTCGTGTCTGCCGTCGCGAAGATCGAGCCGGCGGGATTCCACTCCAGCGCCTGGAGGGAGCCGTCGGGGAAGAAGGCGAAACGCGCCGGCCCCACGCCCGTCCGCGGAACGTCGAGGCTGCCGGACACGGTCCAGGCCATCGCGCCGCCCGTTGCCTCTAGATATGAGGACGCCTCGCCGCGGAGGCGGCGATACGCACGCTCGAACGTCGTCCCGGCATCCGGCCGGCCCTCGAGGCCGACGGAGGCGCGCGACAGCGTGGCGCCGGCGGAGACCGCGATCGCCCGCGCCTTCTCGACCGCGCCCAACGGGCGGGGATTCGAGGCGCGCCATTCCGGAAGGACGTGGGTAGCCGCGAAGAGTCCGGCGGCGAGGAGGACGGCGCCCGCGACCAGCGCGGCGCGCGGCAGGCGCGGCCCGGGCCTCACGCTCAAGACCGCGAGCCGACGGGCGCCAGCACGAGCCCGGCCGTCATGTCGAGCATGCGGTCGATCGAACGCTTCGCCCGGAGGCGCACGGCCTCGGGAACCTCGAGAACCGGCGCGAGGTCGCGGAGGCAGAGATAGAGCTTCTCGAGCGTGTTGCGCTTCATGTGCGGGCAGGTGTTGCACGCGCAATCGGCCACCGGAGGCGCGGGGATGAGCGTCTTGCCCGGCGCGGCGCGGCGCATCTGATGGAGGATGCCCTCCTCGGTCGCCACGATGAACGACGTCCGGGGCGACGTCACGACGTGCCTCAGGAGGCCCGACGTGGACGCCACGACGGTCGCGTGCCGCAGGATGGCTTCCTCGCATTCCGGGTGCGCGATGACCTCCGCCTCGGGATGGCGCGTCATGAGGTCGATGAGCTTCTTCTCCGAGAACGTCTCGTGCACGACGCACGTGCCCGGCCACACCACGAACTTCCGGTTCAGCTTCTTCTCGAGCCAGGCGGCGAGGTTCCGGTCCGGCGCGAAGACCACCGGATCGGGAATCTGCCGGAGGATGACTTCCGCCGAGGACGACGTCACGATGACGTCCGAGAGCGCCTTCACCCCCGCCGAGCAGTTGATGTAGCTGACGACCGTGTGACCCGGATACTTCTTCAGCCACTCTGCGAAGAGCGGCGCCGGGCAGCCGTCGGCGAGCGAACAGCCCGCCTCGAGGTCCGGCACGACGACGGTTTTCCGGGGCGTGAGGATCTTCGACGTCTCCGCCATGAAGTGAACGCCCGCGAAGGCGATGACCGGTGCCGTCGCCTGGGCTCCGCGGCGCGCGAGCTCGAGCGAGTCGCCAACGAAGTCGGCGAGATCCTGGATCTCGGACTCCTGGTAGTAGTGGGCCAGCACGACTGCGTTTCGTTCCTTCTTGAGGCGGCGGATCTCCACCTCGAGGTCGAGTCTCTCTTCCACGGGCGCGGGTCGCGCGAGAGGCCGTGCGCTCACGCCCGCGATCTTACCGCCCGGCCCGCCGGCCGGATTCCCTTTGCTACACTCGCGCCGCTCGGCCGAAGCTTCTCGGCCCAAAATTTTCATGAGCGCCGAAGCACGGGTCCTGACGCCTTCCCAGCCTTCGCAGTGGATCGCGAATCCGCGCTGGGATTTGATCTGCCTGACCCTCTCGGCGGCGCTCGTCGCCGTTCCGCTGCTCGTCCATTCGCTGGGAAAGACGACCGCCGGCGGCGTGGATCTCCTCATCACGCTTCTCATCGGCGGCCCCCACATGTACGCCACGTTCCTGAAGACGGTGTTCGAGCCGCGCTTCCGGCAGCTCCATCCGGCGCTCACCTGGGCGCCCGTCGTGGTCGTCCCGATCGGCGTCATCCTCGGCGTCATCTACGCCTTCCCCTGGCTTCTCACGTTCTTTTTCACGTGGGCTTCGATCCACGTGTGCGACCAGGCCTCGTACATCGGCACCCTCTACCGCGAGAAGGGCGGCGCCGCGCGCCCATGGCAGCGCCTTCTCGATTTCTCGGTCGTCATGACGTCGCTCTACAGCTACGCGATGTACCGCCACGTCGCGGGTACGTTCCGCATCGGCGACACGTCTCTCTGGTTCCCCGCGTTCCTCAAGCACGCCTGGTTCGCCGACACCTTCGCCGTGATGACGGCGGCCCTCATTGCCGCCTGGGTGGTCCTCACCGTGAACCAGCTCCGCCGCCGCGAGGTCGCCGCGCCATACGCCTTCTTCATGGCGCTGACGATCGCCGTGGCCCTCCTCGTTCCGCGCCTCCCCGAGCTCTCGGTCTCCTTCCAGGGCTTCAATGCGTGGCACTCGTTCCAGTATCTCGGCCTCACGTACCTCATCCTCAGGCAGGACAACAACGCCGCGGGCTACGCGTTCGTCCGGAAGATGGCGCAGCCCGGGAAGTTCTTCCGCTATTACGGCTGGAATCTGCTGCTCACGACGGGCGCGACGCTCGTCATCCTCCTCCTCACCATGGTGCTGCACTTGCCCACGGAGCCCAGCTATTACGCGGTCGTGCTTTCATTCCTCCTGACGCACTACGTGCACGACCACTTCCTCTTCGCTCTCGGCAGCGGTTTCAAGCCAAAGTGACGGTCTTTCGGCCCGCCCGCCGGCACGCGATGACAATCGCGCTGGTCGCCGCGTGGACGGCTTTCACCCTTGTCTTCGGTCTCGTCGGCGGCACAGCCGAGGGCGCGAAGAAGAAGAGAAGAAAGACACCCGAGCCCACGCCCGTTCCGCGGCCCGCGGACCCGTACCGCGTCACGATCCCGACGGCCGACGGCGTCGCCCTCGCCGGCACGTTCCGGCCCGTCGACGGCAACCCGAAAGCGCCCGGCGTCCTCCTCATCCACGACTTCTCGCGAGAGCGGCGCGAGTGGGAGCCTTTCGCCGAGGAGCTCCACAGCCTCGGCTTCGCGACACTTTCTTTCGACCTCCGCGCCCACGGCGAATCGACGAAGAAGGCCGGCGCGACGATCGCGATCTCTCCCCGCCTCCTCCGCGATCCGGCCGGTTTTCCGAGCGACGTGGCGGCGGCGGCGGCATGGCTCCGCGCGAAGTCGCCGAAGACGGCGGCCGTCGGTCTCTCGGTCGGCGGCTACCTCGCTCTCCTCGCGTCGTCACGGGGCCAGGTGGACGCCGCGGTGGCCTTCTCGGTCAACGAGCCGCGCGTCGCGCCGCTCGCGGGGGGAGCCCCCGTGACGCCGCACGGCGCCCTTCTCGTCGCGTGCATGAAGGACCCCGGCCGCGCGGACTCGGCGAAGAAGCTCCTCGCGGCGTCCGCCGAGCCGAAGCGCATGCTCCTCTTTCCCGGCGGCTCCCACAACCTCGCCGTGTTCCGCGAGCACCCCGAAGCGAAGACCGCGACGCTCGCGTGGCTCGCCGAACGCCTCGGGGCTCCGCCGCCTCCGGCACCGGCGGCGTCGACGCCGCCGGCAACCGTCCCGAAGTAAGCTCCGCGCGCAATGAAGACGGTCGTCTTCGACATCGAAACGGTGTCGTTTCCGTGGCTCGAGCTAGACCCTCTCCAGCGCGAGAGGCTCACGCGTTACGCGGAAGACCATGAAGATTTTCTTAGAAGGAAGGCGGGGGGATCGCTCTCGCCGTATATGGGAAAAATCGTCGTGGTCGCGATGCTGAACCCCGAGACGGGCAAGGGCGCGGTCTGGTACGAGGCAGCGGAGCGGCACGAGGCGAAATCGGCCGACGGGCTCTTCGACTTCGTCGGGTGCTCCGAGAAGGAAATGCTCTCAGACTTTTGGGCGGCCCTCTCGAAGTTCGACCGCTTCGTGACCTTCAACGGGCGCACGTTCGACGGGCCGTTCTTGTCCGTGCGCAGCGCGATCCACGGTCTCTTACCTTCCAAGAATCTCCTCGGCTACCGGTACTCGATGGAGACGCATGTCGACCTGCTGGAGGTCCTGACGTTCCAGGGCGCGGTCTCCCGCGACCAGACGCCGACCCTCCACTCCGCCTGCGTCGCGTTCGGCATCCCCTCGCCCAAGAGCGCCGAGATGCACGGCTACGCAGTCGGCGACGCGTACCGCGAAGGCCGCCTCGGCGAGATCGCCGACTACTGCCGGAGAGATGTCGAGGCGACGGCCGCGCTGTACCGTCGCCTCGAGTCGACTCTGCTACCGCTGTTCAGGAAGTAGCGCGCCCCGTTACTGCCAGCCCCCTTCGATGAAGAATCCGTCGAAGTCGTAGTGGGCGGGAACCCACACGGCGCCGGGGAACGGCGGGAAGGCCCAGCCGAGGTCGCTCACATAGAAGTACCCAGGGCCCGGGCAATAGGAGAAGAAGCGGCTGCCGGCGTAAACGCGGAAGGGCGCGACGTAACCGCGGCCAGACACCCGGGCCGGCGAACGGAAGAACGACCGCCCGCGCCATTCTTGCCCGCGCCATTCGCGGGTGCCCGACTCCCGGCCGCGATAGCCCTCCCCGCGAAACGCCTCGCGGTGGCCCGAATCGCCTCGGAACGCCTCGCCGCGATACCCCTCTCGGCGGCCGGCTTGGCCGCGGGACGTGTCGCCTCGTGGACTGCGTTCTCCGCCGCGGAACGGGCGCGCTTCGCGCGCCTCCGCGCGGCGCGGCGCGTCGGCAAAAGTCTTCGGGGCCGCCACCAGGGCCGCGAGGGCCGCGGCGGACATCGTCAGGTTGCGCATCAGGTTCTTCATGATCGGCCTCTCTTTCTGCCCCGGGATCGGGACACTCTGTCCATTGCAAGCGAGAGGCCCGGAAAAATGGCCCGAACGCCGTGATTCCTGTCACCGGTGCACTTTTTGGTGCCTCCGGAAAGGGACGCCTGACCGAAAAGCAGCGAACGCGGCGGCCAGCGGCAGCGCGATCAGAAGAGGCTTGTTGAGGGTCCAGGCAGCCGCCAGGTTCCCGTGGAGGAGCTGGTGGGCGGCTCTGAAGCTCCCGCAGCCCGGGCACTGGGCGCCGAAGACCGTCCGAAAGAGGCACGGCGGATAGAAGCCCGCGGTGGCGGGATCGAACAAGAAAAGAACGGCGATGCCCGCGCACGCGAGGAAGGCCGCGACTCGGCGCGTCTATGCCTCCAGGTTCTTCCGCGCGTTCCTCACGAGCAGGAAGCAGAGGCCCGCGAAGACGACCGCACACAGGACGTCGCCCGCAATCCCGTTCTTGAGGATGGGATAGAACGTCTCGCCGAGGTCGAGCTTCTCGAGAAGCGTCGGCTTCTCCATGTGGAAAATCGAATCGCCCGTGAAGGCGACGAGCGCAATGAGCACCCCGCCCAGCGAGCCTCCCGCCACGAGACCGGTGGCGTATAGCATGCCCGACGACAGCTCGCTCTCCTGTTTCTTGTGCGAGACCTTCTCGACGAGCCCCTTCATCATGCCGCCGATCCAGATCGGGAACGTGGTCGAAAGCGGCAGGTACGCGCCGACGGCCCACGACAGCGCGTGCGCGCCGGCCATCTGCGCCATGAACGCGAGGAAGACGCCGACGAGGACCGGCGCCCACGGCAGGTTCTGCGCGAGGAGGCCCTTGATGATCGTGGCCATGAGCGTCGCCTGCGGCGCCGCGAGCTTCGGGCCGCCGATGCCGTGCGCCTCGCCGCCCGCGTACGTCTTGTCGAGGAGGAACAGCGTACCGCCGATGACGAGCGTCGAAACGAGGACGCCGATGATGAAGCCGATCTGCTGGCGGCGCGGGGTCGCGCCCACGAGGAAGCCGGTCTTCAGGTCCTGGGACGTCGCGCCCGCGTTCGCGGCTGCGATGCACACGAGGGCGCCCACGCAGAGGGCGACCGGCTGGTACGCCTCGCCCGTGCGGCCCATGAGGACGAACACGAGGCAGGTGCCCATGAGCGTGGCGATCGTCATGCCGGAGATCGGGTTCGAGGACGTGCCGATGATGCCGACGATGCGGCTCGCCACGGTCACGAAGAAGAAGCCGAAGACGACGACGAGAAGCGACATGATGAGAGAGCCCGGGAACGGCCCGTGCGGGAAGCCCGGCAGGATCGCGATGAGAACGGCCAGGACGATCGAGCCCACGACGACGATGCCCATCCCGAGGTCGTCGTCCGTGCGGACCTTCTTCGCGGCCCCGGCGCCGGCGCCGAGGCTCTTCACCGACTCCTTGAAGGCGCCGACGATGGTCGGCAGCGTCTTGACGAGCGTCATCACGCCCGCGCACGCGACGGCGCCCGCGCCGATGTAGCGCACGTACGCGCGATAGATCCACTCGGCGTGCGAGTGGCCGTTCCGCCAGCCTTCCGAGAAGCCGAGCTTTGTGAGGTCCTCGACGAGACGCGTCTCGGGCACGAAGATGGAGATGAGCGGGATGAGCGCGAGCCACGAGAGCACGCCGCCCGAGGCGAGCTCGCCGGCGATCTTCGGCCCGATGATGTAGCCGAGGCCGAGGTACTCCGGCGTCACGTCGCACGAGAGCGTGGCGTCGGGAATCGTCCCGTCCTTCCCCGTCTGGAACCACGTCGCCGTCTCGCGCCAGAGGCCGAGAATGCCGTACAGGAATTTGTAGAGCATCGAAATGCCCACGCCCGCGAAGACCATCTTCGCGAGGTTGCCGCCCTTCTCGCCCGCGATGAGGACGTCGGCGCAGGCCGTGCCCTCGGGGTACGGCAAGGTGCCGTGCTCGTTGACGATGAGCGGCCGGCGGAGCGGGATCATGAAGAGGACGCCGAGGGTGCCCCCGATCGCCGCGAGCAGGAAGATGACGAAGTACTTGAAGTAGTCCGCCCCGTTCGAGAGGAAAAGGAGCGCGGGCACCGTGAAGACGACGCCCGCCGCCACCGACTCGCCGGCCGAGCCGATCGTCTGGACCATGTTGTTCTCGAGGATCGTGGACTTCCCGAGCTTCTTGAAGACCGCGATCGAGAGCACGGCGATGGGCACGGACGCGGAAACCGTCAGGCCGGCGCGAAGCGCGAGATAGACCGTGGCCGCGCCGAAGATGATGCCGAAAAACGACCCGAGGAGGATCGCCTTCAGCGTGAACTCCGGGACCTCCGCGTCCGCCGCGATGTACGGCTTGAAGTCCTGCCCGCTGCCGGGTGCGCTCATCCGTCTGTCCTCCTCACGTCATCTGAAAACTGCCGGGGAGTCTGCCATTCCCCGAGGCGCCTTGTCGAACGCGGCCGGGCGCGCGAGGGGGCCTATACTCTTACCTGCTCGTGCCATCGCGATCCATTCCGGAATCACGGGTTCGAGTTGTCTCCCCAGGAGGGCCCCCATGAACCCCACCGTCCTCGTCCTCGTGGACGATCTGTTCTGGAGAACCAAGATCGAACACACGCTGAAGTCGGCGCAGGCGACCGGCGTGTTCATCGACAAGTCGGACCAGCTCGCGGCCAAGGCCGACCCCCGCTCCGTGGGCCTCGTCATCGTCGACCTCGCGCTTCGCGACGACCCGTTCTCGGCGATCGCGGCCCTCAAGAAGAACGCGAAGACGAAGGGCATAGCGGTCGTGGGCTACTACGAGCACGTCCGCAAAGACCTGCTTGAGAAGGGCGGGAAGGCCGGTTGCGACCAGGTCCTCCCCCGCGCAGCCTTTTCTCAGCACCTGGGCGACATCGTCATGAAGTACGCGCTCCCCGGCGGCGTGCGCGCAGAAGAAGAAGAGACCGACCTGCCCGAGGAGTAGCTCCGCCGGTCAGGGCGATCTCGGCTATCGTTCCGCCCATGAAGTCCTCACGCCGCCGTTTCCTCGAGGCCGCCGCCGCGGCCGCCGTCGCCAGCGTCCTCCCCTCTTCCCCCTTCGAAGAAAAGCTCCAGGCGCAGAGCTCCGGCGCACCCGGCGCGGCTCCCGCCGCCGATGGGTACGTCCTCGTGACGTCCGCAAACGGCGTCGAGGCGGCGAAGGCCGCGCGGCAGGCGCTGATCCAGGGCTACGACCCGCTCGATGCCGCGATCGCCGGCGTGAACATCAACGAGCTGGACCCGAACGACATGAGCGTCGGGTACGGCGGCGTGCCGAACGAGGAGGGCGTCGTACAGCTCGATGCGTGCGTCATGGATGGGCGCACGCTGCGGGCCGGCGCCGTGGGCGCGATGGAAGGCTGCAAGACGCCGTCGAAGGTCGCGAAGCTCGTCATGGAACGCACCGACCGTGTCTTCCTCGTGGGCGAGGGCGCGCGGAAGTTCGCGACGTCGCACGGGTTTCCCGTCGAGGACCTGCTCACGCCGAAGACGCGGAAGATCTGGCTCTACTGGAAAGAGCGCCTCTCGGACACGGACGACTGGATCGAGGCCGGCAAGGAAGCCGATGACCCCGACATCAAGGAGTTCATCCGGAAGTACGGCAACGAGTACTTCCGGCCGCAGGGCACGATCCACATGTCCGTCAGGACCGCGAAGGGCGATTTCGCGGGCGTCACGACGACGTCCGGCCTCTTCTTCAAGATTCCGGGCCGCCTCGGTGACTCGCCGGTCGTCGGCGCGGGGATCTACACCGAGAACGGCGTCGGCTCCTGCGGGTCCACGGGGCGCGGCGAGGCGAACCTCGTGACCTGCGGCTCGCACACCGTCGTCGAGTTCATGCGGCAAGGGAAGTCGCCGGAGGAGGCCTGCCTCCTCGCGCTCAAGCGCATCGACGAGAAGACGCACAAGGTCCCCCGCCACCGCGACGAGAAGGGCCGCCCGAAGTTCAGCGTCAGCTTCTACGCCATCGACGCCAAGGGCCGCACCGCCGGCGCCGCCATCTGGAGCGGCGCTAAATACGTCGTCGGCGACAACGAGGGCGTCAGGACGCTGGAGGCGGCGTACCTGTACAAGAAGGAGAAGTAGCGCCCAAATGACCGCTGGCGAGGACTGGAGTCTCGACGAGGTAGAGGCCGCGGTAGCCGACTACTTTGAGATGCTCACGGCCGAGCTTGCCGGTTCGACGCCAAACAAGGCGGAAAGAAACCGCCTGCTTCGCAAGCGCCTGAGGGATCGCTCGCACGGATCAGTCGAGTTCAAGCACCAGAACATAAGCGCCGTCCTTCGTAACGAGGGCCTCCCGTACATCGACGGCTACAAGCCGCGGGGGAATTTCCAAGGGCTCCTGTGGGAGACGATCCTGCGCTTTCTTGAAAGGCACCCAGAAGTTCAGAGCGACATCGCGCGGTCTGACTTTGCGGTTGTACCTGCGACTGAAACAGCGGCTCGCAAACTGACCGACATTCTTGACGACCCTCCTGCCCGCGCACCCGCCGAACTAATTCATGAACGAGAGCGCACTTACGTCGCGCGCAAGCGCGACCTAGCGCTGCTCGATGCTCGCCGGCGCTCACTCGGCCTAAGGGGCGAGGAATTTGTCGTGTGGTTCGAGAAGCGCAGGCTTGAGGAAGCGGGACAGCCCAAGCTCGCCAAGGACGTGGAGCACATCTCCGAATCTCGCAACGACGGTGCCGGGTACGATGTACGGTCCTTCGAAGACGACGGTCGCGACCGCCTCATTGAAGTAAAGACAACGACCTACGGTAAACACCAGCCGTTCATCGTCTCCGTCAACGAGGTCGAGTTCTCCAACGACTTCTCAGATGCCTTCCACTTGTACCGGCTTTTCCATTTCGGAACGGGCGAGCGGATCTTTACCCTAAAAGGATCGCTCCGAGATACCTGCAACCTCGAGCCCGTGCAGTTTCGCGCAACGCTATGAGATGGTCCGATCGTTCGCTAGATCCCCGGTGAAAGCGAACCCGGCCCAGGTTAGGCTCGCTCATTGAGCAAGTCATTCCGGGGCCCGGAGGATTCAATGGAATTCAATCCCCGTGACGTCGCATGGGAGTGGGCGCTGGCGAAGGGATGGGCGCTCGAAATCGTCGGCTCAACAATCACGGTCAGAGATGGCAGCAACTACGTCATGGCAGAGATGGAGTTCTGCTGTACCCGACGGGCGCCGGTTCGCACCACTTCGGCTCTAGCGGACCTCGAGAAAGCACACTCCACGTCGCGGTTGCGCTCTCCGCGCTGACTTCGACCGCGATGCACTGGTAGCTCAAGAGGCAGGCTCAAGAGCGGATGCAATAGCCCCCGCGCCCTCGTCCTTAAACATCTGCTTCAGCTCGTCCAGCGTGGCGCCTTCGCTCGCTCCCGGCTGAGGAGGTTTGCGCGAACGAACTTCAGCGCTCGTCGCGCTGCCGGCGAAGCGCTTCGCTCGCGGAAAGCGGGCTGCGTGAGTGGTGAGGGGGCGTCGCCGCGAGCCGCGCCTCCGCGAGGACGCGGCGGATGACGAGGCCCGGCACGCGCTCGAAGTGCCGGACGTTTCCGGTCACGAGCTCGAGGCCGTGGCGGATTGCGGTCGCGGCGATCTGGAGGTCTGCGTCCGCGAGGGGCTGGCCGCCCTTCTTCAGCCTCGCCTCGATCTCGCCATAGACGCGCGCGACGGCCACGTCGAACGGGAGGACCGTGACGTTCGGCAGGACACGTTTCTCGATGTTCTCGAGATGAAACCTGGCGCGCTCGGACCGGAACGCACCCTTGTAGAGCTCGGCCGCGACGACCGCGCTCGTGAACTGGTCCTCCCGCGGCACCTTGCGAAGCCACTCGAGGTAGAGGGGCGCCGGACGCTTTCGCAGGACCTCCGAGATCGCGTCCGTGTCGAAGAGGAAAGCCACTCAGCTTCCGAGGCGAGCCCGCCGGCGCGGGGTTGATCTGCGGATCGCGTCGAGGCGGGCGACGAGATC
>Ga0209385_1000079_pt1 | contig 34186 bp, 27 predicted proteins | sample NGEPerB_FD_184506 | JGI IMG/M metagenome (GOLD analysis project Ga0209385, IMG submission 184506) | Arctic peat soil microbial communities from the Barrow Environmental Observatory site, Barrow, Alaska, USA - NGEE PermafrostAB12-B... | ecosystem: Environmental > Terrestrial > Soil > Wetlands >... | reverse complement strand
CACGGCGACGTTTCCCGCGGGCACGCTGACCGGGGCACCGAAAATACGCGCGATGGAGATCATCGAGGATCTCGAGCCGGTGAGGCGCGGCGCCTACGGTGGCGCCGTGGGCTATCTCGATTTCGCGGGCAACCTCGACGTCGCGATCGCGATTCGCACGGCGGTCGTGGCGAACGGCACGATGCACGTGCAGGCCGGCGCCGGCATCGTCGCGGACTCGGACCCTGAGGCCGAGGCCACCGAGTGCGAGAACAAGGCGCGCGCCCTTATGCGCGCCGTGGAGGAAGCGGGGACGTACCGATGATCCTCGTGATCGACAACTACGACTCGTTCACGTACAACCTCGTCCAGATCCTCTCGACGCTCGACGAGGACGTGCGCGTCGTTCGAAATGACGCGCTGTCCGTCGATGCCGTTTTTGCCGCGAAACCCGACCGTCTCGTCGTGTCCCCGGGGCCGGGCCGGCCCGAGGACGCGGGGATCTCGTGCGAGCTGGTCCGTCGGAACGAGACCATCCCGCTTCTCGGCGTCTGTCTCGGCCATCAGGCTCTCGGCGCCGTCTTCGGCGGCACGATCTCCCGGGCGCCCGTGCTCATGCACGGCAAGACCTCGGAGATCGCGCACGATGGGAGAGGGCTCTTCGATGGTCTCGAGAACCCGTTCACCGCCACGCGTTACCACTCGCTCGTGGTCGAGAAGGATTCGGTTCCCGGCGTGCTGCGTATCACGGCGACCAGCTCGGACGGGCTCGTGATGGGGCTCGCGCACCGGACGCTCCCGCTCGTGGGGGTCCAGTTCCATCCCGAGTCGATCCTCACGCCGCAAGGGGAGCGCCTCTTGAAGAATTTCGTCGCCGGGCGGCTCGCATGACGACGGCCGCCCATCGCGCGCTCCGTGCCGTGGCGCGCGGGACGCGTCTGACGCGCGAGGACGTACGGGGCGCCGTATCGGCCCTTCTCGACGAGGAGATTCCGGCGGCGATCGCGGGGGGGCTTCTCTCCGCGCTGGCCGCCATGGGCGAGACGGTCGAGACCGTGGCCGGCACCGTGGATGCTCTTCGGGCGCGCGCCACGCGGCCTCCGGTGGACCGCGCGCTGGCCGCCCGCGCGATCGATGTGTGCGGAACCGGAGGCGACGGGCTCGGCACGTTCAACGTTTCGACCGCGGCCGCTTTCGTCGCCGCGGGCGCAGGGGCGCCGGTCGCGAAGCACGGCAACCGCGCGGTCTCGTCTGCGTGCGGTTCGGCCGACGTTCTCGCGGCGCTCGGGGTCGACATCGAAATGTCTCCCGCCCTCGCCGCCGAGGCGCTTGCCCGCGCGAACGTCACGTTCTTCTTCGCGCCGCTCTATCACCCGGTGATGAGAAAAGTCGGCCCGCTGCGGCGCGAGCTCGGCCTGCGCACGGTCTTCAATCTCGCAGGGCCGCTTTCGAATCCCGCCGGCGTCACGCGGCAGATCGTCGGCGTCGATCACCCCGAGCGCGTCCCGGTGATCGCGGGTGCCCTCGCGGCGCTCGGCGCCGAGCACGCGCTCGTGTTTTCGCACGAGACGGGAGGCGACGAGCTCCTGCCCTTCGGGCGCACGTTCGCGGCCGAGGTGCGCGGAGGGGACGTCGAGCTCCTCCAGCTCGGCGCCGTCGACTTCGGCCTCGACGAAGGAAGTCCCGGCGCGCTCCAGGGCGGAGATGCCGAAACGAACGCCGAGATCCTGCGCGCGCTCTTCGGGGGATTCCGGCGCGACGCACGCGACGTGGTTCTCATGAACGCCTCCGCCGCGCTCGTCGTCGCCGGCGTTGCGACGGACTTCCGAGAGGGCGTGGCGCGGGCTGAGGCCGCGCTCGAGGAGGGGAAGGCGGCGACGGCTCTCGATGCGCTCATCCGGATCTCCAACGGGGGTTCCCCGTGAAGGACGAAGAATCGGATTTCTTCGAATGGGTAAGAGGGGATGAGAGGGAATGAGCGGATTAATTCTCGGCGAGATCCTCGCTGCAAAGCGACGCCGGATCGCGGCGGGCGAGTTCACGGCCAAGACGGGCGCGCGTACACGCGCGGAAGTGGCCGCCGGTGCAGCGGGTCGGCCCGATGCGCCGCCCGATGGAGCCCGCTTCGCCTTTGCTCTGTCCTTCTCTTCGAATTCCCTTTCTAAGCAAAATCCTCCTTTCCCTCTTCTTCTTGCCGAGATAAAGCACCGTTCGCCGAGCGCGGGCCTGATCCTGCCCGACGCGCCTTCGCGCATCGAATCGGTCGCGCGCGCCTATCGGCGCGGCGGGGCGTCGGCGCTGTCCGTCGTCGTCGAGCGGGACTTCTTCGGCGGCGATCCCTCCTGGCTGCCGCGTGCGAAAGCGGCGTCGGGCCTGCCGGCCCTGATGAAGGACTTCGTAGTGGACGAGGCCCAGCTGGATTTCGCTGCCGCTCTGGGCGCCGATGCCGTGCTCCTCATCGTGGCGGCTCTCGACGACGCGGCCCTCGTGCGGTTGCATGCGGCCGCACGGTCCCGCTCTCTCGCGGTTCTCGTGGAAGCGCATGACGAGGTCGAGGTCAAGCGGGCGCTCGACGCGGGCGCCGAGATCGTCGGCGTGAATTCGCGCGACCTGAAAACGTTCGAGGTCGACCTGCCGGGCATGGCCCGCCTCGGCGCGCTTCTGCCGGTGTCCGTCACGCGCGTAGCCGAGAGCGGCATCAGGTCGCGGGGCGACGTCGAAGCGCTCGCCGCTGCGGGCTACGGCGCGTTCCTGCTGGGAGAGGCTCTTCTAAAGGCGCCCGACCCGGCTGCGATCCTGCGCACGCTGCGCGGCGAGAACCCCACGGAGGTCAAGATCTGTGGGATCACGCGCGAGGAAGACGTCGAGACCTGTCTGGAAGAGGGCGTCGACTGGATCGGCCTCGTCTTTGCGGCGCGGTCTCCGCGGCGGCTGACGCCGGAGGAGGGGAAATTTCTGCGAATGAAAGCGAAGGGGGAGGCCGCCGCGTGGCGCAACGGCGGCGGCGCGGAGCGGGCCGCAGCGGGCAGCATGAAAGGTGTCGTGGCGGTCTTCGCCGAGGACGCGTCGGAGGAAGACGTCGAACGCGTCGCCACGTTTGTCCGCCCGGACGTGATTCAGATGCCGAATCCCCCTCCTCCCCTTCAGAAGAAATTCTCTTCGGTCCTTTCTTTCTGGAACACCATCCGCGTCGGCCGTGACGACCTAGCCGGTGCGCGTGCCGGCGACGCCCTTCACTTCGACACGTCCGTTGCCGGAGCGAGCGGCGGCACGGGCAGGACGTTCGACTGGAGCCTGCTGGACGGGATCGATCGCTCCCGTCCCGTGGTGCTCGCGGGCGGGCTGAAACCCGAGAACGTCGCTTTCGCCGTGAGAAAGGTGAGGCCGGACATCGTGGACGCCTCTTCGGGAGTGGAAGTTGCGCCGGGAATCAAGGACCCGGCGAAAATCGCGGCGTTCGTGAGGGAGGTGCGACGTGCCTGAGGCAACCGGAACCCGTTTCCGTCCGCCGGAGGCCGACGCGCAGGGCCGCTTCGGCGCGTTCGGCGGGCGGTTCGTGCCGGAGACGCTCATGGCGCCGCTCGAGGAGCTTTCACACGCGTACAAGGACGCGCGGCGCGATCCCGCGTTCCGACGCGAGCTGGACGACCTCCTGAAGAACTACGCCGGCCGCCCGACGCCGCTCACGTACGCGAAGCGCCTCTCGGAGAGCCTCGGCGGCGCGCGGATCTTTCTCAAACGCGAGGATCTCCTCCACACGGGCGCTCACAAGATCAACAACGCCCTGGGCCAGGCCCTCCTCACGGTGCGGATGGGCAAGACGCGCGTCATCGCGGAAACCGGCGCCGGCCAGCACGGCGTCGCGGCGGCCACCGCGTGCGCGCTCCTCGGGCTCTCGTGTGTCGTCTACATGGGGGCGGTCGACGTGGAGCGTCAGGCGCTGAACGTGTACCGGATGAAGCTTCTCGGCGCGACGGTCGTGCCCGTGATGGGCGGCACGCGCACGCTGAAGGACGCGATCAACGAGGCGATGCGCGACTGGGTCGCCTCGACGGCGATGACGCACTACATTCTTGGATCGGTCCTCGGGCCGCATCCGTTCCCGACGATGGTCCGCGACTTTCAGTCGGTCATCGGGCGCGAGGCCCTCGTTCAGAGCCGCAGGACTCTCGGAAGGCTACCGGACGTCCTCGTCGCGTGCGTGGGCGGCGGCTCGAACGCGATCGGCCTCTTCCGGGAGTTCCTTCCGTTCCGGGAGGTCGAGATGGTGGGGGTCGAAGCCGGAGGGCGGAGCCTGGCGCCCGGCGAGCACGCCGCGCGCTTCGGCCAGGGCTCGATCGGCGTCCTCCACGGCACGCGCACGCTCATCCTGCAGGACGCGGACGGGCAGGTGCTCCCGACGCATTCCATTTCCGCCGGCCTCGACTATCCGGCGGTCGGACCCGAGCACGCGCGCCTCGCCGAGCTCGGGCGGACGCGGTACGTCTCCGTCAGCGACGAGGCGGCCCTCGCGGCCTTCCATCGCCTCGCCGAGGCCGAAGGCATCATCCCGGCCCTCGAGACGGCGCACGCCGTCGCCTGGGCGATCGCAGAGGCGTCTCGCCGGCCGGAGAGCGCGGCGCTCGTCGTGAATCTCTCCGGCCGCGGTGACAAGGACGTCGTCTCGGTGGCACGGCGCGAGGGCGTCACGCTGTGAGACGCATCGGGCGGGCCTTCGCGGTGGCCAAGGCCTCAGGTCGCGCGGCGCTCGTCGTCTTCGTGGAGGCCGGCGACCCGGACCTCGCGACGACCCGGCGTCTCCTGCCGGCGCTGGCCGAATCCGGGGCCGACGTGCTCGAGCTGGGAATTCCCTTCAGCGACCCTCTCGCCGACGGGCCCGTCATCCAGCGCGCGAGCGAGCGCGCGCTCGCGTCGGGGACGACGCTTGCGGCGGCCCTCGCTCTGCTCTCGGAGCTGCGCGCCACGCGCCTCGCCGCGCCGGTCGTGGTTTTCAGCTACGCGAACCCGATCCTCGCGATGGGCGAGGCCGAGTTCGCACAGCGCGCGGCCGAGGCAGGTGCGGACGGTGTGCTCGTCACCGACCTACCGCCGGAGGAAGGCCGCGGATTCGCGTCGATCCTGAAGAGCGCGAAGCTCGATCCCGTGTACCTCGTCGCGCCTACGTCGCCCGACGAGCGCATCCGCCGGGCGGGCTCTTTGTCACGCGGATTCCTCTATGTCGTGTCGCGCGCGGGCATCACGGGGACCCGCGCGGAGCTTCCGGAAGGGCTCTCGGCGCTCGTCGGCCGCGTCCGGGAGAACGTGCCGCGCCTCCCGGTCGCCGTCGGCTTCGGAGTCTCGACGTCGACGCAGGTGCGCGCGGTGGCGGCCATGGCGGATGGAGTCGTGGTGGGAAGCGCGGTCGTGACCGCGATGGAAGAGGCCGTCAAGGATGGCCGGGATCCCGTAGAAGCAGGCGCCGACCTCGTACGCGCGCTCGCGGCCGCGACGACGAAGGGCTGACGTGTCCGTGGGCGAAACGGGCCTGCCCGCCCGGATCTCGAAGGCGAACCGCTCGACGCTGGTCGCGCTCGTCGCCGACAACCTCACCCGCCTCACCGAGCGCGATGCGTTGCAGGCCATGAGGCATCCGCACGCCTCGGAGGCGATGATCGAGGAGATCCTCTCCTCGAAGACGCTCCTCGCGTTCCGGGGCGTGCGGCGCCTCGTCGCCGCGCATCCGCTGACGCCGCGGCACGCGGCGCTTCGATGCCTCGAGGACCTCCTTTGGCGCGATCTTCTCGACATCGGCCGCGAGATACGCACGCTGCCGCCCGTGCGCATCGCAGCGAACCGGAAGCTCGAGAATGCGCTCCGGTTTCTCGCGGTGGGCGAGAGGGTGGCCGTGGCGCGGTTCGCCGCTTCCGCGCTGTTTCCGTCGCTTCTCGACGATCCGGACCTGCGCGTCCTCGAGGCGGTGCTCGCGAATTCGCGGCTCACGTCCGAGGACCTGCAGCGCTGGCTTGCGACCGGGCATCCCCGGCCCGAAGCGCTCGCGTTCGTCGCACGCGAGGCGCGCTGGATGAGCCGGCCCGCGGTCCGAATCGCCCTCCTGACGCATCGCTTGACGCCCCGTGCTGCGGCGCTTGCACTTTTGACGTCGGCATCGCGGGGCGAATGGCGAAGGCTCGCGGAGGACCCCTCATGCGACGCTCTTCTGGCCGCCTGTGCGCGCGAGCTGCTCGAAAACGGCCCGAATTCCGTTGACAGGAGTCCTAAGTCACCATAAGCTAAGGTGTTACGGGGAACCGGGTGACTGCCGAGACCGCTCAGGAGTTCGGCGAAGAACTTCGCCGGGAACGCGAGTTACGCGACGTGAGCCGGGAACAGCTCGCGTCGGCGACGAAGGTCTCGATGCGGCACATCGCTGCGCTCGAATCCGGCCGCTACGACCAGCTCCCCGCTGGCGTTTTCTCGAAGGGCTTCGTCCGCGTGATCGCTCTGCATCTCGGCCTCGACGCCGAGCGCTCGGTAACGGCGTTCCGGCACGTTCACGCGGGCTGGGAGGCGGAGTGTGCGCGGCGGGAGCACCAGGCGGCGACGAGCACGGCCGGACTTCGCCTTTCGCAGCCGCGGCGTTCGGTATCGTCCTCGACGACACTGCGGGGCATCGCCATCGCGCTCGCGCTCGCGGCCGTGACCGGCGCCGCGGCCTTCGTGCGCTCCCGCGGGCCTGATCGCCGCGGGCCAGAGGCCTCGGCGGCCCCGTTGGCACGCGCGGAAAGCGGTCCAGCGTCCCTCGCGCTTCCCCCCGCGGTTGCGGCGGCTACGGTCGCCCTGCCAGCGGGCGCTGCGCTGCCCGGCGCCGTTTCCTCCGCGGCCTCGCGGGGGCGGACGCTCACCCTGAGCTTCCGTGACGACTGCTGGGCCGAAGTCCTCGTGGACGGAAGGCTCGTGGTGCGCGGGCTCTTCCCGAAGGGCTCGCGCCGCGAGTTCGCGAACGGCGGCACGTTCACGCTCACGCTCGGAAACGCGGGTGCCGTCGACGTGATCGTGGACGGGCGGCCGCTCGGCACCCTGGGCGGGGAGCACGAGATCGTGAAGAACTACGTCATCGACGCGGCCCGGAACGGCTGAGCCGGGAAGGTCCGCTGGCGCTCGGTTAAGCTGGCCCCGTGACCGATGCCGCGCCGGAAGGCGATATTCTCACCCAGATCGAGCGAGGCGAGGCCTCGCGCCAGATCCTCGATTTCGCCGCGCGGGGAATGGTTCCCCTGCCGCCCGAGGAGCTCGTCCGGGCCATCGCGAGCATCCTGGCGTCCGGGGACGAGATTCTTGCGCCGGTTGCCGAGGAGTCCTTCAAGGCGTTCGACGCGGGTTCCCTGAAGTCTGCCGTGCTGAGCGCGGGGGTGAGGCCCGAGCAGCTCGCGGTCGTGGCGCGGAGGACGCAGGACGCGTCCGTGCTCGAGCCCCTCATCCGGCACCGGGCAGTCCCGGACGAGACGCTCGCATGGCTCGCCGAGCGCGTGGAAGCTCCTCTCCAGGACATCCTCGTCACGAACCAGACGCGGCTCATCGCGGCCCCGGTCATCGTCGAACGTCTCTTCGAGAACCCGAAGCTCTCGCCCGATATCCGGCGCCGGGCCGACGAGTTTCTCGAGGAGTTCTTCCTCAAGAAGGAGCGCGAGAGGGACGAAGGCGGGGATCTGGAAGAGGCAATCGAGGAGGCGCCGGCTGTCGTGGATCCGGCGGTGCCCGTGGACGAGGCCGGACTCAGCGAGGACCAAAAAAAGAGCCTCTTCGCGCGGGTCTCGACGATGTCGGTGGTCGACAGGATCCGCCTCGCTTACCGCGGCAACAGGGAGGAGCGGATGTTCCTCGTGCAGGACCGCAACCGGCTTGTCTCGTCCGCGGTCCTGAAATCGCCCAAGACCCGGGACGCGGATGCCGAGGCGATCGCGAACATGAAGAGCGTCTCGGAGGACGTGCTCCGGGGGATCACGTTCCGGCGGGACTGGATGCGCCACTACGGAATCATGCGGGCCATCGTGAGGAACCCGCGCTCGCCCCTCGACGTCACCCTTTCGCTCGTCATGCGCCTCAACGCCAAGGATCAGAAGTTCCTCGCCAGCGACCGGAACGTGCCCGACGCCGTCCGGTCCACCGCGCGGCGCGAGGTTGCCCGCAAGGAGGCGTGAGCCCGCTCACGCTCGGTTGGAATTTTGGCGCCCCGGTGTGAGAATCTGACCCATGCCGACAACCCGGGCCGTGCGGGCAGGGCGCCCTGCGAGGTTCTGTTGACGAATTATTACGACGTGCTCGGGGTCCCTCGCGACGCTTCCGAGTCGGAAGTCCGCGAGAAGTTCCGCCTTCTCGCCCGCGAGTACCATCCCGACCGGTTTCAAGACGTCGCCGAGAAGAAGCTGGCCGAAGAGCGCTTCCAGGTCCTGACCGAGGCGATGAACGTGCTCACGAGCCCCACGCGGCGCAAGGCCCACGACCTCGAGCTCGAGAAGAACCGGCCGATCTCTCAGGACCTAGCGGCACAGGCGCGCGTCTATCTCGCGAAGGGCGTCAAGGCCTACCGGGAGGGAAATTTTCCCGAGGCCATCACCCAGTTCGACCTGTCCGTGAAGCACTACGACCGGGACGCCAAGGCGCAGCACTATCTCGCGCTCGCCTGCATGAAGGTGATCGGCCAGGTGCGCAGAGGCGTGGAGGCCATCGAGGCCGCGATCCAGCTCGATGGCAACAACGCGATCTTCCACCGCGACGCCGGAAAGCTGTACATGCAGGCCGGCCTAAACTCGAAAGCCGAGCGCCACCTCGAGCAGGCGCTCGCATGGATTCCGGAGGACGCCGAGACCCTGAGGCTGCTTCAGGAAGTGCGCCCGAAGAAGGGGCAGAGCGGGGAACGCAAGACCCCGAGCGGCGTCTTCGGGCGGAAGGGATAATCGCGGCGTGAGCGTCTCCGCATTCGGACTCACCGACGTCGGCCGGAAGAGACGTCACAACGAGGACGCCTACCTCCTCGACGCCGAGCGCGGCCTTTTCGTGGTCGCCGACGGCATGGGCGGCCACGCCGCGGGCGAGGTCGCCTCGCGGATCACAGTCGAGTCGATTCAGGAGTACATCGCCGCCACCGAGGAGGAGCACGAAAGCTCGTGGCCCTTCGGGTTCAACAGCCGGGTCTCGCTCGAGGGAAACCGTCTCACGACGGCGATCGAGAAGGCGAACGAGAAAGTCATGCGGGCCGTGCAGAACAGGCCCGAGCTGAAGGGCATGGGCACGACCGTCGTGGCGGCTCTCTTCGACGTCGACCGAGCGACGCTCGTGCACGTGGGCGACAGCCGCGCCTACCTCTTTCGCGATGGAGAGCTTCGGCGGCTCACGGACGACCACTCGTGGGTTCAGGAGCAGGTCAACGCCGGCATCCTCAGCGAGGACGAAGCCAAGAGCCACCCGCTCAAGAACGTCGTGACGCGCGCGCTCGGCGGCGCCGCACACGTTTCCGTCGACCTCATCGAGGTTCCAGTGCGTTCGGGCGACCGCTTCCTCCTGTGCTCCGACGGCCTGACGGGCATGGTCCCGGACGAGGATCTTTTCGCCCGGTTCAAGTCCGAAGACGGTCTCGAAAAGACGGTGCGTCAGCTGATCGACGTGGCGAACGATCGCGGCGGGGTGGATAACATAACCGCGATCCTCATCGAGGTCGCAGACGCGGCGGGCAAGGACGGAGGCCACGCCGGCAGCGAGGCGGTCCGGCGGCCGGTCGTGACGTCGGGCGAGAGCACGGCAGTCGACGTCGAGGCTCCGGGGGCCCCCTCGCCCGATTCCGACTCCGAACCCCAGAGCTAGCCCGCGGACCGCTGCGCGATCTCCGGGGATAGGCGGGCTAGCAGCTTTGAACGATGGGGGAAACACGGTCGTGTTCCCCCCCTGCCCCCTTCACCGCTCGAGAAACGCCGGTTCGCTGGCGAGGATTACTAGGAAAGGCTCCTAGCCGCCGGCGTCGCCGGCCGTCACGGGCAGCTCGCCCGTCCTCACGCGCGCGAAGAACTCCTCGGTCGCCCGGCCGATCTCGATGCACGCGAGCTCGCCGGGGTCGTCGAGGTACCAGTCGGCGGGCAGGTACCGGCTGTATGGAGCCTGCAGGAAGCGCCTGCAGGCGAGGACGACGACGCCCGTGTCCGTGCCCGAACGAATGAGGCGCCCCGCGCTCTGCACGACGCGTGTCATGCCGGGGATGACGTACGCGTATTCGAAGCCGCGCTCGAAGCGCTCCTCGAAGTAGCGGCGCATGCGCTCCTGCTCGAAGCGGACCATGGGCAGCGCGGGCGAGACGACGACGACGGCCTGGAGCATCTCGCCCGGATAGTCCACTCCTTCGGCGAACGCGCCTCCGGAGACGGCGAAGAGGACGACTGGCGCGCCGCCGTCCTTCATCGCCGAGAGGACGGAGTTCCGCTCCAGCTCGGTCGAGCGGTCGGAGGGGCGCAGGACGCGGCGCCCGGTCAGCGCGGGCAGGTGGGCACGCACCTCGTCGAGAAAGCGGTACGACGGAAACAGTGCCAGCATGTTGCCCGGGCACGCGCGCGCCACGTCCGCGACGAGGGCCGCAAGGCGCGGGGCGGCGCGCCCGCGAGCCGCGTACGTCGTGTCCACGTCCGGCGCGACGAACACGGAGCGGTTCTCCCGCGGAAAGGGCGAGGGAAGGCGGAGCACCGACGTGCGGTCGGGGTCGAGTCCGAGGAGATCGCGGTAGAACTCGGGCGGGGAAAGCGTGGCGGACATCGAGACCGTGGCCGCCGCCGCGTTCAGGGTCTCGCCGAGAAGCTTCGACGGGTCTTTGCAGAGGATCGCGAGCCGCGCGCCGCCCCTGCCGCGCGCCGCGAGGACGTCGAAGGCCCCCTCGGACATGGCACGGCCTGGCGGGGGCACAAGTTTCGACACGTCGTGAAAACGCGCAAACGAGAAGTAAAGGTCGAGGACGGGATCGTCGGGCACGCGTTCGCCCCCGGCGCGCAGGTCCGCGAGGTGGCGCACGAGAAGCGATTCGAAGTCGAGGCGCAGGTCGTCGAGGCGCGCCTCGTCCAGGGCCACGAGGTCGACGGGCTCGGGCTCGTCCTCGGGAAGGCCGGCGGCCGCGTCCGCGACGAGCTTGCGCAGGCGCCGCGCGGCCTCGCCTGCGTCCCAGGCGGTCTTTGCGTTCGAGACGCCGATGCGCTGTTCGAGCGACGCCAGGGAAGCGTCGGAGAGCTCGGGCGAGTAGTACCCGCGTCCGCGGTCCACGAGGTTGTGCGCCTCGTCGACGAGGAGGATCGAGTTGGAGAGCGCGGAGGGGTCGCGCGCCGCCGCGAGCGCGACCACCGGATCGAAGACGTAGTTGTAGTCGCCGAGGACGACGTCGGCCTGTTCGGCGAGCTCGAGGGAAACCTCGAATGGGCAGACGGTCTCGTTGCGGGCCGCCTCGAAGACCGTGTCCGGGTCGAGATGGCGGTGGCTCCCGAGGAGCCGGTCGAGGAGACCCGAGGCCTCCATCTTGGCGCCGTAGTCCTTCGCGTACGGGCAGTGGTTCTCGTGGCACAGCACGACGTCGTTCGCGCACATGCGCTCTTTCGCGCGGAGCCTCACGGACCGAAAAGACTCGCCGTCGATGGCGGCCAGGGTCTTTTCGTAGATCTCCTGCTGCGTCGTCTTCGCCGTGAGGACGAAAAGCCGGCGGTGCGACTCGAGCGCGCCGACGAGAAGGGGATGCAGGGCGGCGGCCGTCTTCCCGATGCCGGTCGGGGCCTCGACGAGGAGATGCTCGCCTTGTGCGGCGGCGCGCGCGACGGCGGAAGCCATCTCGCGCTGGCCGCGCCGGAAGCGCGCGTGCGGGAAGACGAGCGTCGCGGCCTCGGCGGCTTTCGCTTCGGCGAGGGCCCGCTCCTCGAGGAACGCCTGAAGGAGCATCCGCGTGCGGCGCACGAGGTCCTCGAGGGTCTTCTCGGGCTCGTGCGGCACGTCGAGAAGCTTCGTCGCGCCCGTCTCGATGTCCGCGAGGACGAGGCGCCCGTGAACGGGCCGCCCTTCGGCAACGGCCACTGCTTGCATGTACCAGCGGAGCTGGAGCTGGAAGCGCTCGAGGCGTGGGGATCCCGGGAGCTTCGCGAGGTCCTCGGCGAAATGCAGGGACTTGACCTCATCCACGACGACGCGGCTACCCTCTTCGAAGCGGCCGTCGAGGCGCCCTTCGAGCACCGCGGTGAAGTCATCCACGGCGTAGGCGAGCCGAATCGACTTCTCGACGGCGTAGCCGGGCACGTTCGCGAGGTTCTCGCCGAGCACGCGCCGGTGCACCGCCTGGCCGATCCAGAGCCGCTCGAAGCCTTCGCCCCGGTCGAATCCGGCCCGGCGCGAGACGCCGCCGAGGAGCGTTCCGGGGGAGAGCGTGATCGTCTTCGCCGCGAGGTCGACCGTGAGCGCCACGGCCGATTGTAGGGCTGCTCGCTCTATCCATGAAGGCGTTGTTCAGGTAAAATGCATACGATGTCACGAGCTCTTCGGCTTTTCGGCGGCGCGGCCGTCGCCGTTCTTCTCGCATGGGCTTCCGGCGCGCAGGCGGCAAAAAAGCCCGCGGTGCCGGCAACACTCGAGCAGCGCCTGAACGCGCTACTCCGGAGGGGCCCCGTCCGGCGTTCCGAGATGGGCGTCGTCGTCAGGAGGCTTGGCGACTCGGCGTCCCTCGTCTCGCTCAACGCCGAGAGGCCGTTCATCCTCGCGTCCACGACGAAGCTCTTCACGACCGCCGCCGCGCTCGACCGACTCGGCCCCGACTACATGTTCCGGACGCGCCTGTACCGCGATGCCGAGGTCGGCGAGGACGGCGTCCTCCCGGGCCACCTCGTGGTGAAGGGTGGGGGCGATCCGGGGCTCTCCGGCCGTTGGTACGAGGACGACCCGCTCGCGGTTTTTCGGCCCTGGGCGGCGTCGCTCACGAACAAGGGAATCCGCTCCGTTCGAGATGGCCTTCTCCTGGACGTGTCGTTCTTCGATGACGTTAAGTCGCATCCCGACTGGCCGAGCGAGCAGGAGCAGCGGTGGTATCAGGCGCCCGTGTCGGCCCTGTCGTACAACGACAACGTCGTCTTCGTGCGGGCCTCGGGAGGCCTTCGGCCCGGCAGCCCGGCGCTGCTGGGCTTCGACCCGCTCGGGCCGCCGCTTCTGAACCTCATCTCGAAAGTCGTCACCGCCGCGCGCCGCACGTGGGTTGGCGTCAGCCGCGAAGCCGGCAGCCACAACGTCGTGGCCGCGGGGCGTGTCGGGAGGAATCGCACGTGGGTCGGCGACGTGACGGTGCCCGACCCGCCGCTCTATTTCGCGGCCGCGCTCTCGCAGGTCCTCCGCGAAAGTGGCATCTCGATCGACGCCCCGCCGACCGTGCGCACCGAGCCTTCTGGTGTGCCTCCGCCCTTCTCGGGCCGCGTCCTCCTCCACACGCACGAGACGCCCCTCGTGCCCGCCATCGCCGTCTGCAACAAACGCTCACAGTCGCTTTTCGCCGAGCAGATCCTGAAGACGCTCGGCGCCGAGAAGCGCGGCCGGGGCACGTGGGAGAACGGGAGGGCAGAGGTTGCCGCGTTCCTCGGCTCGCTCGGGCTCGACGCCTCGCGCTATCAGCTCGCCGATGGATCGGGGCGCGCGCACTCGAACCGCGCCTCTGCAGGGGCGTACGTCGACTTCCTGACGGCGCTCGCGACGCGTTGGGAGCGTTTCGAAACCTGGAAGACCACGCTCGCCATCGCCGGCGAGCCGGACGGAACGCTTCGCCACAGGCTCCTGGGCCCGGCGACGGCCCGGAAGGTGTGGGCGAAGACAGGCTACGTCGACGGCGTCGTGACCCTGTGCGGGTACGTGCAGGCGCAGAGCGGGCAGACGTACGCCTTCAGCATCCTGCTGAACGGGGGATGCGGCGACGCGCGCGGGCACGCGTATCAGGACCGTCTCCTGAACGAGCTGGCTATCTTTGGATAGCACGCGCCGTACAAGCGCGTGACGTTCGGTTAGCACGCGCCGTGGACTACCGCCTGCTCCTGAAGAACGTCGAGAAGACTCTCGAAGCCATCGAAGGCGGCGAGGACGTGCTCGCGACGATCGTGCGCGTGGGCGAGGCGATCGTCCGGAACTTCCGGAATGAACTGGGCATCCTCGGCGGACGCCTTTACATGCGGCGCGAGAACCAGTACGTCCTCGAGCGGGGTTTCGGCCGTTCGCGTCGAGTCCCCTCGGGCATCACGGTTTCGGCCGACTACGGGCCCATCCGCCGGGCGGAGGAGGACGGGCTGGCGCTTGCCGACCTCGACGACCCGTCCGTGGATCGCGAGCTCGAGAAGCGCCTCGGCGTATCGCGCTTTGCGGCGGTCTCCTTCGGCGAGGAGCGCTATCTCCTCTCTTTCGACGTCCATCCGAGAGCGCGTGAGGAGGATCTCCTCCTCGCGCTCGGGATCATCCGGACCGTCGTCGACTCGAAGGTGCGCACGGAGCGGCTCGAGGGTCTCATGCAGGACGCCCGGCGAATTCAGCAGTCGATCCTTCCGCGCGCGGTGCCGCAGGTGGGGGACTTCGAGCTCTACGGGCTTTCCCTTCCCGCCGAGGCCGTCGGCGGCGACTTCTACGATTTTCTCCCGCTCGGCGATCTGAGCTTCGGCGCGGCGATCGCGGACGCCTCGGGCCACGGCCTTCTCGCGGCGCTTCTCGTGCGCGACATCTACGTCGGCCTGCGCATGGGCATCGGAAGCGACTTCAAGATCGCCCGCACGATCGAGCGGCTGAACCGCATCCTGAACAAGAGCCGTCTCACGACGAAGTTCGTGTCGCTGTTCTACGGCGAGTTCGAGACGAACGGCGACGTCGTCTACGTGAACGCGGGCCATCCGTCGCCCCTGCATCTGCATGCCGCGAGCGGCACGTTCAGCGAGCTCGAGTCGACGGGGATGGTCCTCGGGCCCGCGCCCGATGCGGTTTACAGCCGCCGGGCGATTCACATGGAGCCCGGCGACCTGGTTCTCCTCTACACGGACGGCGTCCTCGAGGCGCACGATTCGAAGGGCCGTGAGTTCGGCGCCCTCCGCCTGAAGCGCCTTCTCGTGCAGGCGCGACGCGAGTCGGCGCGCGAAGTCGTCCAGCGCGTCGTCAACGCGGTGCGCTCGTGGTCGCACGGCGCCCCCGCCGAGGACGACATGACCGCGGTCGCGATCCGGCGGGCTGCGCAGCGCGCCGGCGACAATCCGCGCCGGTCGGGCGAGCATCCGCGCGTCAGGCCGGAGATGGTGCCCGACGGAACCAGGCAGCCGTCCGGCTGAGGCCGTCCGGCAGCGCCACCAGGGTGGTCAGGCCGAGAGCCGTCCGGCTCTTCGTCACGTCTAGAACGCTGCGCATCTGCTCGCCGCTCTTCGCCGGCCCGCGCCGCGCGGGACGCGGCGTCCCGCACGCGGCGGCGACGAGGTTGTAGAGCTGGTTCACCGACGTCTCGACGCCCGTGCCCACGTTGATCACGCCGGCGATCCTTCGCGCGGCGGCCCCGAGGTTCGCCCGCACGACGTCTCCGACGAACACGAAGTCGCGCGACTGGTCGCCGCCGCCGTTGATGAGGCACTCTCCGCCTTCCAGGAGCTTCTTCATCCAGATGCCGATGACGCCGGCCTCGCCACGGCCGTCCTGGCGCGGCCCGTAGACGTTCGCGAACCGCAGGGCGGTCACGACGAGAGAGGTTTCGTGCGCGAGGCTGAAGAGATACTTCTCGCCGGCCAGCTTCGCGACGCCATAGGGAGAGACCGGATTCGTGGGATGATTCTCGTCCGCCGCGAAGCCCTTCGGGTCGCCGTAGATCGCGCCCCCGCTGGATGCGAAGACGATCTGGGTGACACCGGCCGCGAGCGCCGCCTGCGCGATGCGGATCGTGCCGAGGACGTTGACCTCCGCGTCGAAGACGGGATCCTCGACGGACTTTCTGACGTCGATCTGCGCCGCGTAATGGAGGATCGTGTCCACGCTCGCGTCCTTGAGGAGGCCTTCGAGGTCGAAGCGCCGGATGTCGCCTTCGACGAATCGGGCCCCTTTCGGGAGGCGGGACCGTTGGCCCGTCGAGAGATCGTCGAGGACGACGACGTTCTTGCCGTCGGCGAGTAAGGCTTCCGCGAGATGGGAACCGATGAAACCGGCGCCGCCGGTCACGAGGACGGAACGCGTCTCGGGCATCATGCGGCCGAGGATAGCAATGGGCGAGCCGAAGTCTCTGCCGGAGAGCTTCTACCTGAGGAGAACCGCGGAGGTCGCGCGGGCGCTCCTCGGCTGCCGGCTCACGCGGCGGTTCCCGGACGGGACGTCGCGCTGCGTGGTCCTCGTCGAGACAGAGGCCTACCTCGGCGTCGAGGACCGTGCCGCGCACACCTGGAACGGCCGCCGGACGCCCCGCGTCGCGCCCATGTGGGGGCCGGGCGGCCACGCGTACGTCTACTTCGTCTACGGCATGCACCATTGCCTCAATGTCGTGACGCGGCGAGAGGGCGTGCCGGAAGCCGTACTGCTGAGAGCGGGTGTTTCAGAGGAGCTTTTCCCGCATTCACCTTCTAAGAAAATCCCCGGTCTTCTCCTCGCGTCCGGTCCCGCGAAGCTCTGCGCGTACCTTCAAGTCACTGCGGCGTTGTCCGGAGTTTCTCTTTCCGGCCCGGAACTCCTGATTTCCCGCGGCCCGCGCGCCCGATTCGACGTGCTCGTCGGGCCGCGCGTCGGCGTGGAATACGCGGGAGAGGCCGCCGCGTGGCCGCTGCGCTTCGCCGTCGCCGGATGCCCGGCCGTGACGCGGCGCGGGCTTCTCATCAGGTCATGACCGGAGCTAGAGCGTCTTGAGGTCGGCGAGCGAGGAAGCCGTCACCAGGCAGTTTTTGCCGCTGCGTTTGGCCTGGTACAGGGCTTGGTCGGCGCGTTCGATGAGCGAGCGCTTCGTGCCGGCGTCCTCCGGGAAGCAGGAGAGCCCGAGCGAGATCGTCACGGCGAGCGGGTGATCGATCTGAGGGGTGACGAAGAGACGCCCGGCCACCAGGTTTCGCAGCCGGTCGGCTACGACCCAGGCCTTCGCGGGCGTCGTCTCCGGAAAGACGAGCGCGAACTCCTCGCCGCCGTAGCGCGCCACCGTGTCCATCTCCCGGACGCCCTTGGTCAGCTCTTCCACGATCCCGTGCAGCACGAAATCGCCCGCCGGATGCCCCCAGCGGTCATTGATCTTCTTGAAGTCGTCGATGTCGAGCATGACGAGCGCGAGCGGCTGCCCGCTGCGCTCGTGGCGGGCGAGCTCGCGGGAGAGCGTCTCCTGGAAGTACCGGTGGTTGAACGCTTCGGTGAGCGAGTCGCGCACCGACATCTGCCGCGTCGCCTCGTACGCGCGCGCCGATTGAATGGCCGTGACGGCCTGGTTCGCGAAAATCTCGAGGGCCTGGACGTCCTCGAGGCGCGGGACGAGCCCGCCCCTCGGCTGGTCGACCTGCAGGGCCCCGACGACCTGATCGCCAGCCGTGAGCGGGACGAAGAGCAGGTCGTTCGGGTGCCATGCGCCCGGCGCCGTGTTGCGCCGGCGGCGGTCGATCTTGCCGGAATCCTCAACGGGCTCCTTGCGGTCGAGATGGCTCACGAAGTAGGACTTCGAGATCCGGAAGTGCTCGCCGAACCAGCGCGCGATCTCCTCGCGCGGTACTTTTCGCGGCGGGGCGCTCGGCGACGTGTCGTCGAATCCGACCTGCGCGCGGCGCTCGAAGACATTCTCGGCGGGATCGAACAGGGAAAGCACGACCACGCGGTAGCCGAGGCTGTGGTGGACGGCCTGCACGATGCTCTGCACGAGGTGCTCGAGGGTCAGATGCGTCTTCAGCTCGTTGGAAACCTCGAGAATGCGCTGCAGCATCTGGGCGCGTTCCTGCAGCCGCTCGTTCACGGCCTGCATCTGCCGTCTGAGGTTGCGGTCCTGAAGGGCCAGCGCCACGTGGTCGGACACGACGGAGAGCTCCTGGAGCGTCTGTGGCGTGACGAGGGACGGGTCGTCGGATTCGGCGATGAGGATGCCCGCGATGAGCGCGGGAGTCTGGAGCGGCAGGAACACCTGATGCTGGAAGCGGGGATTCAGGACGAGGTCGCGGTCCGGGCCGCTCGCCACGCGGGGCGTGGGTGAGGCCGGCAGGAAGGGCGATTCGAGGTCCTTCTGGGTGGCGAGCCAGTCGAGAAAGGACCGCCGTTCGAGCGTCACGTCGCCGCCGAAGGAGACGAGCGCCTGCCCGTCCGGATCCTCCTCGTACGACACGGCCGCCAGGGCGCGGATCGGCAGCGCCTGGCGAAGGGTGTCGAACAGCCGCGCGAGAATCTCCTCTCCTGGAGCGACACTCGACACGATCGAGGTGAGTTCGCGGAGCGTCGCGAGCTCGCGGTTCTTGCGCGACAGCTCGGCGGCGCCGGAGCGAGCCCGTGCGAGCTTTCGCGTGACGACGATGACGGCCACGAGAAGTCCCAAGGCGATTGCCGTGAACAGGACGGGCCGGAAGTCGAGAAGCGGCATCACTTGAAGGAAACGATGCCGTTCTTCGTGAGCTTGTGGAACACGCGCATCACCTCGGGCTCGGGGAATGGCGAGATGCGGGCGATCGAGCGGACGTCCCACATGCCGTTGATGCGCGACACGATGAACGCCTCGGTTGGCGTGAACGGGAAAGACATGAGCTCTTCCATCGGCTTCGTGAGAATGGGGACGGCCCCGGGGGGGAGCTTCGGAAGAGCCTCGGAGATGGACGAAGCGTTCGCGGGAGGCGGGCTGACCCTGGCCGCTGCACCGGAACCGGCGGAGGCCGTACCGGGCGGGGCGGCCGCCGTCGGCCGCGTAGCGGAGCCGGACGAAACGGCTTCGGCTGGTGGCGCCGGCGCCGAAACCGGAGCCCTTACCGGTGTCGGGGGCGGGGTGGCGGTCCTCACGCGGAGCGAGGTCGTGTCCGAGCTGTCGCCGGACGCTCGCCGTGCGGCTGTTTCGCCAGACTCGGGCCGGCGTTTGAGGAACTGGTTGAACGTGGTCGGCACGGGCGTCCGCGGAGCGGGCGGAGCGAGCATGAACTCGTCGATTCTCGGCGCCGGCGGGACCTCCTCGGGAATCGTATGCAGATCGCCGGACATCAGCGGATCGAACGACGACGACTCTTCCTCCACGGGCTCGGTCTCCTCGAACACGGGCTCCGCGGCCGTCTCCTCCCTTTCGCCCACGAGCCTCACGTGGCCCGTGAGCATCAGGTCGTACATCAGCTTGGCGACGTGGAATTCGGGGTTGTGGGTCTCGAGGGCGATCTGGTCGATCGCGCGGTGGCCGTTCACCGCGCCGAGGATCATCCTGTCGCGCTCGTCGAGATCTGCCTCGACGGGCAGGACCACCGAGGGTATGGCGCGCATCGTGGGGACGCGCGTCTTGATGCGCTGCCATTCGTCGTAGCGGCGCAGGCCCTCCATGACGATGCCCGTGACGTCCGACGAGATCGGGACCATCGGAAGGCTCGGAATCTCCCCGTCGATGAACGCGAAAGAACCTTCGGTCCACAGGAAGATGTCGTAGATCGTCTCGGCGGCTTTCAGCCGCACGAGGTCCGCGAGCTCCTCCTCCTTGATGGCCCCGATCATGACGAGGATCTTGCCGAGAAGGATCCGGGATTCCTGCTGGACCTCCAGCGCGCGGATGAGCTCCTCCTCGGTGATGAAGCCGAAGCCCACGAGAAAGCGCCCCAGATGCTCGCGCTCGAGCGTGGACGAAGAGGACGTGACGCGCCCATTGTTGAAGTAGATGCGCTTCTCGCCGGGCGTCCCGCGCACGACGAGCGTCCCCGTCTTCAAGCCGGCCGAGAGCCACTGAAGCAGCTCCGACAACTGCATCGTGCGCAGATTTCCTGCGATGGCCATCCGGTGCGATTATACCGCGTAAGAGGCTGACTCGAGCGGCTTTACTCCATCGGAGGGTTGTACGACGGAATCCCCGTCACGGCCTGCCCGAGAACGAGCGTGTGGATGTCGTGCGTGCCCTCGTACGTGAAGACCGACTCGATGTTCGCGAGATGCCGGAAGACCGGGTATTCGCCGACAATCCCGTTCGCCCCGAGGATCTCGCGCGCGAGCTTCGCGCACTCCCGCGCGACCCAGACATTGTTACGTTTGACCATCGAGACGTGCTCGGGTTTCATCGTGCCGGCGTCTCTCATCCTGCCCAGCCGCAGAGCCAGTAACTGTCCCTTCGTGATCTCCGTGATCATGAAGGCGAACTTCGCCTGGACCAACTGGTGCGAAGCGATCGGCCGGTCCTTGAACTGCTTGCGGCTCTTCGCGTAGTCGAGGGCGCAGGTGTACGTGGCCATCGCCGAGCCGAGGCCGCCCCACGAGATGCCGTACCGCGCCTGCGTGAGGCAGGAGAGCGGGCCCTTGAGCCCTTCGACGCCCGGCAGGACACTCGCGGCGGGCACGCGCACGTCCTCGAAGACGAGCTGTGACGTGACGGAGGCGCGGAGGGACATCTTCATGCGGTGCTCGGGTGCCGTGAAGCCCTTCATGCCCCGTTCCACCAGAAAGCCGCGAACCGGGCCGTTCACATCGCCGACCTTCGCCCACACGAGCGCGACGTCGGCGATCGAGCCGTTCGTGATCCAGGACTTGGCGCCGTTCAGGATCCAGTCGTTCCCGTCCCTCTTCGCGACCGTGCGCATGCCTGCCGGGTTCGAGCCGAAGTCGGGCTCGGTCAGGCCGAAGCAGCCGATACTCTCGCCCCTGGCGAGAGCAGGGATCCAGCGGTCCTTCTGCTCCTTCGAGCCGTACGTGTAGATCGGATACATGACGAGCGAAGACTGGACGGAGACGAACGAGCGCAGCCCGGAGTCGCCGCGCTCCAGCTCCTGCGCCATGAGGCCGTAGGCCACGCTGTTCAGCCCCGGGAGGCCGTACTCGGAGATCGTGGATCCGAAGAGGTTCATCGCCGCCATTTTCGGGACGAGCTCCACCGGGAAACGACCCTCGTACGCGCACTCCTCGATGATCGGGAGGACGTCTTCGTCGACGAAGGCGCGCACGAGGTCGCGCACGGCCCGCTCGTCCTCGGAGAGCATGTCTTCGATCCCCAGGAAATCAACTCCGGAAAAGCTCACACGTCCTCCACGTCCGAAGAGTACCGAAGAATTTCTTAGAAGGGTGAATACAAGCCGCGGCAGCCGGCACCGATGGGCTGGCGCCCGCCGCCGGAGCCTCTTTCGACCATTTGAAAGAATCTTCCGGTGCTAATGTTCCTGTATGGCGACCCCTGCGTGGAAAATGGCGGCTGACCTCTCCGAGGGCTACGTCACCCTCAACCCCGTCAGTCTCAAGAAGTACGAGAGACACGAAGTCGACGCTCTCGCGAAGGAGCTCGAGAAGCTCGTTCGCGATCTTCGCGCCCAGACCGTGCCGCAGGACGACGCCGAGGCGAGCCAGACCAAGAACCGCAAGCTGCTCCGGCTCTCGCAGGCGACCGTCGTCCTGAACAGCTGGCGGATCCGGATGCCGAAATAAGATAGAGATTCTTGGAAAACTCGCTTTCGATTTCCGATCTCCCGTCTCATGCCGGCGAGACCGTCACCCTCAAGGGATGGCTCTACCACTGGAGGAAGGGCGGGAAGATCTGGTTTCTGGTCTTGCGCGACGGGAGCGGGTATCTCCAGTGCGTCGTCTCGAAAGCCGACGTGCCCGAAGCCGTATGGGAAGCCGCGACGGGCGCGACGCAGGAATCCACGCTCGAGGTGACCGGCCTCGTAAAGGCCGACGCGCGCTCGCCGGGCGGCGTCGAGCTGGGCGTTTTGGACGTGAAGGTCCTCGACCTCTGCCACGATTGGCCGATCACGCCGAAGGAGCACGGCGTCGACTTCCTCATGTCGCAGCGGCACCTCTGGCTGCGCTCTTCGAAGCAGGTCGCCGTCCTCAAGGTGCGCAGCGAGGTCGAGAGCGCGATCCACGACTTCTTCCACACGCGCGGCTACACCCGCGTCGATTCTCCGATCCTGACGCCCGCGGCCTGCGAGGGCACGTCGAGTCTTTTCGAGACGCAGTACACGGATGACGAGAAGGCCTACCTGTCGCAATCCGGCCAGCTCTATCTCGAGCCGGCGGCCGCGGCTCTCGGAAAGGTCTACTGCTTCGGGCCCACGTTCCGCGCCGAGAAATCCAAGACGCGGCGGCACCTGCGCGAGTTCTGGATGGTCGAGCCGGAGGTCGCGTTCCTCGAGATCGACGGCCTCCTGGACCTGGCCGAGGAGTTCGTCAAGGAGCTCACGGCCCGCGTCCTCGACTGCCGCAAGGAGGATCTCAAGCGCTTAGAGCGCGACGCCGCGAAGCTCGAGCCCGTCGTCTCGAAGAAGTTCCCGCGTATTTCCTACCGCGACGCCGTCGAGATGCTGCAGAAGAAATCGTTTCCGGTGAAGTTCGGAGATGACCTCGGCGGAGACGAAGAGACGGCCCTCACGGAGGGCTTCGACACGCCCGTCATGGTCACGCGCTACCCGGCGTCGATCAAGGCGTTCTACATGCAGCCCGACCCGGTGGACCCGGACGTCGCCCTCTGCCTCGACATGCTCGCGCCCGAAGGCTACGGCGAGATCATCGGCGGGTCGCAGCGCATCCACGACCACGACCTGCTGCTCTCGCGCATCCGCCAGCACGACCTGCCGCTCGAGGCGTTCCAGTGGTACCTCGACGTGAGGAAGTACGGGACGTTTCCCCACTCAGGCTTCGGCATGGGTCTCGAGCGCTTCGTCGCGTGGATGTGCGGCGTCCCGCACCTCCGCGAGTGCATCCCGTACCCGCGGATGCTCTATCGGATCTACCCCTAGCGATCCTCCGCGTCCAGCACCTCCCGCACCTTCTGAGCGAGACTGAAAGGCGTGAACGGCTTCTGAAGGAACGCGATCCCCGGCTCGAGAACGCCGTGCCTGGCGATGGCGTCGTCCGTATAACCGGACATGAAGAGGACCCGAGGGTCCCGGCGCAGCGCCCGCAACCGGTCCCAGAGCACGCGGCCGCTCATGCCAGGCATGACGACGTCGGTCGCGAGAAGGTGGATCTCTCCCGCGTGCGAGCGCGCGACCTTCAGCGCCTCGTCGCCCGAGGCCGCCTCGAGGACGACGTATCCCTGGGCCTCGAGAATCGTGCAGGACAGCCGGCGGACGCCGGGCTCGTCCTCGACGAGGAGGATCGTCTCGGATCCGCGCGGCGAGAGCGCCGGAGGCTCGCCGAGTCCGGAAGGCGCGGCGGCGCCGGCGGCGCGCGGGAAATAGATCCGAAACGTGGTCCCGCGGCCCGGCTCGCTCGCGACGGTGATGTATCCGTCGCTCTGCTTCACGATGCCGTAGGCGGTCGCGAGCCCGAGCCCCGTCCCCTTGCCCTGCTCCTTGGTCGTGAAGAAGGGCTCGAAGGCATGGCTTCGCACTTCATCGCTCATGCCGATCCCCGTGTCGGCGACCGTGAGAGCCGCGTATTCGCCGGAGCGTGCGCCCGGGTTGCCCGCGGCGAAGCCGGCGTCGAGCACCGTATTCGCGGTCTCGACCGTGAGGGTGCCGCCCTCGGGCATGGCGTCCCGCGCGTTGACCGCGAGGTTCATGAGCACCTGCTCGAGCTGGCCGGGATCGGCCCTGACGCTTCCGAGTGCGGGGTCGAGCCGGGTCACCAGCTTGACGTCCTCGCCGATGAGCCTGCGCAGCAGCTTTTCCACTTCCGAGACGATCGTGTTGAGGTCGAGGAGCCTGGGCTGAAGAACCTGCTTGCGGCTGAACGCGAGGAGCTGGCGGGTGAGGGCCGCCGCGCGCTCGCCGGCGCGGTGGATCTCGTGGAGCGAGGCCCGGAGATCCTCGTCGTCCGGAAGCTGCGCCTCCATCAACTCCGAGTAGCCGAGGATGGCCGTGAGGAGGTTGTTGAAGTCGTGCGCGATGCCGCCCGCGAGGCGGCCGATCCCTTCCATCTTCTGGGATACGCGGAGCTGGGCTTCGAGCTGCTGGCGGTCCGTCTGGTCCCGCGCATTGATGATCAGCCCCCGCATGCCGGTCTCTGGCGGGAGAGGCCTGCCGATGAATGACAGGGTCCGCCAGGAACCGTCGCGGTGCCGGATCCGGACTTCCAGCTGCTCGAACTTGGTGCCGGTCTCGAGGCTCCGCCGGAACTTGCCCTCCGCGAGGGAACGATCGTCGGGATGGATGAGGTCGAAGGCGTTCAGCCCGGGAAGGTCCGCGGCCGGATACCCAAGGATGCGCTCCCCCGAGGGACTGACATAGCGCAGCTCGCCGTCGGGTGCGATTACGGCCACGATGTCGAGGGAATGCTCGATGAGCGAGCGGAAGTAGACCTCTCGCTTCGCGAGCTCCTCGGCGGCACGTTTGCGCTCGGTGATGTCTTCCTTGCTCGCAATGAAATGGGTGATCTTTTGCTTTTCATCGAAGACGGGCGAGATGGACGCGAACTCCCAGAAGAGCTCGCCGTTCTTCTTCCTGTTGTGGAATTCCCCCTGCCATTCCCTGCCAGCCGTGATCGTGCTCCAGAGGTCCCGGTAGAAATCCGGTGGAGCTTCTCCCGATTTCAGGATGCGTGGGTTCTTGCCGACAACCTCCTCCGAGGAGTATCCGGTGACCCGCGTGAACTTCGGATTCACGTACTCGATATTCCCGAGCAGGCCGGTGATGACGATGGAGGCCGGGCTCTGCTCGACCGCTTGGAAGAGCTTGCGCAGCGTCTCCTCGGAACTTCTGCGCTTCTCGTCGGCCCGCATGAGAGCGGCGGCGGTCCCGAGCAAGATCACCGTCAGGATGAGGGCGTCGGAGACGGCGTCCAGCGCCCGTCCCAGCTCGGGGCTGTAGAGGCCGCTTCGCTCCCCGGCGATTTGGAGCCAGCCGAGGAGGAGGGGCACCAACAAAGCGGCCGGAAGGATCCGCCGGGCCGCCACGCCCCCAGCCGTGTCGCTGACGAGCAGCCGTGACAAGCCGCCGGCATGCACAAGGAGCACGCCGACCGCCAGGACCAGGAAGGCCAGCGCCGTGTGGATCGCCATTCCCTTGTAGACACCGATCCAGTAAAGGCTGCGCGCGCCAAAGGCGTACCCGGTCAGAGAGACCATGGCGAAAACGCCCGGGAGCAGGGCCAGCCCGTCGCTCGTCCACGGCGCCCAGCGAAGGTCCAGGGTCAGCAGCGCAGCCGCCAGGGCGACGAAGCTCACGGCCGTGAGCACGGCCATCCGGCCGGGGAAGACGCTCGTCAAGCCGGCCGGGTCCCGGAAAAGCAGCTCGTCGATCCCGAGGCTCGTGCCAAACACGTACTCGGCCAGATTCAGCAAACCGAGCAATCCCGCCAGCGCTGCCGTAGCACGCGAGAACGCGACGGGCGATCCCCCGGCGTGGCCCGTGCGCAGCCACAGCGCCAGGCCTGCGAGCAGAAAGGCGACCGCCGTGTTGGGCACCATCGCCACCTGTCCGGGCAGCACCTGCATGAGGGCCCGTACGCCAAAGAGCCATCCGGCGAGGACGAAAACGCCGATGGCGATTGCGGCCGCGGCGCAGAGTCGCGAAATTCTCCTGAGCGGCTCCGCTGGGATGGGGGTGGCCTGGCTCCCGGTCATCGGGCGGACGCTGCCCGACCCTCACCGTGGAAACCGCGGTGCGAATCCGTCGATTTGGACGGTCGCTTCATTTCTACTGAGTCTACGCCGCAGGTCCCTCTCGGGAGACTGGCGGGCGCCTCCGGTGCCAGTCCGTCTCCTTTTGATACGCCTTCGCGGCGGCGAGGCAGAGCGATTCGTTCCCCGCGGCCGCCATGAACGTGACGCCCAGAGGGAGGCCCGCCGTGTCGAAGCCGCACGGGACGCTCGCGGCCGGCAGGCCGCAGAGATTTCCCGGGGCGCCGAGCGGATCCGTGGGAAACGCGTACCACGTCTCCAGGTTCGCCTCGATCGGGCTCGCGGACGAGGGGAAGCTCGGGCCGGCGATCACGTCGACCACCGTGAAGAGCTCCGCCATCGCGCGGATCGCGAGCGTGCGGCGCCGGAGCGCGTTGACGTAGTCGGCCGCGGAAATCGTCGTGCCGGCCAGGAGCCCGGTCTTCGAGAGCGGGTCCACGAGATCGAGATGGCGCCCGCTCGAGATGAGGGGCTGGAAGGACGCCGCCGCCTCCGACGCGAGGATCGTGAAGAGAACCGCGTCGAAGGGGAATTCGGGCAGTGTGACGGGAAGGAGCCGGTGGCCCTTCGCCTCGAGCGTTTTCAGGGCGACCGCGGCGAGCGTCACGGCTTCCCTCTGATACCCGTCCCAGGTCTTGTCCGGAAGAACACCGATCCGGAGCCGCTCGGGCGCGGGAGATCTCGTCCAGTTGCCTCGCAGAGTCGACGGATCGGCCGGGTCCTCGCCGGCGATCGCGTCGAGCACGGTTTCGAGGTCCTCGGCCGTGCGCGCGAGGGGACCGATCTTGTCGAGCGTGAAGCAGAGAGGCATCGCGCCATGCCGGCTCACGCGCCCGTACGTGGGTCTCAGGCCCGAGATGCCGCAGTAGCTGGACGGACACACGATCGAGCCCCACGTCTCCGAGCCGAGCGCGAAGGGCACGAGGCCGGCCCCGACGGCGGCGCCCGAGCCGCTGGAGGAGCCGCCCGTCCAGTGCTTCGGGTTCCAGGGGTTTTTCCCGGGCCCCTGCGCCGAGGCGGACGCGAACCGATACCCCGCGCCGCCCGCGAGCTCGACCATCGCGAGCTTGGCGACGAGAATGGCGCCGGCCTCGGCGAGCCGGGCGATCGCGGTCGCGTCGGCTGTCGGAACACGATCCTTGAAGAGGGACGAGCCCCACGTCGTCGCCACGCCTTTCGTGTCGAGCAGGTCCTTCGCTGCATACGGGATGCCGTGCAGCGGCTGGCGCGGGATGCCGGACTTCCGCTCCGCGTCGGCGCGCCGCGCGGCGGCCAGGGCGCTTTCTTCCATCAGAGTCGCGACGGCATTGAGAGAGGGACCGATTCTGCGAAGGCGGGAGACGAAGAGGGTCGTCAGCTCGACTGATGATGTCTTTCCCGCCGCCAACGCACCGGAAAGCTCAACGATCGACGCAAACGCGAGATCGATTTCTTTCCCTTTCGAAGAATCTTTCGTGCTCATCCCCGCCCGCTCTTTCTCATTCGAAGAAATTCTTCCCGCTATCGGCGCCCTTCGGGCAGGAAGACGGTCGCCGGGTCGGTCTCGTATGGCAGTTCGACGCGGCGCGCGTCCGCGAGCGCCTTCTGCACGGCGCGCACGCTGCGCCTCACGTCGAGCCGCTGCTCGGCGGTGAGGCTGGCTGGTGTTGCGGACAGTGCCGCTTCGACCAGCGCTTCGATTCGTGCTTCGGTCCTCTGCCCGGAAGGTAAGACGGGCTCCTCGCCTGCAGTCGCCGGTGCGGGCAGAATCGCGGCCGCCGCGGCGCCGCTGATTGCCCTGGCCAGAGAACGCCGCGTGAGGCCTTCCTGATCACTTCGAATCCTGAGAATCATCGGGCTTCTCCCTCGGATAGGATAAAGGTATGAGTGATTCCCGAACCGGCCCGGTAGAGAAACTCACGGAAGCCGACAAGCGTACACGCGTCATGCGAAACAGGATTTGCCCTGTTGCCCTTCTGTTCTGCCTGCTGGCGGCCTCCCGAAACGCCGCCGCCGTCACCGCCGAGGAGATCGTCGCGAGGAACGTCGAGGCGCGGGGCGGCGCCGCCGCGCTCGCGTCCCTCAAGAGCCTGCGGCGGACGGGCCGGTTCATGCTCCCGGGGCGCTCCCTCCTCGTCACGCTGTCCGAGGTGCGCGAGCGCCCCGGCCGGATCCGGCGGGAGGCCACCCGCCAAGGCCTCACGCAGATCCAGGCTTTCGACGGAGAGAAGGGGTGGCAGGTCCAGCCCTTCGAGGGCCGCAAGGAGCCGTCGATGATGTCCGAGGACGACGCCAAGCCGTTCCGGCTCGCGGCGGACCTCGACGGAGCGTTCGTGAACTCGAAGGCCAAGGGCCACACGCTGGAATACCTCGGGACGGAGGACGTGGACGGCACGCTTGCACACAAGCTGCGCGTGCGGCTGAAATGGGGGGGAGACGTGACGGTCTGGATCGACCCCGACACGTGGATGGTCATCCGCGACCTGCAGACGCTCACAGTCCGTGGGGCCGAACAGGAGATCGAGACGGACTACGGCGACTACGAGAAGGCCGGCGGCGTCTTCGTCCCGATGAGCGAGGAGAGGGGGCCGCGGAACTCCCCACCAGCCTCGCGGGAGAAATCGATTTACGACAAGGCCGAGGCCAATGTCCCCGTCGCCGCGTCCGCGTTTTCTTTCCCGGCGAATGCCGCGCCGGCGGGAGCGGGCCGATGAGAGCCGCCGTCGCCTTCGTCCTCGCCGCGTCCTCCTTCGGCGCCTTCGCCGCGCCGCCCGCCGTCGACTCCGGCGCGATCTCGGGCCTCGGCGCCCGAAACATCGGCTCGGCCGCGATGAGCGGCCGCATCGCCGCGGTCGCGGGCCGCGCCGAGGAAGACGGAAAGGTCACGCTCTTCGTCGGGTCCGCTTCGGGCGGCGTCTGGAAGTCGCTCGACGGCGGGACGACCTTCAAGCCCGCCTTCGACAAGCAGCCCGTCCAGTCCATCGGCGCGATCACGCTCGACCCCTCCGACCCGAAGGTCGTCTGGGTCGGGACCGGCGAGAGCTGGACGCGCAACTCCGTGTCCGTGGGCGACGGGATTTGGCGCTCCGGCGACGGCGGCGAGACGTGGACGCACATGGGGCTCCCGGAGTCCGAGCGCGTGAACCGGATCCTCGTGAACCCGAAGAAGAGCGACGTCGTATACGCGTGCGTGCCCGGCAAGCTCTGGTCGGACTCCGCGGACCGCGGCCTCTACAAGACGGCGGACGGCGGGAAAAGCTGGGCGCTCGTCCTCAAGGGCGGCAACCTCTCGACGGGCTGCTCCGGTCTCGCGATGGACCCCCGCAACCCGGACCGCCTCTTCGCGGGGCTTTGGGATTTCCGGCGTAGAGGCTGGACGTTTCGGTCGGGGGGCGAAGGACCGAAGGGGACTTCCGGGTCTGGCCTTTTCCTCACGGAGGACGGCGGCGCGACGTGGAAGAAGCTGGACGCGAAGACGGCGCCCGGACTGCCCGAGGGGCCCTGGGGCCGCCTCGACGTCGCGATCGCGGCCTCGAAGCCCGACCGCGTCTACGCGGTCATCGAGAGCGTGAAGTCGGCGCTCTTTCGCTCCGACGACGGCGGGAAGACGTGGGCGCGGAAGGACGACAGCCAGCGGATGGTCTGGCGGCCGTTCTACTTCTCGCGCCTCGTCGTCGACCCGACGAACCCCGACCGGGTTTACAAGCCGAACCTGACGCTCATCGCGTCCGAGGACGGGGGCGAGAGCTTCGGCGACGTGGGTGGCGGCACGCACGGGGACCACCACGACGTCTGGATCAACCCGAAGAACCCGAAGTTCGTCGTGACGGGCGACGACGGCGGGCTGTGGATCTCGTACGACGGCGCGAACCGCTGGTGGAAGTGCAACAACCTACCGGTTTCGCAGTTCTACCACGTGTCCGTGGACGAAAAAGAGCCGTACCAGGTCTACGGCGGCCTTCAGGACAACAGCTCGTGGGCCGGCGACTCCGCGTATCCGGGCGGCATCACGAACAGCCGGTGGGAGAACCTCTACAACGGGGACGGGTTCTGGGTCTTCGTGGACACGGCCGATTCGAACTTCGTCTACGCGGAAGGACAGGGCGGCACCATCGGCCGGATCGACCGGCGCACGCTCGCGGCGCGCGACATCCAGCCGAAGGCTCTCTACAAGGAAAAACTTCGCTGGAACTGGAACACGCCGATCCACGTCTCGCGTCTCGAGAAGGGCAAGCTCTACATCGGTTCGCAGTTCCTCTTCATGACGAAGGACGGCGGCCAGTCGTGGCAGCGGATCTCGCCGGACCTCACGACGAACGACGCCACGAAACAAGAGCAGGAGCGTTCGGGCGGCATCACGGTCGACAACTCCGCGGCCGAGATGCACACGACGATCTACTCGATCTCGGAAAGCCCGCGTGACGCGAAGACGATCTGGGTCGGGACCGACGACGGGAACGTCCAGCTCACGCGCGACGGCGGAAAGGCGTGGACGAACCTCGTGAAGAACGTCCCCGGCCTCCCGCCCGCGAGCTGGGTCTCGTGGGTCGAGGCCGGCCCGCACGCCGACGGCGCCGCGTACGCGACGTTCGACCGCCACACGTTCGGCGATCTGGCGCCGTGGGTCTACGCGACGAAGGACTTCGGGAAGACGTGGGAGCGGATCGTGGGCCCCTCCTCGGGCGTCCGCGGCTGGGCCTACGTGATCAAGGAGGATCCGGTCCGGCCCGGCCTCCTCTACCTCGGGACGGAATTCGGGCTCTGGATCTCGCTCGACGCCGGAAAGACGTGGGCCGAGTTCAAGGGCGGCAACTTCCCGTCCGTCTCCGTGCGCGACCTCGCGTTCCAGACGCGCGAGCAGGACCTCGTCGTCGCGACGCACGGGCGCGGGATCTGGATCCTCGACGACCTCACGCCGCTCCGCGCGCTCACGCCGGACGTGCTCGAGAAGGACGTCGCGTTCCTCGCGGGGCGCCCCGTGATCCAGAGGCCGCGCGGATCGGGCGGTTGGCCGGAAGGGGACGCCTCTTACGTTGGCCCGAACCCGCCGTCCGGCGCCGTCATCACGTATTACCAGAAGACTCGCCACACCTTCGGGCGGATGAAGCTCGAGATCCTCGACGCCTCGGGCCGCGTCGTGGACACGCCGCCGGCCGGGACGCGCAAGGGGATCAACCGCGTCGTGTGGTCGATGCATGAGAAGCCGCCGCGCGTCCCGACGGCCGCGTCCGCAGCGGGCGCCTCCTCGGGGCCGCGCGTCCTGCCGGGCACGTACACGGTGCGCCTCACGAAGGGTAAGGACGTCGTCGAGACGTCGCTCGTCGTCTCGCTCGACCCGCGCGCGCCGTTCACGCCCGCGGAGCGCAAGTCCCAGTACGACGCCGTGATGAAGGCGCACGCGCTGTTCGGGCGCATGAGCGACGTCGTGGACCGCCTGAACGGCTACCGAGTGCTCGCGGCCGCGCGTGCGAAAGGCCTGCCCGCCGCAGACGGCGTCCGCAAGGGCCTCGACGCCTTCGCGGAGAAGGCGGAAGCGATCCGCAAGGACGTTGTCGCGACATCCGAGGGCGGCGCGATCACGGGCGAGGAACGCCTGCGCGAGCACCTCGGCTACGTCTACGACGCCCTCCTCTCGTACGAGGGCCGGCCCGGCGACTACCAGGTCGAGCGCGTCGCCGTCCTCGAGCGCGAGCTGAAGGAGGTCGAGGACCGCGTGGCGGCGCTCGCCGCGAAGGACCTTCCGGCCCTCAACGAGAAGCTGCGTGCGAAAAAGATCGCGCCGATCGGGGAGGCCGCTCCGCACTGACGCGGTTTCCTATTCGATGTAGACTTGGGGGGCTCCAGCGCGCGGGGTCGGCTCTTGCGCAAAGCTGCGATCCCTCTCACCTTTCCATGAAAAACTCTTCTTCCCTTTCCCTCCCGTCCGTGGGCATCGTCTCTCTGGGGTGTCCGAAGAACCTCGTCGACACCGAGGTGATGCTGGGGCATCTGCAGCGCGAAGGATTGACCCTGACGGATCCGGAGAAATCGCGGGTCGTCATCGTGAACACGTGCGGCTTCATCGATTCGGCCAAGGAGGAGTCGGTCGAGGCGATCCTTCGCGAGGTGGCGCGAAAGGAGGCGGGGGAGATCGACCGCGTCGTCGTGGCGGGCTGCATGGTGCAGAAGTACGGGAAGGAGCTTGCCGCCGAGATCCCCGAAGTGGACCACTTCATCGGCCTCGACGAACTGGAGAACGCGCCGGCCGCCGCGCTGGGGCTCCCGTCGCTCCCGCGGTTCACCGACAAACCGCTCGCGACGCGCCTCTATGACGAGCTTTCGCCGCGAGTCCTCACGCACCGCAAGGGCTACGCGTACCTGAAGGTGGCCGAGGGCTGCAACAACCCGTGCACGTTCTGCACGATCCCCCAGATGCGCGGCCTCATGCGCTCGCGGACGGTCGCGTCGCTCGTGGTGGAGGCGCGGGGGCTCGAGGCGCAGGGCGTCAAGGAGCTCGTCCTCATCTCGCAGGACACGACGCGATACGGAGAGGACCTCAGCCTCGGCCGGACGGGCCTCACGCAGCTCGTGCGCGCGCTCCTTGCCGAGACGTCCTTCCCCTGGATTCGCTTCCTGTATGCGTACCCGAAGACCCTTCACGCTTCCGTCTTCGAGCTCATGGCGAGGGCGCCGCGTTTCGTCCCGTACGTCGACATGCCGCTCCAGCACGTGTCAGAGCGGGTGCTTTCCGCGATGAAGAGAGGCGGGGACGCGACGAGCTACCGGAAGCAGTTCGAAAGAATCCGCGAGATCGTCCCGGACATCGCGCTGCGCTCGACGTTCATCGTGGGCTTCCCGGGAGAGACGGAAGGAGATTTCTTGGAAGTGAAAGAGTTCCTCGAGGCCGTACGCTTCGACAACGCGGGCGTCTTCACCTATTCGCCCGAGCCCGGCAGCGGAGCCGAGATGCTCGGCGACCCTATCCCATTCGAAGAAAAATCTTCCCGCCGCGACATCCTGATGGAAGTTCAGCAGAAGGTCTCTCTTTCCAAGAACCGCGCGAAGCGCGGCAAATCGTTCGACATGATCCTGGAAGGGCCGTCTTCGGACACCGACCTTCTCCTCGAGGGGCGCCTCGCAGGGCAGGCTCCCGAGATCGACGGCCGCGTTCTCGTCAACGAGGTGCCCGAGGGCTGGGCGCCGCGCATCGGGGAGATCGCGCGCGTCACGATCACCGAAGCACACCCCTACGACCTCGTGGGGAAGATCGTCGCTTAAGATCTCCCGCCGTTGCAGGTCATCAAGGATCCTTTCCGTCCCGTCGATCTTCCCCGAGGCGGCGTCGTGACCGTCGGGAACTTCGACGGCGTGCATCTCGGGCACCAGGCCATGCTCCGGGACGTCGCGAAGCGCGCGGGCGAGCTCGGCGCGCCGGCCGTGGTCGTGACGTTCGAGCCGCACCCGCTCAAGGTCCTCCACCCCGAGCGCGCGCCCCGGATGATCCAGACTCTTCGGCAAAAAGAGGAGGCGATCGAAGCCTGCGGGATCGACGCGCTCGTCCTCGTGCCGTTCACGCGGGACTTCTCGCTGACGCCGGCGGAGGATTTCATCCGGGACCTTCTCGTGAAGCGCCTCGTCGTGCGGGAGATCCACGTCGGGGAGCACTTCATGTTCGGGCGGGAGCGTGGCGGAAACATGGAGGTCCTCCGGCGCATCGGCGACGCGGCCGGCTTCACGGTGACGGGCATCGCCGACGTCACGGACGCGGCGGCAGCCATCTCGTCCAGCCGCATTCGGAACGGGCTCCTCGAAGGAGACGTCACCTCGGCGAACGCGCTCCTCGGGCGCGCGTACGCAATGGACGGACTGATCGCCAAGGGAGACCGCATGGGGCGGAAGATCGGGTTTCCGACGATGAACCTGAAGCCCGACAACGAGCTTTATCCGAAGGACGGGGTCTATTTCACGTCCGTGAGGATCGAGTCGTTCCAGCGCTCCTTCCCGTGCGTGACGAACATCGGACGCCGGCCCACCGTGTACGAGGATTTCGCGACGACGATCGAGTCGTACATCCTCGACTTCTCGTCGGACGTCTACGGCGAGCGCGTGCGCTTGTCGTTCTTCGACCGCGTGCGCGACGAGCAGACGTTTCCGTCCCTGCTGGATCTCACGGCGCAGATCAAACGGGACGTGGAGGCGACGCGCCTTTACTTCCAGAAACACCCCCTGCCATGAGCGCCGGGACCCTGGCCAGGCTCGTTGCCGCCGTTCTCGCCCTCCTTCTCGCGAGCCGGTCCTCGAATCGGTCCACCTCTTTCGTCACGGGCGTCCTCGCGGGATTTGCCGTCTTCGGAGCGCGGATCGCGGTCCTGCCCGGCCCCGGCTGGGCCGCGCTCCTGGCCGCGTGTCTCGTCGCGCTCGTCGCGCTCGGAGCCGCGCGCACGTGGTCGCCGATCGCCGGGGACGGCCTCACGGCTGGCGCGCTGGCCGCCGGAGGTGCCGCCTGCGCCGCCGCGTTCGCGGGACGGCAGCTCCCGGGATGGC
>Ga0209385_1000078_pt1 | contig 34222 bp, 26 predicted proteins | sample NGEPerB_FD_184506 | JGI IMG/M metagenome (GOLD analysis project Ga0209385, IMG submission 184506) | Arctic peat soil microbial communities from the Barrow Environmental Observatory site, Barrow, Alaska, USA - NGEE PermafrostAB12-B... | ecosystem: Environmental > Terrestrial > Soil > Wetlands >... | reverse complement strand
CGTCGCCCGTCCCCTCGCGGGAGAGCGGGTCGATGTTCCCCTCGAACTCGCGGAAGATCTTCTCGTAGCTCTTGCCGAGGATGTTGGCCAGCACGTTGAGGCGGCCGCGGTGGGCCATCCCGAGCACGACCTCGGCGATGCCGGCCTGCACGGCACCGGTGAGTACGCGGTCCAGCATCGGGATGAGAGACTCCAGCCCCTCGAGCGAGAAGCGCTTGTGGCCGATGTACTTGGTGTGCAGGAAGCGCTCGAAAGCCTCAGCGGCGTTGAGCATTGCAAGGGCGCGGCGCTTGCCCGGCGCGTCGAGCCACGCCGCAGGGTCGGCGCCCTCGACCCGTTTCTGGATCCAGGCCTTCTGATCGGGCTCCTGGATGAACATGTACTCGACCCCGAGCGTGCCGCAGTAGGCCTCGCGCAGGATGCGAACGATCTCACGCAGGCTCGCGCGCTCGCGGCCGCCAACGCCGCCGCTGTAGAACTCGCGGTCGAGGTCCCACAGGGTGAGGCCGTGTCGTTCGAGTTCGAGTTCGGGGTGGGTCGGGATCTCGGTCGAGAGCGGGTTGATGTGTGCCACGAGGTGGCCGCGCACCCGGTACATGTTGACGAGGCCGAGCACGCCGGCCTGCTTGCGCACGAGCGCGTCCACCCCGCGGTCGGAGAAGTAGGGGTTGGTATCCGGCGCGAGGCGCACCGGTTCGTGCGGCACCGCGAGCGAGGTGAAAACCTGTTCGTAGAAACTTCCCTCGCCGGCGAGCAGCGCGGCGACGCGGCCGAGAAAATCGGCGCTCTCGGCTCCCTGGATGACGCGGTGGTCGTAGGTGCAGGTCAGCGTCAGCACCTTGCTCACGCCCAGGTGGGCGAGCGCGGCTGGGTCGGCGAGCTGGTACTCGGCCGGGTAGCCGATGCTGCCGGCCGCGACGATCAGGCTCTGGCCTGCCATCAGGCGGGGCACCGACTGCGTCGTCCCCAACATCCCCGGGTTGGTCAGGGAGACGGTGGTGTCGGCGAAGTCTTCGGGGGTGAGCTGGCCGGACTGGGCGCGGCGGATCAGCTCGTTGTACGCCGCGAAGAACGTCGCGAACTCGAGCGTCTCGGCGTGCTTAATGCTCGGTACGACGAGACCGCGGCTGCCGTCGCGGCGCTCGATGTCCACGGCGACGCCGAAGTTCACGTGCCCGGCCGTCAGCCGGTGCGGTGCGCCCTCGATCTCGACGAAGATCGAGCGCATCCCGGGCATCTCGGCGAGGGCCCGGACCATCGCCCACGCCAGCAGGTGCGTGTAGCTCACCTTTCCGCCGCTGAGTTCGGCGAGGTGCTGGTTCATCAGCCAGCGGTTCTCGTCGAGCAGGCGCACCGGAATCGTGCGCACCGACGTGGCGGTCGGAACGGTCAGGCTCGCCTGCATGTTCTCGACCAGGCGCCTGGCCGGCCCGACGATCGGCGTCGCGGTGGGGACAGGCGGGAGTGTCGGGCGGCTGGGTGGCGGTGCGGCGGCGGCCACGGGTGGCGGCGCGGCGCGCCCGACGGCGGGGCGGTAGTCGGAGAAGAACTCGCGCCAGCTCTCGCTCACCGACTCGGGATGTTCCTTGAACTCGCGGAACATCTCGTCGATCAGCCAGACATTGGGGCCAAACGACTCGGCGCTGCTGGGCTCGTCGCTCATGCCCCTATGGTAGATCCTGCCAGGGGGAAAAGACCCCCCCGTCGGTCACCCTACCGGCAGCGGACGCGGACCTCGTGAAGCGCCGCCGGTCCCGCCGGCGGGGGAACGAGGTTGGAAGCAAGCGTCGCGCCGTCGAGCATGACCTGCGCGCCCTCGTGATCGTGCAGGGCGTCGGACCGTTCGATGACGATGCGGTACTGGTGGTCGCGGAAGGGGCGGGTCATCTCCGCGTGGTTCCAGTCGAGGGGGAGGCACGGGTCGATTCGCAGCCCTTCCCACTCTGGCCTGACGCCGAGCACCCACTCTGCAATGACCCGATGGAGCCATGCCGCCGCGCCGGTGTACCACGTCCAACCACCGCGGCCGTGGTGGGGCGACGCGGGGCCGTCCACGTTGCCGGGAAGGACGTACGGCTCGGCCCAGTAGCGGTCGGGATCCTTGGAGGCCGGGTTGATGGCACTGAGCAGGCGGCCCACCATATCGTGGTCGCGCATTTTGCAGGCGGCTGCAATCGCCCAGGTTGCCGCGTGCGTGTAGACGCCGCCGTTCTCGCGCAACCCCGGGGCATAGCGAGTGATGTAGCCGATGGCGGGGTTGGGAGCGTCGAATGCCGGCGCCAGAAGCAGCGGCCCGGCCTCGGTGAGCAGGTGTTCGCGCACGGCCGCCATGCAGCGCGCAGCGCGCTCCGGGGGCGCCACGCCGGCGAGTACGGCCCACGTCTGCGCGTTCAGGAAGATCCTGGCGACGCGGTTCTGCGCGCTGCCCAGGAGCGACCCGTCGTCAAGCGTCGCGCGCACGTACCACTCGCCGTCCCAGGCATGCGCGTTCACCGCGGTCACGAGGGCATCCCGCCGCGCCGCGAACTCGGAGGCAAGGTCCTCCCTGCCGGCTCGCCGCCAGATCTGGGCCCACTCGGCGAGCAGGCCCGCGAGGAAGTGCGCCAGCCACACGGACTCGCCGCGCTCCGCCAGGCCTACCGCGGAGAGGCCGTCGTTCCAGTCGCCCGCGCCGATATACGGGAGACCGCGGGCGCTGGTGCGCCCGAACGCCCGCCGGAACGCGCGCAGGACGTGATCGGAGAGCGGCCATGGCTCCGGGTCATCCAGGTAAGGAGCCGGATCGGCGAGGATGTCCAGAGCGCCCGTCTCCCGCACGTAGCTCGCGGTCACGAACGGAAGCCACAACAAGTCGTCGCTCATTTGGGTGACGTGGCCCTGCTCGGACAGGGGGTGCCACCAGTGATAGACCGAGCCGTCCGTAAACTGATGCGCCGTGTGCAGGAGGATCTGCTCGCGGCATAGGGACGGCTCGATCGTCAGCCACACCTGGGAATCCTGCAGTTGGTCGCGAAAGCCGTAGGCGCCGCTCTGCTGGTAGTACCCGCACCGCCCCCAGAGCCGGCTCCCGATCGCCTGATAGCGCAGCCAGTCGTTGGCGAGAAGGTCCACGGTGGGATCGGGGGTGCGCACGCGGTGGGCCGCGAGCCGGACTCGCCACGCGGCCCGCGACTCGTCGAGAGAACGCTCGATGGCCTCCATCCGCGCTGTCCGTTCGAGCAGCGTTTCGACCTCGCGACGGCTGGACGCGACCGCGAGCGCATAGCCGAAGATGTGGTTGGCGCCGGGCGCGAGGACGACGTGCGACCGCAGCGCCGCAATGGGGTCGCCGTGGCGCCCGAACTCCGGTGTCCACGCCTCCTCGCCGACCGCCTGCGGCGAGCGCAGGTCGCGATAGCGCCCGACGAACGCCGTTTTGTCGCCCTGCGCCGCCGAGATCGGTTCAGTGCAGGCGAAGGCGGCGAAGTAGGGGAAATCGGTGTTCCAGTGAGCGTACCGCTGCGATGGCACCTCCCACATGTGGTTGCGGGCGAAGACCGCCCGGCGGGAAGGGTCGAACTCGTTCTCGAGGAAGAGCTTGGTGAATTCCCGCCGGGGCGAAGGCGCGACGCCGCAGTTCCACTCGAGGTAGGAGCTAATCTCCAGGCGTCTCGGTCGGTTCGTAAGGTTTGAGAGCTCGACGCGCCAGAGCTCGACGGTTTCCACGGAGTGGACGAAGAGGGTCCAGCGCGACGCGATGCCGTCGGTCTCGCTCTCGAAGGTCGTGTAACCGAGGCCGTGCCGGCATTCGAAACGCTGGTACGGCGCCCACACCGGTGCGGGCGAAAGCGACCACACCGCGCCCGAATCGGCATCCCGCAGGTACAAGAACTTGCCGGACGAATCCTGCGTCAGGTCCTGCTGCCAGCGGGTGACCACCGCGAGTTGTGAGTTGTCGATCCAGGTAAAACCGCTGCCGGACTGGCTCACGACCAGGCCCATGCGCGGGTTGGCGATCACGTTGACCCAGGGCCGCGGAGTTCTCGGGTCCGTGATCCGGTACTCCGAGCCGTCGCCGGAAAACGCTCCGTAGCGGGTCGGACGCAAGCCGCCGTGCGGGTCCGCGCCCGGGGGTTGCCCGGTCCGGGTCGTGGTGGTCATGGCACGGCGTCCTCCCCTTTTTCAGCGACCAACGTGGCAAGAACCAGCCGGACTGTAAACGGTTACATTACACCCCAGCAGCCGCGGGGAAGTCAATCGCAAACCCGATGAAGCCGGGTGGGAAACCGCGTGCTATCGTCGTATCAGGGGCCGTGCAAGTCAGAGCCCGGCACCGCGAGGACCGCATGCTCACGCCAGCGCCACGGCCCGGCCATCTCCTGTTCCCAAGGCGGTTCGCCTGGGGTGCGGCGACGTCGGCGTACCAGATCGAGGGTTCGCCACTGGCCAACGGTGCGGGTCCCTCCACCTGGCACCGGTTCACACACACTCCGGGAAGGGTGCTCACGGGCGAGACCGGCGATGTGGCGTGCGACCACTACCGCCTCTGGCGCGAGGACGTGGCGCTCATGCGCGAACTGGGTCTGACGGCCTACCGGTTCAGCGTGTCGTGGAGCCGGGTGCTGCCGGAGGGCATCGGACGCGTCAACCCGAAGGGGCTCGACTTCTACAAGCGCCTCGCCGATGCGCTGCGCGAGGCGGGCATCGCGCCGTTCGTCACGCTGTTCCACTGGGACCTGCCGGCGGCGGTCGACGATCGTGGGGGGTGGCTCAACCGCGACATCGCGGCGTGGTTCGCCGACTACGCGCACGTCATGTTCCGCGCCCTCGACGACCGCGTCGCATGGTGGGCGACGCTCAACGAGCCGTGGGTCGTCTCGGACGGCGGCTACCTGCACGGCACCCTCGCCCCTGGCCACGCGAGTCCTTTCGAGGCTCCGATCGCGTCGCACAACCTCCTGCGGGCGCACGCAGCGGCGCTCCGAGCGTACCGTGCCGAGGGGCGGCACGAGATCGGGCTCGTCGTGAACCTCGAACCCAAGGTTGCGGCAACCTCCACCCCTGAAGACCTCGCCGCCGCAGCCCGCTCCCACGCCTACATGAACCGGCAGTTCCTCGACCCGGTCTTCCTCGGGGCGTATCCGGACGAGCTCGCCGAGGTCTTCGGCGAGGCGTGGCCGTCGTTCGCCGCCTCCGATCTCGACGAAATCCGGCAGAAAATCGACTTCCTCGGGATCAACTACTACACCCGGGGTGTGATGCAGCACGACCCTGCCGCCTGGCCGCTGTCGGCCGCCAAGGTGACCCAACCCGATTCCGTGTACACCGAGATGGATTGGGAGGTCTATCCGCAGGGGCTCCTCGACGCGCTCTCATGGGTGAAAGAAAGCTACGGCGACGTGCCGATCTACATCACGGAAAACGGCGCGGCGTTCCCCGACCGTGTCACAGCCGGCGGCGCCGTGCACGACCCGTTGCGCGTCGCCTACCTGCGCGATCACCTGCTGGCGGCCCACGCCGCGATACAGAGTGGCGTGGACTTGCGCGGCTACTTCGTCTGGTCCCTGCTCGACAACCTCGAGTGGAATCACGGCACGTCCAAACGTTTCGGCATCGTGCACGTGGATTTCGCTGCGCAGAAGCGCACGCCCAAGGACAGCGCGCGCTTCTACGCCAAGGTGATCCGGACGAACGGCGCCGTCATTGGAGCATCGGAGGGCTGAGCGGCGGCGGGGCTCAGGGCGACCGCCGGCGCTGGGCGAGGAGCCAGCGGGGCAATTCCTTCTCGCCATAGGCGCGCTCCCAGCTGCCGTGCCCGACGCCGGGGTAGAACGTCGCGCGCGGCTTGGACCCTGCCGCCTTCAGCGCCTCGACCATGGCACGTGTCTCGGCGACGGGCACGACGTCGTCCGCCTCGCCGTGGAAGGCCCAAACCGGGATCCCGCCAAGACGGCCCGCGAGATCGGCGGCGGAACCGCGAAACACATCGGCCCCGTCATGACCTGCCCCCGCGTACCCGCATACGGGGACGACCGCGGCCCAAAGTTCCGGATGGCGGGCGCCCAGCACCCAGGCGCCGTGTCCGCCCTGCGAGAGCCCGGTGAGGAGGAGGCGCGCGGGATCCACGTTGTACTCCCGGCGCGCGTGCGCAACCATCTGCACCAGCTCGAGGTCGTACTGCTCCCACTCGGTGTCCTGGGAGGGCTTCTGGGGGATGATCGCGATGAACGGCCAGAGGTCGGGATTCCACACGAGTTCCCGCGGCAGGCCCTGGGCGAGCTGACGGCTGCCGTCGGTGCCGCTCTCCCCGCTTCCGTGCAGGAAGAGGATCAGGGGCCACGCCCGGGAGGGATCGTACGCGCGCGGCACGTAGACTACGTACTTGAGCTCGCGCCCCTCATGCTTGATCGATCGGAAAAGAAAGCCGGCAGGCACGTCCGACCCTCCTGGTGGCGTCCCCACCGCCGCGGCGGCCAACGCGAGCGCGGCCGGAGCAACAACGGCCTTCATGGTCATCGTCTCCCCTTGTTATCGCGCCCGGAGCTCTCGATCGTCGGAGCGCCTTGCGGGCGGATCACGACATCCGCGGGCAGCGATCGCACGATCAATTCCCCCGAAGGTGAAACGGCAACCTGTGTTCCGTCGACCGTGGCGACGTGCGGGCCGGGAGGCAGCGGCGGCCGCAGCGCGATCCCTCCCGACGGTACCCGCAGCCCCGCCTCGACTCGAACGCGCACGGCGCCGGCTTCGCTGCTCATCGTGAACGACAGCTCTCCATGCGACGTGCGAAGCCGCCGGATCCTGATCCCTTCGCCCGCGAGCCATTCCGCCGGGACACCGGCGCCCAGTACCACCGCCCCGTCGCCGTCTCGCTCGTACGCGAGCATGTCGAGGAACGAGCGAATGAAGTCCGAGCCAACCCAGGCGTGCGGGAGATCGCCGAGGAACCTGGCCTTCTCCTGGTCGTGCCAGACGATCTCCGGCCACTGGTTCCACCCGACCGGCATCCGGGCGGCCATCAGCCACTCGGCGAGCCGTACCGCGCGGTCCCGCCAACCGAGGCGCACGAACGCACCGACGTTGCGCCACTCATACGGCGTGTACGCCTCCCACGCCGCTTTGCCATCGAAGCGGGCCTTGGCCTCGCGCCAGTAGCGCTCGTAGGTCGCCTCGAGCGCTGCGCGCGGCAGATCGGTATCGGCGCCCGTTGGCCAGAAGGCGACGGTCGTGGATGTCGCGTCGAAATCGCCAAGCTCGGCACACCCTGGGATGTAGGCGATGGCCTTGGCTTCGCGAACGCGGGCGATCGAGGCGAGCAGGTCGCACTGGAACTCGTCGTGCATCGCGGACCAGCGCGCCGCCTCTTCGGGATGGTCCAGCCTCTGGGCGAGCCACACCGCGTCCTTCAACCCTTCGAGCGCCCAGAAGTCGTCCCAGTACGAGTGCATCGGCTTTGCGGCGTACCCCTCGTGGGAGATCGACTCCGGAAGCAAGCCGAAGAACGCGAGCTTGTCGGGTGAGCGGTAGGCGCCGGTGCGGCACTGCTGCCGGAGGTGGTCAAGATAGGCCACCGCTGAAGCCAGCTGCTCCCAGACAGATGCGACCGTCACGGTGTCGCCGGTGAACCGCAGGTACTCGGCGGCGAGAAAGAGGAACTCGCCGTTCGAGTCGTTCTCCGCGACCGGGTCCGCCCCGCGCCGGTCCACGCAGCAGGGCATCTTGCCGTTCGCGAACTGGTACGGCGCATACCACGTGATGTAGTCACGCACGGCATCCTCGTGGCCGAGCCGGAGCAGCGCCGCCGCCATCATCGCGCCGTCACGGATCCACGAGCGCGCGTACGAGCGCGTTCCCGGCCGCAGCGCGACAGAGTCGCGGCTCATCAAGATGAACGCGAGGTTGGACTTCAGAGCCAGGGGGAAGGTACTGGCGCTGCGCGGCAGAGTTACCGCCACGGTGCCGAGGGCCTCCCGCCAGCGTCTGGCTTCGCTCTCGAACTCGGCTGCCAAGAGCGATGGCGTGGCTGCCACCTGATCGGCCGTTGGGGATTGGCGTTCAACGTGACGCCCGGATGCGAAGCTCGAAGCGGAGGGTTTGACATCGTCTCGTCGAATGTCGCGGATGATGACCGCGGGCTCAGAGGCTGCCCCGGGCGCGAGCCTGAAGTTGAAGACGAGCGCGCCGGACGAGTAATCGCCAGCAGCCTCCGGGCGTGTCGGCGTTCGTTCCGCCCGCACGTCGGCTGCGATGTCGCCCCCGTCGAACCCGACGGCCCCTGCGAGCGGTCGAGGCAAAGCGGCGGACGGCACGACCTCGATCGTGTCGTTTGCGAGAAGGGAATCACCCGAGCAGGCAACGTGCGTCAGGGGAGCGACGCCGCCCGGCGAGTTCAGGAACTGGGCCGGCGGGTTGACCTGGAACGGCCGAACGGCGATCCAAAGGCTCGGCGCGATCGTAGTCGTCGCCCGATTCACCAAGCGGTAGCGCACGATGGCGCGCGCCCCGTTTCCTGGGAACCCGGATGGCATGATCGCTGTGATCTCGAGGTCGAACGCCGGGTGACGCCAGGTCACGGTCGGGATCGGCAGGTGACCGTCGAGCAGTGACTGCTCCGTTTTGACATCCGCCCAGGTGACGAGCGTGCCGTCGAGCCAGATGAACGGCTCGATCGAGAACGAACCCGGCGCCGGCTCGAACGCGCCATCGGCGCCGAGCAGGCCGGGTGGACGTTTAGGAGCGGGATCTCCGACCAACGTCCACGAGGTCATCTCGCCCAGGAAGGCGCGCGGGTAGAGACCGCGCCGGGAGTCCTTCGCGACCGAGGCGATGAAATCGTTCGGGGTCGCGGCGAACTCGGGTGGCTGGACTGAAAGCTTGCGGACACCGACCCCATCGTGGGCGGGACCGGAGGCCACAAGGCGAACGAAACGGGTCGTGGTCTCAGGCACCGCCACGTACGAACGGCCGCCCTGCGCCGATCTCACGTGCCAAACCAAGCTCCACGCGGTGCCGTCGTCCGAAGTCTTAACCCCGAACGCGGCCGGTGCGGAACTCCAATCGATCACGAGACCCCCGATCTCGCGCCGCTCGCCGAAGTCGAACGCGAGCCACTGATCACGCGAGGCATTCGGGCCGCTGTGCCACCCGCCTCCGTCGCCGGTGAGCGCTTGCGCCGGCGAGCGGCCGGGCAGCGAGGAAGAGGCGGTCACGACCGGCGTGGCGGTGTACGGGTGGTCGGCGGGCAGCGGTGTGAAGGCGAGATCCGAGATCCACACCGAACCCTTGCCGCCGGTGCCTGCCGTGATCGCGAGCTCGATCGCGGCGACGCGCTTCAACTCTCCGCCTCCTGCGGGTCCCCAGGCGAACGAGACCTTGCGCTGCTTGATCCGGATCGTCTGCCACTCGCGCGGAAACTCGAAGTCGCGGCGCACCGACCACCAGACGTTGTCTCCGCTTGGGTCCACGAGCTTGAACTCGAGGTTCTCGACCGGCGCCTCACCCCGGATGCGGAAGGTGAACTCGTAGTTCGCAGGCAGATTCAAGACCACGGGCTTTCGGATTGCGGCCCAGCCGCCATGCCCCTGGAAGTCGAAGTCGAGCCGCATCGCCCGCCGGCTCGGGGAGCCGTCCGCGGCGAGCGCCAGCGTCACTCCCTCCGACGGTGCCGCGGTCCAGACGGCCACATTGCCGAAGTCGTCCAGCACCTTGGTCTGCGCCCCGCCGCCCGCCGCCACGGCGAAGCCGAACAGCCAGAGTGCAGCTCCAGGGACCACGTCTTTCACTCTTTGACCCCCCCCATCGTGAGCCCCTCGACATAGGTGCGCTGCAGGACGAGGAACAGCAGCAGCACCGGCAGGACGGTGAGGACCGAGCCCGCCATCATGAGTTCGATGTCCTGGGCGTGCTCGCCGATCAAGTTGGCCAGCGCCACCGGTAGGGTGTACTTGCGGTCGTCGGTGAGCACGATGAGCGGCCACATGAAGTCGTTCCACGCGCCGATGAAGCTGAACACCCCGAACGTGACCAGGATCGGCCGAAGCAAGGGGAGGACGAGCTTGCGGTAGATCGTGAACTCGCCGGCGCCGTCCACACGCGCTGCATCCAGCAGCTCGTCGGGCAGCGAGAGGGCGTACTGGCGCACCATGAAGATCCCGAAAACCGGGGCCAGCGCCGGGATGATGACCCCCCAGTAGGTGTTCACCAGGCCGACCTCGCGCAGCAGCAGGAACAGCGGCAACATCGCGACCTGCGCCGGGATCACCATGGCGGTGAGCAGCGCTCGGTAGATCCGCGAGCGCCCCGGAAAGTGCAGCTTGGCAAAGGCGTAACCGGCGAGGGAAACGATCAGGAGCGCAAGCGCAGTGGACACGATGGCGACGAACGCGCTGTTGAGGAAGCAACGGCCGAGGTCGAGCCGGTGAAACAGGGCGCGGTAGTTCTCCAGCGTTGGCCGGCTCGGCAGGAACGACGGCGGCCACTGGCTCGCCTCGCCGGCCGGCATCAGCGACGCCGAGAGCATCCAGAGGAACGGCAGCAGCGTTGCGACCGCCACAATCCCGAGCGCGAGGTGGAGGCCGACGAGTGCTGGCCAGCGCCTCATTCGCGCCCCTTCTGGAGTCTGAGCTGCACCAGCGTGCCCACCAGGATGATCAGGAACAGCACGAGCGCGACGGCTGCACCGAAGCCGATGTTCCACCAGCGGAAACCCTGCTTGTACATGTACATCACGATTGAGAGCGTGGCGTTCAAAGGACCGCCGCCGTTGGTCATGACGTACGGCTCTGTGAACAGCTGGAAGTAGCCAACCATGGTGATCACGCCGACGAACACCAGCATCGGGCGCAGCGCCGGGAGGGTGAGGCGGCGGAACTGCTGCCACGGTCCGGCGCCGTCGACGCGGGCGGCCTCGTAGATCGTCGCGGGGACGCTCTGCAGCCCGGCGACGAAGATGATCATGTTGTAGCCGAAGTTCTTCCACACCGCCATCAGGATCACCGCCGGCATCGCCCAGCGCGGGTCGCCGAGCCAGTTGACGGGCCCTAGGCCGGCGAGGGCGAGGAGTTGGTTGAGCAGGCCGAAGCGGGGGTGGTACAGGTAGCGCCACACCACCGCGACCGCCACCATCGTCGTCACGACCGGGGCGAAGTAGACGGTCCGGAACAGCCCCTTGCAGCGTACCAGGCGTGCGTTGACGAGGAGAGCGGCTCCGAGCGACACCGCCACCGACAGCGGCCCGCCGACCAGCACGAAGTAGAACGTGTTGCCGAGAGCCTTCCAGAACACGGGGTCGTGGAGCAACGTCGCGAAGTTCCCGAGACCCACGAAGCGCGTCGTCGCAGGGTCGCCTACGGCGTAGATGTCGAAATCGGTCGCGGCCAGCAGGAAGCCCGCCACGACGGGGATCACGAAGAAGACGGCGATGAGAGCGAGCGCCGGTGCGATGAAGGCGAGCCCCGCGCGCGCCTCGCGCCGCGACCGGGAGACGCGGTTCCGCCCGCCCGCGGTCATCGCCCGCCCCCCCCGCTCTTGCGGTCGAGCAGGAAGCGGCGTTTGTCGAGCATGCGGTCGACCTCGATCTGGAGTTGGTCGAGTGACCGGTCCTCCGTCTGATTGCCGAGGATGACGCGTTCGGCAGCCTCGGCGATCGCGGTGGCGATCCGCTCCCACTCCGGCACCTTGGGCATCGGCCGCACGTGCTCGAGCTGGGTTCGAAACGCCTGGAGCTTCGGGTCGCCGGCAAGGGCGGGGTCGTCCCACGCCGCGGCCCGCGCCGGCAGGTCGCCGGTGAGGGTGTAGAACCTTGCCTGCTGCCGCGCATCGGTCAGGAACTCGACGAGGCGAAACGCCGCGTCCTTGTGCGGCGAGGCGCCAAAGACCACGAGACTCGAGCCGCCCGCCAGCGAGACGCCGGGGTAGTCGGTCTCGGTCACCGCTGGGAGCGGAGCCACCGCCCAGTCGCCCTGGCGGTCGGCAGGGAGCCGGCGGCGAAACTCGCCGAGGTTCCATGGCCCGGTGATCACCATGGCGAAGTAGCCATCGGCGAACTGCTGGTACAGGTTCGCCACCTGCGCGTTGCCGAGCGGCGGCGCGAGGCGCTCGGCGAACAGAGAGACGTAGAACTCGAACGCCGTCCGGAAGCGTGCCTCCTTGAAGTCGGCATGGCGGCCGCCGTCGCGTAGAAGGTCGGCCCCAGCCTGCAGCGCGAGCACGACCGGCTGCGCCCACTCGTCGGTCGGGAGCAAAATCGCGTAGTGCTCCCCTCCGGGCAATGCCTTGACCGACCGCATCCCGTTGCGCCACTCCTCCCAGCTACGCGGCGGGCGCTTCACGCCCGCCCGGGCGAGCAGGTCGCTGCGGTAGAACAGGACGCGCGTGTCCACGTACCACGGAACTCCGTACGGCTCGCCGTCGATTTCGTTGGTGGCCCAGATGCCGGGAAAGAAGTCGCGCGGGTTGACGCGCGATTTGGCGAGGCGGCCGCCCAGGGGCTCGAGGGCCCCGAGCGCGACCAGCTCGGGGATCCAGGTGTTGCCGAGCTGGGCGAGGTCCGGGGTCGAGCGGCCCGCGAACGCCGTGAGGAGCTTCTCGTGGGCGGCGGTCCACGGGATCTGCTGGACTTCGACGTGGACGCCGGGGTTGGCGGCCTCGAACGCCGGGATCAACTTCTGGACCACCTCGCCCTCGCGGCCGAGCGCCCAGAACTGCAGCTTCGTTTTACGCGCCGCCTCGTCACCACAGGCGGCCAGCAGCGCGCCGGCGAGCGCGCCGGCCGCGAGTGCCCCCCACCTGCACCCAATGGAGGGCGTGGCGAGGCGGTGCGTTGGACGGTCGCCGGCTGCCATCGTTCAAGGCGCGCGGTCGAGCCAACCGCCGGCAAAGCCGGCGCGCCGGAGGCCGGAGACGACGTACGGGTTCTTGCGCATGAGGTCCCACACAAAAGCGTCGCGGTAGTTCTCGATCATCGCCACGATCGGACCCTGGTCGAGACCGAGGTAGTCGGTGCCGAACCAGCCCGTCCCCGGGACGATCCGTCCCATCGCCGGGGTCACGTCGAAGGTGAACGTCGGGTTGAAGGCGTCGAGGAAGCCGTACGTGGACCAGAGGTCGTTGCCGTAGCGCTCATACATGGTCCTCACGGCCGGGACGGCGATCTCGGGAGCGAACGGGAGAGAAGATGCGGCGGCGGTCGGGGCAACGGTGCCGTCGTCGATGGTGAACGTGGCCCCGGCCCCGCGCCCGGCATAGGTGTAGAACCTCCTGGGCGAGCCTTGGTACGTGAGCGTCACGTCGGCCGGCCCGTCGCAGGCGGTGACGCCCCAGACGTTCTCGCCGTAGCCCACCCAGCCGGCCGGGTTCGCGATCGCGTACGCCCGCTGCGCATAGACAGCCCGCCGCGTATTCTCGAAGTAGTCGATTCCCCTCGACCGCATGTAGTCGTCCTGGATGCCGCGGAAGTCGATCCAAACGTGGGAGAACTGATGCCCGAACAGCGGCGGAAACGCCACGTACTCCTGGCCATACCAGGCGGCCCAGGTGTAGGTCCTCGTGTATTCCTGCCAAGCCTGCGGGCTCACCGAGTGCGTGGGCGAGCCGAGGGCGAGCACGTAGAGGATCATCGCCTCGTCGTAGCCGCGCCAGTCGTAGTCGTGCAGGCCGTGCTCCGGCGTCCATCCCATGGCGACGAGCGGCGGCCGCGGCTGCAGCCAGGTCCAATCCACCCCGCGGTAGAGCGCGTCGGCCAGGCTCCGGATCTCGGTCTCGCCGGGATCGGCGCCGTCGAAGAAGCTCTGGCACGCGAGCGCTCCGGCCAGCAGCAATGCCGTGTCGATGCTCGACAGCTCGACGTCGTCCCCATACCTGGCGCCCGTGCTGGAGTCGAGGAAGTGGTAGAAGAACCCCTTGTACCCGGCTTTTCCGGCAGGTTCCGGACCCTGCGGGGCGTGGGCGAAGAAACGCAGCGTCGCCAGTACGCGGTCGCGTGCCTCGGCCCGGGAGACATAGCCCCGTTGCACGCCGATCGGGTAGGCGGTGAGGCCAAAGCCGACGGCGGCGATGGAGGAAAAGTTGGGCAGCCTGCCGTCCGGCCAACGGTCCGGCACGAGACCGTTCACGGGATTGGCCAGCTCCCAGAAGTAACTGAATGAACGCGCCTCGAGGTCGCCGAGGAGCGGGTCGAAGCGCTCGGCGACGAGCTTCCGGCGGACCCTGTGGGTCTGCGAGTCGGCGGCCTCGGCCGTTCCCCAGGCGCGGGGCGAGTTCGCGTCACCGCGCGGTGATGCGGCGCACGAAACCAGTGCGAGGGCCGCAAGGACCGCACCCATCGCGAAGCGAATCAGATGCGTCGCTCCACCTTCCGGCAGCGTGCGAACGTACGGTCCCAGCATCGGCTGCTTCCGCCCTTTCGTGTTCCAGCCTACACCGCTGGCGGGCGGCGAGGCGGAACGTGCGGCGCGGCACGGGTTGTACGATCCTGACCCGTGCCGCGCCGGTCGATGCGATTATTCGGTCGAGCCTCCCTAGAAGCTGACCTTGGCGCCTACCTGGAAGCGGCGCGTGTTGAACTGGCAGGTCGGTTGAGAGAAGTGAGCGTTGAGGCCCCCGGGTCCTCCCGTCCAGCCGTCGAAACAGCTGTTGTTGGCGAAGTTGAAGACGTTGAACGCCTCACCGATCAGGCCGAAGCGGAAATCACCGCCCACCTTGGCATCCCACTCGGCGCGCAGGTCCACGCTGCGGTAGGCGAACTGCTTGATGCCGAGGAAGCTCTGCTTCGGAGGATCCTGAGCGGCCGTAAAGCACTGGTCGTAACCGTTCCTGCAGTCGGTGTAGTAGAACGGCAGGCCCGAGCTCAAGGTGACGATGCCGGAAACCGTGAACCCCGCCGGCAGCCCGACCGTGCCGCTCATGATCAGCTTCTGCTTTTCGGTGTAGACGGACTGGAACGTCGCGAAGTGGGGCGGCAGGGAGTCGAACGCGAACGCGACGCCGTCGTCGGTCGAAGCCTGCTGCCTGGCATCCGCATAGGTGTAGGCCAGGTTGAAGCCCCACTTTGAGTCGCTGGTGTACGGTTTGTCGAGGGTGAGGATGTACCCGTCGTACCAGCTCTTGCGGGTGTCGTAGCCGCGCATGGTGAAGCCGTACCCCGGGATCGAAATCGAGTCGCCCCAGCGGTCGTTGAACGGCGTTCCGGGTGGCAGCGCGCCGAAGCTCCACACCAGCCCGTTGTAGCCGCGCGAGTTCGCGTAGGTGAACGAGGCGAGCCAGTCGCCGAGCTGTTGCCGCACGCCGAGGTTCCACTGGGTGGAGCGCGGCGGGTGCGTGTTGTTGTTGAGGAGGAAGAGCTCGTAACCTTGCTGCACACCGCTCGCGATCAATCCCCGGAGCCCTGCGGCGGACTGGTACGAAGGGTTCCAGAGGATCGGAGCTGCGTTGCATCCCGCAACACCGCCTGGTACTCCCACTTTGGTTGGGTCATTCGTGAAGCAGAAGTCGTAGATCCCCCACCTGTGCCGGAACTGCTCGTCGAAGATGTCGTTGAGCGGGACGCGGTCGTAGTACAGGCCCCAACCGCCGAACATGACCGTCCTGCCGTTGCCGTTGGGGTCCCAGCTGAAGCCCAGGCGGGGCTGGATCATCCCCTTGTACGACTTCCGGTTGCTGCCGGTCGAGATGTAGTCGTTGATGTTGAAGACGTCCGACAGGCACCAGTCGTTCTTGCCGCCGATCGGTTGGTCGTAGTGACGGCAGGCGGTCTGCAGTCCGGACACCACGCTGGCCGGCGTGACCCAGTTGTTGTTCAGCATGTTGGTCTCGTAGTCCCAGCGCACGCCCGCGTTGATCGTGAGGTTGCTGGCGAGTTTCCAGTCGTCCTGCACGTAGAGCCCATACTGGGTGTTGTCGAAGGCGAGCGCCGGGTTTCCGAAGCCGATGACGGCGTGGAACGGGTACTGCCAGTTGTCGTCACTGCGGAACTCGAAGAGCGGATTCCCGCTCTGGGACTTGACCATGTCGTACTTCATCCAGTTGGCCGTGAGGCCGGCTTTCAATGTATGGCTGCCGAGCCAATCGGCGAAGTAGGTGAGGTCATCGCGGAGCCCGATCTTCTTCTGCGTCAGGTCCTGCGTGGTGGGCGAACCGCCGACCTGGAGAAGCCCGAGGTAGTTCAGCTGTGGCTGATTCGAGGCAGCCGCACCCTGGATCCACTCCATCTTCTGCCAGGTGAGGCTGCCCTCGTTGAGCGTGTTGTTGCCGACCATCAACTGATGCCGCAGGACGGCGGCGTCGGTCTTGACCTGGAAGTTCTGCGCCGCATCCTTGGTTGTCTGTCCGCCGAAGCCGCGGATATCGCTCTCGTCGCGCTTGTTGTAGGAAATGTCCATCGTCTGGGCCGTGGACGGCTGCCATGAGAGCTTTCCGAAGTAGAGCTTCGAAGTGAACGGGGACGACAGGGCGCCGGTCGAATACGGGTCGAGGATGGCCTTGACGTTTGCGGGCGCCTGGGCGTAGTTCCCGCCGCGGAACACCGAGCTGACGACATCGCGGTTGTTCTCCTCGGCCGAGACGAAGAAGTTCAGCGTGTCCTTGATGATCGGCCCGCCGAGCGAGAGGCCGTACTGCTTGCGCGTATACGGCGGCTTGGCGTCGCCGCGCGCCTTGGCGAACTCGTCCTGCTCGACCATGCTCTTGTTCTGGTAGAGGTAGAAAAAGTCGCCGTGGAAGACGTTGCCTCCGGACTTGGTGACCGCGGTGATCACGGCCGCCGAGGCCTGCTCGTACTCGGCCTTGAAGTTCTGCGTCATCACCTGGTACTCCTGGACGGCGTTCTGCGGGAACGGGTTGCCGCGAACGGAGTCCTGCATGAAGGCGCCGCCCTTGATGATGTCGTTCTTGTACGACAGGCCGTCGATGAAGACGTTCACCTGCTCGGGCTTCGCGCCTCCACTGCTGAAGTACTGCCCCTGGGCGTCCGTGTCCTGCGTGAACGAGATGCCGGGGGCGAGGCTGGCGAACGCGAGGAAGTTGCGGGTGTTCATGGGCAGGGTGTCCATCTGCTGCGGCGTGATGTTGGTCGCGACGACCGACGAGCGGGTGTCGATGAGCACCTTCGACGTCTCGCCGACGACCGTCGCCTCGCCGACGAAGACCTTCTCCGGCGTCAGCTGGAAGTTGACCCTGTTGGCCTGCCCGAGCAGCACCGTCACGGTCTGGCTCGCAGGCTTGTAGGCCTCCGAGTAGACCATGAGCTCGTAGGTGCCCGGGGGAAGGCCGCCCAACAGGAACGTCCCGTCCTCGCCGGCGGTCACCTTGTAGACGAACGCCGTCTGGACGTTCTTCGCGGCCACGGTGGCGCCGGGGAGCGGCCCTCTCTTGTCCGTGACCGTGCCTCCGATGCTGGCCGTGGTTCCCTGCGCGCCGGCCTGGCTGCAGACGAAAAGTGTCAGCAGCAGGAACGCCGGCAATACGACAAGACAATGCCTCTTCCTTCCTTGCATATTCCCCTCCTCCTGTCGAGAAGCAAGACGGGTCTCTGGTTCCTGCAACGATCCACCTCGCGCGGCACCCAGCGCCGCAGCGAGACCAAGCGTGAGGGCCCGGCCCCGAGGTTCGGAGGTCACGCCGACCTCTTGGCGGCTCTGCGCCGCCCTTGGTCCCGGTGTCCGGTCGTCGTCCGGCCCGTTCCGGCGGGTCCGGGCGCGCGGCCCCGTGCCCGGCGTCCGTTTGCGGGAGGGGCCGCGCACGTGCGCCGGACCACCAGCGTGGTCGGAAGCGTTTCGTGCGAGCGGCCGTGCTCGTTCTTCAGATCGATGGCGTTGAGCAACCTGGCGACGGCGCGGCCTCCAAGGTCGGCAATCGGGACGCGGACCGACGAGAGGGGGGGAGCTGTGAAGCGGCTGATCGGGATGTCGTCGAACCCCGCGAGCGAGACGTCTTCGGGGACGGACTTTCCCGCGTCCCGCAGTGCAGAGAGCACACCGATCGCCATCGAGTCGTTGGCCGCGAAGATCGCGGTCGGCGCAGGTTCGAGCGCGAGAGCCCGGCGCCCCGCGAGATACCCTGACTCCTCGCTGAAGTCGCCGTCGCACTCGAGGTGCTGCGACCAACCCCCGGGGAGCGCGCTCATCGCGTCGCGGTACCCGCGCAGCCTCTCACTGGCGTCGTAGTTGCCGGCCGGGCCCTTCACGAGCGCGATGCGCCGGTGCCCGAGTTCGGCCAGGTGCCGGACAATTGCAAGGGCGCCGCCGTAGTTGTCGATCGTGATCGAGTCAAACCCGAAACCGTCGCTCCGGCAGTTGAGCAGTACGACCGGGAGCGTGTCGGGGAGGTTGGCCTGGAGCATCTCGGTGTCGAGGTCGGGGGACATGACGATCACCCCGTCCACCCGTCCCCTCGTCGCCCGCAGCACGGCTTCCATCTCGGCCCGATCGCCGTGAGAACTCGACACCAGGAGGTGGTACCCGCGTTGGCGCGAGGCCTGGTCGATCCCGCGGATCACCTCCGAGAAGAACTCGCCGTGGATATCCGGGAGCAGGACGCCGAGGGCGTTGGTCCGGTTGGTGATCAGGCTGCGGGCGGCGCCGTGCGGGACGTACCGCAACCGCTCTGCAACCTTCCGGATCCGGGTTCGAGTCGCCTCGCTAGCGGGGCCCTTGTCGTTGAGGACGCGAGAGACCGTCGCAACGGACACGCCGGACTCCAGGGCCACCTGCTTGATCGTGATGTTCGCGGTGTGCCGGCCGCGGGAGGGCGGTGCAGGCGTTTTAGGTCGTCCGGCGGTCACGATCGGGCCTCCACGAACGCAATGTAAACGTTTACAGGCATTCTCAATCTAGGCCCGGTCGACGCCGGTGTCAAGATGCTGCGGCGACAGAGGCTGCGCCGGCCTGGAGGCCGACCACCAGCCGCCGGATTCACGGTGCTTGGAGTTGGCCGTACAATCGGCGGAGCATGAGCGACACGTTGATTCTGATTGCGGGCGCGGCGGCGTTTGCCACCCTCGTTCTTGGCCGGGTGGCGCACTCCAACCTCGTGCGCCGACTGGCGGGCGGGCTGGCGTTCCTGGCGGCGGCGGCGGTCGCCCAGTGGGTGGTTCGCTCGACCGGCGTGGGCGGGAAGTGGGAGGAGTGGACCGCGGTCCTCGTCCTACTGGCCCTCGGCTACCTCCTGTTGCGGCTAGCGCTGCTCCTCGTCTTCGAGTGGCTGCTGATCCGCCGCTTCGAGATCCAGGTGCCCCGCCTGGCGCGCGACGTAATCGCGCTGGTCCTCTACCTCCTGCTGGCGGCGGCGATCCTGCGCGCGTCGCTCGGGATCGAGGTCGGAACCCTCCTGGGGTCGGCCGCCGTCCTCACCGTCGTCCTCGGCTTCGCCCTCCAGGAGACGCTCGGGACGCTCCTGTCGGGGCTCGCGCTCACCTGGGAGCAGCGCTTCCAGGCCGGCGGCTGGATCGAGATCGACGGCGTCGTCGGCGAGGTCCTGGAGCTGGGCTGGCGTTCGCTCGTGCTGCGCACCACCCTCGGCGAGCGGGTGCTGATCCCGAACTCGCAGGTCGCGCGTTCGCGCGTCCGGCTGCTGGGGGAGGGGGACCAGGCGGTGGCGGTGCCGTTGCGCCTCGGAGTCGCCTACGAGGCGCCGCCGCACGCCGTCAAGGAGGTCCTCGCTCGTGTCGCCGCGGACCTGCCGCGGGTGCTGGCCCACCCGGCCCCGCAGGTCCTGGCGCGCGAGTTCGCCGACAGCGCCGTCGTCTACGAGTGCCGCCTCTGGACGCGCGAGCCGTGGCGGGCGGCGGACCTCGCGGACGCCTTCTACACCAGCGCCCACGCCACCCTCAAGCGCGCCGGCATGGAGATCCCGTTCCCGCAGCGCAGCGTGCACATGGTCGCCGCCAGCAGGGCGGAGGCGGATCCCCTGGGGATGGCCCGGGCCGCGCTCGCCCGCTGCGCGCTGTTCGCCGGCCTCCCCGGCGGGGCGATCGCGGCACTCGCCGGGAGCTCGCACTGGCAGGAGTACGTGCCCGGTGAGGCGGTCGTGCGCGAGGGGGAGGACTCGCGCGCCCTCTACGTGATCGCGAGCGGCGAGGCGGCGGTGGAGCGCGGCGGCGCCGAGATCGCGCACGTCGGCGCAGGCGAGGTGTTCGGCGAGATGGCGTTCCTCTCCGGTGCCCCCCGCGCCGCAACCGTGCGCGCGGTCCGCGCGTTCAAGGTCGTCGAGGTCGACAGCCGCGCGCTCGCGGCCCTGCTCGCCGAACACGGGGAACTCGCCGAAGAGCTTGCGGATCGGATGGCCGCCCGCCAGCAAGATCTGGCGGCGCAGGAGGCGGTGGCGAGCGCGGGCCAGGGCCACAAGGGCCTCGCGGCGTTCCTGCGCGAGCGGCTGCTACGCCTCGTCGCGGGATGAACGCGGGCGCGGCGGCGGTTACACTTGGCCGGGATGGCAACGCACGACCGGCTGGTCGCCCACATCGAACCTCTCGGCAGCGCGCTGGTCGCCTACTCCGGCGGCGCCGACTCGGCGCTCGTGGCGTGGGCCGCGCACGCGGCGCTCGGTGAGCGAGCGCTCGCCGTCACCGCGCGTTCGGAGAGCCTGCCGCCGCGCGAGGCGGACTCGGCCGCGGCGCTCGCGGCGCGCATCGGCATCGCCCACGAGGAGATCGCCTACTCGGAGCTCGCCGTCCCCGGCTACGCCGCCAACCCGCCCGACCGCTGCTACCTGTGCAAGGGGGAGCTGTTCCGCCGCCTGACCGCGATGGCGAAGGCGCGCGGCCTTGCGGCCGTGCTCGACGGCAGCAACGCCGACGACGGCGCCGACTACCGCCCCGGGAGGCGTGCCGTGGCAGAGCTCGCGGTGCGCTCGCCGCTCGCCGAGCTCGGGATCGGCAAGGCCGCGGTGCGGGAGGCGCTCAAGGCGCTCGACCTCTCGGTGTGGGACAAGCCCTCGAGCCCGTGCCTTGCCTCGCGCGTGCCGTACGGGGAGCCGATCACTCGCGAGAAGCTCGAGCAGATCGGCCGCGCCGAGACCGCGCTCGCGGAGCTCGGCTTCCGCGAGGTGAGGGTGCGCCACCACGGCAGCACCGCGCGCATCGAGCTCCCGAAGGAGGCAATGGCGCGCGCGGTCGCGGACGGCCTCGCGGACGAGATCGTCCGGCGCGTGCGCGCCGCCGGGTTCGCGTTCGTGGCGCTCGACCTCGAGGGGCTGCGCTCCGGGTCGCTCAACCGCCTGCTGCCGGCGCTGTAGCCGCCGGCGCGGCGGCGCCCGGCGCCCCGCCATTGCCGAGAATGATGCTCAAATTCCTTTGAGTTGATTGACTTTGTGAAACATGACGCTATCATGACGCGCTGGGGAGGGGGAGTGAACGCTTACATACCCGTCCTGCTCTTCATCGTCATTGCCATCGCGTTCCCCTTGATCACGTTCGTCTTCGCCTGGCTCCTCCGCGCCGGGCGATACGACCCGATCAAGCTCGAACCGTACGAGTGCGGCAACCCGATCACGAGCGAGGCGCACGACTACCGGTTCTCGGTGCGGTACTACCTGATCGCGGTGCTGTTCGTCGTGTTCGACGTCGAGACCGTGTTCCTGTTCCCGTGGGCCGTGATGTTCCGCAAGCTCGCGCTCTTCGGCTTCGTCGAGATGCTGGTGTTCCTCGGCATCCTCGTCGTGGGGTACGTCTACGCCTGGCGGCGGGGAGCGCTGCAATGGGTCTGATCGAGAACCGCTTCGAGTCCAACGTCCTGATCAGCACGTACGATACGGTCATCAACTGGGCGCGCCGGGGCTCGGTGTGGCCGATGCAGTTCGGCCTCGCCTGCTGCGCGATCGAGATGATGGCCGCGATGGACCCGCGCTTCGACCTCTCCCGCTTCGGGATGGAGGTCTTCCGCGGCACGCCGCGCCAGTCGGACCTGATGCTCGTCGCGGGCACGGTGACCGAGAAGATGGCGCCGATCATCACCCGCCTCTACCACCAGATGCCCGAGCCTAAGTGGGTGCTCGCCATGGGCTCGTGCGCGACCTGCGGCGGTCCGTACAAGACCTACGCCGTGACCCAGGGCGTCGACCGGTTGATCCCGGTGGACGTCTACGTGCCCGGCTGCCCGCCCCGCCCTGAGGCCCTCATCTACGGGCTGATGCAGCTGCAGAAGAAGATCGACCGCATGACCATCGCCAAGAAGGCGGTCTGATCGAGATGCACCGGGCGGGTTTGCGGTTGATCGTGAGGGCAGCTGTCGACTCGCTTCCAAGGAGGCGGCCGTGAGTGAACAGGACAATCCGTCGGGCGCGGCCCCGGCGTCACCCCAGCCCCCGGCGGCGCCCAAGCCGCCCTGGGAGGAGAAGCCGGTCTTGCCGGTTCCTCGGGACGCCCGCGAACACGCCCAGGTGAGGGAGCTCGCCGCGGCGGTCGCCGACGCGGTGATCGAAGCGGTGGAGTTCGCGGGCCAGGTGACGGTCACGGTCGGCCGCGAGCGCATCGCGGAGATCGGCCGGGCGTGCAAGGAGAAGCTCGGGTACGCATTCCTCGTCGACCTCACGGCGGTGGACTGGCAGGACCGTCCCGAGGGTCGCTTCGACGTCGTCTACTGGATGCACCGCCACGCCGACTCCGTCCGCCTCCGCCTGAAGGTGCGGGTGGGCGCGGACACCGAGGTGCCCTCGGTGACCGGCGTGTGGAAGGTCGCCGACTGGATGGAGCGCGAGGTGTTCGACATGTTCGGTGTCTACTTCGCGGGCCACCCCAACCTCGAGCGCATCCTGACCTGGGAGGGGTTCAACGGCCACCCGCTGCGCAAGGACTTTCCCCTGGAGGGGATCGACACCGGCGCCGCGGTCTATCCGGACGTCTTCCCGCCCGGGGGCGGCCCGGTCGCCGGCGGGGAGGGGGAGTGATGAGCAACCTCGAATCCATCAAACCCTTCCCCGACAGCGAGGAGATGGAGATCTCGTTCGGCCCGCAACACCCGGCGACGCATGGCGTGCTACGCGTGCTGCTCAGGCTCGACGGCGAGCGCATCGTGGACGCCAAGCCGGTGATCGGCTACCTGCACCGCGGCACCGAGAAGATCTTCGAGCGCGAGACCTACAACGGCACGATCCCCCACACCGACCGCCTCGACTACACGGCGGCCGCCACCAACAACCAGGCGCTGGTCGGCGCGGTCGAGAAGATCATGGGGGTCACGGTGCCGCCGCGTGCGGCCGCCATCCGGGTGATGCTGGCGGAGCTGCAGCGCATCGCCTCGCACACCATCTGGCTCGGCACGCACGCCCTCGACATCGGCGCGCAGTCGCCGTTCTTCTACACCTTCGAGGAACGGGAGAAGATCCTCGATCTCTTCGAGGAGTACTGCGGCGCGCGTCTCACCCTGAACAGCATGCGGGTCGGCGGCCAGCCGTACGAATTGACCGACGGCTGGGTGGATCGCTGCCGCGCCTTCGTGGACCAGTTCCCGGCGCGCGTCGCCGAATGGGAGCGCCTGCTCACGGCGAACCGGATCTGGAAGCTGCGCACGATCGGGGTCGGCGTGATCTCCGCCGCGAGCGCCATCGAGTGGGGCCTGACCGGGCCACCGCTGCGCGGCTCGGGCGTGAAGTGGGACGTCCGCAAGGTGTTCCCCTACGACCGCTACGACGAGTACGACTTCGAGATCCCGGTCGGGGCGAACGGCGACACCTACGACCGCTACCTGGTGCGGATGGAGGAGATGCGGCAGTCGGTGCGGATCCTCCAACAGTGCCTCGCCAAGCTGCCGGACGGGCCGGTCATGGCCAAGGTCCCGAAGGTGATCAAGCCGCCCAAGGGCGAGGTCTACTTCTCGGTTGAGGGCCCAAAGGGGGAGCTCGGCTTCTACGTGGTGTCGGACGGCGGCGCCAACCCGTACCGCCTGCACGTGCGACCCGCCTGCTTCATCAACTTGCAGGCGCTCCCCGAGATGGTACGCGGACTGCTGGTGGCCGACCTGATCGCGGTGATCGGCACCCTCGACATCGTCCTCGGCGAGATCGACCGGTAGGGAGCGGCCATGACGAACCCCTGGGTAGCGTTTCTCCTGGTGCCGCTGGTCAAGATCGTCGTGATCCTCCTAGCGGTCATCCTGCTCGCGGCGTACATGAGCTTCTTCGAGCGCAAGATTTTGGCGTACATGCAAATCCGCATCGGGCCAAACCGCGTCGGTCCGCGCGGCTGGCTGCAGCCGATCGCGGACGCGATCAAGCTCCTGGTGAAGGAGGACATCGTCCCGGCCCGCGCCGAGAAGCTCGTCTACTTCCTGGGTCCGGTGTTGGTCGTCGCGCCGGCGCTGGTGGTGTTCTCGGTGATCCCGTTCGGACCCGCCTTCAAGCTCTTCGGGTACGAGGTGGCGCCGTACCTTACCGACGTCAACATCGGCATCCTCTTCATCCTCGGCGTCTCGTCGATCGGCGTCTACGGCGTGATCCTCGGCGGTTGGGCTTCCAACAACAAGTTCTCGATGATGGGTGGCCTGCGGTCCGCCGCGCAGCTGGTCTCGTACGAGGTGCCGATGGGACTGTCCGTCGTCACCGTGCTGCTGATGGCGAACAGCCTGTCGCTGGTCAAGATCGTGGAGGCCCAGAAGCAGGCCGGGGTGTGGTTCTTCATCCCCGGCATCGTGGCGTTCTTCATCTACTTCGTGTGCGGCGTCGCCGAAACGAACCGCAACCCATTCGACCTCCCCGAGGCTGAATCGGAGCTGGTGGCGGGCTTCCACACCGAGTACTCGGGGATGAAGTTCGCGTTCTACTTCCTCGCCGAGTACGCCAACATGGTGGTGATCTCCTCGATCGCCACGGTCCTCTTCCTCGGCGGCTGGCTTCCGCCGTTCCCGAACTGGCTGGCGGCGTTGTGGGCGTCCCCGGCGCTCGCGTGGATCCCTCCGATCGCCTGGTTCGTCCTCAAGATGGCGGTGTTCCTCTTCGTCTACATCTGGTTCCGCGGCACCTTTCCGCGCTACCGCTTCGACCAGCTCATGGACCTCGGCTGGAAGGTGTTCATCCCGGTGAGCCTGGTGAACCTGGTGGCGGTCGGGGCCGGGGTGCTGCTGATCGGAGGGAAATGATGTCCTTCTGGGGTCTTCTCGCGTCGATCGTGCCGTTCGAGCTCGGCCAGGGGCTCGGCGTCACCGGCCGCTTCCTCTTCAAGAAGAAGGCGACGATCCAGTACCCCGAGGTGAAGCCCGTCCCGAAGGACCGTTTCCGGGGGATGTTCGGCTTCTCCGAGGAACGCTGCATCGCCTGCCACGCGTGCGCCAAGGCGTGCCCGATCGACATCATCCACATCCAGGACCACTTCGAGGAGGTCGAGGTCGACGGCAAGAAGCGCAAGAAGAAGGTCCTCGACCGCTACGACATCGACGTCAAGCGCTGCATGTTCTGCGGCCTCTGCGAGGAGGCGTGCCCCACCAAGCCTCTCGCGATCTGGCTGACCACCAAGAGCTACGAGGCGTCCGCCTACGAGCGGAACGAGCGCCTGTACTTCACCAAGGAGCGTCTGCAGAGCTGGGACGGCGTGCGCCCGTACCCTGGTGTGGTCCCGCCGAGGCAGGGCCAGATGCCGGACGACCCCACCGGCGGGCCGGCGGCGGGGCGGGGAGAGCCCAAGTGATGACCTGGTTCCTCGTTCACTTCGCCGAGATCGTGTTCTACTGCCTGGCGGCGGTCGCTCTCGCCGGCGCCGTCGGGGTCATCGCGTTTCGGAGCCCGGTGCACGCGGCGCTCTCGCTCCTCGGCACCTTCCTCGCCGTGGCCGGGGTGTTCGTGCTGATGCAGGCCGAGTTCCTGGCCGCCGTCCAGGTCCTGGTCTACGCCGGCGGGATCATGGTGCTCTTCCTGTTCGTGATCATGCTGGTGAAGGCGCGGGATATCCCGGACGAGCCGCAGTACGTGCACCGCCTGGTGCCGGCCGCGGTCGTCCTCGGCGTGCTGCTCGCGGCGCTGGTCGGCGTCGGGATCTGGGCCGCCTCCAGCGGGCCGCCTGCCGACGGCGCCGCGCTGCGCCTGGTAGCCGGGGTGCCGCTCGGCAACACCGAGGCGGTCGGGTGGAGCCTGTACCGCGACTACCTCCTGCCGTTCGAGGTGGTCTCGATCGTGCTGCTGGTTGCGATGATCGGTGCGATCGTGATGGGCCGCAAGGAAACGGGGAGGGGGGGAGCCGCATGATTTCAACCACGCACGTCCTCGTGCTCTCGCTCGCGCTGTTCACGCTCGGCGTCGTCGGCATGGCGGTGCGGCGGAACTTCATCACCGTCCTGATGTGCGTCGAGCTGATCCTCAACGCCGCCAACCTCAACTTCATCGCGTTCTCCCGCCAGCTCGGGGACCTCACCGGACAGGTGTTCGCCGTGTTCGTGATCACGATCGCGGCCGCGGAAGCCGCCATCGGCCTCGGCATCATCGTCGCGCTCGTCCGCCTCAAGCAGACGGTGAACCTCGACCAGGTCAACGTGATGGAGGGGTAGCCGATGAAAGACCTGCTCTGGCTGATCCCGCTCCTCCCCCTGATCGGCGCCGCGGTCAACGGCCTGGTCGGCAACCGCAGGGGGTGGTCGCGCCGCACCACCGCCGCCGTCGCGCTCACCGGCTCCGGGCTCGCGATGATCGCGGCGTTCGCCGCCATCATCGACTGGGCCGCGTCGGTCGGCACCGCCGCCGTGCACGTCAACCGGTTGTTCACGTGGATTCCGGCCGGGTTCGGCCATACCACCGGTGGCCTGCTCGCCAACCTCTCGATCGATTTCGCCCTGCGGATCGACGCGCTCTCGGCCGTGATGCTGTTCTTCGTCACCTTCGTCGGTTTCCTCATCCACGTCTACTCGGTGGGGTACATGCACGGCGAGGGTGAGCGGCCGTACGCCCGCTACTTCGCCTACCTGAACCTGTTCATGTTCGCGATGCTCACCCTCGTGCTGGGCGCCAACCTCGCCGTCATGTTCGTCGGGTGGGAGGGCGTGGGCCTGTGCAGCTACCTGCTGATCGGCTTCTTCTTCGAGAAGGACTGGTGCGCGTCGGCGGGGAAGAAGGCGTTCATCGTCAACCGCATCGGCGACTTCGGTTTCCTGCTCGCCATCTTCTGGACGGTCAAGGTGTTCGGCACCGTCGACTTCGCCGCGCTGCAGGCGGCGATCGAGGCCGATCCGGCGAGGTTCGCGGCGGCGGCCACCCCGATCGCGCTGCTGCTATTCGTTGGGGCCGTGGGCAAGTCGGCGCAGCTGCCGTTGTACGTCTGGCTCCCGGACGCGATGGCCGGTCCCACCCCGGTGTCGGCGCTCATCCACGCCGCGACGATGGTCACCGCCGGCGTCTACATGGTGGCGCGCACCAACTTCATCTTCCGGCTGTCGCCGACCGCGATGCTGGTCGTCGCGCTGGTGGGCGGCCTGACGGCCGTGTTCGCCGCGACGATCGGTCTGGCGCAGAACGACATCAAGAAGGTCCTGGCGTACTCGACCGTCTCCCAGCTCGGCTACATGTTCCTCGCCGCCGGGGCGGGGGCGTTCAGCGCCGGGATGTTCCACGTCTTCACGCACGCGTTCTTCAAGGCCTGCCTCTTCCTCGGCGCCGGTTCGGTGATTCACGCCTGTTCCGGCGAGCAGGACATGCGCAAGATGGGCGGCCTCAAGAAGCACATGCCGACCACCTACTGGACGTTCCTGGTGGCGACGCTGGCGCTCGCCGGGATCCCACCGCTCGCGGGCTTCTTCTCCAAGGACGAGATCCTGGCGAAGGTGTTCGCGGCCGGGTCGGGCGACCTGTACGGCTTCGGAACGGTGTACCTCCTGCTGTGGGCGCTCGGCCTCGCGGGCGCGTTCATGACCGCGTTCTACATGTTCCGCGCCGTGCACATGACGTTCCACGGCGAGTTCCGCGGCACCCACGAACAGGCGCACCACCTGCACGAGTCGCCGAAGAGCATGACGGTGCCGCTGCAGATCCTGGCGGCGGGATCGATCGCGGCCGGTTTCCTCGGGATGGGGATGTTCGGGCCGAAGCTGAACTGGTTCGAAGGGCTGCTGCACCCGGTGGCGGCGCCGGTCGAAATCGAAGGGCACCACGTGGGCGTGGGCGTCGAGTGGCTGCTGATCGCGCTCTCGGTCGGGGTCGCGCTCTCCGGGATCTGGCTCGCGACCAGGTGGTACTTCGGGCCCGAGGCGTTCGCGCGGCCGCGGCGCTTCGGCGAGCGGTTCCCCGGCCTGGTCGCGACGGTCGCCAACAAGTACTACGTGGACGAGGCGTACAACGCCACCGTGGTGGCCGGCACGATGAAACTGGCGCGGGCCTCGTGGGAGTTCGACGCCCGCGTCGTGGACGGCGCGGTCAACGGGGCGCGCCACCTCACGGTGGGCACCTCGTTCTTCTCCGGGCTGTTCGATCTCAATGTGGTGGACGGGCTGGTCAACCTCGTGGCCGATCTCTACGGGCGGGCCAGCCGTGTCCTCCGGCGCGTGGAGTGGGGCGTCGTGCAGGGGTACGCGCTGATCATGACCGTGGGGTTCGTGTTGATGGTGGCGGCGGCCCTGTGGCTGGGCCGCTGAGGGGGATGCGATGGGTTTTGCTACCAACCTGCTGAACGTCATCTGCTACGTGCCGCTGCTCGGTGCGCTGGTGATCGTCTTTGTGCTGCGCAAGGAGCAGAGCGCGGCGATCAAGACGGTGGCCACCGTGGTGGCGGGGCTCGACTTCGTGCTCTCGCTGCCGCTGTGGTTCCTCTACGACCCGGGCGGCCCGGCGTTCCAGTTCAGCTACGTGCACGACTGGATCCCGGCGGTCGGCGCCAGGTACCACGTCGGTGTGGACGGGATCTCGGTGCTGCTGATCCTACTCACGACGCTGCTCGGGTTCATCGCCGTCTACTCCTCGTTCACTGCGATCACGCACCGGCAGAAGGAGTACTACGTTTTCCTGCTGCTCCTGCAAACCGGCATGCTCGGCGTCTTCATCTCTCTCGACTTCATCCTTTTCTACCTCTTCTGGGAGGCGATGCTGGTCCCGATGTACTTTCTGATCGGGATCTGGGGCGGCCCGCGCAAGCTATACGCCGCGATCAAGTTCTTCCTCTTCACCCTGTTCGGTTCCGTGCTGATGCTGGTCGGCATCCTGGCCCTGTACTTCTACAACTCCACCGGCCTGAAGGCGATCGGCCTCCCGGGCCTGGGCCACACCCCGACGTTCGACGTCACCGACCTGTTCAAGATCGCGACCCAGATCCCGCCGCACGTCCAGTTCTGGGTCTTCCTGGCGTTCTTCATCGGCTTCGCGATCAAGGTGCCGATGTTCCCGTTCCACACCTGGCTGCCGGACGCGCACGTCGAGGCGCCGACCGCCGGTTCGGTGATCCTGGCCGGCGTCCTGCTGAAGATGGGGACGTACGGCTTCATCAGGTTCTCGCTGCCGCTGCTCCCGGACGCGACGCGCAAGGCGGTGCCCTGGGTCGTGACGCTCGCGATCATCGGCATCGTCTACGGCGCGCTGGTGGCGATGGCGCAGAAGGACATGAAGAAATTGGTCGCCTACTCCTCCGTCTCGCACCTCGGGTTCGTGATGCTGGGCATGTTCGCGCTCAACCCGCAGGGGCTGACCGGATCGGTGCTGCAGATGATCAACCACGGTCTCTCGACGGGCGGCCTCTTCTTGCTCGTGGGGATCATCTACGAGCGCCGTCACACCCGGATGATCGCGGACTACGGCGGCATCGCCAAAGTCATGCCGATCTACGCGATGATGTTCATGGTGATCACCATGGCCTCGATCGGCCTGCCGACGCTCAACGGCTTCATCGGCGAGTTCACGATCCTGGTGGGCGTGTTCAACCGCTCGACGACGTGGGCCGTGATCGCCGCCACCTCACTGGTACTCGGCGCCGGGTACATGCTCTGGCTCTACCAGCGGGTGTTCTTCGGCGAGATCACACACGAGGAGAACAAGGCGCTCAAGGACGTCAACCTGCGCGAGCAGTGGACGCTCATCCCGCTCATCGTCCTGTGCTTCTGGATCGGGATCTACCCCAAGCCGTTCTTCAGGATCCTGGAGCCGTCGATCAAGCGGGTCGTCGAGGTCGTAGACCCCGGCTACCTGAACCGCCCGGCGTTCGAGCTCCCCGCGGCGCCGCCCGCCGCGCATCCTCAGGAGCACTGAGACCATGCGCGCGGACCTCATCGCCCTGCTCCCCGAGCTGGTGCTGGCGACGCTGGCCATGGTGGTCCTGCTGGCCGGGCTTGCTTCGGGCAAGCCCCGGCACGGCCTCCTCAGCGCCGGGGCCGTGCTTGCCCTCGCCGCCACCGGGGTGACGCTCTGGCTCGCCGCCGGTGCCACCGATCCCGCCGCGCACTTCTTCTCCGGAATGTTCGCGCTCGACCGGTTCGCGGTGTTCTTCAAGACGCTCTTCCTGCTCTCGTCCGCGCTGGTGGTGTTGCTTTCCCTCGACTACTTGAAGCGCAACGACTACCGGCCCGGCGAGTACCTCGCCCTGGTCATGTTCGCCACCGTCGGCATGATGACGATGGCCTCGGGCGTCAACCTGGCGGTGATCTACGTCGGGCTCGAGCTGATGGCGCTCTCGACGTACATCCTCGCCGGGTACTTCCGCCGCGAGGTCAAATCACACGAGGCCGCCGCAAAGTACTTCGTGCTCGGTGCGTTGTCGTCGGGGATCCTGCTCTACGGGCTGTCGCTGATCTACGGCGCGACCGGGACGCTCGACCTCGCGACCCTCGCCCGCGTGCTCGCTGGCGCCAAACCCGGGCCGACGGCCGTGGTGGGGGTCGCGCTGCTCGCCTGCGGTTTCCTGTTCAAGGTGGCGGCGGTGCCGTTCCACGTCTGGACGCCGGACGTCTACGAGGGCGCCCCCACCCCAATTACCGCGTTCATGTCGGTGGGGCCCAAGGCCGCCGCGTTCGCCATGTTCCTCCGCGTCTTCGTCGGCGGCCTCGCGCCGCTCGCCGCGTCGTGGGTCTGGCTCGTTGGGGCCGCGGCGGTGCTGACGATGATCTGGGGGAACGTCGCCGCCCTGACCCAGGACAACGTGAAGCGGATGCTGGCGTACTCCTCGATCGCTCACGCCGGCTACGCCCTCGTCGGCTTGGTCGCCGGCGGCCCGGCCGGCGTCAACAGCGTGCTCTTCTATATGCTGGTGTACACTGTGACCAACCTGGGCGCGTTCGGTTTCGTGATCATGCTGGAGTCGCGGGGGTACGCGGGGGAGACCGTGGCCGACTACGCTGGCCTCGCGCGCCGGCACCCGGCGGCCGCGTTCGGCATGCTCCTGTTCATGCTCTCGCTCGGCGGCATCCCGCCGACGGCGGGTTTCATGGGCAAGCTGTACCTGTTCGCCGCCGCGGTCAACGCGGGGTACGTCTGGCTCGTGGTGGTCGCCGTGGTGATGTCGGCGGTGTCGCTCTACTACTACCTCCGTATCGTGCTCCAGATGTATCTGCGCGAGGGTGACGGGGCCGAGCCCGCGGAGTTGGTGGCCGCCCCGTGGACCGAGCGCGTCATCTGGGTATGCGGTGCCGCGGTCCTCCTCATCGGGGTGCTCCCGGCGCCGTTCCTGGCGGCGGCTCGCGCCACGGCGGGATTGTTGGGACTGCCGTGAGCGAAGGGCGTCCCCCACGCTCGGCCGCCTCGATCCGGCGCATGGCGGATGCCACGTCCATCGGGCTCGCATTTCCGATCGCAATGGCGATCGGATTCTTCGTCGGGCGCTGGCTCGACCGCGTCCTCTCGACCGCTCCCTGGCTGATGGTCGTCTTCACCGTGTTCGGGATCGCCGGTGGTTTTCTCAACGCCATCCGGACCGCGCTGCGGATCGGCCGCGAGGAGGACGAGGCGGCGAAGAACGGCAAGCGGGGAGCCTAAGCTGCTGGCGAGTCGCGCCCTGCGGCCCGGGATCCCACTCACGCTCGCCGCGGCGGGGGTCGCCGGCTGGTTGGGCGGGCCGTGGAACGCGATCGCCTTGACCGTCACCGCCGGCGTCGGTATCATCAACGCGTTTTTGCTGGGAGGGTTGTTGGGCCGCATGCTTCAGCCGGGCACACCCCATCTGACGCGCGGAGTCGTCTGGCTGCTGGCAGCGCGGTGGGCCTTGTGGGGCGGGTTGTTCGTCGGTTGGTACCTGATGCGCAGACGTATCGAGCTTTGGGCCGTGGCGGCGGGCGTCGCGTGCTTCCTGGCCACCATCAGCGTTGCGAGCGCGGGGTCCGCCGGGCGCGGTCCCGGGAGGGTAGGCGCCGGTGCACCATGAACTCTCGATCCTGTTTCACCCGGTGAACGCCCTGCTGGCGATGTTGCTGGGCGTGCCCTCTCCGGCTTGGCAGAAGGCGATGGGAATCGAGGGTGAGGCGGGTGTCTGGCTCCCCGACCACGTGATCATGGCGTTGCTCGTCGTCGTCATCGTGGCGACGCTCGTGTTCGCCGCCCGGCGGAGTTACTCGCTCGAGCGCCCGTCGAGCCTGCAGCAGGCGCTCGAACTGCTGCTCTCGGGTCTGTCGAACCTCTCGGAGGACGTCGTCGGGCATGGCCGCGGCCGGGATTTCGTGCCGTTTATGGTGGCCCTCGCCTTCTTCATCTTCATCTCGAACGCGTTCGGGTTGATCTTCTTCCTGCAGCCTCCAACGGCGAACACGAGCACGACGTTCGCCCTGTCGTTGACGGCGTTCCTGTTCTACAACATCGTGGGGCTGCGCCGACTGGGTCCGGTCAAGTACGCCAAACAGTTCGTGGGGCCGGTCTGGTGGCTCTTCCCGCTGATGGTGCCGATCGAGATCATCTCGCACCTGGCGCGCGTGCTTTCGCTCGCGCTGCGCTTGTTCGGCAACATCTTCGGCGAGCACACGGCCACCGGCATGTTCCTTGTGATCCTGCCGTTTTTCGTTCCCGCGATGATGGGCCTGGGGGTCCTCGGGGCCCTCATCCAGACGTTCATCTTCGTCATGCTGACCACGGTCTACGTCTCCGGAGCCGTATCCGAGGAGCACTAGAAAAGGGCAAACCCGCGAAGGAGGAAACGAGATGAGGAAGAAGATGCTGGTGGTGATGATTGGGCTGGTCCTGCTGAGTCTTGCGGCTCCCGTTCTCGCGGCCGACGAGGGCGGCGCCGGGGCATCCGGCATGCGCGACGCGTGGAAGTTCATCGCGGCCGCGCTCGTCCTCGGCGTTGCGGCGTTCGCCGGAGCGTTCGGACAGGGGAAGGCCGTGGCCTCGGCGTGCACGAGCATGGGGCGCAACCCCGGCGCCGCCGGCCCGGTGCGCATCACCATGTTGCTCGGCGTGGCGTTCATCGAGTCGCTGGTCATCTACGCGCTCGTGATCGCCTTCATGATCCTCGGCAAGTGATCCCCGCGGCTTCCCGGCCGCGCCCGATCTGAAGCGAGATCGCCCGGCCCGCCGCTCCGGCGGGCCGGGCTGTGTCCGTTTTCGCCCCCCGTCGTCGCCCGTACCACAATGCCGGTCCCCCGTCGCCGTCGGTGAGTCGCGAAAGCCGCGCCGCCGCCGAGGCCGGCTCTTCCACACGATCTTCCACTCGAGTGGCGTCACCGACCATGTGCTGCGACAGCGTCCATGTTTTGTCGAGGTATTGACATTTGAACTCTGACTCATTTAAGATTGCGGCCAGTGGAGGCGAGCATGAACGAACAGGGTTTTTGGAACTTCGAAAACGCCGAGCTTCCCTACCGTGACCAGCTATTCAAGACGGCGCTGCGCCTGGCTCGCAGCGCGGAGGACGCCGAAGACCTCCTGCAGGAGACGTACCTGAAGGCGTACCGGCACTACGCGTCGTTCTCACCCGGCACCAACCTCAAGGCGTGGTTGTTCAAGATCCTGAAGAACACGTTCATCAACGAGTACCGGAGGCGCAAGCAACTTCCGGCACAGGTAGACTTTGCCGAACTCGAGGAGACGTTCGAGTCGGCAGTCCTCCCGACGACGGGCACCGCCACCCGGACCCCGGAGGAGGAGTTGATGGAGTCCACGCTCGACGGCGAGGTGCGGCGCGCCCTGACCGCCCTACCACATAACTACAAGGTGGTCGTCCTGCTCGCGGATATCGAGGGGTACGCGTACAAGGAGATCGCCGACATCCTGGTGATCCCCGTCGGCACCGTGATGTCGCGCCTGTACCGCGGACGCAGGTTGCTGGAGGGCGCCCTGCTCTCCTACGGCGTGCGCTACAACTACCTCCACCAGCGGCCGCACCGGTTGCGTTCCGAGAACCTGGACTTCGAGGCCGTGTTTGCGGCCGCTGGTGGAG